>ERZ779851.595-NODE-595-length-35729-cov-6.229747_pt1 | contig 35729 bp, 43 predicted proteins | sample MGYA00511094_ERZ779851 | MGnify/ENA primary metagenome ERZ779851 (study PRJEB29588, sample SAMEA2155512) | human gut metagenome | biome: human gut; feature: human-associated habitat; material: faeces | place: Denmark | collected 2008/2010 ...
TTTCTCCTTTTCTTTTCTATATATATTATAATATATAAAAAAGAAAAAATCAATTTTTATTTACCTTTGCTTACTCTCCATTAGAAAGTAGATTTGTTGCTTATAAAGTCAATAAGAGCGAGCCAAGATTATTCTTCTATCTTTTGATATAGACCGCAATGGCAGAGTCCGGGGGTAGTCTGCGCACGAAAATCTTGGCAAGGACATTTAGTCGTTTTATCTTTTATAATTGCGCAGGGACAATACCCTCCCGTAGTTTTCAGGAGGGCTCCGTATATGCGCAACTCGTTCTTTATCATCATTCTCAATTATTTTCAACGGTATTATACCTCTTTGCGTATTGATTAAGACTTGCTAAGTTAAGACCCAAAACAGAGTCATAATGGGAGACGTCATCTGGGCGATAACGTCCAAACTTTATAATAATGTTAGGTGTCTCGATTAGATTTTGAAAGAGGTGTTGTTGAATTATAGAAAGACCTTCCTTTTCTCCAGTCAGCTCTGCTTCGGTATAACCTGTATAAATAACAACATCGTCAAGACACCCATAATCGTCACGAAGAAGACTCACCAATGCGCAGACCTGTTCCATTGAAGTGATAGAATAAAAAGGCTCCAATCCACCAATTACAATTGCGTGAGTTAAAGGATTATCAATATAACGCTTGATAATTTCTTTATCATCATAGCTTAGAATTGGAGCTTTTGCGAGAGAGCTGTTCTGGCAAACAGCCCTCCCACATTCCTTCTCACATTTGAAATCACAGCTTGGAAAAATTATAAACATTGAGGTCTTTCGATAGTTAACGACATCTTCATCTACCAGTCCTTTAAGTTTAATCTCCATTTTCCACACCCTCATTTAAATGCAGCTCAAGAATCGCCGCATCGCAAATTTTCTTTATACCTAAAATGCGCGGGAGCATAAGATTAATGAAAAATTCATCTTTATCTGTGGATGCTGGCGAAAGCTTTTGTTTCTCGCTGTCAATAAGACTCGCCATTCCAAGAACCTTTTCCCAAACATTATCCACAAGCTCCCCAAGAGACTCTACTTCATTATTGAGTATATTTAATTTCATATCTCTTTGTATATCTTCCCGGTCATCACCAAGAGAAGCATTAATATAACCTTGAATACACGCGTACCTTATGGCTTCTTGTACATTACCATAGACTTCAGGATAAAGACTCCCGATTAAGAACTCGAAAGATAGCGTGGGATCCTCTACATCGGAAATCTTCTCGACTTGAGCAATTAGTTTTTTGATTTTTGATAATTTTGTTCCTGCAAGACTCACTTATTCACATCCTCCCATTCTCTCATTTTAAATTCTTCCTTTCGCGCGCGAGACCAAGTACGGACAGGAGTGTAGAAACCTGCGATACGAGTATACTCTGTCGCTACTGGCTCTCCACAAGCAGGACATATGCTTCCATAGAATCCATGATTATGTTTGCAGGCTTGAATTTTTGTATTGAAAGCAAAATAAGTTAGTCCCTGTGAAGCAATATAATTGGTCATGTCCCAAGCCTGCTCGAAGGAGTTAAATGGTGCATCCAAATTTAAGTGTGCAATCGAACCTCCGTTGCAATAGCTGTCAAACAGCGCGGCAATTCGTATTCTTTCTTTCATTGTTGTCTTAATACCAAGCGGAATAAACTGATTACCATACAGAGGAAGATCTTTTACCACCTTATCCGGGAACAGATACTCATCAGCCTGCTGTAATTTAGCGGCCGCCGACTCGCCCGGAATTTGTTCGATAGAGATTTTGTAATCTTTGTCCAGAACAAATTGTTCCTTTGTCATATTAATGACCTCAAAAATCCTCCGTCCAAAATTATCCGCTTCTTCGGTATAGAAAGTATTACCCATTTCGTCGAGTCGGATATAGCCAAAATGTTTCATTGTCTCATATATTCCGATGATGCCAATAGTATTGTACTGACTTGCCATATCAATGAGTCCGTCATCATAGTTCGGAAGAAGTCCTTTCTCACAGTCGCGCTGGATAATATGACGCACTGTATCAAGCACTCTAAGGTCGAGCTCAGTTCTGTCTCTAAGCCGGCATAAATAATCCTGTTCAGATTCTGACTCATAAGCAATGCGCGCGAGGTTAATGGTAGAAACCTTAACAGAACCTACCCTTAGTGCGGTACCGCCAATTGATGAGAAGAAGCCAAGATCTCGAATATTGCTTTTCAATCTACAACAGTTGGACAGCGAAGTAACTGAGTCACTTGTAAAGAGATTGGAGTCACTCCATTTCATATTATGTCGAACAGCCCATCGAGCAAATTCTTCGTCCTCAAAGTGTCCATCCTTATAGATGAGTGAGATTGAACTACCTAATATTTATACTAAAACGCTACTTTAGTACCATATGGCTCTATGTTACCATAGAGAGTAGACTATATCATATACCTAATTACCATTTTTTAGGTATCCTCGCACTTCGGACCGCTTGGCCCTACTCTACTCGCTTCTTCAAGAACAATAGGTTTGTTCTCTATGCTTTCGATAGTCGTTGCGCTTTCCAGTAAATACTGGCTTAGTTCAGGATTGTCTTTTAAGTGAATTTTTTTGTGACAATTAGGGCACACAATAATAAGGTTATTAATGTCCATAAATGGTTCATAGTTTTGTAATTCTGCAGAAAAGGTTTCAATGTTTCCGCTATAAGCATCAATTAAAAACTCATCTAACAATAGTTGAAAAGGTTTGATGTGATGAACTTCAACTATTTTTTGTTCACCACATATTTGACAAATATTTGGATTATTGCGAAGCTTTTCTCTCGCAAGTGTCCGAAATATTCCTCTTGCCCTGCTCTTATAATATCGAGTTAAGTCTTCGGTGTCGTCTATTCCTTTATAATTAGGATTCGATGAACCTAAACCGGTTCCCCTTAAAGAATTGCTTATTTTGTTGCGGAGTTGCACATTATCAATTTTATCTTTTCTATTGGTATATCCAGCCTTATTCAGTCGAATTGTTACATTACTTCGAGTACACCCAACTTTTTCAGAAATTTCTTTGTCAGTATATCCACATTCATGCAAATCAATTAAGGTTTGTAAAGAAATTCCTTTCTTTTTGGTTGAACCATCGCCTTTTTGATCAGAATGTATTTTATCAAAGTCTTTACGCATTTTTCTAAGATGGTTTAAAATAGTGGTTTTAGAACAATTCATAACTATTGCTATCTGTTGGGCTGAAAGGCCGTTATCATGTAACCTTTTTATTTCTTTGTCATCTAAGTTTAAATTTGGCATTTTATCCCTCCATTGAGTTGATAAAATCCACTTAAAAGAGTTTCCCTGAGTTCACGAGGTTTGCATTAATATATTACTATATTAAGCCGCTAATTTTTCAACGGGGAAAGTGAACATATTCTTCGCGCGAATGTCACTCATCTCGACAAGGAACATCTTCTGAAATTCCATAATGCCATCCAGCTCATCAATCATCGGTTTTCCATCGGGGAACTCTTTGCCACCAAATAACGCAACCAGATAGGGTGTATCGAAGAAATTTACGTTCGTAAATGCGCTCTGTATAGAGTCGCGCACAGCTGGCTGATTGACGGCATAAATTAGGCGTTGAATATTCTGCCGCGCATACGTATCCGGAGACTGGGTATAGTAATTATTAGCCACGTCTCTTGACCAGAAATAGTACATATACGGAATTAAATCGGGTAAACCACAAGCGCCAGAAGTTAGGTTGCTTGTATAGCTTACAAATTCCTTAACAAAGTCTACAAATGTAGTAAGGTGGCGCGCCGGCTCGTAGTTGAAGTTATTTAAGAAGAATAGTCCCTCTTCAGCGAGTCGTTCAAGCGTGTACGCAAAACAGTACGGTTTAAACGTAGACGTATCAGCGTCGTGCAAATACAAAGCGCGAGACCACTCTGCATCCAACCAGTCATTCGCACATTGGAAGCCATACTTCTTATTCAGCTCATAATAAATTTTATTAAATGCAAGAAGTTTTCTGTGCGACTTCGGCATCTCGTTTAAGAGCGTTCTCATATCTTTATTGCCAACATTGGCGCTACTATCAATAGAAGCATCTGCCACTGTTTCTGTATCAATAAAGTTATTAATAAAGTCGGTAAAACTCAACTGCTTATCACTAAAGCCGTTTAGCTCTGCAAACTCTTCACCGTACTTCTCCTGCATTTTATTATACTGAGTAGTAAAATTTTTGCTAAGTCTTACGTTTATATTCAAGCTTGTACCTCCTGCTGATTTACCCATTGAACGGCATTTCTAAAATCAAAAATTTCTCCGTCTACTTCAAGATTCGGCGCAGACCTAAATCCTTTCATAAGCATCGTGTCTAAATCTTCACAAACTTCATAACTTATGTTCTTAGACTGGAGTTTGTTTTCCAATATCTTACACTGTGGGCAGTGGGTTGTATATAGAATTATCTTCAATTTTCGGGTGCCTCCTTATAACAATAAATACAATAACCGCCATCAAATTCGTGATGACACTGCTTTTGAAGCTCTGCATTTTCTTTTAAAAGTTTCTGCACAGTGTTATTAAGAGTAAACTCGTTGGGACGGAAAAGAGCTTCGATAATACGATTGTTTTGGTCTATTGCTTCTTTAATCTCGATTTGTGTCATTCTCAAAGTTACCTCCTTTTAGTGTGACTGACGTACAATCATAGAACAATTTAAATAGTTCATAATTATTTTCTCGAACAAAGTTAAAGACTTCAATGACATCTTGCTTTTTATGAAGTCCTTCGGCCTGATACCAACCTTTCTCAATGCCATTAATCAACAAATAAAAAGGTCGATGTAAAAAGAACTCGTTATCATTCGTTCGAGGTTGTGTAGCGTATATTTGCCATAAAGACATTAGTTTTTTCCAGTTCGGGTCGAGGAAAAAATCGTCGTCATAGTAAAGTCGAATTTTTAACTTATGACTCCGTGAAAAGATGATTTGCTTAAAAATTCTTGGTAGTCCATTCATTAAAAAATCATCCGTTGCATACCGTGCACCCGCAGAAATATTATAAATAAGCTGATAGGAAATGGAAGTTCCTCGAGTTCGCAGAACGAAGTCGTGGAACACTTCATCATCCATTATCCCATCATACTGTAAAGAATAAAATGCAGCGGTATTACGAAAATCTGTCCAAGCTAACAGGTCTTGACCGTCCTTAGCAACAATTGGAAATTTTGAGCCCACTCGCCGCCCCAAAGGTCTATCTGGCATATGGTCTAATAGGCTATTGATTACATCGCGCGCACCCTCTATTTCTCCAAGATTGGGGTCATGGAGAAATAGACAGTGACTATTACGAAGGGGCGGCAACTGGGTGGCATACGCACTCCAAATATTGGTGCCATCAAGCGAGAGCCGCAGGTGGATTGCATTGGTCATTGTTTTGAAAGCTTGGGTATAGAACTGGTTTTTACAAAACATTGGGGCAACTCGACTATAAATACTTGTATCTGCGCAGCATCGTTCAATGTCAGTATCCATTGGAACGTAACGCCCACTTGAGTACGCAAGTCCACCTGTAATTAGATTCGGATAAGATGAAGGGTTTGGAATGAAAATACCATCGTCATAGTCCTTTCGCAAAAAAGTGGTAGAGTAACGGTCCTTTTGGATACTGGGTGTTAAAACTACTATTTCGTTCTTTCGCTTATAGTAAGTTGCCAGCTTCATAAGTTCGAGATTGAAGGGAACATGAACATAACGTCGAAAGTCATCATCATATAACGCTATGCTCATTCCTCTTCATCTCCTGCGCGCTCTCGTTTTAAGACTATGCTCCCATCATCATTGATTATATCAATTTTTTCAACCAAGTGCCACGGTGTGCGTGCATACTTTTTAGCAATGAACGCATCTCCACGACGAATACCGCTTACGATAATTTTTGAGCCGCGCGCAAACCATGATTTCTCAATGACGTGTTTTTTGCCGTCTTCTCCGCGCTCACTTATCTGCTTATCATAATGCGCGAACACGGGACCAAATACCTTAACCGTAACAACACCCGTAGTTGTCAAAAGGGTTATTGAATGTTTGTTTTTATCTCTATCCAAAACTGTACCCGCAATGCGAGAAATCTTATACAAAGGAATATTCTTTCCTTTGATTGTAATTGTCTCAACTACTTTTGGCTCTTCGGGCAAAGAGAAAAAGTCAATACAATGATATGGATCAAGATTTACGCCCTCAAGTTCGTGAGGATGGGAATAAAAACTGACACTATCCATTTCCCATTTACTTAGGCTACCTTTACAATACTTCTCCCACATATCACTTTCAAGACGGTTATTAACGGCATTTAAAAGTTCTTCGTTGTGCTTTTTAACATACGGTCTTACCTTATCCATATAGGAATCATAAATAGATTTCCATGTGGTTTTTAATATGCCAAACCCAGATTCCGCGCGTGGGTCTTCTCTAAGTTTATCCATATCAAAGTTTTTCTCATAGAAACCCAGTGCAATATCATTCAAGAGATATATCTTTTTATCCTCGTCGATAAGTTTTCGTAGATATCCGTTGTAGTTGAAAACTCTGCGAACCATATCATACTCATCCGGAATTAAACCAAAGTCAATCAACATCCTCATGTTTTGAAGTGTGATTCTTTTCTTTTTTCCCGCAATTATACCAATATACTCGTGCATAATTTCTGTTCTGTCTCCAAAACAGTCTAATGCGCCCGCTTTAATTAGGTTTATCACTTGCGGTTTCTTCATTTTGACACGATTTAATAAGTCTTCCAAGTTTTGATATGGACGATTTTTGATAATCTCACTTACAACATCCGCGCCGACTCTTGTTATACCCGTAAGACCATAACGAATTTCTGAGTTTTCAACATCAGGAGAAAAAGTTAAAGTTGATTCATTAATGTCCGGTGGCACAATTGAGACACCTTCCGCGCGCATCTTGCCAATCGCAGTTGCTACTTTACCATAGTTCGTGCTTTTAACTTTTTTCTTTTTCTTCTCTACTTTTTTTACAGCTTCTTCTTCGTCATCTTCCTCGTCATCATCGTCATCTTCCTCATCAACAAAACTATCTATTGACGAAGTGACAGCTTCCTCGCAACAAGATTCTAACTCTTCCTCGTCTTCATCTTCTTCTCCGTTTGTTCCGCCCGCATCATTAATCAAACACGCGCAGTCCCAAAGAATAACAGGATACTTAAATGCTAAGTTCATTTCCTGTAGTGCAACGAGAGAATATGACAGAGTATGGCTCAGGTTAAAGCCATATCCACGCGATGTGGAGACTAAGACTGACCAGACATAATTACAAAGATGTTCATCCAGACCCTTTTCTTTGGTGACAGAATAGTATTCCTTCTCTAACGCCTCAAATTCTGATGCGTTCTTTTTTGCGATAGACTTTCTGAGTCGGTCTGCCCAGTTCAGATCAAAACCTCCGCATTCCGGAATCTGAACCAATTCCATGAACAATTCCTGCGCCTCACAAATACCGTAAGAATTTAACAAAATCTTCTTCAGCAGCTCTTGATGTTCTTTCTTAACACCATAATGGTCCATTTCATCATACCAAAGAGTTATATCGTTTTTAAAACGTGCATATTTCGCCAAAGGAAGCTCAGCGCCTTTCTCCTGTGCCATCAGTCGAATAACAGAGTTCAAGTGCGCCAAATCATCAACAGACTCGGGATGAGTCAATGCAATACCTTGAATACCACTTTGCTGCTCCATTTGGAAAAGACTTAGAACACGATGTTCCCATATCATTTTCCACATATCCGGATTATTACGTTCCAGATTATAAATACCAACAACTTTTTCATATGTTTCTTTTAAAGTTGCCTCTGGAGTTACATATCCATACTCAGTTAAGAGATCCAACTCATTATGAATCTTATCCAAACCTTCGATGGACAACAGATCGTATTTAATCAAACTCACCGACTCAGCATCGTGAAGGTCATATGCTGTCACTAATGTATCATCAGGTGCTCGCATAAGCGCAGTATACTCAACCATTGGTTTATCTGTAAAGATAACTCCGCCCGCGTGCTGACCAAGACGATTAACCAGTCCTTCAATACGAAGTGCAACTTTCCAAAGTTCGGGATAGTTCTCTGTCATCTCATATACAAACTGTTTAACTGGTGCGAATCCCGCTTCTTCGTCTCCATAAAAGCACTGTCTTAAACTGCGCGGCTGACCACGATCAACTGGAACAAGCGCGGCTATTGCTGATGCCGCATCTATATCAATACCAAGTCCGCGCGCAGCAGTAAGTATGGCAGATTTCGGCTTTTCTGTACCAAAGGTTGCGACATTTGTGACATAATCTTCACCATAAACCTGTCGAAGATATTGCAGCACCTTCTTACGTCGACTTCCCTCTATATCGATATCCACGTCAAGTACGCTAACACGATCGGGATTCAAGAATCTCCACGATTTTGTCTGTACTGTCTCCCATAATGGGTTTATCTGTGTAATGTCGCATAGATACAACAAAATGAAACCAACGCCCGAACCACGGCCCGGCCCTACTAACGTTCCGGCATCCCAGCAACAATCAATTATCTTCTGTAAGTTAAGATAATATGAACTCCAATGAGTCTTATTCTTAATTGAAGATGTCCACGTTTTCTCAAGGCAATCTTCTATCGCATCATAAGTTTCTTTATTTTGAAGCCTTTCGTCACTTTCAACTTTCTCAACAATACAATCAATTAACTTACGATCACCTATGAAGTCAGACTTCTCAAAAGTTTCAAAATGAGGTATCGCCGCGCGCATTGCAGGTCTCAATATATTCTTCGGATTAAACTCCCTCCAAGGTAGAATCGGAATCTCCAAAGGTTTTGTTAAGTCATAATCACAACAACTCTCTTTAATTGCAAGTATATTGTTATATGCGGTTTCTAACTCTTCTTTCGTCAAATCAAGATGGCTCTCAAGCTCTTCGGTATCCATCATATAAGTCGTCAAATAAAAGCTTTTGACTTCTCTATCGCCATCCTGTGCATTAAGAAAAGCTTCGTGTATTGGAGCGTCTTCTTTCTTTAGATAATGACTATCCGTAGTAATAATATACGGTACGCCCAAACGCTCTCCCATCTCAATAAGCTTTCGATTAACATAAGTCTGCTCTATTGACTCTGAGGGTTGAAGTTCAAGATAAAAATTACCTTCGCCAAAAAGCTTGTGCAGTTGTATAACCCAGTTATCAATTCTCTCAAGAAGTTGAGTGTCATTTGGTGTACGAGACGCGCGCATAATCTGCGTCGGCAAACATCCACCCAAGCAGGCAGTGCTCGCAATTATATGCCCGGGATTCGCTCCAATAACATCAAACAAGTCTGAATAATAAGTTGGAACTCGTCTCATCTTACCACGAGACATCCAGCTTCTTTTCCAAGCTCTCGTCGAAAGCTCTCTCAACTGTGCATGACCAATTTCATCTTTTGCAAGAAGAATAAAGTGATAATATCGGTCCTGTCCCGAAATAAAGTTATCTTTTGTCAAGCCATCGCGGCAAAGATAAATTTCATTACCTAAAATTAACTTAAAATCAGGGTTCTTCTCTTTAATTTTTCGATAATACTTCTGCGCTTTAATATGGCAACTCAACGCTTCATGGTCAGTTATAGCCACAACAGAATGTCCAAGTTCGATTGCATAATCAATCAACTGATTCTCTCGAATGATACAATCTCGAAGTCGCAGGTTGCTATACTGTGTATGATTTTGCACTAATGTAAACTACCCGGATAGTTCAAAGTAGTTTTCATTTAGCACCACCTCCTACCATTTTCTATATATATTATAACATATATTCCATCAAAAGTCAAGTTAGAATTAATAACTATCATAGAAAATAACCTTGATGTTATTACCTTGTTTAGCTATTTCTTGTAGAAGAATTTCCAAACTACGAACCTGCTGTTCAAGAATGGGGCGTAAGTCTTTATACTCCCAAATACTATTCGTCTGGTCATTATAATATTGCTCTGATATTACACAATGATGAAGAAACCACTGAATGTCTTTGATGTCATCGGTAGTAAGATTATAAGAATATCTACCATCTGTTTTATCATCTGGATGATTTCTACGATAAACGCTAAGTATAAAAGACCTTATACCATAACATTTTCTCCAATAGGTAATATCATATTCATATTTATATCCACTATCATCATTAACCAGCGTTGGTTCGTCGCTCGCGTTAAATACTGTTTTCTGTACCCAACCAAAAACTTGGCTTTGTTCTTTTGTTCTAACAACAATTCCATTATCAAGTCCCATTTTTATACCTCCTTATATCGCGCGGGCCTCGCCTCATACCGAATCTTCCACGCTTCTATTATTTCATCAAGAGTCCTTGGAGTATAATCCATCCAAGGCATCATACAGCCAACATTCATAAACTGACCTATTGCGCGGCCGGGCGCATCGTGAGCAACATTAATAACTTCTTTTCGGAGTCTCCGCAGATGGTCCTCCTCTATCGTGCCATGAACATGACCATAGAGCATCCAAAAATCCTCATTATAAGCCGCACGATAGAAAGGCATGGGATAGTGACAAAGAATCACATGGCGACCATTATCCTTAATCTCAAGCAACTTTTCCTGTCCAATAAACCCGCCAAGTCCACGAGTCTGTTTAGGAAGTTCTCTATCATGATTCCCCGTAATCAGAACCTTACGCCCGTTAAGTTCCGCGCCCATCTCAAGTGGATTTACATTTTTCCAGCAAAAATCTCCGAGTATATACACGGTATCATTCTTACCAACTTTTTTATTCCATCGCTCTATCATATCATTCTTCATCATTTCCGTATTTGCAAATGGGCGGTTATCAAACCGTATAATATTTTCGTGTCCAAAATGAGTATCTGCGATATAGAAAATTGCCATATTATCTCCTTCTTTCTCTTTTCTTATATAAATATTATAACAAAAAAAATTTTATTTTGCAACTTTCAAAAGACCACTTGTCATATGACAAGTGGCCCTACTCTTAAAATGACAATCGTGCGTCATGAACTTCCGCTTCTTTTATTAAAATTTGAGGAGTAGTCGTTCCACACCACTCATTGAGGTTAGGTTCACCCACTACTTCTATATCAAGCTCTGGATATCGATTAAGCTTATCGATAAGTTCTTCCGCACCATAAGTTTTTACATAAACAATTCCATTTTTTGAGAAACGAACTGCATTATGATTTTTACCCATAACTTGAACATCGTTTCGATTTATGGTAATATTATGGACGTATATAAGTGGCGCCGGATTTCCTGTACCCCAAATTGAGTCGTCCTCAGTTAAATCAGTAATTAATTCCGCTAAGTCCGAATCGGTTGCAAACCGAGAAAAGTTAATTGGGAAGAAAGCTTCGGTAAAATTATATTCACTTAGTTCCTTATTCGCAAGCTCATGGAGTTTCCGAAGATTCTTTTCCGGTATTGCACAGCCTGCCGCGGACTCGTGGCCTTGAACGAATTCAAATAATCCCGTATCATTTAGATAACTTCTAAAATTATTGAACTCACTGTTACTAACACCACGAATACTACCTTTTATCATACCATCATCATTAAGACGAGCTACTATGGTGGGATGTTTATACTTCTCTGCAAGCTGAGTAGCAACTAAACCATTCAGCACAGGAGGAAATACATCTTCCTCATCCAAGCGCACAAATAGAATCTGGTTCTCCAAAAGGTCATACTTAAATATCTTACTCTCAATGCGCGCGACTGCTGATTCCTTATCCTTGTTCTGGTGGGTTCGTGCATTTACACATTCACGCACGCTTTCAACAGCCACTTCTTCCATCGTACCTTTCGCGCCTCTCTTGTTGCAAGGTACCATTTCGTGTCCATTTATAAGTCCAAGAAAAAGGCGACCTTTTTCCGCTTGAGTGCCAACTCGTATCATAGCATTTATGAGCGGCACGATATAAAAAGCGACAGTAATTGGAGTCAGATGGTTTTGAATTTCACTCCACGAAGAAGCCATCTGCTTTGTTATTGAATAGGCCTGTTTAATTGCAATTGTTTTGAAAAAGTAATTCTTAACATTGGATAGTCCTTTAGTAATAATATAACGATTTTCCATATCCAATACAGAACCCATATCTCCAATTACACCAAGTGCCGCCAAATCAATAAATTCATCTGCGAAATTCGTACCACAAACCTCATCATAACGCCGACAGAACTGATAGGCGACTCCCGCGCCAGTTAAAGCCTTATTGTTATACCGCGGTGAAAGCTGATTGTTAATTATAACTGCGTTGTCACTAAATGGGGGATCTGCTAAGTGGTGGTCTAACACCAGACAAGGTATTCCCAGTTCACCCAGCCGTTCATGATATTCATAATCGTTACTTGAGCTATCGGGAAGTATAACGAGTCCATAGGTTTTTTCTTGAGCAATTATCTTATCAATAGTATCTTCTAATCCGTGCTGTTTACCTTCGTGAAGAACATACTCAATCTCAATCTCAGGTGCGTGTTTTTTAATATATTGATAAATAATCGCAGAGGAAGTAAAACCATCACAATCGCAATCAACTACTAAAAGAATTGGTTTATTTTCCAGTATCGTGTTTCGAAGCAACTCCACGCCTTTATCTACAAACTCAAGATTCGATGGAGATTCAAGATACTTCGAGGTCGGACAGAGAAACTCTTCAAAGTTTTCAACACCGCGCGCAGCAAGTAAATTTCGAAGATAATCTTGAGTAAAATTTGGATTTTCTAACTTAACTTTCATTTAATAATTCTCCTTTTTGCCAATAACTTTAAAAAGACAGCCTCTCCTTGGTCTACTGGGCTATCTTTTTTCCGCGTCAGTCCAGAATCATCATATATAAAGGAGAAGGTGGCATACTTATTATATTTCTTACAAATTCCATATAATTTATTAAAATAATCCTCATGATGAGGTTTTTCCTCGTTGTCCAAGCATAAACAAATTTCTTTTGGGTTACATTCGCGCATCAGCAGGTTCAACTGATACTTATTAAAGTTAGAACCGCAAATTGCCGCGCCACAGTTTGGGGTCTCGAAATCTTCTAATTTAAGAATAGATTTTTCCCCTTCCATAATAAAAGCTATCCCGTATTTTTGTATGTTTGCCTTTGTGTGGTTTAGTCCATAAAGGTTAAGTGAAAGTCGATGTGAATACCACTTCTGTTCAATCTGAACTGGCATATACTTACCAACATTCTCAACTTCCCACTCACTAAGCGCGCGGCCTCTAATTCCAACCAAATTCCCATTCACATCATAATGAGGAATGATAATTTTGTTTTGAGAAGAGGAAAAAAGTATGTTATATTTATCCATCGCGGATTTGGAGATACCTTCTTCTAACCACTGCGCGGGATAGCACTTTTGAAATACGTCTAAGATACCCTCGGGATAGGTAGGTAAGTTTTGTGTGCGAACAATAGGAGCATATTTGTCTTTAAGAAGTTGATGAGGTTCTACTCCAAAGCTCTCTCGAATAAGACCAGAGGCACTACAACTGCGCACGACCTCATAAACATCAGAATACCAATCATAATCGATATTCCTTGTCTCGTAGTAATGCTTTAGGAAAGTAAAAATACTCATTGGGCCACATTCGGTATAACAATAAAACAAATGAGTATTTTTATAGTAATAAAGCTTAAAACTACCATCGCGCGCATTGTGACAAATTGTGTTTGTGAGAAGAAAGCTGTTTGTTTCTTGTACTTCATCCGCTCCTAATTCTAATAAGAGTCCTTTAACTTTATTTGAATCGAGTTTATCAACTAATTCTTTATAATTCAAGACTTATCCCCTTTCAGTTCTAAGTTTAACTTTTCAATATAATCAATAACCTCTTGTTTCTGCCCCTCTTCCCAGCTTTCAACATCAAAAGCATATTCATTAAAGAACTCATTAATAGGCTCCATCTGGCTATTGGTAATGAACAAATCTTCTTTTCGCATTGTGCCCATATCAAAGTAGCTCCAAATGCGAACTTGCGACCACTGTCCACTACGTACCTTAAACACATCTGTGACTATGTTTGGTTCAATAGTTGCCAAATTTTGAATTAACTCAAGTTCCTCCTTGGTTGGGCGCGCCATAATCGCACCATTATCAGCTTTGTTAATGGTTGAACGACCGCCCGCGAGAGAAGCTTCATTACGTATAGAAGTATTATTATCTGCATTTGCATTAACCTGAGTTGATGTAAAAACTGCAACATCAAGTTCTATTGCCAAATCTTTTAACGCAGTTGCGAACATTAACAAGGCTTCGTCATTTCTTATATTAAAACCTCGAAACTCACCAAGAAGTGCCGGACCAATAAAGATATAATCATAGAAAACTGCCAATGCTTCATAATTCAATAATTCTTCTCTCACAACCGATTTTATCAGCTCAATTGTTGGGTTCGGAATACGAATCATATGAAAATTATCTCGATATTCCTTGATAATCTGGCGCGCCTGTTCTATAAGAATTTTTTCTTCTTCTGAGAATCCGCCATATTTGAATCGACTCTCGTTAATACCCGTAAGATATGCAATTATCATACGCATAATCTGTTCGGGTCTCTGCTCTGTCATTATAAACAGAATCTTTTCCGAAGAACCAATTTGTTCCCATTCACACGTCTTGTCATTATACCGAAAAGGAAATGCTAAATAACATGCATCACTAACTGCGGACCTCGTCTTACCAACACCACTTCCGCTACTACGAATTGTCAAAGCTCCTCTTTCGGCGCCATTAATAACCTGCGAGTAAATTTTTCCCTGCACAGGAAGTCCAATAAACGAAGGGTTGCCAAATCCATCAATAACTCCATCAATTTCTTCGCCAATATCCCAACTCTGAACTTCTTCTGTCTTTGAGTATTCACTTTCAATGCGCGCGAGCTTTTTTCTAATTGCATTTGAGATATCCGTAGTCGTTAGTTGTTCAAACTTCTCGTTTACCTCTTGCGCGCGGGGATCAAAACTATCTTCAATATAAAATTCGCTTATGTCAACGCCTATCTTTTGATAAGCATTTAACATATTAAACTTTTTTAACTTGTTGTAATAATATGGAAAGTTTTCTTCGTTTGAAAACTCCTCAACATCTTGAAGATACTCGATTCCATTATTAGTCTCAAAACTATTCTTTGCTGTTTCATTTGTTGATAAACAGTTCTCAACGTCAAAAGCTGAAATCTTCTTTGCGCCTTGTGAGTATAACTCCCAAATTGCCGAGAACAAAAATTTTTCAAATCTGCTCTGAAAATCATTCGGAGTTAAATAATACTTGTCTGATTCTCCTAAATACTGCGGATGTTTTAAGAGACAACCAAAGATTTGTTGTGTAATTCTCTTATCAACAATCAATTTTCTGCCTCCATTTCTATCATATCAAGAGAATATTTCTTTTTCTTTTTGGTAACTTGTTTTGTCTGTGTTTTAACGCCACGCTTTCGCTCAGCTTCCGCGCGCAACCTAAGTTGCTGCGTAATTCTTTCACAGATACCTTTTTCTTTTCTTTCTCTTTCAACCCAATAACTACATGCCTCGTCATAAACGTATGGAACAATACCGATTCCACCTTTAGCCTTATTTCTTGGGGCTTTCTGTATGTCATAATAATACCTTAAAGAAAAATAAATTCCCTTGGCGGTCATATTCTTTTTCAAATAGCTTTCCCACTGCTTTTTAAACTTAATGAAGTCAATCTCCATTAACATTTCTTTTGTTAAGAACTCCCAAGTGTAGTCAAGCCATTCTTCATTTCCTTTACTGGCATGGAGGTTATCTTTTTCTGCTACCCAACTATCATAGCAATCTTTATGATAAAACCATCCTTTCGACCGCATCAGCCAGTCTTTACCCTCTTCTGTTGTATTTCTATCTATCTCTCCATTACAAACGCGGCAATGTACGATTCCTAATTTCTTTGCCAATAGAAACACCTACTTTCAACTTTTCTTCCATATATATATTATACCAAAAATTTTTCAAAAATGCAAATTCAAAAGAGCCGACTTACACAAGCCGGCTCTTATATATATTAAAAGGAAAGAATTATTTAAGAAGAGACTTCATTTCACCGCAAACCAACTCGAAAAGGTCTTTCTGATCTTCGGTTATTTCAGAAAGCTTCATCTTTCTACCAAAAATCATCTCAACCTTTTTAAGGACTCTGGCGGCATTTTCCTCGTCCTGTTCAATGAGCGCCTTCCAAAGCTCGAAAGCTTCAGCTCTTATATCTTCATAAGAACGCTCTTCCATCTTCGCGCCAGCAGAAACATTATCTACTAACACTGCTCCATCTTTATTCGCCTGCTCTTCGATAGCATCTCCAATTGCAGATACCAGCTCCTTGTAGCCAAAAGGAATCTTTGGCGACAAGTAGGGCAGACGCGAACCTGCGAGAATTGTAGGTGTTGCGCGCGTCAACAGAGTACGCGTACAATTTCCCTTTTTATCCCACTCGCAATTTATATAACCTATAATGTCAACAAGACGGTTGACAATTTCTGCTGCTCTTGCGGGCATAGCAGGTGAGATATGCTCGATGGTATTACCATCACCGGCATCCTCATTCTTTATCTGACTATGGCAAATACAAATTATACCATAACCAAGCATCGTGATTTTACGTAGGCATGACTCAAACTCGCTCTTGAGCGCAGTGTAGCCAGCTCCGTATGGTATCTCACCAATCTTCTGAACACCATTCTGAAGGCAGATATACTTCTCACAAAGGCTATAAGCTTCACCGACTGTATCGATGGTGATAGTATCATACATCTCCTTCGCTTCAGGCTGCTCAAGCTGGCGAAGAACCTGCTTGAACTCGACCCACTTTTCGATAGGCTGCGCGCGAACACCAGACAGGAAGTTAGTACCAATCTCAAAGCTGAGGATTAGGTTCTTATCCATCTGTGCCGCAAAGGTAGTTTTACCGCATTTCTCCAATTTGTTATCGTAAAGGCTTTTTATCCTTTACCTCTTATACTTCTTATTCGTATAAGTTCAGCATAGCTTTTTACCTTTTCACAAAAGGTAGGTAGTCTCGTGGAAATTTATATCATTTTATTTTCAAAAGAGTATCAAATTTTTCTTTTTTTCTCGGCAAGTATAAAGAATTTTCCCTATACAGAATCTTATAAATCTGTTTTGTGGCTGACGTAGAATACTGAAAATAATAGCAAGGAGTTGACCCTTTTTCTTGAATAGAGACTTTTGGTATATTATATTCTTCCCAAAAATAGTCTATTATTGTTTGTAGAACATCTTTATTGGCAGCTACTATCTGCCATCTAAGAGCATTTTTCCCAGCCGTTGATATGCAGCCGTCTCCGTCAAAATACCCCCGAATAAAATCTATCCAATATTCCCGTTTAAGATGTCGAGGAAAAGTAAATGTATAGGTCTTAGCAGGTACGATATTATACTTAGCCAAAGTATCCTTTATCTTCTTTGATGAGCAATGCCATTCACAACAATTATAGCCTGCTGCATTAATATATTCCTTTACCTGTCTATTACTTCCCATTTCTGTAGCCAATTTCTGTAAAAATTCTTTATCTACAGCGCTCAACCCAATTTTTAATTCGTTTTCTCTTTTGCTTATACTGCCATCTGCAGCAATAAAACCCAACAAATAAGCCATATTTGGTGATTCATGACAAAAATAATCATCATTGATGTCATACTGTCTTCGGTTCATATTGGATGCTGTAGCAGCCTCAGAGAAATTTCTAATTGGTATTTTTTCTTCCTGTAAATAGCGTTTTACAATTCGAACGCTTGTTCCTGCAGCCCTTGCACACGCCGCTTGACCGCGTTTTTCATTTACATAGAGCTGATAGATTATACTCTTTTGTTCATCTGTTAATGTTTTCCGTTCACTCACACCGAGGAACCTCCTTAACAATAATAAAATGTTTAATATTTCTATGCGTTGTCCCTGAATAATCTTTTAAAATTATCCTTCAGGTCTGATTCTCATCACAGAGTTCCAGTTTTTTACTACCAAAAGATTAAATATTACTATTTAATCGCCCAAGATTTTAGGCCCATAAATGCAAATATACTTACCTTTAAGGTCCCTCGAAATAACACTCGGCTTAATATTAAGAATATCAATTCCCATTATTATCTACCTCCTTGATTAAAAACCAAGGCTTGAAGCGTCTGTTGCGGGCGCCTTTCTTGTCTTGGGCGCAGTACGAGTTCTCTCCTTCTCTGCGGCGAGCTTTTCGTCTCTCTTCCTCAGTCCTTCCTCTATCATCGAGAACTCATAACCAGACTCGAGGGGGAAATCACCGCCAGTTATGATAAGCTCACTAATAGAAGTAGTAGTAGTCTTCTCTTCCGGCTCACCGAAAGCTGTCTCAATAAGCTTGGTCTCAGTCTTAGTTGAGAAGTTGAGCTTGCCACGGAAAGGAACTGTGTCACGAGGCTTCCAGTTATCCATTATGAAATCGATAGCCTTGGGACTCTCAACATAGAAAGGCATAACATCAACAAGACCACCCCACTGAGGTATGCACATATTTATACGAAGTCTACCAGTCTCAACACCCTGAGAGTCAACTTCGTTGCAAGTCTGACGAATCATTCCGTCATACTCAAATATGGCGCCCATCTTCATGTCATCTTTACGAATCTTTCTGATAAAGCTGCCCTTAACCTGCGGGAAAGATATAAAACGATTATCTCTGCCATAATACTCGTTCATTGCGAGCTGACCAGTTATACGAACGGCATCTGCCTTATCCTCGCCACCAGCGGCCGCGATTGAAGTATAGCCAGAGACCTCTTTCCAGCTCTTGTAAGCAGGATTGTCGCTGACGCCATCTTTCTTGAGCTTGTTTGCAAAAACATGAACAGGAATCTCAAGAACTTTCTCCGCCGCGCCAATCTTCTGAACGACCTTAACGGTAACAGAACCGCTTATATAATCGTTCTTTCTACCATTTTTCTCATAAGAACCCTCTTTAAGATTGTTTTCACTCAAAAGTCCGATAATTTCTACTGAATTGCTTGCCATTTTCTTTTTCTCCTTTTTTTAATTGGTTCTTATTTGGTCGCCCGAGATAGACCTCGGGCGACATGAAAGTTAAACTTACTCCTCGTCCTCAGAAGGAACGAAGTCACGACCAAGATCAGTCAGAACAACATAGGTAACAGGCTTCTCCTGACCATCGACAGTGACCTTCTCTCTATCGACAAGACCCTTAGCGTGAGGACCCTTGCAGCCGAGAGCGGTTACAGTACCATTGATAGACTTCTCAGTCTTGTTGAGAGCGGCTGCAAGCTCGGGAATCGAGACACGGCCACCATTCTCCTTAACATAGTTGAATACGAGAGTTGCGTTTTCAGTAAGCTTCATTTTTGTTTACTCCTTTTTGTTTAATATTTTTTTTATTCGAAGTCATCTCTGACTTTCTATTAATATTATATAAGTATTTTGAAAAAAAATCAAACTTTTATTTTCCAGTAATTTTTTATAATGTGTTCACATCAATAGTTGTATATTTTTCGTCTTTACTTACATAAATATTATCAAGATTTATATAGTCCTACAACAGACTCAACCAAAGTTTTAAACTTGATTGATTTGACTCCTTGCGCATCTTTAAGCTGGAGAGGTATAGATTCACAATCCAGACTTATTTGCGCGCGGGACGTTATTATTGTAACTTCTTTATCAGTTGATAGAAGCGGTAAGAAATCAATCATATAGTCAGAGTCGGAAAGTTTTTGTGGCTTTCCTCCCTTATTACCGCGCGACCCAAGAGAAAATTCATCCAATGGCGTGCGCTTTGTATATCCTTCACCCGTTATAAACAGAAGTGATTTTGTTTCAACAGGAATCGGACGCACAGAAACTACATTGTCGCCATCATTTAGTTTAATACAACGAACTCCTTTGGATACTCGACTGACTAAACGGACTTCCGAAATGTCACAATAGAGGAATTGACCTAATTCGGTTAAGACTCCAATTTTATCCTTTCCATCAAGGAAAGCACAACAAATTTCGTCTCCTTCGTTCAACTCTATTGCTTTCAACAGGCCGTTACGATTCATTTTATACTCTGAAAAAGCAGAACGCTTTATAAGTCCCTTCTTTGTAAAGAAGAGAATATCACGATTGACATCCTTCTTATCTAAACTCATAACCGCAACGATATTCTCTGCACCCATGATTCCAAGAGAAACCGTAGAAAATTTCTCTCCTATGGGCAAAAGAGAAGCTGAACGATGGAAAAATTCACCATTTGCTGTAAAGAAAAGAATTTCATTTGTGGTATTCGTAGATAGAGTATCAACAATAAACTCTTTGGGGTTTAATTTGAACTTAGTACCTACGCCACCTCTTTTTTGAGTATAAAGAGTTGAACTTTCTTGTACGAAAAGATTGCCTTGATTGGTAAATGAGACTAAAAGTTTCTTTTCCTCAATAGCTTCATTTTCCGTTTCATTTAGATTAAGAATTTTCGTGCGACGACTGTCACCAAACTTAGTAGCAACCGCGCGCAAATCTTTTTCAATCTCTTTTTTAAGCAAATCAGAATTGTTTAGAATTTCTTCAATTCGAGCCTTCTCTGTTAAAAGGTCTTTTTGTTCACTTTGGAGCTTAGTTACTTCCAAATGTGCAAGGCGCGCGAGCTTTATGTCCAATATTGCTTTTGCTTGAACCTCGTCAATCGAAAGATATGATTGAAGTTTGGTCGAAGCTTCTTTTGTATCTTTGGCACTTTTTATGATTTTGACTACTTCATCGATTGAAGCAATAGCAAGTAGAAGCCCTTCAATAATATGAAGTCGCTTCATAATCTTGCCCAAATCAAATTCATAACCGCGCGTATATACAACAATCTGATGATCAATATAAGATTGTAAAAGCTCTCGCCAAGTCATAACCCTTGGGAATCTACCATTTTCCAGTACCGTTAGATTAATACTATAATGATACTCAAGAGAAGTATTTTTATAGAGATATTTTAATACAACATCTGGATTGGCACTCTTCTTTAAGTAAATTTTAAGACAAGGCGTTAATTTGGTAAGGTCGTTGTATCGTTCAATGCCGGGGTTTTCTTCACTTTCAATAATCTCGTGAAGCTGCGCGCAAATAGTATTGGTATAAACACTATATGGCACTTCGGTTACGATAAGACAGCGCTCTTTAGAATCATAGGAAACCGTGGCTCTCAACTTACAAGCCGCGCCCGACCCTTTTTTAAGGCTTTCTTTTACGGCGGCTTCGTTAAGAAGATATCCTCCTGTTGCAAAGTCGGGGCAGCAGTAGATGTCATCATACTCACAATCAGGATTCCACAAAAGATGAATAAGAGCCTCGTTGACATCTTGAATGCGGAACTGCGGCAAGTTACTGCTCATGCCTATACCAATACCCGCACTACCATTTACAATATTATAGAAGCCTTTAGTAGGAAGAACTGAAGGGTACTGTTCGGTATCATCATAGTTATCGCGCCATTCTTTAATTGTGTCTTTGTCTATATCTCGAAAAAGATATGATGAAAGTTCGCTAAGACGGGAACTGGTATATCTGGGTGAACTCCAGTTACCTGTTTCTGTTGGCTGACCAATACCACCCTCAACTTCAATTAGAGGATATCTCATAGCCCACGGTTGCGCGGCGCGCATTATTACGCCAACACAACTGGAATCACCATGGATATACATCCTCGATGCACTACCTACTGCCTTGAGAGTTTTCTTCATCGGCTTAGAGTGAAGAAACTTATCCGTATACAGGCAATAGAAAATCTGACGAGCCGACGGCTTCAGACAATCTCTCGCATCAACCAGTGCGCGCGATTGTAGAACAGCGCCGGAGTATTGGATAAAACTTTCTTTTATGACTGATGTTAAATCTTCCATTTAGCTCTCCTTTCCTCAATTTCTTTTAATATTATAACTTAATTTTAAAGTTAAATCAATTTTTATATTAGCGACAACAAAAATTAAGTTTTCCTTGACAGCTAACGTAAGGCGTGCCTTTCATTCCTTGACAGGTTCCGCTTTTGGCGTTCTCAACTTCGGGGCGAAAATAAGAACACTTACCATTACCATTAAGATAGTTTTGGATTTGCTCTTCTGAGTGATCTGCACAACAAACCTCCTCACCATATGAAGTCCATATTACTTTTTGAGTAAGGTCTAATGGCACTTCTTTACCACATATTGGACAATTCATCTTAATCTTCTCCTATCTCTTTTCCGTCCATTTTCGCGCCGCAGTTCGGGCAAAACGGTGTTCTAATATATTCTCTTGTTTCTTCATACCCCGTAGAGCACAAGTTTTCTTCCCAGTCATAGTCAAATGTTTCCTCAAAGGTGCTTGTATATTGCGCTTCCGCTCCGCAGCACGAACAAACGCAATGAATATTGTCATAGCCATCTTCAACCCACTCTCCGTGCCGGACCTCAGCCACATCGGCGGTTGGTACTGACTTTATAACATTGTAAATGTCCGTGGCTTTATAAAGTGCGTCAGCTTCACACGCAGCTCCTTCAACTAAATTTTTTTGACCACTTATGTGATACCAAGTCGTGCTTTCAATTTCATTGATCGCTGCCTCACGCTCTATATATTCAGCCATTGATTTCACCTACCATTTCTTTTACAAATTGTTGAAATTATTGGCATAGATTGTATAGTCGTTTTCTTATTTCCGTTCTGTTTTACTCCATTCTCACACTGCGGGCACACCTGTCGTCCCTCGGGAACTATCTCTCCGCAACAAACACATCTATCTGCATCAGCCATTTTTTTATACTCCTTTACTTAACTTCTCTCCAATCAATTCTTTGTCCACAACGCACACAATACTGATACCATGCATGTAAGTATTCACCACAATGCGGGCAATGGAAATCTCCATAATAGATTTCTACGGGAGGCTCTCCTTTACTCTTCTGAATTATCTCATAAACCTTTTCTTTTGTACAGTTTGTACCCTTCTTAAAGAACTTTGATATCGGTTGAGATAAAACTTCTTTTATTTGTTTCAGTGTAACTTTCATTATTTTTCCTCCCTTTATAATAAAATTATAACAAAAAAAGGAAGGAAAATCAAATTCCCTTCCTTTAATCTTATTCTCGTATCATAGAGAAGTCTACATTTTTAAATATGAAATCCGTTCGTGGCTCCACATCTTTGCCCATCAGATTGTACAAAAGGTCGCGCGCTTCTGGTGAGGTTTGGAACATATCAAATCGCTGATTCTTAGCTGTAAACATTGAATTGTATGCTTGCTCCGGAGTCAATGAACCGATTCCTTTATTTCTTTGGATAACTCCTGATATATGTCCGCGCGCAGCATCCATTTCTTCATCTGTGAAATAATAGTTCTCGGTTTTTCCATTCTTAACAATGTAGAGAGGTGAACGTAGCCACCCAAGTCTTCCCTCTTCAATGAACTGCGGAGCAAGATACTGCAGCGCTGCCATCAAAAGTAGCCCGATATGGTAGCCATCTGAGTCAGAATCGGTACAAACACCAACGCGTCCATACCTCAGTTTACGACTATCGTAATGCCCCGGTACAATATTTAGCGCGCTCAAGAGAAGTTTAATCTCTTCATTCTGATAGATTTTCTCTTCATCATTAGACAGCGCGTTAATAATCTTACCGCGTATGCACATAATACCATAAGTCTTTTCATCACGCGCGACTCCTACTGAGGCCATAGCAGAATTACCTTCGACAATTAAAAGAGTTGCATCTTGACCAAGAAACTCTGCATCTTTGAGTTTGTCGCTTGCAATATATTTTTTCTTTTGAGACTTTTCGACTTCTTTTTGAGCTTCAAGAACTTGCTTTCGCGCACGCTCAGCCGCAAGTTCCGCCTTTTGCTCTTTTGCAAGTAGGTCAAGAACTCGCTGAAACTCGTCTGCGTGCTGTTGTTCAAAGCTTTCAAGCATTTGAGTGGTCGCGCGCTGACACAAGCCTCTTAATTCGATATTATTAACTTTGGTCTTTGTCTGATTCGCAAATGAAGGATTCGGAACTTGGCAACTTATAGCATATAAAAGTCCCTTTCGAAGAACCTCGGGAGGCGCTTCACCTTTGAGCTTTTTCTTAAAGAAATTTGTAAGAGCAGTTTTTACACCAGTTAAACTTGTACCGCCCTCAACATTTTCAAGTCCATTTGTAAAGACATAAGAAGTTTCTGTACGGCTATCCGTCCATTCCATAGCTATTTCAGCAGTTATGTCGCCCTCTTTTAAACATATGCTTAGAGGTGTTTTATTTAATGCCTTTCCGCCTTTTGCTTTCATTAAGTCTACAAGACCATTTTTGGAATAATAAGTAACTTTTTCTCCTGTTGCTTTATCTTCAAGTTCGAAGGTTAAACCCTTGCAAAGATAAGACCAATCTTCGCACATCTTTTTTATATCTTTAAAATTAATGTTAATTGGCTCGAGGTTGTAAACTTCCTGTGAGGGAGTAAATTGAACAAAGGTACCTGACCATGCAGTCTTTTGATCAATTACTGTTAAATCCTGTTTAACACCATCCCTAAGTATCAAAGTAGCTATTTTCCCGTCACGCTGACTCCGCACGAAGAAGTAATCTGATGAAAGGGCGACGCCTTTAGCTCCGATTCCGTTCATCCCAGCCACATTCTGATAAGTTTTATCATTGAACTTACCACCGCTATGCGGCATCGTATAGATGGCCTCGAGTGCGTCAGTACCATCCTCACGTAATCCAAAGGGAACCCCACGACCAAAATCTTGTACAGTAACCGTATTATCTTTATCAAGAGTCACGCGTATTCGATCACCGTAGCCCATCGTATATTCGTCAATAGAATTTGTTATTATTTCGCGCACACACTGAAGAACGCCTTGATTATCCGCACTGCCCATATACATAGATACTCTTGAACGTATGGCGTCCCGGAAGGATAAAGTTTGAATACTGTCGGCATTATAATCTTGGCTCATTTTTTTTACCACATCTCCTTACTTATATTTCGTCTTCGTCCTCTTCTTCCAGCTCATACCAGCCATCCCATCCATTGCCCGCGGGTCGCCAATACTCACCATCAAAAAGATATCCTTGAACATAGGTATTAAATTTTTTTGTAACGACTATTGTATCCTCGTTCAAAACTGTAATATTCTCTTTGCCCCACATTGAAATAGCAGCTTTTATATCTTCTTCTGAGGGACAATACCATCTCTCCTTTTCAATAGCGGTGCTAAATATACTTCCGATTGGATAAACTCGCTGTAATTCCTCTAAGGTTTCAAACTCAGTTTTCTTTATCAACTTATTTTCTCCTTTCTACATTTCTAATAATATTATAAAAAAAATCAGAGGAAAAATCAACTTTTCCTCTGATCATTTATTTACTTTACAATTATGCGGCTACTTCCTCGAAGTAATTTCCCACAAGTTGGGAAGGAGTATAGTATAAGATTGTGCCTTGACCGTTACTGTCATCTCTTATGCACTTATAAATCTTATCTCCCTCTTTATAATACTTATCTTTATAATATCTCATACCTACTTCTGCCGCAATAGGATTGCTAAGAGTACCTTCTTCTTCCGGCTTTGCAACTACTTCCCAGTGCGCAGATGTCACATCGGGCGTCCATGTAGGATTATCGCCAGTAATTGCATTATAGCATTTGTAAAGTTTACCATTATATCGGCACCTATCACCTACGGCGTACGCAATTGGTTCCCATGCAGGAAAGAGTTCAATACTCTCAAGCGCCTGTTCATCCGGAAGTAAGCTCGCCGCGGACTCTATCTTTTTTCTAAATGCTAATGCTTCTGCTCTTGTCATATAGCTTCACCACCAGTTATTATTAATAAAGCTTCGTCAGTAGTAATTTCATCATCGGTGACGACTCGATAATTTTTTGTAATTGTGGAATCTTGTTCTGTCCAGTAAACTTCAACATACTGATCTGATTCCAGCGTTGGATATTCTGCTTCTACAATAGGTTTATAACCAAGCGCCAATATTTTTTCGGCAGGTGGATTTGTAATTATTTCCCCATTTTCTTCATACCAACCGGAAAAAACTATGGGATTGGTATCTTCATCAATAAACTTATAATAACTTATAACCAAGCTTTAAACTCCCCTTATTATAAAAAGTTTGTTTCGAGACTCTATCATATAAACAAGGCGTAGAAGAAGCATCTAAGCAAGGTTGAAAGTCTCGTACAAGGGTCTGACCATCCCATATTTTCATCCAATATATTCTTTTAATACCATCATCACCCTTATTAGGCTTAATTCTGGTACTGGAGGATGTTCCGAATATAAAAATATCTCTACGAGAAGTAAATTTGTTAGAAGAATAAGTCTTTTCTACGACTCCATTTATTATACATTGTTTATTCGTAGTTTTACTGTGGAATTTTAATGCATGGTCGGCTGGATTTTGAAAAGTTTCTCGCCCTGATCCAATCGTCCAACACCAATGATTAGATGACTGCGTATTATAGGAGAGTAGACCAAAAGAATAAGCATTAATGGAAGTCTCACCTTGGTAGAAAATTACATAATTATCAGTAATAGTGCTACGGTCGACATACCATTCTCCTTCAACAGTAAGGTCAGAAGCTGCTTTAATACCTGTATCGAACCACTGTTTTTCAGATGTTGACTCTAAGTATTCTACAGCCCTATAATTTTTAGGAAGTCCATAATCAATCTCGCCCATTATTGCTTTTTTCTTCTCTTCAAAATACCTCATACCCAAACGCCTCTTACTGCCGCGTTAAAGCCATAGTTATTTTTCCAAAAGACAATTTCATAATATTTTCCTGCAACAGGAACAAATTGACCATTTACTATATCAAATCCACTCCAAATAATGCCTGTTGGATAAGAGAAGCGCGTCGCAGTTGTACCCGACTTAAAAGAAATAGTAGACATATATCTATTTGTTGCTGTACTTGGAAAGGTTATGGTAATACTATCAGTATTACCGCTAAAGGTAACTATAGTATTATCTCTTAGTTCAAAAGACCGATCGACAAGACCGTCAGATAATTTCGGTGCTATTTGTACTTCATGGAAACAGGAAAAATCTAAATTACTATAATAATAATATAAAGTTTCATCGTCTAAATGGAGCCAATCAAGAAGCTTCTTATTTGAGTGCGTATGTGCTTTCTCATTTAGTGCTGTATACTGGGTATTAAGAGTATTAACATTTTGCGTAAGTGTGTTCTGATTCGATGTGAGCGTAGAAATATCCGTCGTGTGCCTTTGAACCTCCGCGTCCATCGAATCAATGGCGCTGCCAAGAGTCTCGATATCAGTCTCGGCTTGAGTCTTCGAAGCAACCAACGCATCAAGCGCGCCTTGTGCATTTGTAACACCTTCTAAGCTTGTATTTGTATAGCTTACCGCGGAGGCAGTTGTTGCACCTCCAGCAGAAGCAAGAGGAAAAGCAACTCCATTATAAGTAATTGATTCTACTGGTTTGTTTGTATCAAGGCTCATTCATCAGCACCCCCAACAATAATTCGAAGTGCATCACTATCAGCACACTCCATTATTTCGTCCGTCTCTATATAGGTATAATCAGAAGTTGGAAGGTCTACTGCTTCACAATAAATTTCTTCTGTACCGACTTTTTTTATCATTTTGCTCTCATCGCTATATGTGCGAATAAGACCGTTTGAAAGTGTTTCAGTTTTTATCATATTAGCTCCCCTCCAATTCTGAAATAGGTTTAATCTGGTTGGCAAAAGTGACCCAGTTGGTTGCAGTTTTATAAGAGTCTACAAGATTATTGGGAACATAAATGTAGCCAGTACCAGCCGCGATTTTTGTTTTTGCAAGTGTGTCTGTAGTATTATCGAGAACGCATATCGTTGAATTTCTTAAAATTAAAGTATCTAACTGGGTAGCACCATTAAAAGCATACTGACCTATGCGAGATAATTTTGAAAAATCAAGCTTCGTTACTGTTTTTGTATTAAAAGCATCAAACCCTACGTGTGTCGCTTCCGGAAAGTTCCCCTCAATTATTGCAGTATTCCAAAAAGCACTGTCTTCTATTCTCTCTACTACAGGAAAGGATATCAAAGAAAGTTTTGAACAATCGCGAAAGGCATAGTTTTTTATAGTGATGACTTGTGGAAAATTAACCTCTGTTAATTCTTTACAGTTTGCAAAAGCATGTTGACCAATTTGTGTAACTTCATCATTCGTATAAGCCCCGCTAATACCCCTTGTTATCAAACCATTAATCTCATTTGTGCTTGAAGCTGATCCACTCGCATCCGTAATCACCAGCTCACTATTTCCATTCGCAAGCACATTCTGAACTACATTATAATCTCCTTTCTTATCAATAAGCGCCAGCACTTCATCTACTATCTCGTTTATTGACATCCCCTCAGCGACCAGACTGCTATTGTTTTCTAAATAATTTGCCATCTTCTGTTTCGCAAGCTTTATTCTATCAATATTCTGTTGTATGCCGCTTACAGCGCCGGCTCTCTCATCTGTCGCCATTTTTGAGCCTCCAGTATCTATTATATAGCTGCAAGAGCCATTTCAATATCATTAGTAAGTGATACAGTACCACCAGAAGTCTTGCCCGCAGGAATTGTATAGGAAGTAGTCGTTAAACCGTCAATTGTTGCGTTGATAGCACCATTATCAGCCATGGTACCAGTAACAACAGTACCTTCAGCATCTACTATCTTCTTACCAACAAGAACGTCAGCAGCTGTTGCAGTAACTCCAGTGACATCCTGATAGTCATCAGGAATAGCCGCGACTGTAACTCTATCAAGAACCTTGCCCTTGGTAGGAACTATTGTCTGCGCAGACTTAGTAGGAGTAGCAGTCTTTTGCTCGAGAACGATATTAACTGCGCCCTCGCCACTGTGATGACCCGCCGCAATTGTAAATGACTGGTTTCCAGAAGTAGCATCAAGGGTTTTAGTAACAGTACCATTGTCTGCCATAGTACCGTCAATAAGTTTGCCATCTGTGCCAACAATCTTCTTGCCAGCAAGCACATCCCCTGCTGCAGCAGTTACACCAGTAACATCTTGGTAAGCAGAAGGAATAGCAGCAACAGTTATCTTATCAATGACTTTGCCCTTAGTAGCAGAAATAACTTGCTCTGCCTTTGTGGGCGTAGCTGTTTTTGATTCCAGTACAACTGATACAGTGCCCTCACCATTGTGATAGCCAACAGGTACGGTATAAACTTGGTTATCAGTAGAGGCGTCCAAAACTTTCGATACCGCTCTATGATCGGTCATTGTACCTTCGATAACGGATCCGTCAGTACCTACAATGTTCTTACCAGAAAGTACGTCTGCTGCTGTTGCGGTAACGCCAGTAACATCCTGATATGCAGCAGGTATTGCGGCAACAGCAACTTTGCTGAGAACCTTCCCTGCGGTAGGAGTGATGTCTTGTGCCTTCTTTGTAGGAGTTACCGACTTCTCTTCGAGAGTTATCGAAACGGCACCCTTACCATTGTGTATACCCGCGGGCACTGTGTAAGATTGATTACCTGCGGTTGCGTCAAGTTTTTTCGTGATTGCGCCATTATCTGCAAGAGTACCAGCTGCAGTAGAACCATCCGCCTTAATAAATACCTTGTTTGCGCGGACGTCTCCTTCTTCAACTGTAACAGCGCTAATATCCTGATAGTTTTCAGGTATGGCTTCAACCGTTACGGAAGAAAGACCATAATGGCCCGGATCAGGTGCTACTGACTGCTGTTCTTTGGTAGGAGTAACTGTTTTTGCTTGAAGAGTGTAGTTACCGCCACCCGCAACACCTTTAACAGTACCACTACCATTGTGATAACCTGCTGGTATTGTATATGTTTCACCTTCCTTGACATTAGCATCGATTGCACCTTGGTTCTTAATAGCCGCAGCCTTTGTTGCTAATTCGTCAAGTTTGTCTGTACTCGTAGCAATTCCCAGACCAACTTCCCATGTTCTTATCTTATTTCTTGCTTCTTGTAGTCTGGTGATTTCGGTTTGTGTGCTCATTAATTAGCCTCCTTAAATTGTTTCTAAAAGTGCGTTTATATTGCCGATCTCTGTAAAAACTGCCGCAGAAGTAATTGGTTTTGTATTATCTTCTTCCACTGTAGTAGCTGTATCCACAGATAAGCGGCGTCCTTCCAATTTTAAGCCGTCTCCTATGGTGTAACCACCGGTTCCGGGGTCTCCACCACCACCGTATTTATCGGTATACGATTTTGCGAGTGCAAGAGTTACGACATCTAAACTCAATTCTCTTCACCCCCAAAATAAGTTTATATTTGATCGAATACCTTTGACAGAAGCACGAGTATTGCTTTGCCATAAAGTCCAATTAAGTTTAGTAGATTGAATAAAATTGCTTCTAACATTTTATGACCCCTCCGTTATAATTTCCAATGCCTCGGAATCAGATATTCCTTCGTCGGGTTTGTCGACTTCCAACCAATTATCCGCGCTGTCATTGACTCCAAGATGTACGATTGTCGCATATACATCGCCTTTTTTCAGTACCTTATCATTATCTGCCGTAAGTATGTTACCGTTTATTATCATGCTGTTACCACCGTCCATCCTTTATTTGTTGCCACCGCAAGAATATCATCGGGTATACCTTCTGATACTGCTGGGGTATAGGTTAGTGTGATTGTTCTGGTAGTAGATGTTGATATATCAGGCAAAGAATTAAACATCTCCGCAACCGCAGCGACAGAGAGGTTTGTTTTACTAAAGTCGATATTACCGGGGAACGCAGTCATATTTTCCGTTCCGCTAAAAACGACTTTTCGGAGCGATCTTAATCCGCCGCTGATTCCATTAGCTGTGAAATTCGATATATCAACAACTAACTCTTCAAACAAATCAGTGCTAATTATCTTTTTAACTTTCGGGCAGTCCGTCAAACGCCTAAGATGTGGAGCAATGCCAAGAAAGCCGTATCCTGTTCCTACGTCGCTGTTGGTAGGCGATACGCCCGTAGTAGAAGCTCCTCCGCCCCCACCATGCTGGTCAGCATACGATTTCGCAAGGGCCAGGGTCGTAACATCAAAACTCATCTACTACCACCTCACATCTCATACCATTTTCCGTCATTTCCCATAATAAAAATTTGCTTTGTGGAAATGATATAAACTTTATCACCAAAGGCAATATTCTCATTCTGAGCCAGCGCAGTCTTATCAGCATCTGTCATACAATACCATAGTCGATCCTGCACATTCGCTCGCGCCCACGATTGGGCAAGGACATAATTATCCATCTTCTTTCCTCCTGTTTAATAATGAATAAGAGAAGTACCTTTTCTACATTTAAGTAGTAAAAGAACCTCTCTTATTTGTTATTCCCAGTCTACATATTTTTTCTTCTTCTTCGGCTTTGGTGTCGTCCAAAGCAAAAAGTCCATCGCGCGAGTCGCGGCAACATATTGTATTCGTTTTTCCTCGGGACTCCAGTTCTTTGCACCAATTACAACTACATACTTAGCCTCAAGCCCTTTTGAGGTATGAATAGTTAAAACCTTAACGGTATCTTGTGCCATTTTCTTAGCAAATTCTTCTTCTGATATCTTCGCTCGCTTAAAGGTATCACAAGGTATCCCGCGCATTGTAAGATAAGTCAGAATGCTGTCTAATTCTGCGTTTGTACGAGTCAACACAAACCAATCTTTATAATGTCCTCGTTTAAGAATGAGGTCAGCGATAACCTCTGGATCATATTCGGCTCTTGCTACTATTCCCTCAGTATCTCTCATTGGAAAAGAATCGTCACAATACTCGTCTCCTGCTTTACGAATTAGTGATTTTGCATAGGTAAGTATCTTTGATGCGTTTCGATAATTCTCATTTAAATGATAGGTAGTAACGCCCGGAGCTTCGGACAAGCCTATAAGCAAGTCTGGGCGTGCGGAATTAAACTCATAAATACACTGTCGAAAGTCTCCAACTAAAAAGAAATTCTTCGGCTTTATCATATCAAGTAGAAACTCAAACTGTATCTCACTTGAGTCCTGTGCTTCGTCAAGCAGTAGATGTTTAACAGGTGAAATAACTACAGGATTCTTTTGTATAAGATTAAAGAGTCCATCAAAATTCTCTTTTGCTATATATGCGTTTGTATTAATTCCATGGGAGGTTAGTATCTTATTTGCATAGGAATGAACCGTACCAATGAAAACTGAGGCATTGCCAAGCCTCTTTCTCATTTCTTCTGCCGCGGCATTGGTAAAAGTGATAACTACAATCTGCGCGGGGTCCTCCCCTTTCTCAAGAAGATAACGTACTCGCTCAGTTAGGACGCGAGTCTTTCCAGAAGCAGCACATGATATTACTACCACCTTATCATGAGATGTCTCGACAATTTCTTTTTGCATTTTGCTAAGTTCCAAGCTTAATTAGCCTCCCTTTTTCAAATTATAACCATAAACATTCGATTCGTATAAGTCTATATAAAATTTCTCTCGTTCGGAAAGTTTATCTTTGTCTACTTGTTCCAAAACCGTAAAAGTAAAATCACCCCAATTACCATATAGGGCTTCATGTATTTTTTGTTTTGCAACAGTACCAATATTTAAAGATGTTTTGATATGTTCCGCCCAGCGTTTTGAAACCTCGGCAGAAGTTTTACCTACGTACTTCTTATGTGACTTTTGATTCTCTATACAATAGATTACACTGCGCGGGACACTATTACCAAAAAGTGTATTGATCATATCATTGAACGGTTTTTGAAGAAAAGCCGACCATATCAATTTATAGATAACGGTTTTTTGATTGAAAGTGCGGCTTAGCTCAAGAAGTCGGTCAATATCTTCTTTCTCAGAAGAAGAAAGTTGTAACATATGACTGGCTTTCTCGTTCTCCAAAAGTTCTTCTTGACGTCTTTGCTCGTTTATTGCCTCACATTGCGCGCGGTAGTCCTCGATTGTGTTTTGGAAAGAACCAATAATCTCTAATGCTTCCGTACGCGCAAACTCTGCATCTGCCTTATGCATTTCAGCGACCATATCATAAGCTTCCGTCAGTTCCTTTAGATTTTCTATGTAGGCGTCTGAACGACTTTTGTGTTTTTGTTTTTCTTTCTCCCACAGATAATTGCCATAACTTGACACTTCTTGTTGGATAAGTTCTTTTTCACGCTCTGCTTCGGATTGTCTTAGGTCTCGCGCGCATTGTAAGGCGACTTGTTCTTTTGCTTGTTCGTTTTGGAGCCGTAGTAGTTCGTCTTTATTAATATTTAACTGGTCTTGTAAGTTTGCAAGCTCAAGTTTGGCTTCGACACAGTCTTCTTTAACTTTCTTTAAAGACTCAATCTTTTCATTGACCCGTTTTTCTTTCTTTTTCTTACAAAACTTTACTAAGTCTGTTATAAAGATTGTCAAAGATATTCCAGCTAATATACATAAAGTAATTAAAATAAAAGTATATTTATCCATTGTTATTCTCCTTTTTTTCTCTTATAATAATTATAAAAGAAAAAAGAAAAGAAGTCAAATTTCCACTTGACTTCTTTCTTTTCTTACATTGTTAATTTGTCTGTTGTGTCGATTTCCCATTTACAAATTTCTTGATACAAAAGTTGACCATAACTGTTTTGATGAAATTGTTCGCTATAAATTTTATAAAGAGAATCTGCCATTTTTCTTTCGTATAATGGAATTTTTTGAGTCTTATTATACTTATAATAAATGTCCTTTATAGCATTGCGACAAATTTCTGCATTAAAATCCTCAACGACATCAGAACTTTTTTCGAGACCATCAACTTTTGTAGCGAGATTATTAAGGGTATCTTTAATCTCCGTTATTTCTTCCGTTTGTTTTTTGTCATTCTTCCTTATTTCTTCCAAGTGTTCATCAAACAATCTGTCATAACGTTTGCTCAGGAATTTAGTTATAATTCCAGCAACACTCACGGTACTAAGAAAGAGTCCTAATAAAGAACCAATATTTTTTACCACATCAAAAAAATCCAACTACCTTCCCCCTTCTTCGGGTCTCCGTAGTTAAGTAGTAAAAAATCACCAACTATATTCTATTTTCGTGCTTTCGCCATAAATCATCATTATGCCAAATTGACCGAACTTCAAATTTCTGTTGGAATATATCTCGACTCGAGGTTAAACTATCTAACTCCCAATATGGGACACGATAAAGACGAAGATTGTGAGTGAGCGCATACTCATTCTTTTGTCGATCATGTCCTTTCGTTTTAAGGAAATCTCGTTGGGTTTTCTGAAAGAGAGAAACTCGCTGAAAGTGCTGCTCGCCGTCATACTCAATTAAAACTCCCAAGGCGGGCAGGTAAAAATCATAACGATAACGACCGCCACGCAAGTCAGCAAACTCTTTCTCTCTTTCAAATTTTAACCCACCTTTTCGAAGCAAATTAATGATGACCTGCTCACCTTTCGAGGTCTTCATATAGCTTATCTCCAATTAAACTATTAACATAATCAACAAACTGATCACGAATTTGTTTAAGCTGTTCTATGGTGAATGTTTTAAGAGATGAACCTTTGGGCAGATAGATTAGATTGTCAATATTCTCTGCTTGAAGCGTATACATATGCTCAAGTTCAGCCAAATTTAAATCATTAATATCATAGTAGACAACATGAAAACGCTCTTCCTTCCCTCTCTTGTATCCAAGGTCATACGCCGCCTTAGTTGAGCTAAAAATTTCTTTGCTGCTCATTATATGTTACCTCCAAATACCTTATCCCAAGTACAATCTTTTATTGTTAAATCATCTCGGAAATCAACCATTTTAGCATGACGAAGGCCGCCTGTCTCTTGGACCTCCATGCAACTTACCTCAATGCAGCGACCTTTATATTTATCCGGATTCGACTTTATTTCCTCTGTAAGATTGCTTAAAAGTCCAATAGGTACAACCTTATCTCCTTTAATCACGCCTATCTCTAACGACGCGGCCCAGTCATAATAATAACCCTTTGTAACTGGCTCAATAAGTCCATACTTCCAGTAATCTGTATAATGCTCTCCCTCGGGAAGTCTCTCATCAGTTTTAGAATTAACCCAATACTTCCAAGATTCAACTTCTCTTCCAGTATAAATCTTTGTCGGACGAGTAAAGTGTCCCGTAAAGAAGCAATCAATGGTATGATTTATTTCTTTCTTTATTTTAATAGTCTGCCGTGCAGGTGTACGTTTTTCATATATAGGACAATATTTATTGGTTATAACCGCACCTTCACGACCAGACTCAAGATATTCACCAATCTTGTCCCAAAGCTCCGCACCTTTATAATAAGTCGCATACTCAACATAGGGAATATTGCCAAGAGTCTCGGGCAGCTTATTTACTGCTTCAAAACGCTTCTCGGCAGGATACTGCATCCAACTCTTACCATCCCACGCGCAAATATCAAAAATATAAAAATGAAGTTTCTTTCCTGCTTCCTGTCGAGCAAGACACTTATCTTTAAGACAACCAAGCAAAGAAGTAACCTTTCTTGAACCTTCATCACCCGGTAGATAAGCTTCACAAAGAAGCACGGTTCCGTTTGGAAGAGCCTCCATCAAAGACTGAACCTGCGGCACCCACTCAATCTTATCAACAACTTCTCCTTTGACATTGCGATTGCGCGCGATCATCATCGTATTACCATCTTCATCTTTATGAGCTGTTATTTCTGCTATGTTTTTTAATGTT
>ERZ779851.597-NODE-597-length-35605-cov-11.009958_pt1 | contig 35605 bp, 37 predicted proteins | sample MGYA00511094_ERZ779851 | MGnify/ENA primary metagenome ERZ779851 (study PRJEB29588, sample SAMEA2155512) | human gut metagenome | biome: human gut; feature: human-associated habitat; material: faeces | place: Denmark | collected 2008/2010 ...
ATGTTTATTATAAATATATACACAAATATTTGAATTGTATGTTTTATTGAAGACTTTATAATCCCATCATTTTCACAATTGCAATTATCATTTTCGCATATTTTGTGTATTTCAATATGTTCTTTTGATTTCTTACTATTTTTACTTAGCAAATCTATCAAAATACCTATTCCCATACCTATAAAAATTTTTATAGCTAGTATTTTTATTATTATGCCTATTTCTGCTCCTTCAGATATTAAGATTGGCAACATTTCATCTGATGTTGATAAAAATATTGCAATAAGTGTTCCTTGTGTTATAATTCTAGCCGCATAAAAGTTTGATGCTACTGCTGAAAAGCCACATTGCGGAATAATTCCTAAAATAGCACCTATTATTGGTCCAAATTTTCCTGATTTTCTAATAGCTTTTTCTGTCTTTTCTCCAGCGTGAATTTCTATTAATTCCATTATTATATAAGTTATAAATAAGAATGGTACTAATTTTAAACTATCAATTATTGTATCTTCTAAGATTTCTAGCATACTTTTTCCTCCATTTTGATATACATATAATATTTTAGCACATTTTTCATAAAAATACAGTATTTTTATGAAAAATGTGCTAATTAATATTATTTTTCTGACAACATATATCCAACGCCTCTAATTGTTTTAATGTATTTATCATATCCATATTTTTTTAAACTTTTTCTAAGTTCGCTTGTATATACTTCCACAACATTTGTTGTTGTAAATGAGTTAAAGCTCCAAACTTTATCAAATATTTGCTCTTTCGTTAAAATCTTATTTTTAGAGGTTACAAGGTATTCCAATATATCAAATTGTTTTCCTTGCAATGTGATTTCTTCATCTTTTATTGTTATATTTCGTTTTTGTGTATTTATTTTTAGGTCTTTAAATTCTAATAATTCATCTTGATAGTTTCCTTTTGTTCTTCTTATTATTGCGTTTAGTCTTGCTATTAATTCTTCAACTTCAAATGGTTTTACCAAGTAATCATCTGCCCCATATCTAAAGCCCTTTAACTTGTCTGAAATTGAATCTTTTGCTGTTAAAATTAGTACTGGTGTGTAAATCTTGTTTTCTCTTAATTTTAATAAAACATCATATCCAGACATTTCTGGTAACATTAAGTCTAATATTATTGCATCATAGATATTTTCCTTTGCATATAAATAGCCTTCATATCCATCAAATGCCTGTTCTGTTTGAAAATCTTTACATATGCATTGTGCAATGGTATCTGACAGAACTTTTTCATCTTCGATAATAAGAACCTTCACAATATTTTCATTCCTTTCTCTATATATAAAGCTTGTATGTTTTAAATTTATTAATATTTTATAAATCAAATGTTAAAATATAATTAAAAATGTTCTTGAAATAAGAACATTTTTTATATATGAGAGTATATCTATAAGCCGGGTTCTGTCTTGAACAGTCATTTATCTAGGATATATATTACTACATATCTCAAGCCACCAATTCAGAAGATGACGAGCAGTCTTAGCCTTCTTTTTAGGTGTTGCTCCAGATGGGGTTTACATTGACCCAATATGTCTCCATATTGGCGGTGAGCTCTTACCTCGCCTTTTCACCATTGCTCTAATGTAAAAAACACTAGGGCTGTTATTTTCTGTTGCACTTTCCTTAAGGTTTCCCTCACTGGACGTTATCCAGCATCCTTGCTCTATGGAGCCCGGACTTTCCTCATATGAATCCTTGCGAATTTCACACGCGACTGTTCGGTATACTCTTATTATATTTTAGCTGTTTTTATTGGAGTTGTCAAGTAATATTCTTTATTAAATATTTAGTATGTTGCAACACTTCTTGCAATTCATATTTTTTTGCTTTTTACGTTGCTTTCTGATAGATATTTTTTAAAATATCTATTTTTTCTATTAATTGATTTGGAACAAGTGTATCTACTGGATTTCCAAGTTCTATTTGCTTGCGTATATAAGTTGAACTTATATGCATTTTCTCAATGTGTTGTAGTTTTATAAAAGAAGATTCATATTGTTTTAGGAAATTATCATTCTCAATTATATTCTCCATAATATCTTCATTACGTTCTAGTACTATTATCTTGAATTCTTGTAACAATAAATCTGCTTTATACCACGTCTTTATTTCTTTTAGATTATCTGTACCAATTATAAAATATATTTCTTTATCTGGATATCTCTTTTTTAGAATTCTTAATGTTTCGATAGTATATAACTGCCTTGTACTATCTAATTCTATGCTTGAAACTTCTAAGCATTTTTCACTATCACAAATACATTTCAACATATTAAATCTATCTGCATCAGAAGCTAGTCCACTTTTATGATATTTTGTACTAACTGGTACAAATATAACCTTTTCAACTCTATCAATTTTATTCAAAATCTGTTTTGCAAAATTAATATGGGCAACAGTAGGAGGGTTAAAGGCCCCTCCAAAAACAGCAATAATCTCCTTATCCATATTTCCTCCAATTTAATAACATCTATATAGGCGGGGGATTCCCCTCGCCTATACCTTTATTATTTATTACACAAGCGAAGCGAGCGATTAATACATTCCCTCCATACCTTGTGACATTGCATTATGATTTCCTCCACAATTGCAGTTACATTCTCTCTCTTTCTTATCTGTTACAACACTTTCTGTTGTTAAAAACATTCCAGCAATGCTTGCAGCATTTTGTAAAGCACTTCTTGTTACTTTCGTTGGATCAACTATTCCGGCTTTTTTCATATCTACATATTCCTCTTTACTACTATCAAAGCCTACACCTTTTTCAGCTATTTTTACTTTTTCTAATATAACAGCTCCTTCTAATCCTGCATTTGTTGCTATCTGTCTTACAGGTTCCTCTAGTGCTTTTAGAACTATTTTTGCACCTATTTTTTCGTCTTCGTTTAATTTGCTTATCACATTTTCTACATTTGGCATTACATCAACAAGTGCTGTTCCTCCACCTGCAACTATTCCTTCTTCAACTGCTGCTTTTGTTGCAGATAGTGCATCTTCTATTCTTAACTTCTTTTCCTTCATTTCTACTTCTGTTGCAGCACCCACTTCAATTACTGCTACTCCACCAGCAATTTTTGCTAATCTTTCTTGTAATTTTTCTTTATCATATTCACTCTTTGTCTCTTCTATTCCTGTTCTTATTTGTTTTACTCTTGCTGCAATTGCCTCTCTATCTCCTGCGCCATCAACTATTATTGTACTTTCTTTTTGAATCTTAACTTGTTTTGCTCTACCTAATTGTTTAATTGTTGTATCTTTTAATTCTAATCCTAAATCAGAGGTTATAACTTCTCCTCCTGTTAATATTGCAATATCTTCTAGCATTTCTTTTCTTCTATCTCCAAAACCTGGAGCCTTTACTGCAACTATATTTAAAACTCCTCTTAGTTTATTAAGAACTAATGTTGATAATGCTTCTCCTTCAATATCATCAGCAATTATTACAAGCTTTGCAGATTGTTGCATTAATGCTTCTAGTAATGGTAATATTTCTTGAATATTGCTTATTTTCTTATCTGTTATCAGAATGTATGGATTTTCCATTACAGCTTCCATTTTATCTGTATCTGTTACGAAGTATGGAGAGATATATCCTTTATCAAACTGCATACCTTCTACAACATTTAGACCTGTTGTTGCTGTTTTTGATTCTTCAATTGTTATAACTCCATCTTTTGAAACTTTTTCCATTGCATCTGCAATTAATTCTCCTATTTCTTGGTTATTTGCAGATATACTTGCAACTCTTGCAATATCCTCTTTTCCGTTAATTTCAGAGCTAATTCCTTTTAAACCTTGAACAGCACTATCTACTGCTTTGTCTATTCCTCTTTTGATTGCCATTGGATCTCCACCTGCCGCAACGTTTTTAACACCTTCTTTTATAATTGCTTGTGCTAAAACTGTTGCTGTTGTAGTTCCATCACCTGCAACATCATTTGTTTTTGTTGCAACCTCTTTAACTAATCTTGCACCTATATTTTCGTATGGATCCTCTAGCTCTATTTCTTTAGCTATTGTAACACCATCATTTGTAATTAAAGGTGCTCCAAAGCTTTTATCTAATACTACATTTCTTCCTTTTGGTCCTAATGTAACTTTTACTGTATTTGCTAAGGTATTTACACCATCTAGCATTTTCTTTCTGGCCTCCTCGCCAAACTTAATTTCTTTTGACATAAAAATCCTTCCTTTCAAAATTTAAAATTTAGAGTAATATATAACGAGACAATTCAAATTAAATTATTCAACAATAGCAAGAATATCGTCTTGCTTTACTATGATATAATTTTCACCTTCGTATTTAATCTCTGTTCCTGCATACTTACTTACAATTACTCTGTCACCTTTTTTTATATACATCTTCACTTCTTTTCCTGGTATATTGTTAATTCCTGGTCCCACCTCAATTACTTTTGCAGTTTGTGGTTTTTCTTTTGAATTACTTGATAATATAATACCACTCTTTGTTGTATTTTCCTCTTCCTCCATTTTTATCAAGATTCTATCTGCTACTGGTTTTATCATTTTTCATTCCTCCTTTTAAAATTATTAGCAGTCTATTTGATTGACTGCTAATAATTTATACCTTTTTTTATAAAATGTCAATAGTTTTTTAAAAAATTATTTTCTGTTCACTCCTATTATTCCTCCAATCCCGCCTATTAGTAAGCTTGTAGCAATCATAATTATTGAATAAATATTTAGTGAAAAATTCTTAGAAACTATACTTGATATTATGTAAAGAAACATTATATATATTCCTCCAACTAATGTACCATTTATAATTCCACTTTTTTTGATTTGTGCGGTTGTAATTTGACTACCAAGTAAAATGCTAAAGGTTGTTATAACAATTATAACCGTAGGCATACTATTTTCATTTATATTTGTATATGTAAGAATTGCTGAAAATATCATTAATAATATTAGTGTTGCAAATAGTGAAATTGCACTTCCTTTTAAAACTTTAATAAAGTTGTTTGACTTATCATCATTTACATTAATCATATGTTCCTCCTCAATTAAAGATATGCATAATATACTAATTTAATACTATTTTATTGTTTAATTAATTGCAATATATTTTAAAAAATGGTATAATATTTTTGTATATGGATTTTTCATTATAGAAATGTACTGTATGTATACAATTTGAAGGGATTGATTTTCAAATGAAAAAATTTGTAAGTTTTGTTTTAATTTGTATTTGTTTATCTATATTTAGTTTTTCCTCTGTTTATGCAGTTGGTATAGATATGGATTTAGTCGATAACACTTCACAAAGGATTAATAATTCTAGCAGTACAAATAACCTAGGTAATAACACTAATAGTATAAGAACTACTGTTGATGATGATATTGATACTCCAACACCAGCAAAGGTTTCTACTACTCGTACAAGTGAAGAATTTCACTTGACTGTTTCAAATATCATTGATATTATTTTAATTGCAGTTGGAATAGTTATAATTTTTCTTGCAATTGCTATTTTTCTTAAAATTCGATAAAATATTTTGCCTTTTTATGTATGAAAAGGCATTTTTTTTATGCATAATTTTTTCTAAAATTCTAAATAATATTATTGAATTCTAAAAATAGGAGGTAAAAAATATGCATAAAAAGAGCTTAATCTTAGTATCCGTAATTCTTTTCGTTCTATGCGTTTTTTCTAATGTTGTTTCAGCAAACAATGATGTAAAAAACGGCATTTCTAATGTTACTAATACCGTAGTTAATGGCGTAGAAAATTTAGGTAAAGATGTTCGTAGTGCTATTGGAGCTGCTGAAAATGGTATAGAAGGTGCTTTAAGAATGGATGGTAATCAAACAAGTACTAATAACGCAGATAATACTGCTACTAATGCAAGAAGCAATACAAACAATGGATATACAGCAACTAGAACTGCTACAAATGCCTTAACAAATAATGATACATCTACTTTATGGATATGGCTTGTGGTTGCAATAGCGGCAATAGTTATAATTGGTTTAGTTTGGTATTATGGTACCCAAAATAATACACATCATAATGAATAATATTCACTTTTCTAAATAAGTATGGTATAATATATCATATTTATTTAGAAGTACATAATGCTTTTGCATTAGTGTGTACTTAGGAGGATGGTTAAGATGTCTAAATTAATTGCAAGAAACCCAACTGCTAAGCACAATTATAATATTATAGATACAATAGAAACTGGTATTGTTCTATCAGGAACTGAAATTAAATCTATTAGAAATGGGAGGGTAAATTTAAAAGATAGTTATGCAGGAATTAGAAATGGTGAGCTTTTTATCTATAATTTGCATATAAGTCCGTATGAATTTGGGAATATATATAATAAAGATCCTTTAAGAGATAGAAAGCTTTTAGTAAATAAACATGAATTCAATAAACTTGTGGGTCTAATAAAACAAAAAGGCTATTCACTTATACCTATGAGTTTGTATTTCAAAGGTAATTTCGTAAAATTAGAGCTTGGAATTGGCAAGGGCAAAAAGCTTTATGATAAACGTGAAGATATTGCTAAAAAAGATGCTGAAATGAGGATGAAAAAACAAGTTAGTAAATAATTAGTAAAAAATAATTAAAGAAGAAAACGGTCAAAGTCCGTTTTCTTCTTTTTATTTTTTGATTATTGACAATACTGTTTTCTCTTCATTAAATACTTCTTCTAGTACTTGTTTTGTGTATTCTGGTGTTACCTGTTTGTAGTTTTCTATATATTCAAAACTGTTTATGCCTTTCATATAGTCTGCTATAAACATTCTACAAATACTTGCAACATCATCATATTCTTTTACATAGTTTCCAAATATTGTTTTTTTAATTCTTTGAAAGTGGTCTGTGTTTAACTCTTTACTTTTAATGTTCCTTATTTCCTCTTGTAGTTCTTCTAATACCTTTTTAGGATTATTTGATTGTCCAGTTATGGCAATATGTGCGTATTGTTTTGAAAATTCATATTCCAAATATGGTTCTCCTGTTATTAGTTCTTTTTCATATAAGTCTTTGTATAATTCTGAACTTTTTCCTATTAGCATATTTAATAGTATCTCTATTGCTATGTGTTTTTTTACTATAGCATCACTGCTACAGTTTTTGTTGTCAAAACTATCTTTGATGCCTATTACAAATATTGGCATACTAACTTCCATTTGTTTTGTAACTTCTTTTTGAACTATCTCTTCTGGCTCCTCAGGATATATTCTTTTTATTTCCCCATGTTTTTCTGTGTTCTTTAAACGTTTTTTCACCTCTTCTATTAAGTCCTCTGGATTAAAGTCTCCTGCAAAACACATTACCATATTTGATGGATGGTAAAAGGTGTTGTAACATTTATATAATACTTCTTTATTTATTTTATTTATAGATTCTATTGAACCTGCTATATCAATAGTTATTGGATTATTTTTGTACATACATCTAATTGCATTCATATATACTTCCCAACTAGGATAATCCTCATACATCTTTATTTCTTGACCTATTATTCCCTTTTCTTTTTCAACATTTTGGTCGGTGAAATATGGGTTTTGAACATAGTTCATTAATTCGTCCATTGCTGGATAAAAATTGTCTGTACACTCAAACAAATAACAGGTTTGGTCTGTTGATGTATATGCATTTGCATTTACACCTAGGGCTGTTAATGTATCTAAACTATTTGTTCCATTTTCTTGTTCAAACATTTTATGCTCTAAAAAATGTGCAACACCATCTGGTATGCTTGTCTCCTCTTTTTCATTTGGTGCTATAAATTTATTATCTATTGAGCCAAAGTTTGTTGCCCAAATCATATATTTTTTTTGAATATTGGCTTTTGGCATTATCATTACTGTTAAACCATCTTCCAACTTTTCTACATATAATTTTTCTTTTACTTTAGAATTCTCAATAATTTGCATAATCTAATATCTCCAATCTAGTAGATGTAAAATCCACCTCTACTTTAAATTTTACTCATTATTCTTTAAGAAATATATAGTATTTAAGTTTATGTTGTTTGCAATTTTTTCAATGTCTGCTCTTGAAACCCAATTTATTTTATTAATATAATCTTCAAAACTTATCATTTTTCCAGACATTTCTTGTCCCATATAATATGTTATCTCTGAGTCTTGTTCATCTTGTACTGTTTTTATTCCTGCTACCATATATTTTTTTGCATTTTCTATATCTTCCTCTGAGAAATTACCATTTTTCATATCTTCAAGTTGTTCTTCTATTATTTTAAGTGCTTTGTCGAAATTTTCTATTTCAATTCCAGCTCTAATGAATATATTGTTTTTTTGCCTTACGTAAGTTGACCTTGCTGAATACGCTAATCCTGCTTTTTCTCTAACATTTTGGAACATTTTTGAGGTTGCACTTTCGCCTAAAATTACGTTATATAGGCACATTGCATATTTTGAATTTGGCTCATAATAATTTATATCTAGCCCTATAACTAGCTTTCCTTGAGTGACATCTTTTTGTTCTTTTATAATTTGAAGTTTAACCTCCTTCTTTTTTTCTGTTTCTTCTGTATTTATAATGTGTTTATCTTCTCTTTCTGGTAATTTTTGTATACTAGGATTTGCAATTATTTCATTAATAATTTTTTTATCTTGAAAATTGCCTGATACAAATATATCAATCTTAGCTTCATTTAGTAGTTTTGTGTAATATTCATATAAATTTGATTCATCAATTTTTTCTAAATCTTCTACATATCCAAATTTATATAATCCATAAGGTTCTTCTTTATACATTTCTTCTACACATCTGGTATATGCATACATATCTTTGTTGTCTATTCTGCCCTCTATTAGCCTTTTGATAGTCTTTTTTTCAGAAGCAACATATTCTTTTTTTAATTCATTGTTTTCTACTAATGGATTAAAAACAATATCAAGTAAAAGTTCTATAGCTTTATTAGATATGTTTTCTTTATTTGGTAGGAAATTATCATTTAAAGTTTCCAAATAGAACTTAAGCACTTGATTATCTCCTATTTTATCCACTCCTCCATCTAATGTGGCTCCATACATATTTTCAAGCTCGATACTTATTTCTTCTTGTGATTTTAGTTTTGCAGTTCCCATTCTCAAAACTGCTGGTATAAGTGCATTTTGGGTCACTGTGTTTCTATCCAAAGGCATTGTTAAAAATATTGCAAATAAATTTGTCTTAAATTTATTTGTTTTTATTAAATGGATTTTAATTCCATTTTTTATATTTTTTATTTCGTATGACATAACTTTTTTCTCCTTCACTAATGTTTATTTTTACCTACTTTATTTTTATTATTCAAAAAAACAGAGGTTCTTTTTATGTTCTGACCTCTGTTTTTATATGTACTTAAAATTTTCTTTTTCTTGCTGCTTCTGATTTTTTCTTTCTTTTAACACTAGGTTTTTCATAATGTTCTCTTTTTCTAACCTCTTGTAATACACCATTTCTTACACATTGTCTTTTGAACCTTTTTAATGCATCTTCTATATTTCCATTATTAACTTTAATTTCTGCCATTTGTAATTCCCTCCCCTCGCTACTCTTTTACTCTGGGATTATTCCATAACTTGTATAATTATATAGGAAAAATAAGGACTTGTCAAGATTTTTTCAAGAATTTCTCTGTTTTACTGCTTCGTACATTACTATTCCTGCTGATACTGATGCATTTAGTGATGATATTTTCCCCTTCATTGGTATTTTTAGTAAAACATCACAATTTTCACGCACTAGTCTTGATAAACCTTCTCCTTCATTTCCTATTATTAAAGCTATTGAACCTGTTAAGTTCTCTTCATAGTAGTATTTTGTTGCTTCTATTGCTGTTCCATATATCCATACATTATTTTCTTTTAGATGTTTTATTTCATCATTTAGATTATTTACTCTTGCAATTTTCATATGTTCAACTGCTCCGCTTGCAACTTTATATACTGTGCTATTTACTGAACACGCTCTTCTTTTTGGAATTATTATTCCATGAACTCCTGCTGTTTCTGCCGTCCTTATTATTGCGCCTAAATTATGTGGATCTTCTATTCCATCTAGTATTAATATAAATGGTTGTTCGCCTCTAGTCTTTGCTTCATCCAAAATATCTTGAACCTCACAATAATCAAATGGTGGTACTATTGCTATTACTCCTTGATGATTTTCTGTTTGTGCCATTTGATTTAGTTTGTTCTTATCTACTTCAACTGTTACTATCTTCCTATCTCTGGCTATTCCTATTATTTTATTTATAGAACCATGTTTTTCACCCTTTTCTATAAATATTTTATTTATATCTTTACCTGTTTCTAATAATTCTAGCACTGAATTGCGTCCTTCAATTTGGTCTTGGAAGGTGTCATTTTTCTTGTTAGAGCAGACGTGTGAATCTGCCCTTACATTTACTTTTTTATTTGATTTTAGATTTTTATTATTAAAATTTTTATTATTTTTCATTGAATTCTCCTTTTATATTTTGGGTAAAAGTGGAGGTATGCCTCTACTTTATTATATATTTTTTCATATGTCAAGGATGGTTCCCTGCCCCTACTCCTCATCCAGTTTTAATACTGCCAAAAAGGCTTCTTGTGGGACTTCTACATTTCCTATTTGTCTCATCTTCTTTTTGCCTTTTTTTTGTTTTTCTAAAAGTTTTTTCTTTCTTGTTATATCTCCACCATAGCATTTTGCTAGAACGTCTTTTCTCATTGCAGATATTGTTTCTCGTGCTATTATTTTTCCTCCAACAACTGCTTGTATTGGCACTTCAAAAAGTTGTCTTGGTATGACCGTTTTTAGTTTTTCTGCCATTTTTCTACCTCTTGTATAAGCTGTGTCTTTGTGTACTATAAAGGATAATGCATCTACTTGTTCATTATTTATGTGTATATCTAGCTTTACTAAGTCTGATTTTCTATATTCGCTAAGTTCATAATCCAATGATGCATATCCTTTTGTGTTTGATTTTAACGTATCAAAGAAGTCATATATTATTTCGTTTAGTGGCATTTCATATTCTAGCATTACTCTTGTAGTGTCTAAGTATTTCATATCTAAGTATATTCCACGTCTATTTTGACATATTTCCATCACATTACCCACATAATCCTTTGGAAGCATTATTTCTGCTTTTACCATTGGCTCTTCTATATAGTCTATATCCTGCATTGGTGGTAAATCTACTGGATTGTACAATTCTATCATTTCTCCATCTTTTTTATATACTTTGTATATAACCGATGGAGCTGTTGTAATTAAGTTTAAGTCAAATTCTCTTTCTAGCCTCTCTTGAACAATCTCTAGGTGTAGTAATCCTAAAAATCCACATCTAAATCCAAATCCTAGTGCTACTGAGGTTTCTGCTTCATAACTTAATGCTGCATCGTTTAATTTTAGTTTTTCTAATGCGTCTTTTAAATTTTCATAGTCTCCACCATCTAAAGGATATATTCCACAATACACCATTGAGTTTGCTTTTTTATATCCTGGAAGTGGCTCTTGTGCTGGCTTCTCTGCTAGTGTTATTGTGTCTCCAACACTTAAATCTGAAACTGTTTTTATGCTTGCTGCAATATACCCAACTTCTCCTGCCTCTAGTTTGTCTGATGGTTGGTATCTGCCTGGTTCTAAATATCCAAGTTCTGTAACAACAAAGCTTTTATTTGTTGCCATAAATAGTATCTCATCACCAGTTTTAACTGTTCCTTCTACTACCTTTACATAGCTTACAGCACCCTTGTAGTTGTCATACAGAGAATCAAATATCAAGCATCTTAATGGTTTTTCTTTATCTCCAACTGGTGGTTTAAAATCTGTTACTATTCTTTCTAAAACCTCTTCAATATTTAAACCTGATTTTGCAGATATGCAAGGTGCATCCATTGCAGGTATTCCTATTATGTCTTCAATTTCCTTTTTTACCTCATCTGGTCTTGCACTTGTTAAATCCACTTTATTTATTACTGGTAATATTTCTATGTTATTATCTAATGCTATGTATACATTTGCAAGTGTTTGAGCTTCTACTCCCTGAGTGCTATCAACAACTAGTATTGCACCTTCGCATGCTGCCAAACTTCTTGATACTTCATAATTAAAATCCACGTGTCCTGGTGTGTCTATTAAATTTAATATGTAAGTCTCACCATCTTTTGCCTTGTATTCCATCCTAACTGCTTGAGATTTTATGGTAATTCCTCTTTCTCTTTCTATATCCATATTGTCTAAAACCTGACTTTCCATCTCCCTCGCTGTTAAAAGTCCTGTTTTTTCAATTAATCTATCTGCTAAAGTGGATTTTCCATGATCTATATGTGCAATTATACTAAAATTTCTAATTCGTTTTTGTTTATCCATTGTTTTTCCTTCCTAAATTAATTTATTGTTATATGGTTTCAAAAAAGTCTTCTAACGTTTTTATTACTTTCTCTTTGCTTTCTATTTGATTTACAACTTGTCTTACTTGACTTGAATTTGGTAAGTCTTTTAAATACCAACATATATGTTTTCTCATTTCGCGTACTCCTACATATTCGCCTTTTTCTTTTATTTCAAGTTCTATGTGTTCTTTTATAATCTCTAATTTTTCTTTTGGAGTTTTTTCTGTTGGTTTTACGTTGTCTTGTAATTCTTGTATTATGCTATTTGTTTTCCATGGTTTTCCTAATATTCCCCTACCTATCATTATTCCATCAACGCCTGTGTAACTAAACATTTTTCTTGCATCTTCAGCTGTTTTTACATCACCATTTCCAAATACTGGTATATTTACAGCCTCTTTTACTTTTTTTATAATATCTAAATCTACTTGTCCTGAGTAATATTGTTCTCTTGTTCTACCATGAACTGTTATAGCTTTTGCACCTGCTGCTTCGATAATTTTTGCAGCTTCAACAGCAACTACGTTTTCATCGTTCCAGCCTTTTCTTATTTTTACTGTTACTGGTTTATTAGTATTTTTTACAACCTCTTCTACTATTTGTCCTATTAATTCCAAGTTAAGCAATAGTTTGCTTCCATCACCATTTTTTACTACCTTTGGTGCTGGGCAACCCATATTAATGTCAATAATATCAGCATATTTTTCTACAATTTTAGTGGCTTGCCCCATTACAGCTGGCTCGCTTCCAAATATTTGGATTGCAATTGGTCTTTTTTCTTCATTTAATACTAAGAATTGTTCTGTTTTTTTGTCATTATAAAACAAGCCTTTACTACTAATCATCTCTGTACAAACTAGTCCTGGGCTACCATATTTTTTACAGATTTTTCTAAAACTTAAATCAGTAACACCTGCCATGGGTGCTAGTAATATATTATTATCTAGTTCTACATTTCCTATTTTTAATTTTTTAATATACATTTTTTCCTTCATTCTTTCTTTATATTATGCAAATTAGCTCATCGAAAGGAGCAGTATTTCTTAGTTAAAAATTGATTTTTGACGTTGAGAACTTATATTTAAAAGTAATCCTATAGCAATTATATTTGTAATCATTGAGCTTCCTCCATAACTTATAAATGGTAGTGGTACACCTGTTATAGGTAAAAGTCCCATTGTCATTCCAATATTTTCTAAAACATGAAATATTAGTATTCCGAACAATTCCCGCTGCTATATATGAACCCAAATCGTCTCTTGCTGTTTTTGCTACTGTTATTGCTCTTGTAATTAAAACTATGAACAATACTATTATACTGCTACATGCTATGAATCCCATTTCCTCTCCAATAACTGCAAAAATAAAGTCTGTGGTTTTTGGATATAGAAAACCTAAATGCGTTTGGGTTCCATTCATCCAGCCTTGGCCTACTAATCTACCTGCACCTATTGCAAGCTTTGATTGTATAATATTATACCCTGCACCTCTTGGGTCTAAATATGGGTTTAAATACACATCAATTCTTTGTCTGGCGTGTTCTGGTAGTACGAAGAAATATAGCAGTGGCAATACAATTATCACAATTAAAAGAGCCGATATAATATATCTCTTTTTTATTCCCGCAACATAAAGCATAATTGCGACTGCAAATACGTAAGCCATTGCAGTTCCATAATCAGGTTGGAGCACTATTAATAGAACTGGTACAAGTACTATACCTAAAATCATTGCTAATTTTAAAGGTCTGTTTATCTCGTTTCGAGACATCTTAGACAGAATATATGCTAAAAATAAAACAACTGCAATTTTTGCAAATTCTGCTGGTTGAATAGAAATTGGTCCAATACTAAACCAGCTTGTTGCTCCATTTATTGCACTTGTTAGTAATACAGCTATTAATAAGATGGTAGAGAGTATATAAAATCCTACACTTATTTTTGCCATAGTTCTATAATCAACAATAAATGTAATTATAAGTATTGGTATACTTATAATTACCCATATTATTTGCTTTTTAAAGTCCTCAAGCTCTGATGATATACTTGCACTATATAGTGCAAAAATCCCTATTGCAATTAATATTATTGTACAAAATAATATACTCCACTCTGTGTTTTTTAATTGTTTTTTATTCATATTTTTCCTTTCAAAACATGAAATTAATCTTTATCTTCTTTTTCCTTTTCTTCTTCAACAACTTCTTCTTTCTTTTCTTCCTCTTCTTCCTCTTCTTTTGTTTCTTCTTTAACTTCTTCCTCTCTAATTGCTTCTTCTTTTTTCTCTTCTTTTTTTTCTTCCTCAATGTCTTTTTTCATATCATTTCTAACATTTAATATTGGAATGTTTGCATATAATGATGGTGCTCCTGTTGTGCCATCTTCTTTTACTTCGTTTGTAAGCCTTACATCAATTTCACTTTCTTCTACTTCTATGTATTTTTTAATAACGTCTATTATCTCTTGCTTCATCATTTCTAAGAAGTCTGCTGAAACATTTGCTCTATCCTGCATTAATACTAAGTGTAGTCTTTCTTTTGCTTTGTTTTTACTACCTGTAGTCTCTTTTTTATCACTTTTTCCTAGTTTTTTTAAAAAATTTAGTAAATTTTCAAACATGCCCATTCCTCCATATCAATTAGTTTTTCTTTAATAGACTTTTTATTTTTGCAAAGAAGCCTTTTTCCCTCCCTGGAATTGTAATATCAATATTTTCTCCTAAAATTCTTTTTGCTATTTCAATATATGCTTTCCCTGATGGAGCTTTTTTATTCTTTATTACTGGCTCTCCTTTATTTGTTTGTGTAATTATGTTTTCATCATCTGGAACAACCCCTATTAAGTCTATTGATAATAAATCTACTATATCATCAACATCCATCATTTCACCTTTTTTAACCATTGCAGGTCTTAAACGATTTACTATTAATTCTGGATTTTTTATTTCCGCTGCTTCCAATAATCCTATTATTCTATCAGCATCTCTTATTGCAGAAATTTCTGCTGTTGTTACTACAATTGCTCTATCTGCTCCAGAAACTGCGTTTTTAAAGCCTTGTTCTATCCCTGCTGGACAGTCTATCAATACATAATCAAATTCCTCTTTAAGTTTGTTTGTCAATTCTTTCATTTGTTCTTCATTTATTGCATTTTTATCTCGTGTTTGAGCAGCAGGTAATAAGAATAATTCGTCAAAACGTTTGTCTTTTATAAGGGCTTGTCTTAATTTACATTTTTCTTCTATTACATCAACTAAGTCATATACTATTCTATTTTCTAGTCCCATAACAACATCAAGGTTTCTAAGTCCAATGTCTGTATCTACTAAAACAACTTTCTTTCCTTCTTCTGCTAGACTAGAACCAAGGTTTGCAGTAGTTGTAGTTTTACCTACTCCACCTTTTCCTGATGTTATAACTATTACTTCTCCCATAACATCTTTCCTCCTTGCATTTTATGTATTTTTCTAACTATTATATTGTATAATTTTTTTTGTCAAAAGTCAATATTTTATGGAAATAAATAGAAGAAATAATACATAAAATATTAAAAATATGGTAACATATGTTTCCATATATTACCATATTAAATAGATGTTTTAGAATCCACACACATAAATGGTTAAATTTCAAGGCAGACGAGGAAATCCGCCCCTTTTTTATATTTCTTCTGTTTCTTCTTTTTTGTTTATCACTTTGTCTATCATTTTTTCTGCTTTTTCACATAATTCTGGCATATAGTCTAAGAGTTTATCTATTGTACAGTTGTGTTCTATTGGGAGTAATTTAACTTTATTTTCTTGTACTACTAAAAATGCTACCGGCTTTATTGATACTCCTGCTCCGCTTCCTCCTCCAAATGGATTTCTATATGAAATATTTTCTTCATCTTCTATTTTTTTGTATCCCTTTATTGTTTCTCCTTTAAACTCACTACCTCCACTTGCAAATCCAAAGCATACTTTTGAAATCGGAATTATAGTTACATTTTCATTTATTTGTATTGCTTCTCCTATGATAGTATTTACATCTATCATATCTCTTATACTATCCATTGCAGTCTCCATAAGTCCTTCTATTGGGTGTTCCTCCATATTTTTGGTACTCCTTTCCTTTTAGCTTTTTGATTATATTGATAATATGTACCAATTTTATTTTAAATATACAATTTATGGATAAAAAGACATAATTTTGATTTGTGTATATTGGTTCAATTTCATATTTGGGGTGATCTGTTTTTTTTACTAAGATTATTCCTAGAAGGCTTGATATTATTGTAACAACAAAGGCCGTAAGTGCTGGATTTTCTGTGCCTAATTTAGCCTTGACAGTTATTTTAGGTATTTCAATTCTTTGCAAAATATATTTAAAATCTTTTATTTCTAGTTTTATTTTGTTACTGTTTTTATTAATTATTCTTTTTATTTTTTCTTTGTTTGTTTTAAATCTAAATAAACCTAAACTTACAACTACTTTTAGTTTGTTTATTTTTGTATTTTCAATTTCTAATTCTTGAACATTAATTTTTATTGCCATAAGATTCCTCCTATGGCAATATTTTTCCCAATATTTATTTCTTTAAACATTAGCCTTTATATACAAATTTCTCAAATTTTGTTTTTATATATTTTTCTAGTTTTTGCATAAATTCTTCTGGTGGAATTTCTTTTTTTGCTACCATATCTAACCCTTTTTCCCAACTTGCTGTTAGTTTAGGGTTTAGCATATCTGGCATTGATTTTTCAACTACATCGTATATTGCTTCTCCTTTTTCTGTTGGTGTTACTATTTGTGTTTTGGCATTTATTTCTATGTGCTTAATTTTTTCTAGTTTTTTTATTATTTCTCCTCTTGTTGCACTTGTGCCTATTCCGGCTCCCTTTATTTGCTCTCTTAGAGCTTCATCTTCTATAAGCTTTCCTGCATTTTCCATTGCAAGTATTAAGGAGCCTGAATTGTATCTTGTTGGTGGATTTGTTTCTGCTTCCTTTGTACTTATTTCTTTTATTTCTAGCTCTTGTTCCTTTTTTAAGTCTTTCAGATTTACATTTGACTCTTCTTTGTTATCTTTTTGTTTTAATATTTCTAAATATCCTATTTTTGTACAAACTTTTTCATTAGCATAAAAGGTTTCATTTTCTATATTTATGGTGACATTTATTTTACTAAATTCTGCTGCAGGATAGAATATTGCTAAAAATCTTTTTACTATTACTCTATAGATTTCTTTATGTAAGTCTGGGAGTTTACTATAATTTTCAAACCCCTGTCCTGTTGGTATTATTGCATAGTGGTCTGTTATTTTACTATCATTTACATATTTTGTCTTTGCCAAATTGTTTGTGGGATATTTTTCTTCTATCATCTTTGTTATGTATCCATTTATTTCTTCATCTTGTTTTAAGTTCTTAGCTAATCCGTTTAGGTTCTTAGATATCTCTTTTGCAACTGCTGTTGATAATACCCTCGCATCTGTTCTTGGGTATGTTACTAATTTCTTCTCATATAAGTTTTGTATTACTTCTAGGGTTTCATCTGGTTTTATTTTGAACTTTTTTGTACATTCGTTTTGAATTTCTGCTAAGTTGAATAATAAAGGTGCATTTTCCTTTTGTTTTGATTTCTTCAATTCTGTTATAACTGCCTTTTTCCCTAATATACTTTTTATTAAGTTCTTTGCATCTTCTTCTTTTTTAAAACCTGTTTCATTATATAGTTTTGAAGATTCAAATACACTTGATTTTTCATTTACTTTCCACTCTGCTGTAAATCCTTTAAAAGCTACATTTATTTTATAATACTTTGTTTTAACAAAATTTCTTATTTCTCGTTCTCTTGCGACTATCATTCCGGAGTACACAAGTCATTACTCTGCCTATTGATATTGAAGCCTTTTCTTCATTTATTGTTTTTGCAAGTTTTTTGCCAAAGATTATTGAAAGTAGCCTTGAAAAGTTTATACCTATTAGATAATCCTCTTTTGCCCTTAAATATGCTGAGTCTGATAAACTATCATATTCTGATAAATCCTTTGCCTCTTTTATGCCCCTTCGTATTTCTTCTTCTGTTTGGGAGTCTATCCAAACCCTTTTCATTTTTGCCTTTGGATTTGGTTTTGCCATCATAAAAACTAGTCGTTGTATGTATTCTCCTTCTCTTCCAGAATCTCCGAGCATTGTAAATTTCCTCAACATCTTCTTTTTGAAGAAGTTCTTTTACAATTTCAAATTGCTTTGATACTTCTGGCTTTATTTCGTATTTAAATTCTTTTGGTATAAATGGGAGTGTATCTAATCTCCAAAACTTAAACTTTTCATCATATACTTCTGGATATGACATTGTGACTAAGTGACCTACACACCAAGTTATTATCCAATCTCTACTTTCAATATATCCATTTTTTCTATTACTTTCAAGATTTAAGACTTTTGCATACTCCATAGCTACTGATGGTTTTTCTGTAATTAATAATTTTTTCAAAATTATTCAGCTCCTATTTTTCCATATACGCCTCCGCCACCTTCTTGTACTTTTATTTTACCTTCTCTGGCGTTTATAATGTTTCTTGCATTTTTTTCTCCTATAACTGCCTCCAAATCATCGAAAGATAATTTATGTAAAATGTTCATTTCTGTTTCGAAATGGTCAAGCATTTTTTCTATTGTTTTATTTCCTAAGCCGGGTATAAAGGATAGTGGTATTTGGTATACATATTCTGGTCTATTTTCAGGACTTTTACTTTCCTTTTTATCTTTTATAATTTGTATTCTATCATACACACCCATTGTTATATTTTTACTATCACAAGTATTGCATTTAGTAACTGGTGCTATTCCTGGTATGTTTTTTTCGCATACTTCACAATATGTTCTATGGTATTTTCCAAGTTTTGGGTCTAGTCCATAGTTTGTTACTATTCTTCTTCCATCTTCATTTTTTATGGCTTTTAATAGTTCTTTAAAGCTTATATCTTCAACTAATATTTTGTTGTATTCTCTAGCTATTTTAGGAAGAGAATGTGCATCTGAATTTGTTAAGAATGTTTTTCCTTCTAGTTCTGATATGTTATCTGCTAGATTTGTATCTGAACTTAGTCCTAATTCTATTGCCAGTACTTTGTTATATTTTTCTTTGAAGATTTTTTCTAGTCTATCTGTACAATTTCCGTAAAAGCTTTTATGAGGTGTAAAACAATGTGCTGGAATTAGTATTCCATTATATTTTTCTACTATGTCTATTAAATCATATGCTGATATATCTGCTCTTTGAGAACTTAGTGTTATGTTTTTTATATGCTTACTCATTTCATTTGAGAAACCTTTTATATCTTTTAAGTGCGGAAAAAAACATATATTATGGGCACTTCCACAGTTTCCATTTATACCTTTTTCTGATGTTTCTATTTCACTTCCTAGAATTATACATACTTTATCTTTATATATTATTCCTCCATCTTTAATTTCATAAGCTTCCCCTGTTTTTAAGAAGCTTTCTATATCTTCTATTACATATGGTGATGCACAATCTATTATTCCTGCTATATTTATTCCCTTTCTATCTCTACATTCTTTTGCTATGTTTGCAAAATTTAGTGACTTTGCTGCTGTTATTTTTATTGGTTTGTTATTTTCGCTTCTTCCAATATGAATATGTAAATCTGCAAATACTTCGTACATTATTATCTTCCTTTCATTAATTAACATTTGTTTCTAGTTTAATACAAGAATTATATATTTGTTTCGAAAATGAAAAGTCAATGAGACCTCTGTCATCTCTTGGAATTTTCTTTTATTGCAAGGCGTGCTAACTCATCACACCTATTGTTGTACTCATTATCACTATGTCCTTTTACTTTAATAAATTTTACATTATGTTGTTTAGTTAAATTGTATAGTTCTTGCCATAGTTCTTTATTTTTAACAGGCTCTTTACTTGAGTTTATCCAATTTTTTTTTCTCCATCCCTCTATCCAATGATTATTAAAGGCGTTTACTACATATGCACTATCACTGTATATTTCAACCTCGCACTTATATTTTAATAGTTTTAACCCTTCTATTACTGCTGTTATTTCCATTATATTATTTGTTGTATTTTCCATATATCCACTTATTTCTTTTTTTACGTTTTTATACATCAAAATTGTTCCCCAGCCTCCTGGTCCTGGATTCCCAGAGCAAGCGCCATCTGTATATATTACTACTTTTTCCATATTTCCTCCGTAAATATTTGTATTTTTTTTTATCTTGTGATATTATATCAATAATATAATAAAAAAATCAATATATAAGGAGAAAATAATGAGCAAAGTTCTAGCAATTATTTGTGAATACAACCCATTTCATAATGGGCATCTGTACCAATTAAATAAATCCATCAAAACCGTAAATCCTGATTTTGTACTGTGCATAATGAGTGGAAATTTTGTTGAACGCGGAAATACTGCTCTTATAAATAAATGGGCTAGAGCTGAAATGGCATTGTATTCTGGTGTAGATATGGTTATTGAGCTTCCTACTATTTATAGTATATCTAGCGCGGAGAATTTTGCTGCTGGTAGTATTAAAATCTTAAATAGTTTGAAGTGTGATACTTATCTTTCTTTCGGTAGTGAAAGTGGTGATATAAATACTTTAAATAAGTTTGCCGAAATTTTAGTTAAAGAACCTCCTGAATATGTTACTATGCTAAATCATGAATTGGCCAAAGGTTTATCTTTTCCAAAGGCACGTGAAAATGCTATGCTGTTATATATAAATGACATTCGTAATTCTACTAGTGTTTTATCTGGCTCAAATAACATCTTGGGTATTGAATATTTGAAACAAATAATAAAAACTGGAAATAAAATTTCTCCTATCACAATAAAACGTGTTGGAACTGAGTATAATAGCTTATCTGCCGATAAAAATATAGCAAGCAGTACAGCTATTCGAGAAATGCTTCTGCAAAAGAAGTCTGTAAAACATTTAATGCCTAAAGCTTCATATACTATCTTAAAGGAGGAACTTGGAAGTGGCAAATTCGTTTTAGAAGCCTCACAATTTGAAAAAGAAATAATTTATAAGTTGCGTTGTATGACAATTAATGAAATTGCCAATCTTCCTAATGTTTCAGAAGGTTTAGAATATAAGATTAAAGATGCTGCAAATAGTTGTAACAATTTAGAAACTCTTGTTTTTATGATAAAATCTAAAAGATATACATTAACAAGAATCAATAGAATTTTATTGTATGCCCTTTTAAATATAACAAAACAGGATTTCATTGACTCTCAAAAAGTTGTTCCTTATATGCGTGTATTAGGAATAAGTGAAAATGGAAAGTTTTTATTGTCTGAGTTGAGTAAAAATAAGAAGTTGAATGTAATTACCTCAGTAAAACAATTTATGGACAATAATAAAAGTAATAACACTAATAGAATTCTTAAAAATATGCTTGAAAAGGATATTTTAGCTACCAATATATATACATTAGGATACAAAAAAAATCCAGATGCAAATCTAGACTACACAAAAAAAATAGTTATAATTTAGCAAAATATTTCAACTTATTATCTAAGAGTAACATTATTTGTTATTCATAAAAGCAACTGCGTTTGCAGTTGCTTTTGTCTACTCTTCCCAGTTATGATATATGTCTATTACATCATCTAATTCATCTAATTTTTCTAATATTAATTCCATTCTTTTTGTACCATTTTCATCTAAAGATATATAGTTATTTGGTACCATTTTTATGTCTGCTTCTAAAAAGCTTATACCGTTCTCTTCTAAAGCTTGGCTTAACGTTGAAAAATCTGTTGGATTTGAAGTTATCTCATAAACTTCTTCAGATGTTTCCATATTTTCAGCTCCATTTTCTAATGCTAGAATCATTAGATCGTCTTCTTCTAATTTGCAAGTTTGTTTTTCAATTACTAATACGCCTTTTTTCTCAAACATATATGATACACAGCCTGAAGTTCCTAAGTTTCCTCCAAATTTATCAAATATGTGTCTTACATCAGCTGCTGTTCTATTTTTATTGTTTGTTGAAGCATTTACTATAATAGCAACTCCATTAGGTCCATAACCTTCATATGTAATTTCCTCATAGTTTTCATTACTTCCTGCTCCAGCTGCTTTTTTTATTGCACTATTTATTGTATCATTTGGCATATTGTTTGCTTTGCATTTTGCAATTACATCTTTTAGTTTTGAATTTCCTACTGGATCTGGACCACCTTGTTTTACTGCCATTAATAATTCTCTTCCTAATTTTGTAAATATTTTACCTCTTGCTGCATCTGCTTTACCTTTTTTTGCTTGAATATTATGCCATTTGCTGTGTCCTGACATATAACTCTCCTCCTCTTTCTTACATACCAGTGTTTAAGCTCTTTTCAAGGTTTTCACTTGTATGTCTTTCCAAAAATTTTCTTTATTGTTCTTTGTTGATTTATATGGGTTTGTGTGGTTCTTTATTGAACAAATTGTGCCAAAATTGTGCCAGAATTTATATTGCAAATATTATGTAAAGAGTTCACTTCTAAACAATTTTGTCCACTGATTTTTCACTTAGGTTATTGTAACACATTTTCCTTTATTTGTATATATTTTTGTACAAATTTTAGTTGTTTTAATCCTAAAATATATTAATTAATCCTCTCTTTTTATTTTTTTCTTTATATATAGCAAATCTGTAACCATGATTTTGTATAGTTTTTTGAAAGAAATTTTATATTTATAAAAATATACTTTTTACTATTCCGTTTTCTATACTTACACTAAATATATTTTTCAATATGATTAAAATTATTGGTCCAACAAAAAGTCCTAGTATTCCAATAATTTTAAATCCTGTATACATTGCAATAAGCGTAAATATTGGATGTATTCCTATCTTTCCACTTACTATTTTGGGCTCTAATAATTGTCTTACAACTAAAATAGTAGCATAGATAATAATTATAGCTATTCCTAGATTAAAGTCTCCATTGATAGCTACAATAATTGCCCAAGGTATCATTACCGTTCCTGAACCGAAGTATTGGCAATGCATCAACAAATCCTATTCCTAAAGCTGTTAAAAATGGATATGGAACATTAAAATTTAGGAACTTAAGTATATAAAGACCTATTAGAACTATAAAAAATGATATTATAATAAGTATTGCTTCTGCTTTTAAATATCCTCCTAATGATTTTATAATCTCTCTTAAATGTATTCCTATCTTTTTAGCCCATCTTTTTGGCAATTGATGTTCTAATGTGTCTATAATATACAATTTGTCTGTACAGATGAAATATGTTGCAAGTAAAGTTATAAATGTATAAATTCCAATTGTTGGTAATGCTGATATTGTTTGTGTAACTTTACTTAAAAAGGTGGATACATAGTTTGTAATAAATACTATTACTTTATCAGTAGATTTTTCAATTATTGTTACTATCTCCACTGGTATTTTACTATTTTCATCTTTTATTATTTTCATATATTCATTAATTTTTGAATAAATTAATTGTATATACTTATTTAAACTCTGCAATAAGTTGGAACTTTCTGTTAGTAGTGTTACAACACCCCAAGTAAGTAATCCTAGTAATATTATAAAAATTATTGCTAGAATTATTATTGCTCCTTTCTTTCTTTCTAATTTAGTTTTTTTTACAACAAGTTTTATTAATGGTTCAACAAATAGTGATATTACAAAACCTATTAAAAATGGCATATAAAATATTGCAAGTTTCAAAACCAAAAATATTAAAATAATTGATACTATAAGTACCAATATATTTTTTAATATTCTTGTCCAATATCCAACATCAACAATCATTATTATTTATCTCCTTAAATATGTATTTTGAATGTGCAGAGGCATTATTTGCCTCTGCAGGTTTTTATTGATTATTTTTGCTATCATTTCCGCATCTACATATTCCTTCTACTGTTGTTGTTACTTGCTTACTATTTACACCTTCTGCATTTACTAAATCTCCTAATGTTATGATTCCTACTATTGTATCATTTTCAATTACAGGAACTCTTTTAATCTGGCAATCACACATTATCTTGCTTGCCTGTGTTAGTTCTTCATCGGGTGTTACTGTATATACTGCTGTTGTCATAATTTCGCTAATTGGCGTTGTATTGGTATTTTTGTTACAAGCTACACCTCTTAAAACTATGTCTCTATCTGTAACTAGCCCTACTACATTTTTGTTTGTGTCACATACTGGAATACATCCTACGTGATTTTGTTGCATTAATTTTGCGACATCATTTATTGTAGTTTGTGGATTAACACAAGATACTTGATTGCACATACAATCTCTAACCTTCATAATATTTCCCCTTTCTATGACTTATTATTGTTATTTTTGAGGAAAATTATACTATCTTTTTTAATATGGTCTCATAGGTGGCATTGGTGGTCTTGGTGGACGCATAGGTGGCATTGGTGGTCTTTGACGTCTTCTTAGCAACTCTCTTAAAATCAATATTCTTATCAAATCCCTTAACAGAAAATTTCTTTGCCTTGTTTCGTTTCTTACCTCTGGTTCTTTTGCATTTGGATTTCTTACATCTCCATTTTTTAGAATTGGTCTGGCTGTGGATATTGTACTCTGCCTTTCTTCTGGCTCTACATTTAGATAGATTTCTTCTGTCATATTATCTACTAATTCTCTTGTAATTTCTCTTTGACTATTTTGTGCACAAATTCGAGACACCATTGGGTATACTATTCTATATATATCTGGGTACATACTTTCTATCACTTCTGTTGTAGCATTACTATTACGATTATCTAAATAATCCATATCATAGTAATAATTATCGTATGAATTTGTGTAAATATTATTTGGCATTGGGCTATATCCTAAAATGCTTCTCATATAATCTTCATAATCCATCTTTTTCCCTCCTATAATAAATCTATTTCATTATATGCGGATGATGTAAAAAAATTACTTGTAATTTTCTAATTAATTATTGACGATTTTTATGTTTCATTGTAAAATTGTCTTGGGTGTTTATTATGAAAGAATTTAAGATTGATTTTTATAATAGTACAAATTTAAAAAGTTATGACTTAAATGAAAGTATGAGATATCAGCTTGCAATGCTTGATAGCCTAGATGTATTCACTAGACTACATTCAGAGCATGTTGCAAATTTGACTTGTAGAATCTGTGAATATATGCATATGAAAGATTATTTTACTGTTTATTGCACTATGTGCGCTTATTTACATGATATTGGGAAACAATTTATACCTCCATCAATTTTACAGAAAAATGGCTCTCTAACTGATGAAGAATATAAAATAATGAAAAGCCATACTACTATTGGTTATGAAATGTGTATGAGAGATGAGAAGTTACGTCCATATGCTGCAGGACCTATTTATCATCACGAAGGGCTTGATGGTTCAGGTTATCCCCGTTCTCTTACCCAAAACGATATTCCTTTAGAAGGTCAAATAATTAGAGTTGCTGATGAATTTGATGCTATTACTAGCAAAAGGCAATATAAGTCTCACGTTGGAGTATGTGAAACTTTAAATATACTAATTTCTGAAACAGTTCCATCTAAAAAAACTGATACTTTAAAAACTGCTAAAAATGAAAAAATTGGTAAAGTAAATCCTAAAGTAGTAAAGGCATTAATTAAGGTTATTATTGATGATACAGAATATGAGCTTTATAAATTAGGTCTATATGTGGATTATTTAAAAAGTGAAGCAAATAGATTAGAGAAGATTATTGAATATGAAAACAAAATGAATAAAGCCTCTAACGATTCAGACAAAGCATATTATGCAGCTGTTATCAAGGAGCTTCTTGTATCTGGAGAAACATTGGAAAATTACAAACAGGTTTTAAAAGAATATCAAATAGCATATGAAGTTAGAAAAGAGAGTATGATAAAATTAGGTGAAGAGTTAAAACAAATGAAAAGGTTAAAGGTATAAAAATCTAAAAGCCCTTTATATTAGGGCTTTTCTTTTATTATATATCTACAATATTATTTCTTTTAAAATTGAGACAAGATAATCAACATCTGCTTTCGTATTTTCTTCTCCAAAAGTTATTCTAAGTGAGCCTTGTAGATACTCTGGTCTTAGTCCTATTGCAACAAGTACATGTGAAGGCTCTGTTGAACCTGTATTACAAGCAGAACCTGTCGATGCACATATTCCCTTTTCATCTAATTCTAATAATAAGTCTCCACCATTTATTCCTTTAAATGATATATTTGCATTCCCTGGTAATCTTTTTGTTCTATGTCCATTTAAAGCTGCTCCTGGTATTTCCTTCTCAACCTCTGATATATAATAGTCTCTTAATTTTTGTAATTTATCATTATATTCATCTATATTTTTATAGGCTAATTCTATTGCTTTTCCTAGGCCTATAATTCCTGCTGTATTTTCTGTGCCTGCTCTTTTGTTCTTTTCTTGATGTCCTCCATCTTGAAGTTTTATAAATGGTACTCCTTCTTTTACATATAATGCCCCAACACCTTTAGGTCCATAGAACTTATGAGCAGACATAGATAAACTATCAATATTCATCTTTTGTACATCTAATTTAATATTTCCAATTGCTTGAACACTGTCAGTATGGAAATATACATTCTTTTCTTTAGCAATTTTTCCTATTTCTTTTATTGGTTCAATTGTTCCTATTTCATTATTTGCGGTCATTATTGTTATTAGAATTGTCTTATCTGTAATTGCCTCCTTTAATTCTTGCAAATTAACAAATCCATCTTTATTAACGTTTAAATAAGTTACTCTAAAGCCTTCTTGTTCTAAGCTTTTACAGCTGTTTAAAACTGCATGATGTTCAATTTTACTTGTAATAATATGGTTTCCCTTTTGCTTTAATGCATATGCAATTCCTTTTATTGCCAAATTGTCGCTTTCACTTCCGCAGCCAGTAAAGTATATTTCATTTGGTTTTGCATTTATTGCTTTTGCTACTTTTTCTCTAGCTCCTTCTATTGCTCTTTTGGCACTTCTTCCAATCCCATAAATAGAAGAGGGATTACCATATTCTATATTAAAGTATGGTAACATCTCTTTTAAAACCTCTTTTTTTACTCCAGTTGTTGCAGCGTGGTCAAAATATTTTATATTTTTCAAACAAATTCCTCCCATACTAAATTTGCCAAATCTATTCCTTTTTTAGTTAATTTTATATAGTTTGCGTCTATTTCTATTAATTTATTCGTAAATAATTTGTTTAATTCTTCTCTATACAAGTATATGGGATTTTCAATAAATTTGTGCTTGAACTTTTGTATATTTACACCTTCAATTTTTCTTAAACCTAACAAAATGTATTCTTTCCTTTGCATTTCTTCATCTTGAAGCTCGTGTATAGTTCTATTGTTCTTTATATTATTTAAGTATTCTTGCAAATTGTTTGTATTTGAATATCTTATTTTATTTATATATGAGTGAGCAGCCAAGCCTACTCCTATATATTCCTTCTGTTCCCAACAATTGATATTATGCTTAGCTTCAAACCCTTCTTTTGCAAAATTTGATATTTCATAATGTTTGTATCCCGCTTCTTCTAATTTATTTTTTACAAGCCAATACATTTTACGTTCCTTTATTTCATCTGGAAGTTTTAATAGTCCATTTCTTACTTGTTTTTCTAGTTTAGTTCCTTCTTCTAGAATTAAAGAATATACTGAAATATGCTGTGGCTTTAACTCTATTATCTCTTCTAAAGATTGTTCTAAATTTGAAAGTTCTTGGTTTGGTAAACCTATCATTAAATCTATATTTATATTTGTAAAGCCAACATCTCGAGCCAGATTATACGTTTCTAAAAATTGCTCATAAGTATGTATACGACCAATTTGCTTTAAAATATTATTGTCTGTGCTTTGTAAACCTATACTTAATCTGTTTATACCGGCATTATAGTAGTCCTGTAATTTTTCTTTTGTGACAGTTCCTGGATTTATTTCTATTATAATTTCCTCTGTATCTTCTTTGTTTATTAATTTTAATATTTCTACAATATCTTTACTTTTTATAAATGATGGAGTTCCTCCACCTATATAAATTGTTGTAATCTTATATTGTTCTAAACGTTCTTGGTTTATTTCCTCCTTTAACTGTTTAATATATTGCTCTATTTTATCTTCTTTATTTGCAAAAGAAATAAAATCACAATAATCACACTTATGGGCACAAAATGGTATATGTATGTATAAACCAATCTCTTTTTTATTCATCTTTTTGTTCCTTCTCCATTCTAATTATTTTATTTAATCTGTGACTTACACCGGATTTACTAATAGGATTTTTTAATAGTTTTCCTATATCTTCATAAGATAAGTCTGGATTTTTTAATCTTATTTCTGCTACTTCTTTTAGTTCTTCTGGTAAATAATTGAATTTATGACTTTTCTTTAACCTCTTTATTGCTTTTATTTGGTTTTCTGATGCTCCTAATGTTTTATTTAGATTTGCAGTTTCGCAGTTTACTATTCTGTTTACATTATTTCTCGCATCTTTTAATACACGTATTTCTTCAAATCTTAGTACACCTCTATTTGCACCAATAAGAGCAAGAAAGCTTACTATATCTTCACTATTCTTTATATATGTTATGTATCCATTTCCTTTTTTTATAACTCTACTTTGGATCTCAAAGTTTAGTAATAAATTCTGAAGTTCTACTGCTTTTTTCTTTGTTTTAAATAAAACCTCTAAATGATATTCTTTATTTGGGTCAGTTATTGAACCTGATTTAATAAAAGCTTCTCTTAATTGTAATCTCGCAATTTGTTCTTCTTGCTTTAAATTGCTGTTAACATCCCACATTTTAAGTGACATTAATTCATCTCTTACATCAGTTGAAAATGACATATATTTTCTCTCCTTTATTTTAAATATTTTATTTCAAATGAAGTTCCCTTCCCAACCTTTGATTCAATTTTTATATATCCATTGCTTTGTTCTATTATTGCCTTTGCAAGTGGCAGTCCAATTCCAATGCTATTTTCATTGCTGTTTTTTGTTTTATAAAATCTTTGGAAAATGTGTTTTAAGTCTTCTTTATCAATTCCGCTTCCCTCATCTTTAATAATTATTTTCAAAAATAAGCTTGTATTTTCTGCTGTTATATAAATTTTAGAATTTTCTTTGCTGTGCTCTATTGCGTTTTTTAAAATATTTGTTAATGCCTCTTGTTGCCATTTATAGTCTGCTACAAATGTGGCTTTTTCATCAATATTAGTTATTACCTCAATATTTTTTAATTCTATTATAATTGCTAAGTTTGAAATTACTGTATCTATTAATTTTTTTGCATTAATTTCCTTGTTTTCCATTTTTATTGTTCCTGCATCAAACTTTGCAATTTTTAAAAGTGATATTACAAGTGAACTTATCCAATCTATTTGCTTACTTATATCTTGAATAAAATCATCTCTTACAGCTTTTTCCATATCTGGATTATCTTGAATATTATCAAGCATTATTCTAATTGATGTAAGAGGTGTTTTTAATTGATGTGAAATATCTGCAATGGCTGTACTTAAGTTTTCTTTCTCATTTTCACTTATTTCTGCTGCTTCTCTTAAAAGAACGGTTGTTTTATATAGTTCATTTCTAAGTTTTGATAGTTCTCCATTATCATTTTCTTCTATTTTTAAAATATAATTTTTATTATTAATTTGCCTTATGTATTCATTAATTTGGGCTATTTTTTTCTCTTGTATTATAACATAGATTAAGTAAATTCCAAGTGTTACTGTTCCAAAAGTTATAATTAATATTATATTTTGTTTTTTGTTTGTTCCAATTTGCTCTCCCAAAGCTTTTATGTATGAAATATCTAAAGTATAGCCATATTTACTTAAAACACTATTTGTAGAAACATCATCACCCTTTACAATATCCAAAATTTCATCTTCTGTAATATCTGGATATTTTTGAATTACCTTGTTTATTATGCTATCTACTTTATTATTTACGATTTTTAGATATTTTTTATACTGAATATTGTTTATAATCCAAAATATTGCAGTTGATATAAATATTACAATTATTCCTAGTACTATTGTTTTTCTAGAATTTCTGTTTTTAAATATATTCACTCGTCTTGTCCTCCTGGTATTTGGTATCCTATTCCTTTTATTGTTTTTATGTAGTCCGCTTCTCTAAGCTTATTTCTTATTCTTTTTATATATACAGTAAGAGTATTGTCGTTTACAAAATTTCCCGAAACATCCCATATTTTTTCTAAGATTTGTTCACGAGTTACGGTTTTGCCAATATTGGTAAATAATAGAACCAAAATTTTGTACTCTAATGCTGTTAAACCAATATCTTTGCCATCTACAAAAACTGTTTTTTCATCTAAGTTTATTTGAATGTTTTTATATATAATTTTATTGCTTTCTGTATTAAATCTTCTTAGAACATTATTTATTCTAGATAATAGCTCTCTATTTCTGAAAGGCTTAATAATATAGTCCTCTGCTCCCATGTCTAACCCTTTTACAACATCTTGTTCTTCATCTCTTGCGGTTAAGAAAATTATAGGGGTATTTGTATACTTTTTTATATACTCACACATCTCATACCCACTGCCATCTGGCAAGGTTATATCTAAAACAGCTAAATCTATATCTTGCTTTCCAATAACATTCATTGTTTCTTCAATATTCTTGCAAGCTATAACATGAAACTGTTCCTGCTCTAATAAATATTTCAAGCCCTTGATTATGGCTTCATTATCTTCAACGATTAAAATTGATTTCATAAATTACCTCTTTAGATATTATAACATATTTTGGTAAAATAATATAGGGCAGATTTGCTCTCTGCCCTTATTCTTTATATATTGTCTTTCCTTATTGTTTCTATAATATTTTGCTTATTTATTTTGTTTAGTGAATACTTCATTGTTATTCCAACTATTATAAATACAAATACTATTGATATTATTATTGCTGGGTATGGAATCATGTATCCTACATCTATTCCTTGTGCAAAGGCTTTATATACTCCATAAGAGCCTAGTATTCCTAGTGGTATGCCTATTAATAGTGATTTTGCTCCGTACATTATACTTTCTAGTCTTATCATTTTGTTGAATTCCTTTTTAGACATTCCTATTGATTTTAACATTGCAAATTCTTTGCTACGAAGTATCATATTTGTGGTTATAGTGTTGAATATGTTTGTTACTCCTATTAGTGTTATTACTGATATGAAGCCATATAGGAAGATTTTTACTACTAGAACCATTCTTCTTTGTTGGTCCACATAATTATCATAGTTGTATACTGTAAGTCCTGTGTATTTTGAATTTGTTTTAATTAAGTCGTTTAATGTATTTTCTAATTCTTGTGAGTTGCTTGAATTAATTAGTAAACTTCCTATTGCATATAAAGAACTATCATTTATATCTTCTCCAAGTACTTCTTTTACAAAGTCTTCTGAAACTATAATTACACCATCATTATAATACGTAGCTTCTTGCCCCATTGGTTTACTATCATCTGCCGTACATTTAGATATTGTAATATTATATGTTTTGTCTACTCTTCCTACTTCAATCTTATCATTTGGTTTTATTTTGTATAGTCTATCTATTGTTTTGCTTCCATCATCATTATATCTAATAGCATCATCTTGTAAAAGAGCCACTATTTTGTAGTCTTCTGGGTTTAAACCAAGTTCTTTTATATATTTTTTAAAATACTCATTGTTATATGCAGTTAAGGATATCATACTATTTCCTACATAACGCATTGTTTCTTTACCGAATTTACTTGCATATTTCATATTATCAAAGTCTAAACTTGTGTGGTAATAATAGCTATATTCCTTTATATTGTCTAATTTTGCAAGCTCTTCATATATTTCTTTTGTTCCATTGTCTACATATATATTAAATTTAAAGTCTTTGTAATAAAGCCCTGATACTTTGGTACCTAAGTTTAATATGCTTGATAGTGATATAAATATAAAAATACTTACTACTAATGATATTACGGTCGTTCTATATTTCTTTTTGCTTCTCTTTAAGTTTTTGCTTGCAATTACTCCACCTATTCCAAATATCTTTTTTGTAAGACGTGATGTTCTTAGTTTCTTAGCTTTTGTTTTTATATCTTTGTTTCCTCTTATAGACTCAATCGGCGAAATTTTTGATGCTCTAATTGCTGGTATTAGGCAAGATAGGTATATTGTAATTAATGAAATTACTATTGATACTACTATTGCAAGTGGATTTATGCTGTATATAAAGCTTAAATTATTTAGCATATCTACTAGTAAATAGTTTACTACTTGTAATAAAATCATTATTGCAACTATTCCTAAGATTATTCCTAAAGGTATTGCAATTAAGCCAATTATCATTCCTTCAAATATTACATTTCTTTTAATTTGTTTTGATGTTGCACCAATACTTGCAAGCATTCCATATTGTCTGTTTTTCTCTGCTACTGATATACTGAAGCTGTTTCTTATTACAAACACACTACTTATAACAATTATAGCTATAATTACACCTGCTATTGTGTATAACACAGTCATCATGTTTTCACTCATAACGCCTTCAAATCTTAAAAGTTCTGTGTTTATATCTATCTCATTTAAAGACATTATTCCAAAAGTTTTACATATATCTTTTGCAATTTCTTCATATTCTTTTGGATTTTTGTATAATACTGAGATATCTATTTTTTCTGGAATTTTATCCATGTGTGTTATAACTGTATATCCTGGTGATGAAAAGTCTTCTCTTGATAATCTTTGAATTATTCCTACAATTTTATATGTTTTTTTTGTTGTATTTTCAATATATTCAGTTTCTTCAACTTTTTCTGTTTTCTTTTCTTCTAAATCTGTTTCATCATCATAAACTATTAGAGTGTTGCCATTAAGCAATGGGTTATTTTCATTTAGTTCTTCACCATCTGATGATACTCTTTTTCCAACATCTAAAGTTATTTCATCTCCCACTTTTAAAATTACTCTACCATTTGTTATAATATGCTCTGAAATTACTATTTCATTTGAATTCTCTGGAAGTCTACCTTCTGTAAGGTTTACACCTAAGTTATTTAATGCCTTATTATCATATTCTAAAATATGTACATAAGGCTTATAATCGTTTGTATAGTTCTCTAAGTTTGCCCAGCCAACATCTCCTACTAAATAATAATCTTTAACTTTTTGATTTTTACTTACATATTTTAACTTCTCTACTGGAATATCATGAAAAGCTACATGATAGTTTCCATCTTGAACTTTTATCCAATTTATAAGTGATGCTTTAAAACTAGAAACTAAACCTGCAACTCCACAAATAAGTGCAGTTGAAAGCATAATACCAATTATAGTAACAATGGTTCTTTTCTTGTTTAGCTTCAAATTCTTAACTGTAAATTTATTTAAAATACTCATTTCTAATTCCTTTCATCTTTTACAATTTTTCCATCTTCTATTGTAATTACTCTTTCTGCCTCTTTTGCAATTTCTAAGTCATGTGTGATTATTATTACTGTTTGATTAAACTTTTTGTTTGAAAGTTTAAGAAGTGATATGATCTCTTCACTTGCCTTTGAATCTAGGTTTCCTGTTGGTTCATCTGCAAGCATTATACTTGGATTATTAATCATTGCTCTACCTATTGAAACTCTTTGTTGTTGACCTCCTGATAATTGGTTTGGTAAGTGTGTTTTTCTGTTTTCTAGTCCTAGTGTTTTTAGTAAATCTTGTAACCTTTGCTTATCAACTGTTGTACCATCTAAATCACATGGTAAAGTGATGTTTTCTTCTACATTTAATATTGGTATTAAGTTATAGAATTGATAAATTAGGCCGATTTGTCTTCTTCTAAATATTGCTAAATTATCGTTATTCAAAGAATATATGTCTTTTCCATCTATATATACTTTACCTGATGTTGGTCTATCTACACCTCCTATTAAGTGTAATAAAGTTGATTTTCCACTTCCACTTGCTCCTACTATTGCAACAAATTCTCCCTTGTTTACAGTAAATGAAACATTATCAACTGCATTGATTTTTGTTTCCCCTTTACCATAGGTTTTAACTAAATTTTCAACCTTTAAAATTTCCATAATTAAAAAACTCCTCTCTTTTAATAAAAACATTCTATCATTTGAAAATGACTTTAAAATGACTTTTATAAATTTTCGCTTAAAATTTTATCCGCTTTTCCTTCACTTAGTTTTCCATATTTTACCATCTTATCAATTACTTGTTTTTGTCGTTCTCTTGCAAGTTTTGGACTAACTTTTGGATTATATAACAGATGGTGCGTTTGGTATTCCTGCAAGCGTTATGCTTTCTCCTTCTGTTAGGTCTTGTGGTTCTTTATCAAAATATCCAAGAGAAGCGGATTTTATATCGTAATAGCCTGAACCATAATAAATATAGTTTACATATAGTTCTAAAATTTCTTCATTTTTACCACCTTTATTTTTTGCATATTATTTTATCATAAATATATTAACATTTCAAAGTGACTTTAAAATGACAAAAAAATAAATCTTCAAATAAATTGAAGATTTTTAAATAAAAATTTGCATAAAAAAATCTGGCAACTACTTATCTTCCCAGCAAGGTAACTCGCAAGTATTTTCAGCATTAATGAGCTTAACTTCTGTGTTCGGTATGGGAACAGGTGTACCCTCATTGTCATTATCACCAGAAAATCTAAAACTATGTATTCGGCTTTTCTTGCCTTTAATGTCCTCTCTCCTTCTGCTTAGCACACTCAAAAATATACAGATAAATTAATTACTTCTAAACTATTTTTACCGATTTATTCTTAACTTTTTTAGGCTATAAAGTCTTTTTAAAGTCTTTTAACCTCTTTTGGTTAAGCCCTCGAATTATTAGTATTGGTTAGCTTAATGCATTACTGCACTTACACCTCCAACCTATCTACCAAGTCGTCTTCTTGGTTTCTTACTACCTTACGGTATGGGATATCTTATCTTAGGGTGGGCTTCACACTTAGATGCTTTCAGCGTTTATCCCTTCCACACTTAGCTTCACAGCTATGCCATTGGTATGACAACTGTTGTACCATTGGTGTGTCCATCCTGGTCCTCTCGTACTAAGGACAGATCCCTTCAAATATCCTCCGCCTGCGACAGATAAGGACCGAACTGTCTCACGACGTTCTGAACCCAGCTCGCG
>ERZ779851.603-NODE-603-length-35475-cov-16.597233_pt1 | contig 35475 bp, 38 predicted proteins | sample MGYA00511094_ERZ779851 | MGnify/ENA primary metagenome ERZ779851 (study PRJEB29588, sample SAMEA2155512) | human gut metagenome | biome: human gut; feature: human-associated habitat; material: faeces | place: Denmark | collected 2008/2010 ...
AAGTATATGGCGAAATTTGCGACGACCTATCCGGATCGGGAATTTGTGCAGACGGTGTCTGCACAAATTCCATGGTCGCATAATACCGTTATTTTGGACAAGGTAAAAGATGCAGATCAGCGTGTGTGGTACATCCAAAAGACAACCGAAAACGGTTGGTCACACAATGTCCTGATTCATCAGATCGAAAGCGGTTTGTATGAACGCCAAGTCCTTGCCGGAAAAATTGCAAATTTTGAAAATCGGCTGGCTTCGCCGCAAAGTGAGCTTGCCTTGCAGACTATGAAAGACCCGTATATTTTCGATTTTATTCCTTTCAGCGAGGACATGGTGGAACGTGATATCGAAAGTTACGGTGTTCATTCGTTCGGACAGCACAAGTATGGTTACATCGGAAATCTATTTCTCAATATTGAAACTCATTTTAATTTCTCTTCCTTTTTGAAAACACAGACATAACTTTACGAAAAAAAGAATGATTCTTCTGCACCTCGTCCCGCAGGCCCTTCACCGTGAGGTACTCTGCGCCGTCCGCATGGACAAGTACTGCGGTAATGCGCAAAAACAGCTCGCGGAAACGCTCCATTGTGCTTCGTTCATATCGGCTCGATGCATAGTCAAGCGACAAACGGAGCCCCAAATCACTGTCCAGAATCTCAATATCAAGCACGCTTTGCGACGCGGCGTTATTTTGACGAATATCGACAGTTTCGATCTTCATCCCATCAAGGTCACCTGCGTCACGAATATCACGCTGATACAGTACAGAAGCAACATCGCCCTCAACGACAATAGAGTTGTTTTCCACATACGGATAACAGCTATGCTCGATCGCTTTCTGCACCTGCTCGTGAACATCTGCAAAAATGTCGGCGATATTCTGATTTTTGTCAAAGCAGAAGGCAACCGGTAAGTCACGGTACAAAAGCCCGACCGTGTTCATCATTTTTAAATCCTCGCGCCCATTGTAGATCCAAGATAGCTTGACTTTTGGTTTTCCCGCAAAAAATGAAACCGCCAGCGCCGCCACAGTGATGAAGAATTCGTTTCGGGAGACCTTGAAGCGCTTTTCGATAATGCTCAACTCCGCGCTCGTGACTCCCATCTCGCACGCAAGCTGACCGAATTCATTTTCTCTGGTCTTATGGTCTACCGGTGGGAAAGAAATCCAATCGTCTCCGTCATAACGCTCCTCAAAATACTTGCGGCTTTCCTCGTAAAAAGCCGTAAGCGCCGTATCCTCGCGTTTTTTCAGCGTCAGATAATAGTAATCATTTGGTATGGGCATTCCCATATAGCTCTGCGCTATTCCGTTCATCAGAACCTTGAACGAGGTTCCGTCAAACACGGTATGGTGAATGTCAAAAAACATATATGCAGCTTTTTCTGTTTCAAATACGCGGCATCGGAACAGCCTTGAATCAATCATTTTGAAAGGCTGAACCAAGTTATCCTTAAGAATGTTAAGGTCAAATTCGCTGATTTTTTCAACGGTAATTTCAGACATAAGGGACGGATCATATGTCTGCACAATCTCGCCGTCTTCATCAAAAGAAAATTTTGTAAGCAAAGCCGGATGGCTCTTAATTGAGAGCTCCAATGCTTTTACCAGTTTAGGAAGTTCGAACATATCTTTATCAAACTTCATCATGGAAAACAGATTGTACATGGTGGACATCGGCGTATAAAGCTGATAGTCGAACATATAAAGCTGTTCGGTGGTGAGCTTATGCGGCATTTTCATCGCCTCTGCATTCAGCTCATCGTCGGATATGCCGCCCTCAATATGATTCTCTGCGTATAGCTTTGCAATGTTTTCCGCCGTGCGTCCCCTGAAAATCATAGAAGCCTCAAGCCCCGATAGTCCGCTCTCAACAATAGCCTCTATCGAGCCGAGAGAATCTCCGCCCATTTCGTAGAAATCATCATGAATACCGACTCTTTCGAGTTTTAAAACCTTGGCAAAGGCATCGCAAAGCGCCTTTTCGGTTTCATTGGTCGGCTCGGCATACTGCGAGCTTAAATCATGATGTGCAGGTTCCGGCAGTGCCTTGCGGTCAAATTTACCATTAGGTTTAAGCGGAACGGAATCAATATGGATGTAATAGGACGGGATCATATAATACGGCAATTTTTTCAGGAGTTCTGCCCGTAGCTTTTCCGCGTCGATTTCCACATCTGCGGTATAGTAAGCGCAGAGGTAGGATTGGCTTCCGTTTTCAAAGCCTTTTGCGGCTACCCAGTCAATTCCGAGAGCATTCTTCACCGCCGCCTCGATTTCAGCAGGCTCAATGCGGTTGCCGTTTATTTTAATCATATCGTTACTTCTTCCGAGAAGCACGAGATTCCCGTCCGGCAATTTTTTAGCAAGGTCGCCGCTGTGATAGATACCGTTCACAAAGGCTTTCGCCGTTTCCTCGGGGAGATTGATATAGCCGCGAACGTATTCGTTACGGAAGCAAAGTTCACCCATTTCACCATCCGGCACGGGGTTCCCGTCCTCATCAAGCAGCATATATTCAAGATCAAACTGCGGCTTGCCGATCGGGCAAGTGGAATACGGCTTATCAATCTTGAAAACGCCGACAACAAATCCGCTTTCGCTCATGGCGTACATATTGTAGATATCCACTTTTTCAAGATAAACATTGTTTGCGGGTTCACTGCCGACAATCAGCTTCTTCAGAAACGGACCGGTCTGACCGCTCAGCATACGCACATAGGAGGGGGTCAAAAAGGTTATGCTGATGCGTTTTTCAAGAAACATTTTCTTGAGAAGCAGCGGATTTTTGATCGTTGCATACGAAGCGATAAATTCCTTGCACTCACCGTTGTAAAGCGCATAAAAGATGACCATGATTGATGCAACAAAATTCATCGGAGACAGAAGCGCACCTCTGTCCTTACCGGAAAGCAGAGCTTCGCCGCCGTAGTTGACCGAACGGATGCATTCCGTAATATTTCCGTATTCATGCAACACACCCTTGGGGTTTCCGGTCGTGCCGGAGGTATAAATGGCATATGCCGCATCGTGATCGTCCGTATTCTCGTGGCCGAACAGCGGCTCGGTTTTTAAGATTTTCTCCCATGCGTCGCGGTTAATTTCAGCCTTACAGCCGCAGTCATTTCTTATGTAAGCAATGCGTTCCGGCGCATAGTTATCCTCGACGAGCGCAAATGCCGCTCCGTCTTTCAGAATACCGATGATCGCAACCACGGGGAGAACGCCGCGCGGAAGGTTGATAAGCACAAAATCCTCTTTGCCGATATTTTGTGCTTTCAGCCAGCCGTATACACGCCCGCTTAAATTATCAAGCTCTTCATAAGAAATGCCCTTTGGCATCTGTTCATCAAAAAGCACTGCCGTTTTTGGGGTGTTCTGCGCATGGAGTTCCAACTGTTCGATCAGGTTTTTCATAGGTTCAGCTCCTTATTCGATAGTCAGAAAATCCGAAAAACCGGTAATGTCGAAAACCTCTTTTACCTCATTGGACACATGGGTCAGTTTCAGTCCCGCTTTCTTTTCCAAAGCTTTCTGGGTTTTCAGGATCACACGAAGTCCTGCGGAAGAAATGTAGTCGAGTTTTTCCATATCCAATGTTAAGGTCTGCACGGTCGGAAACATAGCGGAAATTTCGGCTTCCAGTTCCGGCGCGGTCAGGGTGTCAAGTCTACCCTCAAGTGCAAGGGTTTCTGCATTTTTCTTTTCAATTTTCAGGCTCATTTTTATCATTCTCCTTATGTAATGTATAATGATTTTTAATTATTTGTCGCCGTCTATAACGATACTGACGTAGCAATCTTCAATTTGCTCTTTCATTTTTGCGGTAATTTCCGCACAGAGTGCATTGATCTCTCCGTATGTGGTGTTTTTGTCGAAATTCAGTTTCAAATCAATGTATGCGGTATTTCCGCTCATGCGGGTGCTGAGAAATTCAAACTTCTCATATCTGTCATGGAAACAGGAAAGCACAGACATGATTTTCATCTGTTCCGCCTCGGGCAGTGTACGGTCGGTCAGCATCTGCACGGATTCCCTCGAACGCTGTATTGCACCGACAAAGAACCAGATCGAAAGTGCAATGCAGATGATCGGTGAAAAATACCACACGGCATGAATGTCACGGAATATCCAACAAATCAGAAGAGAAATCAACGCTACCGAATCAAACAGAAAACTTTTGAGAGATGCGTGAAATTCCGTCGTGGCAATCGCTGTTTTTGCTTCTTTTTTGATTTTGTATTGTGCCCTCAGAAATACGGTATCAAATGCAACATTGATTACTTTCAGTACAACGACATAGATTAAAAGTCCGCTTGGTTCCTTTGGTGAGATCAGATCGTTCACCGAGGATACCAGCATAAAGATCAAGCCGCAGATGAGGATCCCGTCACAGGCAAGGGCGGAAATCGCCTCAATCTTGCCGACACCGTAGTTGTATTCGTATTTCAGATCACGGCGCAGCTTTCTTGAAAGAAGAGCAACAAATCCGGAATTAAGCACATTACCGAGCGAATCCACAAAATCCATCCAGACAATCAAAGACCCCGAAATGATTGCAGAAACAGTTACAGCAATAAAGTTCGGCAACTCTGCAAGAAAGTTGAAGAACGAAACCTTTTGCTGGCTTTTATAGGAATCATTCTGTTCCTGCTTACTCATGGAATGTCTCCTCTTTATCTACAAACGGAATAAGCTTTTCACGGAGCAGACCAAGCGCCCTTTTTCTCATTTCTTCTCCCCAGCGATCGCCCTTCAGCATGCTTGTACAGCACCGGAACCACGCCAGCGGATGAAGCCACTTTACTTCGGGATTTGCCCTTTGTGCCTCCTCGATGGTATTACAGCCGAAATAGCCACGGAAAAACTTCTCGTATATCTCCGAAACTTCCGACGACTGCATTTTGTAAAATGCGTTATATTCGCCGGGAGCAGTATTCGCATACACCATGGAAAACAAAATTCTCGATATATCGAACATGGGTGTTCCCGTGCTGAGCTCTCCCATATCGATCAGGCAACATTCATCTCCCTGAACCATGATATTGTTGATATTGAGGTCACCGTGAATGCAGGTGTCGGCTTCGGGAACAAGGTCAAGAAAACGATGCAGACATTGTCTTTCTTCATCGGTGATGCCCGTGATATTGGCAATATCCGCACGGTTTGCTTCCTTGAAGGATGGAATCTCCGGGTCGGATGTATGTATAGCGTGAACCTTTTTGCAGGTATCCGCGTACATTTTCACATATTCATCGAGTTTTGTGTGATCGGCACGGATCAGCTCTCCCAGCGTTTTGGACTTGATCAGTTCATACACGACACCTTTTCGCCCGTTCGCCTCCACAATGTCATAGGAGATTGCCGTGGGAATACCCATGACAAATGCCTTTTTGGCAAGCGACTTTTCATGTTCAATCCATTCTATGTCGGTATTGTCGTAATACAGCTTGATGATCGTCTCATCGTCGATACGATAGCACTCGCCGCACGCCCCTCTGCCGATGACCTCACAGCCGTCAATGCTGATTCTGCGGCAGGCAGGCTCGATTTCCATGATCTCCGAAAATCCTGTCATGTTAAACACGTCCATTACTTCGGCGTTTGCGTTGATCACACGGAAAGGCTTTTTTTCGCACCTTTTTTTCAGGCTGAGAAGTACGCGCAGTCCTGCGCTGGATATATAGTCAAGCCCTGCAATGTCAAGCGTAACGCTCTCTGCCTCGCCCGGCAATGCGGCAAGTGCCGCTCCGAATTCTGTCGCATTTGCGGAATTTATGCTTCCCTCGACAAAAGCCACCGCTTCTTTGTTCTTTGTTTCAATATTGACCTGCATGGTTTTTCTTCTCCTTTTATTAAATACCGTTTCAACGGCTTGTTTCAGTCCGTCGGGCGAAACACCGCCATCCTCGATCGTGTCATGCAAAAGACCTGCACAAATCAGCTCATCGTTCGCTCCGTTTCGGGCAAGCTCCATCGCCACCGAAAAGGATGCGTGATATAGGGTTTCCCGTCCTTGCGTATCTGCCCGCCGTGAACATTCAGGGCAAACAGAAACGCGCGATTTACTCTGTCAGTCATTGAAAAGCCGCCCCACCACCTGCAGTGAGCCTGACGGTGATTTCCTTTCCAAAGGTTGTCACATCCGCACCGATGCAAATGGACGGGTTTTTCATATTGCAGTTTTCAACGGTCACGGTCAACGCACCGTCTGAGAGTTTTACCGATAGTTCTCCCGTTGCTCCGTTTGTAAGTGTAATATTCCCGGCGGTCGCACCGCCAGAAAATTCACCGACGGGAAGGCTGAGGGTTGCAATCACCTTGTAAGCGGTCTCCTCGCCTTTTTTCCATACATTGCTCATATACGAAGAAACACAAAGCTCCGGAGCGAGAATTTCAACAACGCACGAGGAGTCTCCCTCGCTTTCCAACCCGCTGTGTTTAACGGTAATGCTACCCAAAACACCATCTCCGCCCGACATCTTTGTGTTTCCTGAAAGCTCCACCGTGATGGATGTCGCGCTGTTATAGATAACCTTCGTCACGGTTTTTCCTTCCAGTGCTTCACCGATTTCAATATCGGAAGGTGAGATGCTTTGCTTGAACCTTGCGGTCGGTTCATTGGAATTAGGCGAACTGCTCTTGATCACAACGCTCTGTGTGCCCATGCTGTACACATTGTTCTGTGCCGCAATATTGTGGTATTCCACGCGACTGCCGCAAGCGGTAAAGAGTGCCGTAACCAGGGTAATCATCAAAACAATGGAAATAAATCTTGTCTTCATCGCGCTGATTCTCCTTTTCTTTCAGAAAATATGACAGCCAACACATTTTTACCGTTTTCATATCGGTAATCCAGCTCAGATGCCATCTTCTTCACCATGAAGATACCGAGGCCACCGATATCGCGTTCCTCCGCTGAGAGCGTTACATCAGGCTCTTTAGCGGTGGTAGGATTATAAGGTATGCCGTCATCCTCAAACAGAAGCGACAGCTTTTCATCGCTTACCGTTACGGTAATCCTGGCATTTGTCGCCCCGCTGTAATAAACGATATTGGAGTAGATCTCATCCACTGCGATTTGCACCTTGTTTGCGACTTTCATCGGCACTTTCCACTGTTCCAGCGTGCTTTCCATGAACTCCGTGACTGTTTTGATGGAATCCTTATCGGGTGTGACCGAAATATCCGATCTTTGGTCTTTCGTATTGAATTTGACACACAGCATTGTGATATCGTCAAACTGCTCTGCCTCTCCGACAAAAGCATCCAGATCGGCTTTTATCGCAGGGAGAAGCTCGGCAGGGGTTTTTTTGCTGTTTTGTACAAGCACCTTCTCGAGCCGATGCATGCCGTATTGCTCATTTTTTCTGTTCATGGCTTCCGGAACGCCGTCGCTGTATTGGAAGATCTTATCGCCGGGCTGCAGCTGCACGCTTCCGCTTTTGTAACGGATTCCCTCCATACCTGCGAGAATAAAACCTGCTTTGACCTTGAACGGCTCATATACCCCGTTTTTTCGGCAAATAAACGGCATCTCATGCCCTGCGTTGACATAGCGAAGCTCTCCTGTTTTCAGATTTAACACGCCTTCAAAGGCGGTGATGAACATTTCCTCGCTGTTGGATGCGCAGAGAATGTTATTGACCTCTGTGAACACCTCGCCAAGGTCGTCGTGAAGTCCGGTGTGATCCTTGATGAGCGTTTTGCCGATCACCATGAAAAGTGCCGCGGGAACGCCCTTTCCCGAAACATCGGCAACGACAAAAGCGAGATGGTCGTCATCCACCATAAAGAAATCATAAAAATCGCCTCCCACCTCTTTAGCGGGATCCATCGTAGCATAAATATCAAACTCATCCCGATTCGGAAAGGGCGGAAAAATACACGGCAACATAGAAGTCTGAATTTTTGCCGCTACGTCAAGCTCGGCTCCGATTCGTTCTTTTTCGGCTGTGACGGTCTCAAGCTTTGAAATATACTCCCCTATCTCATGGTACATTGTTGAGAAGGAATCCGCAAGGTCCTTGATCTCATCGTCATTTTTGACAAGGATTTCGGGTGCCGTTCCGTCCTCCAAATGCTCAACCATACCAAGCGAGGCATCGTTCAACTGCCGTATGGGCATGACGATGCGGCGTCTCATATAGATAGTCCAGATAACTCCGCTTACGACAGCAATAACTGCTTCGATCAGCAAAACCTGAACGATATAGTTGGTTTTGGCTTTATTCAGAAGTTCCATGTTTTTCACAACTCCGACGATGGCGACCACATTTCCGCCACCGTCCTTGATCGGATATACACTTGTGGTGTATCCCTTCCTTGCGTACATGAAGTTATGAAGCTCCGATTCCCCTTTCACAATGGAATCATAGGCGTTCAGAATTTCCTCGCTGGCTGTATCTCGATATCCGATGTCATATGGAGTAAATCCGCTTTTTTTACTGACAACATTGTATATGTATTCTCTCTCTTTTGAGTCCGTATGAACTTTTGCGACATATATAACGCTGCAATCCTCTGCGTTTGCGGTATGCTGGAGCTGTTCACGAATTGAATTGTATTCATCATCTGCCGTTTTGCTCTCCAGATATTTGTCCAACTCCCCCGGTTCAATGCCGAGAGCGACATTTTCCGCAATACCGTTGGCGATCTGCATATACTGCTGTTTGAGCGCATCCGCAAATTCAAAATAACCGACGATTCCGATTGCAAAAGACAAAAGCATGATAAGTCCGATCAAGGCATTAAAAATCGGACGTATCAAAGACTTCGTAAATTTTCGTTTCTGTTTCATATATTGTTCTCCGTTTTGCATATGCAAACGCTTTTATAATTCCGCATGGATCTCCCACAAGCCTTCCGCATTTTTTTCACTCTTTAATGACTTCGTAAAGGCGGAAACTATCTTTCTGCCCATTTCGTCCATTATATCCGACTCAAGCGGATCTGCCGCAAGTGTCGGAAATTGCAGGATAACCTGATAATCTGCCGTATTTTCTCCCGCAATAACCTGTACGACTGCATGATGCCCGCCATTTTTGTCCGACCTCAAAAGCGGAAGCAGAAGCTCATCGCAAAGATATTCGATTCCTCTTGACTGCCGTGCAGTCAGACCGAAGGACAACGCGAATTGACGGATCTCACTGCAAAGCGAGTAGATATCAATATCGTCCTTTGTCACGTTACGTTCAAACATCCGTGCACGGTACATAAATCGGCGCGTCAGCTCTTTGGACGGATGTCCGATCACTTCTTGTGCGGTTCCGTGTTCATAAATACCTTGCTCGGCCATAAACATAACATTCGATGCAATGTTTTTGGCGAATCTCATTTCATGCGTGACGATTATGCTGGTCATTCCGGCATCCACCAACCGCCGAATGACCGATTCAACCTCGTCCACCATCGTCGGGTCAAGCGCGCTTGTCGGCTCATCGAACAGCATGACCTCGGGTTTCATGGCAAGTGCGCGTGCGATCGCCACACGCTGTTTCTGCCCGCCGGACAGTTGATTCGGCATATGATAACGGCGATTCTCCATTCCGACGAGGGCGAGCAATTCTTCCGCCTGACGGATCGCTTCCGACTGTGACATACCGGATACCTTCATTGGCGCAAGAATCATATTCTCCATGACATTCAAATGGGAAAAGAGATTGAAGCTCTGATAAACCATGCCGAGCTTACGGCGGATCTTATCGAGGTTCGCTTCGGGAGCGAGGATGTTCTCTCCGTCGATCTCAATGCTGCCTGCATCCGGAGTTTCCAAACGATTGATGCAACGAAGCAAAGTGCTTTTACCGCATCCGGAGCCTCCGATGATGACGGTAGTGCTTCCCTTTGTGATATCAAAATTCACATTTTCAAAAATCAGATTTCCATCATAGCTTTTTGAAAGCCCTCTTACTTTGATCATTGCGCCTCACCTCCCAGATGCTTCTTTTTTTCGATTAAATTGAGCAGTGCTCCGACGCCCCATCCGATGATCAGATAAATCAAAGTAACTGCAAGCAGTGCGAACAGAGCATCAAAGGTTCGCGCAGACACGATATCCGACGCGCGGGTCAGGTCCATAATGGCAAGATATCCGACCACGGATGTCTCCTGCAGGCAGCTGATAAACTGATTCTTATATACCGGGAGTGCAGTCTTGACTGTCTGCGGCAGAATGATGTACCTAAACGACTGAAACCGCGTCATTCCGAGAGTCCGTGCAGCCTCCACCTCTCCCGGAGCAACCGTTTCGACCGCCGTCCCGAAGATATCCGCCATATAGCATCCGGTTTTAAGAGTCAGCCCGATAATGACCGATATGACAACGGGAAGCGAGATCGAACCGAAAATAATATAAACGAACAGCATCAGAAGCACCAGCGTGGGGATCTGGATCAGCAACGACGTAAATGCTTTCGTTACCCCACGAACCCAGCGAACCCCCGACATTTTGAGCTTGCAAAACAGGATTCCGATCAGCGTTCCGAGGATAAAGGATGAAAAAGTCAAAAGAAGCGTCATCCAGAAGCCGTCAACAAAAAAGCGCCATCTGCTCTCATAGATAAAGGTCACGTAAATTTGCTTATACAGTTCTTCAAAAAAATTCGCCATCTCGCCACCTCATTTTAATAATCAAACGGAATCAGGACCTTCATATTGTCCGGATCTTCTATCTCGATAAACACGATCTCATGCTTCATATACGGTTTTGAAAGATAAACCGCACCGGTCAGTTCCGTATCTACACGTGTGCTTTCAAAAAATGTTCCTATGGCAATATCAAATTCACCGTTTACGATTCCCATTTCTATGGTGCTGAAAACGCCTCCGGTAAGTTTGAGCGAATAGCCGTATTCGTTTGCAAATCTTGTAATGACCTCAACGTCGCTTCCGGCAAATTCTCCGCTCTCCGAATCAATATAGCAAAACGGATAGCAATCTGTCGGTATCCCGACATTCAGAATTTTTTCACCGCCTGTCGGCTCCACTATGTGATATTCAAATGAATCGCCGTTCAGCCGTTCATATAGCTCTATGTAGGCTTCGCTTCCGTAAAAATCCGAAGCAAATGCGTTGAAATCCCCCAGCACATCGGTTCTGTCAATGTTTACACAGGCAACAAGCTCGTCGGTCGCCGTTGCCGGCTCTACCATACGCAAGCCGCTCATACAACACATAACCTCGTTTGCAAATGGGCGTTCCATCGCAATGACATCGACCTGCCCGTAACGCAGAGCCATCACAAGGCTTGCAACCGTATTGTATCGGACAAGCGTCATATCGTCTCTGTCCGACAGCATATAGTCGGCGCTCCAAGCTAAATTTACGCCGACAGTGCGCCCACCAAGATCGCTCACATCATCAATCGGCTGATATACCTGTTTTCCGGAGCACCCACTCATACATAACAATATAATTATCGCAAGTAAAACCGAGCCGAGCTTCTTTTTTTTCATAAAGTTCACCTCACGCTGTTTTGTTACACTTTTTTCATTACATTATACCGGTAAAAGTGCAACAAAAGTGCAACACAAAACCGCCATAACGGGAAAACATTCCATATTCCTCGAAAAAACCTACAGTTCTTCGTGTATTATTTACCCAAGCCGCGGAAGCGCCGCAGTCGTGATCTCCGCCCAGGAATACTGCATCATATACTCCCCGTGATAGGAATTGACCGCATACGGGATGTGGCGGAGAAAATCGTAATAATCGCAGTCCACCGACGCACAGTCTATGGCAATGCTGTTACGGTTCTTGAGAATGATATTCCCCACACCCGCATCGGAAAGAACATTTTTCATGTCCGCAATCAGATTCCGCAGGTTGCTCTGCCTCGATGAGGTATCCGGTCCGTTCTCCCATATGACAGCCATCAGCTCGCCCATCGTGGCGGATGCGCCCATCCGATCAACCAGATATGCCAAAAGCTCTTTAGTCTTTGCTCTCTTGAACACAAGCGGTTTGCCATCCACATATGCCTCAAAGTTTCCGAAGCACTGAAAACGGATTTTTTGGGTCTGTGCGGGTCTGACAGGGGTACGCAGATGCCCCAGTGCCTGTCTGACAGCGTCCGGTGTTGCAGGCTTCAAGAGATAATCGCTGGCATAAAGGCGGAAAGCATCAAGCGAATATTCCGAATAACCGGTCACAAAAATGATATTGATATCCCCTTGAATATCTTTGAGCTGCCTTGCAAGCTCAAGTCCCGTCATTCCGCGCATCTTTATATCCAGAAAGGCGATTTCACAGCTGTTTTCGCGGACAAAATCCCGCGCTTCCTCGGGATTCCGAAATCCATGCACCCGTGCCTCTGCAACGGATTTTTCTATCGAATCAACGAGCGTATCGAGCGCCAATTTTTCGTCATCAACTGCTATGATATTCATCTGTCGCTCCTCCTTTTGGTATTTGAATGATTGCCACTGTGCCGTCGCCGGGCGCGCTCTTTATATCCAGCGTGCCGTGACACATAATGTTCAGTCGGCTTTGTACATTCGCAATGCCGACATGAGAGCGTCCGTCTATGGGAATCTTGCCGGGGTCAAATCCGACGCCATTGTCACTGACCCGTATTTCATAGTAATCGCGCTTTTCTTCGGTTGATATTGTCACGAGCCCGCCGCCGGGGAGATCGCTGATTCCGTGATTGACTGCATTTTCAACAAGCGGCTGAACCGTCAGCGGCGGAATGAAGAACTCCGTAGTCTTTATGTCGTATTTGATGTCAAGATCGTCGTCATAACGTATTTTTTCGAGGGAAAGATACGCCTGAAGATGCTTCAGCTCATCGGCAAACGAGATCATCTTCGTTTGCTTGATGGAATCGAGATTTCCACGCAGATACTTGGAAAAGTTACTGACCGCCTCTTTCGCCGCCTCGGGCTTTACGTCACACAAGCGGTAGATCGAAGTCAGAGCGTTATACAGAAAATGCGGTTGTATCTGCGAGAGCACCAAAGAGTTATTGCTCTCCGATAGGGCGAGCTCTTTTTGTGCAAGCTCCTTTTCGATATTTGCCTCACGTTCAGCCTGTTCCACATGGATCAATGTATAAACAAGCACAAGCGAAACGGTAGTGGCAATGCAGACAGGCGTCACCGCCCACAAGACCTGAGCCGGAATACTCAATACCGGAATCAAGCCGTACAACACCCAGATCCATGTATTCCGCCAACCGATGACATCGTGATAGCGGAAAGCCAAAACCATCGTCATAGCAGGAAGAACCACATTGAACGCCTGACTCAAAAGATAATGGGGACCCGTATGATCCAGTCCGGTCGCATCATAGTAGATATACATTCCGTTGAATGCATTGATCAACCAAAGGACCAATGAAATGCCGCACAGTACGGTAATAAGATTGGTATACCCGTAAGAGATCTTTTTTCGCTCATTGATATACTCTGTCAGGCAATAGGCGTATAGGGAGATCAACGCGCAAAGAAATGCGTCCGAGAAAAAGGAAAGGATTTTTATCGGAATAACATTTTCCGGCTTCGGATTTGCAAGCAGAATCCATATAGGCGCATCAACCAGTAGCATAGCGGTATGGGCAATGAGCACCCATACGAGAAATCTTCCGGTTTTCGTTCTGTACTTTCTTTCGAGAAAACAACCAACAAGCATGACCGCTGTCACAGTTGCGGCAAAAAGCTCCAGCGCAGCACTCATATAGTTGAACTCATTCATATTCATACGATTCACCACCCTTACGATTTTTACAAATTTTCAGCAACTGTTGCACTTTTGTTGCACTTTGTCATATACAATGGTTTTTGTCAGATCGGATGCAAGGATGCGCGTAGCTCCATTGCGAATTCCGATGTAATCATTATATCACAATTCTTTGAACAAAAAAAGGAGATTTCAATGAAAAGCAAAAAAAGAGGTCTTATCATCATTATCTTGGCATCCTTCGCCATATTAGCCGACATCGCTCTTTTCATATTGGATTGGTTAGGTTATATGACAGGTCATGAGCAACCACCGATTTTTTACATAGGCGGAGTTGCAATCGGCGTTATCTTGTTACTGATGGGAATTCATACGTACAGAAAAGGCAACTGAGATCAATAAAAAGAGAAAGGACAGCGGATGCCGTCGGTACTTCGGCATACGCAGTCCTTTTTTCATGCCGTTTATTGTTTGTTTTTGGCTCCCGGCAGAGGATTGCCGATATATTCGGACTTCCCGAAGCCGATAATGAATGTGAAAATGTAGGGGAAAAGCCAAAGCCCGAATCCAAAACCTACCCCATGCCCAAAGGCCTTTGCCATACGGAAATTGATACGGACAGTAAGATAGAGCATATATACGGCAACCATCAATTCGCCTATTGAACATAGAATCGTCGCAATTTCGCCATTCGTTTTGAATGCTCCGAATTCAAAGAGCGCAGAAACGATAATTCCCATGATGCAGTTCCATGCGGCCTTTGTACTCCAGCACTTAGAATACAGGATATAAAGACTGTAAAACGGAACGAATGCTTTCCAGCCCGCTTCACCCATCTTATTAAATGTGCGCCATCTTGCAACGGCCGTCAGAAGCCAAAGCGTAAATGCAACGCAGACAATCACAACCAATGCCGTGTAATTCCCGGCTTCAACATCGGGAAACAACAAATCCAATATGTATTTCATAAATATACCCTCCAAAATATTTGATTGATCTGCTTAATTATTTTTTGATGAGGAAGAATTCTGCACGTATGCAATGATCTGAAGCACGCGATATACAAGCTCCAGCAAAGCAATGATCATGTTGTTCACATACTCAATATTATAAAGCTTGAATAATTTTTTGCACGATTCCAGCTCTTCCGCCGTGGCAAGGCCGTTTGCCTTCATAATCTCATATGCACGAACCTGTGCCTTCTTCTCGGTTTTCAGAACGAGCAGTGACATCACGAACGAAGCGAGATAGAACGCAAGCCCCAAAGCCGAACAGATAATCAGGCAGGCAGCACCCGAGCTTTTCAAAACAACCACATCCAGCAATGCGCCGATGATGACCATCGGAACAAAAGCAAGGGGGCCGAGATAGATAAGCGGTGTCAGGCGGACGAGCTTTCTCATATCGGGGTCATTTTCCTTATCCATAACCGCAAGCGAAGATTTCTGCGCCGCCATGGCAAGCGAGGTCACACTCTTCTTCTGCCATGTCAACCTTCTGAGTCTAACCTTTTTGAAGTAATGGCTGTAACTGTTTCCGAAGAGGATGGAGCCGTTTTTCGAAACTCTGATCTTCTGCAATCCGTTTCTGTCCAGTATCGTTCTTGCAATTTCCTCTCCGGTTTTGCCCGCACTGTTCTGCCGTCTGTTATACTTGATATAACTGATGGCAAGGAAAATTGAGATCGCGAGTGCAACGATCGATGCGATAACCAACAAGCCCCCGACCACGATCAGGGCAAGGATGACTGCATCGGATACCCCCGTCAGGCTTCCGTCGGAAGCTTGTCTGACTGCATTGATAAATTCTGACATTGTAATGTCCTCCTGTTGTAATTTACTTAATGCGCAAAAGCTCACCAAGCCGACGGAGTGCCTTATCGTGAAGGTAACGCAGTTGTCCGTAGGTCATGCCAAGCATCTCGGCAACATATTTTCTTTCGAGGTTTTTGTAGTACAAAAGAATAATGATATCCCGCTGTTCTTGCGGCAGTTTTTCCAAAGCGCAGGCAAGCTCCTCCAAGGTTTCATTTCGCAGGAGTTCTTCATCCGGCGCTTCGTCTGTGGCATCTTCCGTATTGTCAAGCAACTCAAATACCGGGCGATCCCGCTTCGCTTTCAGATAATCATACACGGTGTTGCGCGTGATCGTGTAAATCCATGTGGAAAGAGAGGCCTTGACCTCATCATATCTGTCAAGATTTGCATACACTTTCAGGAAAACCTCCTGAACCAAATCCTCAACATCTTCCGAACGGAACACCTTGGAGCGGACAAAGCCGAACACCTTATCACGGTATTGTGCATAGATGTACCCGGTGTCCTGCTTATTCATCCTCTTTTCTGTCCTTTTTATCTTTCAGGTCGGTTTCCTCACCCGCCGCGCTGACCCACTCCAGATCGTCATCGGACAAATTGTGAAGGCAGCGAGCTTCCGTTTCGTCAATCAGCGCCTGCAACCTCTTGTTATTCTCAAAACGCTGATAATCGAACAGCGCCGTTAACTTTTTTGTCATACTCATTTTCTATCTCCTTGCGTTTCGCCGATACGCGCCAGATTTACGTATGGAACAAGACTATTTTCAAACTTCTCCACATAGCCCTGTTCAAAGAAGAAACACTTCCAAGGGTCGGGCGAGAGGAAATTACCTCCGCTTGTCAAGACAGAGATGGCGGGACACCCGCACAGGCAATATTTCAGATACTTACACTGCGCACATTTCTGATTGACCTTGATCATGTCGCCGACGGTGGCGCAAACGGTATCGAGATATGCGCTGCTCTGAAGAACAGACTGCAAGCCATCCTTCTTTACGTTGCCGAAGGTAACGTTGTGCGCCTTCATCCAGCCCGACATCTGCATACAGGGGTAGACCTCGCCGTCTGCCGCCACCGCAATCATTCCTCTTGTGCCTTTACAGAGCGGAAGTGATTCTCGGTATCTGCTCAAGCAGCCTTTAAGGGGGGAGAGCCGGTAGGATTTACCGCGCGGATCAAGATCCAGAACCTGCCAAAAATCCAGCGTCATTCTGTGCTCGCCGCGTATGTAGTCCTGCGCGATCTCCAGACAGGCATCGTAATATTCGGGTACTGTGAAGGACTGTCCTGCGGCATTTTCCGCCCAACGGGTGGATTCGGTCGTGCAGATGATTCTGGTGCGGTCAACGCCGATTTCGTCCAAACACTCCAGACTTTTTGTGACACTTTCCCGATTTTTGCGGTTGATATTCATTTGCACCATGACGCGGAAACCGTTTTCCTTACACAACCGAATGGCATTCAGGGTGTTTTCCTCCGCGCCCTTGTGGTTACGCATCCAGTCGTGAAAGCCGATGCCGTCAAAGGAAATCTTCATCAGAGGATCGCAGCCGATCTGCTTCAATCTGTCAAGAGCGTTCTGATTGATGAAAAAGCCGTTGGTGTTCAGTTCAAACACGAACATTCCGCGCTTGAATATCCCCTCGACGATCTCAAAAAAGTGCTTATGCGCCATCGGCTCGCCGCCGGTGAGCAGAATAGCGTTGATACCGCTCCTCTGCGCCTCGTCCAGAAGGGCGTTTGCCTCAGCGAGCGTCCACTCACTCTGCAAGGGCGCATTGTCCTTGGCGTTAAAGCAGTGCAGACAGTTGTAGTTGCACTTGCCTGTGATCATCCAGTTCATATGGGGTATATAGCGGTTGTCGCACACAAGCGGCTTTTGCCACTCGGTAAGCTCCGCGCCACCCTTTTCGACCGGAGAGATCATCCGACGCTCGACAAGGCTTTTTGTCAGCTCGCTTTCTTCTATATCGTGCAGACCGTCGCAGAGGGAAAGTAGTTCAAATTCCTCTTTTTTCAGTCCGTGCGCCATCTCGTCATGCTTTATGTAATAGGCATACGGCACAAGCCACCACGAACGCAGGGCGATATTTTTATTCAGAATAAAACACATCACATTCACCGTCTCTTTGTGTATTCTCTTGATTTACCTTGCAGTACGCAACATCCCGTACTGCTTGATCTGCGATCCCGGAACCATACAGATATCCACTACTTGAAAACCGAAATGCTCATACATCTCTACATTTACTGCTTTATCCGTTTCCAAGTATACGGAATAATGATTTTTGTCCATCCAATCCAATACCGGTCGTAAAATCGCGGAACCGACCCCATGATGCGTTTTTCCGGCTCTGACCGCAAAAGTCATCAGATACCACGTCTTGTCGTCGGAAAAGCGATTCCGAACCGCAACGGCATTTTTCTCAAAAGCAATCGACCGCTTGATTGCACCAAGTCCGACGCTGCAAGCCGTGATAAGTCCACCGTTGCGCATAAAACGCATGGTCGGAATCCCGCGGTAACCGGGCGGGCACAGGACGATCAGGTTATCGATTGCCGCGTCCGTCGAAATCATGATGGCATCTCCGAACATGGAGCGGTAGGTTGTTTGGCAATACCTGCTGCGCGTTTTTTCGGAAACATCACCAAGAAGATATTTTACCGCTGTATCGTCGGCAAACGTGCCGCCGACCATCTCTCCGACGCGTTTCAAATCATATTCTTGTATGTAATACGCAACGACTTCTCTATGAAAACGGGAAACAGAATCATTTTTCTTCATACATTGCCTTTCATAGCCGTTCTACTCAACAGTATAAACTGTTTTCACCTATTATCTTACCGTTTGATAAGGTGTATACATAACCGCCGTCAGCGCCTTTGCCGACACGGGTAACGGTGCAGAATACTTTTTTCTGTGCGGGGAAAGCACGCGGTCCGACAGGTTTCGTATCAAGATAATAGACTTGGTCTCCGACATTGAATTTTGGTTCGCCGGGCGTTTCGGGGTCGCCGCAACCGCCTGCAACATTGTCGAGTTCCTCGTCAGAGATCTCGCCCGTCTTATTGAACTCGGCAAATGCCTTTTCCGCCTGTTCTTCGGTCAGTTCAACGCTCTCGGCTTTTGCCATGGCAAGCAGTTCTTCTGCCGAATTTGCTGTTCTCGCTTTTTCTAAAAGTTCTTTTGATACGTTCATATTATTTCTCCTTTATTGATTGTGCGGACATTCGTCTTCATAATGTAATTCGCAATTATCGCAACGGCGACTTCCGGCAATTCTGCATGGACTGAACAATTCACACGTCTGATCTGTATCTGTAAGCGCACCGGCGGTAACCGCCATCCTTGTACCGTCCTCAAACTCGATCGAATAGAGCATAGGCGGTACGCCTATTACATTCCTGGGTTTTGGGGCACGACTTGCACCGATGATTTTGACTTTGGCGTTCGTCTCCCGGTAATACACGGTATCTCCGACAGTAAATCCGCCCACGACAGCGGCGGCTTCTTCGTCAGTAATTTCATGGTTCTTTATTTCATTGTTATCCATAATCATTTTATCCTTTCCGATCATATTCTTTCCGATTTCTCACCGATCTGCGGCACTTACTGAATGCTTTTGCAAATTTCAGGATTGATGCCTCCACCCCCAACAGGAGTCAATTCGCTTTCGTAATATGGTCTTCCCATTATGTCGCCGTCATCGACAACAAGATACCAGTAGTCAGACTCTACTGGAATAATGAGAACGACCGTACCGTAAACCGCTTTGCCGTCGCTTCCCTTATGCGATACTCTGTCGTTCCTGGAAAATTTCGGGGGTCTTCCTCCGCCACCACCCGCTACGTTGTCCAGCTCCTCGTCGGAAAGTTCGCTGTTCTTGTTCATCTTTGCAAGCGCCTTTGTCGCCTGTTCTGCGGTCAGTTCGATATGTTCTGCTTTTGCCATTTCAAGCAGTTCTTCTGCCGATTTTGCCGTTTTTGCCTTTTCCAAAAGTTCTTTTGAAATGTTCATAACTATGTCCTCCGATTTTTTATTTTTTTGTTTGAACGACGGTCGGTGTTTCTCTCAAACCGTCTTTCACTTATTTATACTGTCATTTTTCCGTTTTTGCAAAAAAATTTTTATTTTTTCGGCAATCCGATTACGCCCGCGCAAGTTGTTCTTCCTCCGCAGCCGCCCGAAACGTTGTCAAGTTCCTCGTCGGACAGTTCACCGTTTCTATTCATCTTTGCAAACGCTTGCGCCGCCTCTTCCGCATTGAGTTCAATGTTTTCCTCTTTTGCCATTTCAAGCAGTTCTTCATCCAAGGTTGCTACAAAAAAGTGTTATTTGATTTGCAAAGTTTTTTCGGAAAGTGCCATCTCGCTTACCGATTTTATGTTCATGGAGCCGATCGTCATATTGCTCTCGGAGAAGCCGCTTCCGTCATTCAGTCTGTCTTTCAAGGTCATGCCGAAATAGACAAAGGCATTTCCGGAATTGAATGACAATTCAAATGTGCTGTCGCAAAAGTAATTGTTTCCGTCTATTGTCACAACATTCCAGACGTGGCCACCGCTTGTTGTTTCACCTGAGGCGACCGTCGCATTCACACCGACCTGCGCAAAAAGCTGTGCCATTGCACAAGCAAACGTCACGCAGATTCCGCGGCGGAGCGTATAAGCGTAATAAGCGTCAATCCGTTCTCTCGTGGTCATAATTTCATAGTCATAGGTCATGGAGGTGCAAAATGCATGATATACAGCCTGCGCACGAAGCTGCTCCGAATCGGAAGCCTTAACTTGCTTCAAAAAGCTGTTTGCTGCCATTGTGAAATCTGAGATCAGTTTATCGTGCTCGGCTTTACTTTTGCTTTTGTAACTCCAGCTCAATGTTTTGGTATCTTCATCGTAGCCGTTTTGGAAATCATATTCTCCGTCTGCGGTAAAGAGCGGAAATTCATAATACATTACGCTTAAAAACATTTCCGCATAGTTTTTATCCTTACAGGGACAGCTCGTTTTGTATGACAGCCAAGCGTCAACAAAGTCCTTGTAGAAAACAGCAAAATCATTGCCCATGCATTCCAAAGTGTTCTTGGTCAGAATATAGGGATTGTACTCAAAGTGACCGTTTTTCACGACAGGCTGCATTCCGCTCGGCAGCGGTGCCGTCGGGTCATAATCTGCAGGCTCTGCCGACGGATAATCAAGCTCCGGCACGGCATAGCCTGTTTTGACTGTCTTTCCGTGTTCGATCTTGCATGGATAAAAATACAGACTCTCCATATCGCCACGGAAGTTTTGAAGCATACCCGCCACCGTCACGGTATCGTCACGGTAAAGTTCCTTGTTTGTTCCGTCTTCGGAATTGTCGAACATTCCGATTCGAGTCAAGTTATTATAGCTTGGCGTAATGTCTGTATAGCAGGTGAGTTTTACATTGAGCGGCCGTTCCGACTCAAAATACCAGCCCTTTGCATCTTTCTTTATTTTGCCCACAAGAACAACCCCTGCCGGCGTTTCAATCGTAAGCGGCTCTGAAGGAACGTTTTCGCTATCTTCGCTGTTTTTTTCGGAGGAGCTTTCAGTTGCTTCGGTTGCAGTCTTGTTGGTACTGTTTGTTGATGAATTTTGCGAGCTTTTCGGCTTTGTTGTGCAACCGCTCGCAAGGAAGCAAACGGTGAGCAGTATGGCAATCATTGTTTTCAGTCTTGACTTCATAGATTTTCCCTCAAGTTCTTTGATTTTTTGTTTTCCTTCCTTAATCAAGTCCATGCTTATTTATTGACTTCACTAAGATTATAAAATGAGAAGTGCAACAAAAGTGCAACGAATTCATTTGCTTTGCAATTAAAATCGCAATTCAGCCAACAGAAAACAGTCATAAAAATGCATTTTGTTATCGGTTGCACTTTGCGTTGTATAATGGATTAGAATTAAAAGTATTTAACGAGAAATACCGCCGTCTTTGCCGTTTTTGCTTTTTCTAAAAGCTCTTTTGAAATATTCATATCCTTGCTCCTTAATTTAAATTATTTCACCCATTCCGCTATGCCCAAATCATATTCAGCCACGTTTGTGAACGACTCTTTATGGTATACGCCCTCAGTGTTGTAGGTAAATACGTTGACGCCGTTCATACACGATTTCACGCTTGAAACGTAGGTTACTCTTACTGCTACACTCCGTCCTATAACTGGATGAACCATCGCCAATCTATCGCCAACGTGGAATTTCGGTGTCTCGCCGCTCGGCTCATAATCTCTTCCGCAACCGCCCGACACGTTGTCAAGTTCCTCGTCGGAAAGTTCACCCGTCTTGTTCAGTTCGGCAAACGCTTTTGCCGCTTCTTCTGCGGAAATCTCGATATTTTCCGCTTTTGCCATTGCGAGCAGTTCTTCTGCCGTCTTTGCTGTTTTTGCCTTTTCCAAAAGTTCTTTTGATATTTTCATAAATAATCTCCTGTTATAAAATTTGGATATTTATTAGAATTCCGTGAACTTAAAGAGATGGAGTCTGAGTAGTAGGTGCAATCCGAGTATCTAATCCGAGTATAGAGAACTCGGGAATGATATGTTCCGAAACATGTGATTTAGATATGTAAAATGACCCACCTTCTGTATACAGCTCTTTTATTCTATACCAGCCATGTCCATTTCCGATGTTGGGGTCGGGCAACAGCTCTACAATAACGGCAGTAAAATCACTTTTACTATACACTTGCTCTTTTATAATTACACAGTCGCCAACGTTATATTTCCACTTCGTCGGCTTAAACTCATCGCAGCCGCCTGCTACGTTATCAAGTTCCTCGTCGGAAAGCTCGCCGCTTGCATGAATCGTTGCAAAGTATTCTTTCGCCTGTTCTGCGGTAAGTTCGATGTTTTCCGCCTTTGCCAATTCAAGCAGTTCTTCTGCCGATTTTGCTGTTTTCGCCTTTTCCAAAAGTTCTTTTGAGATGTTCATTTTTTAATACCTCCGAATATAATTTTTATATGAACGACGCTTTGTGTTTTCTCAAATCGTCTTACACTTGTTTATACTGTCAATCTCCCGTTTTTGCGAAAAATCACTTGATTTTTTTGAAAATTCTCTTAGTGATCAAGCCGTTGCCGTTCCACAAGTTCGTAAAAATAGCCTTTCTTAGCAAGAAGTTCATCGTATGTGCCGTCCTCGGCAATCTTTCCGCCGTCTAAAACAATGATTCTGTCGCATTGCTTTATAGTAGAAAGACGATGAGCGATGACGATACGGGTACATTTTAAGCCGTCGAGCGCTTCGGATACCTTTTTCTGCGTGATATTATCGAGCGCACTCGTCGCTTCGTCAAACATTAAAACCTTGGGATTGGGTGCAACCGCGCGCGCTATCATCAGCCGCTGTTTCTGCCCGCCCGAAATACCGCCCGCACCCTCGGAAATAACGGTGTGCATACCCATCGGCATACGCCGGATATCTTCCGCAATATCGGCAATTTCCGCCGCTTTCCACGCGTCGTCTACCGAGAGATACGGAGCGGATATGACGATGTTGGAATAAATATCGCCCTGAAACAGCTTTCCGTTTTGCGTCACAACACCGATCTTTTTTCGCAATGACCGCAAATCCAGCGTTTCTATGTCCCTGCCGTCGTAATAGATCGCACCCTTTTGCGGTTTCTCAAAGCCGAGCAAAAGCCGCATAAGCGTGGATTTTCCGCACCCGGTTTTTCCGACAATGGCAACATACTGACCGGGTTTGATCTTCAAACTCAAATCATCCACGACAAGCGGTGAATGATCCTCGTAACGGAAGCTGACATTGGAAAGTTCAATGCCGCCCGATATCTTCGTCACGATGTGTTTTCCCTCGGAAATTTCGGGTTCGGCGTCCATGATAGGCTTTGCCATGTCAATTACCGGCTTTATCCTTGCCGCGGTGAGTGCAATGCCCGCAACGCTCATGAGTGCCCCGGAGAGCATACCGTATGCCGCATTGAACGCCGTGTAGTCGGCAACCGAAACGCCACTTTGCACGGCAAAAAAGTACATCACTATCGTGCTTGCAAGCGAGATGGCGGTGGATATCACGCCGTTGAACATAATAAACGGAGGTGTTCCGTAAGTGTACTTAGCCTCTTCCGCATATTCGTTCATCCAACGTGCGAAGATTCTTTTTTCACTGCCCGAAAGCTTGATCTTCTGTACACCCGTTATGATCTGATAGGTCATACCGCTCATCTTGCCCGAAAGCTCCATCTGCTTTTTGCTGATCTTCATCTGCGCAAGCGAACTGACGATTGAAAATGCCAGCGTAACCAGCGTAATATGCAGCGCAGGAATGACAAGTTCTCTGGCATAGACGAAAATCTGTGTGATGTATATAAGAGAGAAAACCGAAGTCAACCCCGTGGAAAGGAAGGTCTGCACCAGCGTCTGGCAGAGTGAGCTGATATACTGCGCCCTCGATGTGATCTCGCCCGAGTTGTACTTCTTGAAGAAATCGGCGGGGAGTGAGAGGATTCTCGCCATGGTCGCTGCCTGAACCGATACATTCATCTCCGTATTGATCCGATTCATCAGCAGAGACTTGATCCCGCCTATCATAAGTAAACTCAGGCTTGTACAGACGTAAAGCACGGCGATGGATAATAACAGTCTCGCGCTTCCGCTTTCAAGTACGTCCGAGAAGAGAATTTTTGTGATTTTCGGCGTGATCATTCCGACAAGGGTTGTGCAAAGCGTAAGAAATACAATGGAGACTTTTGTGGACAGCGAAGTGCTGCCTGATATGTACAGCATTAAATCGCGTATGCCGATTTTTCTGAGCGGAAAAGGCTTATAGAAACAGTACGCGTCCTCTTCCAAAAGCTCCTGCGTTTTGCGACCCAGCCTTACCCTTTTTTGCGTAGTCGGGTCGAAAAATCCGTATAGCCCCAACTTATCGGGCAGAAGCGCCACCGCCTCTCCCGTCTTTAATTTTCCGAGCATTGCGCCCGAGGCGTTCTTATACCAATTTTTCTCCAGCTTTACCGGACGGTACATGATTCCGTGTGGGCGGAAAAGGTACTCCATCTGATCATTCAGATCTTTGATCTCGGGAGGAATTTCCCGCGATTTAATATGAAAGAAAGCAAGTATCCCATCGAGCACACCTTTGATCTTTTCCCTGTCGTCCCCGAAGGAAAAACCTTTCTTTCCTTTTATAATTGCAGATACGTTCTTCAGCGAATCGTCAAGTGCCTCGTTGTCGCTGTCGCGCCGCATCTTTATCTGTTCTTCAAACCATCCCATGCGATACTCCTTTAATCGTTGGATACCAGCTGCGTATATTTGCCGCCCTTGGCGTATAATTCCTCGTGCGTACCTCGCTCCACAGCCACACCGTGGTCAAGCACGATGATCTCATCACAATCCCGTATGGTGGAAAGTCTGTGCGCCACAACGATGCAGGTGATTCCTCTGTCTTTCACTGCTTTGACAAGGTCGTATTCGGTCTTGGCGTCAAGTGCGCTCGTCGCTTCGTCCAGAATGATGATCGATGGGTCTTGCGCAAGAACTCTTGCGATCTCGAGCCTTTGACGCTGACCGCCCGAAAAATCCTTGCCTCCCTCGGCAATGCGGTAATTGAAACCACCGTCGCGTCGCATGATCTCCTCGTGCAGCTGCGCATCCCTCGCCGCCAGGATCATTTCAAAATCTTCTATAGATGTATCCCACATCTTGATATTTTCGGCGATCGTGCCTTCAAAAAGGGTGATCTCCTGATCGACAACCGCGAGCGAGCCCGTGAACACATCCCGGTCTATTTCCGAGAGGTGCTTGCCGTCGTAAAGAATTTCTCCGCTCCAGGGCTGATACAGTCCCGACACCAATTTTGATATGGTCGATTTTCCGCAACCCGATGTCCCGACAAGCGCTACTCTTTGTCCGGGCTTTATATTGAGGCTGAAATTCTTGATGACCGGCTCGGAAAGACGCGAATAGCCAAAGGTTATGTTTTTCAGTTCGATATTGCCGCTCAGTTTTGCAAAACTCTCTTCTTTGACCTCGGTCTTGTAGCAATCGTCCTCACGGTACTCCATGACGTCCTCGACGCGCTCCATCTGCGTGCGCATTTCCTGTATGGTCTGACCTGCGGATATGAAAGTTGCCGCCGGGGCGCTGAAGGAAGAAAGCACTCCCTGAAACGCCATGATCATACCGACGGTAAAAGTCCCCTCCATTGCAAACCATACGCCGAGTGTCAGGACAACAATTCCCGTTATTGTTGAAACGACGGAAGGTATCATTCCGAGATACTGATTTATCTTTGCGTACTTGACCTTCTGCGCATTGACACTCGCCTGATAGCCTGCCCATCTTTCGAAAAATCCGTTTTCCGCACCGCTTGCCTTGATGGTCTCTATCATTTCCACTCCGGCGACGGTTGCTCCTGCCAACTTGCCTGCATCACGCATCGAAACGCGGGTGATATTGACGCGCTTTTTGGATATGATACTTGACATCCACGCATTGATCACGAGCGACGAGAGACCTACGAGCGTGAGAATCCAGCTGTACCGTATCATAACGACAAGATAAAACACCATCATGATCGCGTTCAGTGCAAGAGGCGCAAAGGTATTGACCACGCTGTTGGCAATGCCGGCGTTGGACCCCTGCCTGCCCTGAATATCGCCCGCAAGGCGTTGGGAGAAAAATTCCATAGGAAGGTGAAGCACCTTCCACATAAACGTAGAGCTGCCAATAGTTGCGAGCTTGCCGTTGATCCTGTTGCTGTAATAGGTTTCAAGAGCAGAAATGACGAGTTGAAGTGCCGACATTGCCGACAGTGAGACAAGAAATGGATAGAACCAATCGGGACTTTCATGCGTCAGGAGGCGGTCCATAAAAATTCGGGAAAACGCCGGCGTGATAACACCTATCAGCGCGGAAATGAGGGTCGTAAACACGACAAACGCAACCGCCACCTTAGCTCCGCTCAACCGTTTTACGGCAAAAGAGAGGACGCTTTTCCTCTTTCCGGAGGGAACAAAGTTTTCGTTCGGTTCAAACATCAAGCAGATGCCTGTAAACGACTTGTCGAAGGTCTCCATGGACACGGTATAATTGCCCTTGGCGGGGTCGTTGATGACAGCCTTTTTTCCCTTGAATCCGTCAAGTACGACAAAGTGATTGAAATTCCAATGAATGATGCAAGGAAACTTTCCGTTTTTTTTCAGGTCATCCGGCTCATACCGGTACCCCTTTGCGGTAAAACCGTAGCTTCTGGCGGCAACGAGAAGATTTTTCGCATTCGCACCGTCGCGCGACACGCCGCAATCGACACGGATCTGTTCAAGCGGTATCCATTTGTTGTAATACGCGCAAATCATCGCAAGGGACGCCGCGCCGCACTCCAGCGCTTCCATCTGCATGACGACGGGAACTTTGGCTACGCCTTTCGTGAGCGGACGTTTGATTTTAACCTTTTTATTATTTTCCATACGTCGCCTCAGTTAAATACAAAATACAACGGTGACACACTGTCAGTGACGATCTGTGCCTTATATGCTCCGTCCGGCATATTTCCGTCTATTTGCACGATGTATACCCATTCTCCAATACTCAGCTCCCCTGTGTGTCTTGCGTATTCGCTGAATTCTTCGGTAACCGCCACAGGTTCAGCGCCCACCGATGTGACCTTATAAGTCTCGTCCCCTATGTATACACTCATATTCTCCCGGACAGATGCAATGTTATCCTCTTTGACATACAGTACCGTCTGTCCGTCCCGGCTGACTGCCGCAACCGACAGCTTTGTTTCGAGTGTTCCGAAAACACCCCACACGCAAACGCCGACGAGCAGAATCACGATTGCCGCGAGTGCCATCCACACGCCGGGATTGGTGACCTTTATGTAATCGTTCAACTGTTCAGGCGACGACATTCTATCAATGCTTTTTTTTCGGAAGATTTTATCGTTCATATCTTGGCTCCTTTATAAAACAATGTGCTTTTATTTTGCTCTTTGTGCCAGCTCCTTTTTCAAGGACTCTTTAGTAAAAGAATCTTCTATGATCCCGGTAACCTCGTCAGGAGTCAAAAATGGAAAATCGTTTTTCTCTCCACTCGGCACGATTAGATAGGACAATACTCCCGGATGTTCCTGCCTGGCAAACCGGATCAACTCCACTCCGCCCATTCTTTTCATATTAACATCTGCAAATAGCATGTCAAAGTTGTGATTAAACAAATATTTACCCGCCATGAGTGAGTCGGTCTCACGAATAATGTTGGCATCCGGAAGTATACTCGATAATCCGTTGCACAATCTCTCCAGCATAGTAGAGTTGTTGCTGACTGCAAGTATGGTCATTTTGGTCTCCTTTTGAATATAAAAATATCTTTTATTTTTCTCTTTTTTCAAAGAGCCTATATGATAATCATCTTTCTCGAAGGAATATTTTGGTGGTTGATATAAAATAATGTATCATCTCTTTATGCTCATAAGAACTACACCGATACATATAGTCAGATCACTCTTTCGTTAAGCACCTCCAAAATAATGACTCCTGCCGTCAGCAGTACAGTCGTTGCCGCCGACAGAATCCTTGTTTTCCACCTCTTCTGCATTCCCAAAAGAAGAACGACAATGATTGACGCACACGACAGGCCATGTCATGGGGAGGGAACCGAACGCAGCGGATAATTTCTTCATAGTTTACCCTCCAAGTGCTGTTAATTTTACTCCGACTATTTATCACACAGTATTATACAGAGAGGAGTGCAACAAAAGTGCAACACGGAAGCAGAAGAGTAAAAATAATCAGCCTGTCGAAAAAGTGAACTGCCCCAAAATATACGGACAGCATAAAAAAGAGTCTTTAGGTGAAAATATTAAAAATTAAGCAAGGAATCGTCATCGCTTTTCGAGTGGTGTCAGTTCCTTGTTTTACGCTGAATATATTCGTTTGGAATATGGAACGCTCACCTTGACGGCATTGACAAACAGACTGAGAATATGCTTCTTCGGTTCAAAAACAAATGGTAGAGCGTGATAAAAGAAAGCAGTCAACCGCTATGCATCCAGTGTAACGGTTAACTGCTTTTTGTATATGCAGTTATTTGAAGCCTATCAGATGATTATTCGCCTTTGATTGCATCATAGAAACCGGCAACGGCAGCGGCTTTATACGGTGCGACATAAACGATTTCAAGGATACCGAGGGTCAGCAAGGACAGCAGATCCCAGCCGAGGAAACTCAGATAAAGAACAAAAAGCTTTCCCTTGTGTCCATGCATCATTTTGCGGCTTTCGGTAATTGCTTGCGTTGCAGAATACTCAGGATGGTCATTCAAAATGTAGAACGTCATAGCGTATGAAAAGCTTTTTACGATACCCGGGATGAAGAAAAGCAAAGACCACAAAAATGTGAAAATGGGCACAAGGATTCCGGCTACCATATTATTTGAGAAATTAGAAAATCCGCCGAAGCTGTCATTAAGGCTCACGTTTTCTTTGCGGTACAACTTCATAAAGAAAAATGCTGCTCCGGCTGTGAGAGGACCTGCCAAAAGAATGGCACCGATCAGTGTAGCAGACGCAACACATACCAGAAGTCCGATTACAAGTATTACGAGAATCGCTAAACCGAGATGACCTTTCATTGCTGCTTTTGCGTTTGCTTTGATTTGTTTTCTGTTAAACATAGATTTTTCTCCTTGTTTTATAAAAAATATACTACTGATTTTTCTCCGATTTTGCGGCATGATTAAAGTACCGCCCAAAACCATACCAACAAAAACGGAAGAAAAAAATCATGCGAAATAAGAGTGTATAAATGTCATTGGGAGACATCTACATCGGGGTGTGCGAATCAATGGAGAGTAAAAAGAGCGAATTGGTTTCTCTCCTTGAAGATATAACCGAGCCGAGCTGTCCGCAGAGCGGAGAGAAATTTCAGTTCCTCGGAAAAAGCGACGGTGAGAATCACTCCCTTCGTTTCAAATAGGTATGTTCCAAATGCGTTCCGGTTCCTAAAACGGGTTCTCGCGTTTGTACTTGCGGTACACCTTGTACCGATTCCACCTATGGAAAATGTGTTTACACCTATCCCGACAAGACTTTTCGTCTTTATCCGTGCGTTGTGGGAAATACGGAGCATTGGGATCGTATCTGCAAGCACCGTGTCCCTGCGGAAAGAATCATTAACCTGCTGAAAGACACGTTTGCCTTGGCTGATAACAGAAGCTGCAGCGTTGTAATTTTCTGAATTTGCAAACCATTGCACTTGAAAAACAGTTGATGCTTTTATATTCTCCAAACGCTTTTCCATTTTACAACAAGAAGTGCAACAGAAGTGCAACAGACAACAAAAAATATTATGAATATTTTGATTTTTTGGACTGAATTCTTACTTTTACAGTAAAATAAATGCATTTGTTGTGAAACTTGAAAACGGCGTGAATATTGTGGGCGTAAAAATGCGCTTGAGGTAAGCGTCGAGCAGATTATGAAGGAATGCGGACTTGACTCTGACGCACCGACGGTTGTTCTGCAGCATCGGACAAAAGGACTCAGTCAATTGGATGGAGTTGCGGATCTTGATATGCGGGCATACGCATGGCCACCAATTTCCGTTTTTCGGCGTTCTGATGCCGTATCAGCGAGACATTTCATGCGGTCACAGGATGTACGGCAAGACCCATGCAATTGTTTCTGCCGGGGTTGCCGAGTGGGGCTACCCGTTTTCCGTCTTGGCATCGTGACAGGTCTTGCTGACGGTCAGTTCGCCCTTTGAGAAGTCTATATCTGACCATTCCAAAGCAAGAAACTCTCCGATTCGTAATCCCGTGTAAAGACAGAGGATAATGCCGAACATCTTAGGGCGTTTATCTGCCAGCACCGCCTGTTCGATCTTCTTTTGCTCGGCAGGGGTGAAGCATTCTATTTGTTTTTCCCGAATCCGTGTTCGTTTGACTTTGTCTGCAGTATAGGCTTCAAGGTGTCCGAGGTTGTAGGCAACCTTCAGAGAACTTTCATGGAATATCCCTCGACGGTATATCCCGTGTCATAAAGGAACTGTGCAATATAGTTCTTGATCTCGCCGCGCTTTGACTTGTCCGTGAGGATGGTGGGATATTTTCGTGATATCATTTCCTGAGCCTTACAAAGAAGCTCATGCATTCCGATCTGCATATCAATTCACCACCTTCTGCCTGACCGCTTCCAGAACTGCGGCATATTTCTTGTCCTTTGTGACCTCGGTTAGATTGCCTGAAACATACTGCTCCTTCAAAGCCTGACTGTAAGGGATGATCTGCTCGACCTTTCCAAAATAGGAGATCGTGTCTGCGGCTCCGTACTGAAATTCTGGAGATGTTACGCTGATGAGCTGTACGCAGTTCTCTTTCATATATCCCATACGGATAAAAATCGGCGTCTGCGAGAGATAATTGCTTATACCCTTGAGGTCGGGTGAAAGAAGCCTGATGACAATATCTGCTTTTTCAAGCACGGTTTCGGTGAGTATATTATCTTCGGGATCAGAAGAACAGTCCACTACCACATACTCGGCAATGCTCATAACACAGTCAAGAAAAGCTTCCGCCTTCTCTCTTGTGTACTCAGCATAACTGTATCGGTTTTCTTTTGCCGTATAGCCAAGGAATCCGAGGTTGCTTCGGTCCTTTACGAAGATCGTATTGGATACAACGAGATTTCTTGTAAGGTCAGGCTTTTGGAGCACCGAGCCAAGTGAGTAGAGTTCTTCATCCTTCTTGTTAGGAAAGACAGTAGGCACAACGGGTGTCGTAATGTCAGGAAAAACAGCGATAGCCGAATGGATGGATTTTCCCTTGCCGCCGAGATTCAAGGCGTTTGCAAGTTTCACCGTGAAAGTGGTCTTTCCACTCTGCGGTGTTCCCCAAACTGCTATCAACTTACTCATTGTTCTCTGCCTCCGTATCGCTTCCCGGATTGTATTCGGAAACAGGGTTTGCATTCAGGTAATCGTCCTGCACCTTGATATACTCGTCGGCAGTTGCCTTATCTCCTCTGTAAACAAGGACAAAATGCATGGATGTCACGCTTTCATACTGAGAGAGCAACTCTGCCTGTTCAGGAGTAACGAGAAGTGTTACGGTAATTGCCTTGCCATCATCGATGTTTTCATCCTGATCTACACCCGACTCGGTTGTTGTGGTAATGACACGCACATACCGAAGCTCTGCGGGAATATATGAACGGTATTCCTCTTTGTTGTAGATGATGATAGAGATAATATCTCCGTTTTCAAGCTTACCCGAAAGACCGTCCGCATAAGAGCCGATGCTTACTGAGATAGCGACCTTCTTACCGTCAAGAGCCGCAAGAATGTCTGCGGCGCTGTTGCTCTCACCTGTAATCTTTTCAGAGAAAAGATAGTCACCGGCAAACAGAGTGGCAGTCGCATACTTACCTACAACCGATTTCCCGTCTTTAATAACGCCGTCGGGGAGATTGTATGAGCCTACACGCACGATTTCAAGGTCGTTTGCGGTGATCTGCTGTCCTCTTTCGATCGTGTTCTTGACACGAACAATATCCGTCTTTTGATCAGAGATACGGTTCACGAGAGGAGCGACACCGAAAGTTACCACAAGAGCGAGAACGATACATACAATACCGATGATCGTTCTGTTGTTAATCTTTTTCGTTTTCAAAATTTATCCTCCTTAGAAAATAAAATACCTACCGAAACAGAACCGTTTACATTTCAGTAGGGTTTTGCCTTAAAACATAGATTGAATTCTGTCTGCAAGTCCCGGCAAAACAACGCTGTTCAACAACTGATATAGACCTGTAAGAAGAAGCGAACCGAGTACAACCGCAATAATCATCTTTACGGCTGTATCTATATACCCTTCTCCGGTTTTATTGCTCAGAGCGGACTTGACTTTCAAGATAAGGTGTTTCGTTTTCCTCCCTCCTTCCTGAGATTTAGTAAAATACAATCAACGGCATCACCCACTTCCCGAAATAGAAAAAGCCGTAAGAGTGTTTTAATACCCTTACGGCTATGTACGGAAAATGTGATGTTACTTCCCGAAAAGAGGAAGGAGCACCGTTATCCGATGCCCCATTTGGTTTATTTACTTACTGCGAGAATGGTATCGTCCACTCCGTCTGTGTATCTGCCCTGTGCGATGAGCTTGTCTCTGAAACTCAAGAGTGAATCGAGGATAAGGTAGTATTCATACTCGCTTACCGGAATTCTGACCTTTTTTCTTTTCTTCTTACCGAACATCTTCCTTACCTCCTTGTTCTTTTCTTTTCACCTATATTATACTGCAAAAACGATATTCCATCAAATCTACGAGCCGATAGGTGAATATACGACCCGGATGCTGCCGTTTGCTTCCCTTACATAGTGGGATGCAGGATAACGCCAGTTTGTGATATCATCCCTTGTAATACTCGCGCAAGTAGTTGTGTAACCATCAACTTCAGGCGGTTCAAAGCTCCAAAGCGTTCCGTTACCTGTATACTTTTGCGTCTTGAGAAGATTGCCGCTTTCATCGACACATTCCACATTGAAGGAAAAGAGATAACCTCCCGTTATACCTTCCGGCTGTGTAGCATGAGGAAGTTTATCTGCAAAGAGCAATGATACTGTAACCACTACTGCAAGGAACAGTCCGAAACATACTGCGAAAATGGTTTGACTTTTGTTTGACATATTCATAATACCTCCATGTCTGTTTTTGAAATCATTATATCGAGAAAAAGGAATATCCGCAAATGTACGAATATATATCTTACTCTCGGTATGTATTGACAGTATGTATGAGGGGTTTGTGTGTGAGAAAGGGGAACAAGAAAAGGGATAGTCCACCTCAAACCCCTCAAAAAGGGCAGACTTATCCCCGGGTATTATCTTGCTTCCTTAATTGTACGGTTCGCCTTCGCCATTTGAAGCTCTTGACTTCTGCGATAGGCACTCAAAGCTTTCACGATGGTATCTTCGATCTCCTGCACCGATGCATCAGGTGAGAAGTATTTTTGAATACGCTCCATTGGAACTTTGATTTTCGGCTTTTGGTTCGGCTTTTCTTCGGACAGTATCGCTTCTATCCGTTCTTCGGTAAGAACCCCTGCCTGACTCAGCTTTTTCATTTGAATGGCTTGTGCGAGAGACGGTGTTGCTTCACCCTCGTCGATATAATAGGAAAGATCTTTCTGTTCTTCCTCATCGAGATAGGACAGTTCAACAGCAGGTCGAAAGGCGATCTTGCCCATATCCACATCTTCAAGCAGTTCGGGAATGAGATTGTTGAGGCGAATATATCGAAATATTTGTCTCGGACTTTCGTCTGCCTCTTTTGCCACCTCATCCGCAGAATAATAATTAGTGCCCATTGGACACTCGTTATTTTTCATGGGTCTGCCAACACGCCCTCGCATGGCTTCCATCTTCATCTTGTAAGCCTTTGCCCTTTCGGAAGGTAAGATGTGTTCCCTTTGCAGGTTGGAATCAACCATAAATATGATTGCTTCTTCTCTACTCAAATCTCGAACAATAACCGGTAGAGTATCAATGCCGAGCTTCGCACACGCATACTTTCTTCTGTGCCCTGAAATAAGCTCATATCTTTCCCCTTCACCTTTTCTCACGATAACCGGATTGATAACACCAAAGGTTGAAATGCTTTCGACAAGCTCTGCCATTTCATCATCATCCCGAACCCCAAATGGGTGATCAGGTGCATCATCAATGGCTGACAACGGAATTACCCGAACTTTCTCTCGCTTCGGATCAGTTGTATTAACTTCTTTGTTTTCGTCCACGGACTTTCCTCCTGAATGTATTTAGGAAACAAAAAAAGACCGTAGTTCATCTCTGAATTACGGTCTGATATCGTATTCCTATGTAAAAGGGAGAAAATGTCTTTAGTTCAAGTCTAAAAAGGTCAAAAAAGTTTCCCTAAATTAACGCAAGACTCTTTTGAACAGCCAAACACAAGATATTGAGAAAAACGGCTTTAGAATAGCAAAAAGGCCACAATATCTTGTGGTCTTTTTGCGAGTTTCCCTTTTGTAACATCGGGATGGCTCCCCTTGTTAGACTTGAACTAACGACCCCCTGATTAACAGTCAGGTGCTCTAACCAACTGAGCTAAAGAGGAATATAAAAAGGAGTTGGCCTCGACCTATTTTCCCGGACAGCTTCCCGCCAAGTATCTTCGGCACCGCATAGCTTAACTTCCGTGTTCGGAATGGGAACGGGTGGACCCTATGCGTTAATAGCACTAACTTATGGTGCACCTTCAGGGATTCGAACCCGGGACCCACTGATTAAGAGTCAGTTGCTCTACCAACTGAGCTAAAGGTGCATATACGAACCTGCGGTTCGAAGGGAGTTTCCCCTCGAACGGCTAAACACCGTTCGTTTGCTCCGCAAACCGGGAAAACGTCCCGCGCCTGCGGTTCAAAGGGAGTTATTCCCTCAGACGGCTGAACACCGTCTGTTTGCTCCGCAAACCGGGAAAACGTCCAGCGCCTGCGAATCGCAACCGCAAATTCTTAAAGAATCTGCAAAAGCAGGCACTTGCGTACCTGCCTCACATAGTGAATGTTCACTCAAAACTGAACAAATAGGAAGAAATGCGAGTAACGAAGCTGATGCTATGAAACGAATCCGCAGATTGCTGCGAAGACGGTTCAAGCCCTCGGTCTATTAGTATCAGTCAGCTGCACGCATTACTGCGCTTCCACCTCTGACCTATCAAACTTGTAGTCTGCAAGTGACCTTACCAACTTGAAGTTGTGGGATATCTAATCTTGAAGCATGTTTCACGCTTAGATGCCTTCAGCGTTTATCACTCCCGCACGCGGCTACCCAGCTATGCCCCTGGCGGAACAACTGGTGCACCGGAGGTGCGTCCGACCCGGTCCTCTCGTACTAAGGTCAGCCCCTCTCAAATATCCTACGCCCACGACAGATAGGGACCGAACTGTCTCACGACGTTCTGAACCCAGCTCGCG
>ERZ779851.615-NODE-615-length-35258-cov-49.713036_pt1 | contig 35258 bp, 39 predicted proteins | sample MGYA00511094_ERZ779851 | MGnify/ENA primary metagenome ERZ779851 (study PRJEB29588, sample SAMEA2155512) | human gut metagenome | biome: human gut; feature: human-associated habitat; material: faeces | place: Denmark | collected 2008/2010 ...
GCAGTCATATTCGTAACCCAGCGCAGTCATATTCGTAACCCAGCGCAGCCATATTCGTAACCCAGCGCAGCCATATTCGTAACCCTACGCAGCCAAATAATTTTCTCACCACACTCTACCAGATACTGCATATCCATAATAATTGCTACAGGCAACAACACCATCACAGCCGTATCTGCTCCTGGCATCTGTCTGCCACCTCCTTCCTGTGCGTAACACAGATAATAGTCTTATCGGTATACGAAGTAAAGAGGCGGTCGAAAAGGAGCTTCTCGGTTTCGGCATCCAGCGATGAGCTGATTTCATCAAGCAGCAGAATGTTACCTTCGCGCAAAAGACTGCGGGCTATGGCAATGCGCTGTGCCTGACCGCCACTCAAACGGGTGGCATGCTCTCCTATCTTCGTATCCATACCTGCCGGCAAACTGAAAACGAAATCGGCACAGGCTACATGAAGGGCTTCGATAAGCTGCTCATCGGTAGCCACGGGATTGGCAAGAAGAAGATTATCGCGAATGGTTCCGCTCATCAGCGTATTACCCTGCTCTATATACACGATATGCGAACGCATGCCGGTTCCTTCTGTCTCTTTGCCCAGGGCATCATACAATACTATCCTTCCGCTATCGGGCTGGATGATACTCGACAAGAGACGCAGGATAGTGGTCTTGCCACAACCGGTTTCTCCTACTATCGCCACAGATGTGGCGGGACGGAAATCATAAGAGAAATGACTGACAACAACTTTCTTTCGCTCATCGGGATATGAATAACTCACATCCTGAAGACGGATGCCGCAAGCACGCTGCAAAGGTATAGAAGCATCTGCCTGCACTAGAGATTCCTCCTGCTCGGTATTTTCTATCTCTACCAACCGGTCTACACTCGCTGATGCATGAATCAGCTGGGGAATCATGCCCAAGAGCGACATGATAGGACTCTGTATCTGACCCACCAACTGCAGGAAGGCGGTCATCACACCAAAGGTTATCAACCCGTTCTTGAGTTGGATGGCACCATAGACAAAGGCTCCGAAATAGCCGTAACTGAAGGTGAAGGCAAGGAGCAGGCGTGATATCAACGTAAAACGGATTCTACGGCGGACCAAATGATGCAAACGCTGCTGCATACTGCCTACCCTACCGGAAACCGTGCTCTCTGCCTGCAAGGTCTTGATGGTGAGTTCATGTTCTACCGTCTCCTGAATCATCATCTGTATGCTACTCTCCTCCTCGCGTATCGCCAGCGTCATCTTCTTGAGTCGGCTGCCGAGATACTTGGCACAGACTGCAACCACCGGTGTCAACACCAGAAGACTCCATGCCAGAATGGAATCGATAGAACGCATCAGGAAGAAGGCACCGAAGAGCTGCACCAGGGTGACTACAATTGTGGGCAGGATATCCGTAACTACCGAAGAGGCTGATGAGAGATCGCGCTCCAAACGCTGGCTGATGTCGCCGGAAAGCATATCAGAAGCAGGCTTTCCGGGACCAGCCTCAGCCTGATGCTTAACGGCATAGAGTTTCCTGCCCAGCACAAACCGGAAGAGGCGGCTACGCATATCATTCTGGAGGATAACCTCGGTGATGCCGGAAAGATAGAATACCAGCTGGCGAAGGGCTATCAGCAGGGCGATGACAGAAAAAAGCACGATGGTTTCGCGCAGCACATTGCCTCGCCAGATCACCACATCGATGAACCGGCGACACAGCCAGACGAGCCACAAACCTAATGCTACCTGCAGGAGACCGGCGATGATGCGCAACAGCAAACGTCCCCGGACAGCAGACATCTGGCGGAAAAACCAAAGTGCATACTTCCTCATACCAGTCCCTCTTTCTGCCACTGGGCAATAATCGCCTCACAGTCTTTTTCTGCCTGAGCCATGACTACATCATACTCATCGCACAGAGCCTGAGCCAACGAAGCTACCGTAAATTCACCCTGTTTCTCAGCCGTCTTCCAGAGAAAGGCAGCAGTTTCGTTGAGACTGATCAACTTGGTAAAGTCTACTGCCTGCATACCTTCGGCTGTTACCACATACTCACCGCAAATTTCGCGGAGCTTGAAATCTTTCTTGATCTTCATTGTATCTTGTTTTTTAGTTTTTATATGATAAACGGATATAGAGCTTGATTATTTTAAGCAAGACCCTACGCACAGGCCTCAACCTCTGCCATCTGTACCAGTTTCTGAGCGCTTTCTGCGAGATGAGACTCTTACGGCTGCCGTCGGGACAGATGACAGCATGCGCCTTCGCAATGACATCCTTGCGCAGGCAATGCTCCTTAAAACCGAGATTTCCATCGCCCGTCAGCACGATACGGCATTCATCTGCAGAAAAAGATGCGGGGGAAGCTACTCCTGCAACAGGCTCTATCCCGATGATGCGATGCACCACCGGATAGCCTTCTTCTACCCTCGCCATCACGATATCGCCCACCTTCAACTCGCCTTCTACCGGATAGAATTCTACGCAATCTCTATCACCTACGATAAAGGGAAGCATGCTGGTTCCCTTGACCGGAAACTTGACAGGACGACCTTCACGGATGAATTGCTCGAGCGCGGCTATTGCCTTATATTTTGAATCGGATGTATTCATCTTTCTATTGTACGATTGGTTTTTACCCGACGGTTGGTTTTACAGACTGATGGTCTGACTGCAAAGGAGGGCTGCACCGGCATCAGGCAGACAGTCGAGCTGATAAAGCCGGGTAGCCCCGATCAGTTTCTCTATCGTTTGATGCTGGCCATCTGCAATTTCCTTCTCCCATGCCTTGCCGGAGACAGAAGTCTTGATAGACACATAAGACTCTATGACGGTCTGTTTTCTGATTTTATTCTCTGGTGCCTGGCGCAATTGGACAATTGCCCCTATCGGATATTCCTCGTTCTTATAGCAAGGTGTCTTTCCGCTCCAAGGCGAGCCACTCACCATGGGCGTTCCTTCGTGCGATATATATACCACCGGGTTATCATCATTGAGCAGTCGGGTGCCCTCGATATGTTTGAGCCACAGTCCGGAATGCGTACTCTTGCCCGTTCCGCTCTTGCCTAGGAAGAGATAAGCCTTTCCATCCTTTACTATAGTAGAAGAATGAAACAGGAGTGTATCTCCGGCAGCCGAACGCATGGCATAGAGGAGCATCAGCGAGGTATCAACGGTTGCCTTGAGGGATCCGAAAGCCGACTTCTGGCTGAAGGTGCCAGCAGGAACCAGAAGACTGGAATGCTGATAATCATGACCTGTAACCAGTATCGATTTCATATCAGTCATTGCCATCAGGAACGCCTTCTGCTTCTCTCCCAGACTACCACTGATAATGAGCTGTCCCTCCTCATCCTGTCTGCATTCCTCCTTGAAACCGGCAGGTTCCCTCAGTTCTTCCCCGCTTTCGTTCAAGGTAAGAGAGAAGGAGGTCAGGGCAGCAGATGCGACCTGTTCATCGCATTCAAACGCCTGATAAGCCTCCAGTAAAACAGCCATCATCTCCTGAGAGGAATCAGGATAAGAAAGGCTGAACCCGACATGGGCTACCTGATAATGCTTTATAATAGATTCCATTATTCTGTAATTTCATTTATGCTTCCTATAAGGAACGGTTCAAGTTTTTCATTACTGCAACAAAGGCTCAGAGGCCTCATTGTCTGCAATTTCGCAACAAAAATACGATTTTTATCTGAAAAAGCCAAATCTTTCTCTATCTTTCTTCAAATTACAGAAGTTTTGCAGATGGAAATCAGCGCACAAAAAAAAGAGATGAAGCAAAATCTACGTTGCTTCATCTCTTTTTATATGATCTCATATTCAGTATCTTACTGCATATCATAAACCACCTGCATGAGCTTCTTGCCCAATTCATCTGCCTGCTCCATGGTAGAGGCCTCGCTATATACGCGGATGATAGGCTCGGTATTACTCTTGCGGAGGTGAACCCACTTGTCAGGGAAATCGAGCTTGACGCCATCGATATCTGTTACGGTGACATCCTTCTCCTTACCATACATCTCCTTAACCTTCACGAGGATAGCATCTACATCGGTAGATGGGGTCAGGTCGATGCGGTTCTTGGCGATGAAATAGTTAGGGAAGCTGGCACGGAGCTCGCTCACCTTGCAGCCCTTGTGAGCCAGACTGCTCAGGAAGAGGGCGATACCAACGAGGGCATCACGACCGTAATGGCTCTCTGGATAGATAACTCCACCATTGCCTTCACCACCGATAACAGCGTGAACATCCTTCATCTTGGTAGTTACATTCACCTCGCCTACAGCAGCTGCGGTGTACTTGCCACCATGCTTCTCTGTAACATCACGGAGGGCACGGGTAGATGAAAGGTTGCTGACGGTATTGCCTGGAGTCTTGCCCAACACGTAATCTGCCACACTTACCAAGGTATACTCTTCGCCAAACATCTTGCCATCTTCGCAGATGAAAGCCAGACGGTCAACATCAGGGTCTACAACGACACCCATATCGTAGCCACCCTTCTTCAACTCATCCATGATACCACCGAGGTTCTTCTCCAATGGCTCCGGATTATGAGCGAAGTCGCCTGTAGGCTCACCATTGAGGAAAGTATATGCTACACCGAGCGCATCGAGCAACTCTGGAAGTATAACGCCACCAACTGAGTTGATGGAATCTACACAAACCTTGAAGTGGGCATTCTTGATTGCTTCGACATCTACGAGCTTCAAAGCAAGTACGGAGTCGATATGGCGCTTGTTGAAGGTATTGTCTTCAGTATATTTTCCGAGATGATCCACATCCGCATAGTCGAAGTCTTCCTTCTCTGCGATACCCAGCACCTCGTTACCATTAGCTGCTGTGAGGAACTCACCCTTCTCGTTGAGGAGCTTGAGGGCATTCCACTGGCGTGGGTTGTGAGAAGCAGTGATGATGATACCGCCGGCGGCACCACTCATGGTAACAGCAAGTTCGGTGGTAGGAGTAGTAGCCAGACCGATGTTCAGCACATCGTAGCCCATACCCATGAGGGTTCCACAAACCACATTTTTTACCATCTCGCCAGAGATGCGCGCATCACGGCCTACAACGATGGTATTACTCTCTGAAGCACCGCTACGGCGAATGAAGGTAGCGTATGCTGAAGTGAACTTTACGATATCGAGCGGATTCAAAGTATCGCCCGCTGGACCGCCGATAGTACCGCGGATACCAGAAATTGACTTAATCAGTGTCATAAATATATCTTTCTCTTTTTATGTTTATCTTCCTTTCTGCAGGGTCATGTCGTAGACACATGCCTGCACACTGCCCGATGCCGATGTGGTACCGTAAGAGTGAGGCACAAGCAGGCGGACATGAGCGATGCGTTCATCATCAGTCTTCGGTCTGCCTATCTTAATCCAGGTGAATGGTATGAGCCAACCGCTAGGCACGGTAGAACTTACACTGCCATAATTGGATGAATTATATGTATTGGCCATCAGACTGGCTTTAGGATCAACGAAAGAACCGGTAAATGTACCGGAAGTATTGGTAACGCTTATCTTATCTACATAATAGGAATAAGCAGGAACTTTGTTTGAAAGCGTGAGACACTTATCGCTCATTTCAGCAGCATACGAAAGGTTATACTCATCAAAGCGGACCAATACATCTACCGATGTACCTTTCTTGATATAGTCGCCACATCCCTGGTCAATCACCTGCATGTAGATACCGTTACTGTTGAAAAGTACCCATTCGTTGTTGTTCTTTGCTGTATCCGTCAGTTTTTCATTATTTTTCCAACGTCTGTTGAACTCATCCTCGGAGATGACCTTAATATTTTCCTTACGCAAGAAAGAGCTGATAGAATCGAGCTCTCTGTCGCGCATGTCCTTATAAGTCTCACTATCATTGCATGCGGCAAACGATAAAACAGCCGCGAAAGCAATCATTGCAAACAAAAATTTCTTCATTCTTCTTTTTAAAATCTGATTTATTGGGCAAAGGTACAAAAAAGATAAGACAACACCGAGAGGAATAGGTTGATTTTATTATTATTTATCACTTATTATCATCCTATTGCCTCAAAACGGGGTTGTTTTCTGTCTTTTTCGTCATTTCTAAGGAAATAAATCGGCTACTTCAGCATATCGGCGTATGCCAGGATAGCCTTCAGTGCTATCTGCTCTGCCTCCTGTATGCTGCAAAGCAATTTGCCGCCAGAAGCATTGCGATGACCGCCACCATTGAAGAACTCGGCTGCCATCTTATTGCATGGGAAATCGTCTACCGAACGGAGACTTACCAATATGCGATTGTCTATATCCGTATCTTCACGAAGAGAAATGGAGAGTTTGTGTCCCTTGATGGTAAGAGGCACGTTCACCAGTCCTTCCAGGTCACCCTTGATAAAGTCATACTTCTTCAACTCTTTACGGGTCACGGTATAGAAACTGGCATGAAGTCCCTCTACTACCTGCAGCTTTTCATTCATCAGATAGCCACGGAACCGGACTGCCGGAATGCGGGCATTATTGAAGACATTGCGGTAAATCTTATCCTTGTCGATGTTCTTGGTAAGCAGCAAGCAGATGATGTAATAGATATAAGGCTGGGTAGAATTATAGGTGAAACCGCCCGTATCGGTCATCATGCCGCAATAGATGCAGGTAGCCCAAGTCTGATCCATCTGTGGGAAGCCTCCCAACTGCCAGACTACACGGAATACCAGGTCGCTGGCACTGCTGGCATGTGGCTGCGAAACCAGCAGCTTAGCCTCAAGATTAGGAGCCAGATGGTGGTCGATGATGACACGCTGAGTCTTGCAACCCAATAATACATGGTCCATCTCATCAAGACGTCCCTCACTGCTAAAGTCAACACAGCATACCAGGTCGGCTTCATCGAAAGCTCGCTGCACCAGTTCAGGCTGTCTGTCATATCGCAGGATACCGGCAGCTCCAGGCAACCAGGAAATAGAATCCGGTATCATATCCGGCACACAAATGTCAACTTTCTTGCCCAAAGAGCGAAGATAACCAGCCCATCCCAAAGAAGAGCCGACGGCATCACCGTCTGGCGACTTATGTGCACAGACGACAATACGATGAGAAGCCGCTATCGTCTCTCGGAGAATAGCGGCTTCCTGATCTGTCAATATATTAATGTTTATATCCATCACATTAAATTAGAAGAGCTTGTTTGGATAAACACCCTCATCGATAAGATGCTGGATCTTATCAACAACACTCTGGCGGTCGGCTGCATAAGTTACACCAAACCACTTGCTGGTAGTATCGAGCACCTTAACGGTAGCTGTACCCTCATTGATGAGCTTGTTGACCATCAATGGGATGAAGAACTCAGCCTTCTTGTTTTCCATATTCTTAGGATCACTCAAGAACTCCTTGAAGTACTCCTCACTATGCTGGAAGTAATCAGGTGTGAAGCCCCAAACGTTCATGGAAACAGGAGTATTGTCGCCAACAGCAACCCACTCGCCCTGCTCGTCCTTGTAAGATACCTTACCGTCGATACGCATAATCTCGGTACGTTCTACACAGGTTGTCAAGTTCTCATCAGCATCCTTAGAGCAGATGCCGCGAGCTACGGTACCATTCTCGCTCAAGGTATTACCTACACGGAAACCTACCATGGCATAACGGTTCTTGCTGCCCTCTGGAAGTTCAGAGAGGAACTTGCCGATTACCATGAAGCAATCGCGGTTGTAGAAGTCATCGCAGTTGATTACGCAGAAAGGTTCCTTGATGATATCCTTTGCCATCAGGACAGCATGGTTTGTACCCCATGGTTTCTCACGACCTTCTGGAACTGAGAATCCCTCAGGGAGATCATCCAATGCCTGGAAGCAAAGTTCTGCAGGAATATGACCCTCATACTTTGAAAGAATCTTCTCACGGAACTGATCTTCGAAGTCCTTGCGGATAACGAATACGATCTTTCCGAAACCAGCCTGAATAGCATCATAGATGCTGTAGTCCATGATAGTCTCACCATTAGGACCCAGACCATCAAGCTGTTTCAAACCACCATAACGGCTACCCATACCGGCAGCCAAAAGCAATAACGTAGGTTTCATTTTGTCTATACTTTTATTTATTAATAGTTGATAGTTATAAAAAAAATAACGATGCAAAAGTAACAAAAAAAATGCAGTTAACCGCACGTTTTCCTACTTTTTTTTGATTAATATCATTTTTTGTCCTTTTATGCACTATCTGTAACACATATAAGACTTATTTCCGGACACATCTCCCAGGCTAAACCTAGAAAGGATAACCCACAGCGAAATGCAGACTCTGGGCATCCTTGAACCGACGGATGTTATAGATGCCATTCTTGCCGGTATCGTAAGGAACATGCAGACCGATACCCCAGTCGACACGTATCACAAACATACCCATGTCATAACGCACACCGACACCGGTGCCTACCGCCAGCTGCCGGAAAAACTTGTCTACATCAAACTTGCCGAGCGGACTGTACTCATGGTTGCGTAAGGTCCACACATTACCTGCATCCAGGAAAAGGGCTCCATAGAGATCGCCCCATACCTTCTGACGGTATTCCAGATTCATCAGATACTTGATGTCGCCCGTCTGGTCGATATACGAATACTTGCTGTTGGTAGGCTGGTATCTGCCCGGTCCAATACTCCGCACATTAAAGGCACGCACACTGTTGGCACCACCGATATAGAACTGCTCATAATAAGGAGCATTCTCGGCGTTGCCATAACTCCAGATAATGCCGGCATTGACATGTCCCACCAGCGTACCATCCTGGGTGATACGCCAATATTTCACGAAATCTGTCTCCAGTTTCAGGAACTGAGCAAACGGATTCTTGAACATCTTCTTGTCTTTCTCGTTCCATCCCTTTCCGGCCGCCATGTAACCGAGCGAAAGGATATTGGCTGCCTCGCTGATGGTGGTTGACCAGGTGATAGGATGGCGGTAACGGCGCGGACTGCGATAAGTATAGGTGTAACTCATCTTAGGCACAAACTGGTCGCGCATCGATATCTGAAGATAAGGATGCAGGGCGAGGATGCTATCGAAAGCGGCTGTGCGGCTGTTCATAAACTCATAAGAGAGAATCAGCGGACTGAAAGAATGCTGATGCTGGTAAGAGGTAGACCACGCATAGGTTAACTCGCCCGCTGCCACATGACGTCGGAAATAGCTGGCTCTGTTCAGTACATTCATCGAAGCCTTGATGGTAGTAGTTGGCACACCCCGATATTTGGTAGGCATATGCCCGGCACGGTATCTGCGCTCATTCTGCTCCATCGTTCTGAACATATTCCAAGGCGTGATGATGCGAGGGAACTCTACGGAAACATCCGATCCGTATTCATAGGAATTGATGCGGGTTGAACCTCCACCAGCCTGACTGACGGTTTGCCACTCATGCGAACCATGCAGGTTGACAGTAAGTTTCTCGCCTCCATGAAAAGCATTGCGCTTGGTAAGACCCACTACCAACTCCGGTCCTACTCTACCGGTCGTTTTGCCGCGGGCATTTGCCTCGACATAGAAATCGTATGGCTTGTCGAATACCAGATCGATATTGGCATCCAAGGTATCACGATATACTACATGGCCTAAACTGTCTAGGGTCTGCACCGAACGGGGAGAGAACTGGATGCTGGAATAGCTGAAGAGTCCCATCTGCTGAAGTCCGGTCTTGGCACGCTCCTCGGTACGTACCCGATACAGTTCACGGGGACGCAGGCGCAAACTCTGCAAAACGATGCCCGGACGTATCGGCATTTTTCTTCCATTATAATGGAAACTCAGATAGCTGCGCACAAAGGAATCCTTCAACTCCTCCATATACTGCTTTCTGAAATTAACATGAATCTTTCCGATATACCACTGGCGGGTAGCCCTATCGTCCACGCTGTCTGCCATCATCAGGCGCAGCTGCACCTTGCCGGGCACATTCACGGTATCGGCAAGATAAGAAGCATAACTGTTCTGATAGAAATAATAGCCCCTGTTGCGGAACAGACGGGTAATACGCTGACGTTCCGATTCCATGTTGGCGACATTGAAAGGACTCCCCTTCCGTATGAGCGCCTTGTTCATGGAAGCATCTATAAACTGCTTGCTCTTGGCTGGGAAGTTGAGATAAGCCATAGAATCAAGCGTCCAGAGATGACCGAAGTCTACCTGATAGGCAACCTTCGCCTTCTTCGGATTGCTCTGTGTCAGCACATCATAAGTCACCTTACCGTTAAAATAGCCATATTTATCGAGCTGATGCTCGGCTACCTGGGCACGGAGCTGCGGATTCACATTCGCCATCAGCTTAGGTTTGGAACCGAATACCTTGGTTATCCACTTAGCCAGTGCTCCATCCGACTGAGAGAAAGCATTCCATATCCACAGGCGCACAGGGAACGGCGTGCGGTAATAGCTGCTTCCGAACAAAGCACCGTTCGGAGCCGAAGCCAGGGCATACTCCATCTCGGTGATGGTAGAATCAGCATAAGCTCCCTTCTCGTAGTTCTTATACTCGATAGGTACCAGACCCGTAAACAGCTGCTCGTCTTCTTTCAGCGCACTGGTTGAAGAGCAACCCGTTATGAGCTGCCCCGACAACATCAGCAATGCTGCCACATATATAATAAGGTATAACCTGTTCTGCTGTTTCATATCGCTCATTACTTTTCGTTAAGTTTCAATGGGTCAAAGTCCTTTGTTTTGGCTTTCTCCATCGTATCCTTCTTCTCATTCGTATGCTTCTTCACCGTAGGATTCTTCTCCATTGGGGCTGCAGGAATCTGCTGCTTATCGGTCTTGAAACGGAAGATATCCTTGAAATGCTGCAACTTTCTCTGCCATTTGAAACCGACACCGTACTCACCTATCAAACCTTCGAGCCAATCGTAGGTATTATTGTTGTAGAAGGCACGGATATACTGGCTCGCACCTTCGTTGAGCCGGTACTGCAATTCGATATTGTTGAAGAATGCATCATCATTGTTGGCTGCATTCTCCATTTCTGCACCGGTAGAAACCTTGCCGCCCACACTGAAACTCAAGCGGTTGTTGAAGAACCGCTTGGCAAACTTAAAGTTGTAATCGGTGTGCATGGCACCTGCTGCATTGGTGGAGTTATCTACCGACATACCGACATCCACACCCACAGAACGCATCGCTGAACCTGCAATATTATTGATCTCTGAGTTGAGGAATGAGGTCAAGGCACTGTTCATGGAGAACGAATTGGTATTTCCGTTGGCAAGATACATGCCCGAAGCCAGCATCGTAATGGCTATCTTACCCCGCTCTTCAATACTCATCGTGTTCAGTTCATCCTGCAAGGTGGCATCGTTTGGTGAGGAAACGATAAACTGGATGCCTGGCTTATTCAATGTCTGCGAGAGTTTTACGCCACAAATGAAATCCACCGAGCGGCCGGTTCCCTGTCCCTCGTTTACCGTTGTCCTGACATTCTCTGTTGCCGTGATGTTCAGGGTCGGGTTGAACGGATCGCCGTTAAACTCTATGTAGCTGCCGTCCTGGATATCAAACGTCTTGAGCGGAATGATAGGCAGCGAATATTTCATCTTGCCATTGTTCAGGGTATACTTGCCCGTGATGCCGATGCCATCAACCGAATTGTAAGTCATCGTCAGATTACCACCGCCCATCAGTTCGATGTAGTTGGTCTGGTCGGCATTCAAAGCACAGAGGATATGAGCCGACTCGTCTATCGACATGCCCAACATCATGTTCAATCCTTCCAGTGCCGGACGCTCGACAACGACAGGCTTGCCACTCTTGAAATTCGTAAACTTCACCAACTCATCGAGCTGCGTATCAGTAGTCAGTTCCGATTCTTTCAGCACATACGTCATATCCGTATTGCCGAGGACATCCAGCTTACCCTGCATCTTCAGATTGCTTACCGGTCCGCGCATCGCTCCATAGAAGTTGACATACGCCTTGCCGAAAGCCTCGGAACGGGCATTTTCCTTGGCATCAATCAGCAGGAAGTTCTGTGCTCGCATCCGGATATCGAGCATCATCTTCTCTATATTCGTAAAGTCGAGACTGCCCTGGATATTGAGCGGACTCTCATTGTTGGCATACATCATGAAGTTTTCGAAGAGCAACTTGCTGTCTATGATACGGACAGGATCGTTGGCAAAACGCATCGTGATGCCATACGGCACACTGACGAGATAAGCCGAATCCAGATATACTTCGCCCTCTACATCCAACTGGCTCAAGGCTCCCTTCAAACTCAGTTTTCCTTCGCCATATCCCTTCAGACCCATAATCTGGTCAGGAACAAAACCGTTGACAAAATGCAGAGGCAACTTCTCCATACCCACTTCGGCATCGAGATAACCGTTTCCTTCCGACTTGTAAGTACCCTTTACGGTAGCTACTTCTTCACCCTCATAATTGAGGAAACCATCTACATAATGAGAACCGTCGCTCTTTGGCATGTAAACGAATTCAGTACCGACATCTCCCATCGGACACTTTTCGTAAACCATATTGTCAATGTTCAGATTAGAAGAAACCGAGAATTCATCCTTGGTCTGGATAATATGGAAGTCGCCGTCAAGAATACCCGAGATATCCGGCATATAAGGAATCACGCTGAGCACTTTATCCAGGTTAAACTGGCTCATGCTCACCGTAAGATCCTGCAGCGCTTCTTCGTTTTCATCATTGCTGTATATGCGGATACCCATGCCGTTGTCTGCCTTCAGACTCAGATTGGCAGAAACACGGTCGTCATTGCCCAACATCAGATAGTTGTCATCGTTGGCAGTAAACTTCTTGTAACCCAGGACAGGATGGGTATCAATGAGCGAAATCTTCACGCCGTTTTCCAGCAACAGCGCCTCCAGACCCACATCTACACCCAATCTGTTTTTGGCATCATAGATGCGGGCATCGATATTGGAACCCTTCTCCTGCAGTTCGCCCTCTACCTGTGCCCGGAACACATACTGAGGATTATGCTTGTTGTTCTGAACACGTGCTGCATAGCGGATGGTATCGCCCTCAGTCTTCACCAAGGCACGGATCGTATCCAACTGCATGCCACTCGCTACCAGTGAATCGATATTGAGATAACCATTGACACCTGTTACAGGCGACATGGTCATCTTCATATCCACCATCTTGAAATCATAACCGCAGTAAGCGATGAAACGGGAAATGAAATTGTCCTTTCCTGTGGTAAGATAAACATGACCGAAAGGGAACTGACTGCGAATCTTCACCTGATCGATATGATGGTTCCTAAGCTGATGAGCCAATTCTTTCTGCAATCCGGCAAAACGGCTCATCAACTGCTTATAGCCTCCGTGTACATCCATGTTTAGATGGAAGTCGCCGCAATCGATGACTGCGTGCGTGGTATCTCTGCGGGTAAAGACATCAGCGTCAACACCCACCGGACGGTAATTCTTTTCTGCCGTACGAACCGTAATATCACTCATCGAAGCCATGATGTCGTGACTGTCCTTCAGGTCGGACCTGATATCCATGTGACCGCAGAGCGACAGGCGCATCGGTGCCTTCGTTACCTCTAACGAATAAAGATTCACATCGCGGACATCTGCCACCAGGGTAGCCTCCAGTTTCTTGGAATTCGTAAGTGCATCAAGGCTGACGAGTCCCGTAAGATACTGGTTCTTACTGTCGATATCGGCATGCACCTTACCATTAGCAACGTGAGCCACTGCCAATACATGATCCAGTTTGTATTTGCCATACTGAATCTGGTTTACCTGTGCCTTAGCCTGTAATCGGGTACGCGGAGAAAGGAAATCGGTTCCCACTCCCTTCGCCTGCAATGAGCCGGTGAAAGAATGCAAATCCTGTTTTGGCAGGAAATGCTTTGCCTGGATGTTGTGCGCCTGAATCTTAGCTTGATAAGCCAGACGGTTCATATCAATACTGCCGTCTTTCCGGGTCTTCGCATCTATCTTGGCATCTACCTTCATCCTGCCACGACCTTCGGTAATGGCGAGTCGAGTAGCATATCTGGAGCCGTCTGCCTGAATGTTACCACGGATTCCGATACCGCTAGGCACACGTATCTCCTGCATCAGAGAAGGGTCAAGCATGGTGGTAATGAAATCCAGATGATAGGTACGGGCGTTCAGATCTACATTTGCCTTCAGACGGTTCATATCCGTCAGGTTACCCACTTTTCCATCAGCACTCAGTTCGAAGGCTGTAGGCAGCGACAGTTTCAAGCCCGAGAAAGATGCCTGCTGCATATTTCCTTTGAACGATCCTTCTATCTTCATCGGATAGAAAGGCCATTTCTTCTTCATGGCGCTTGGGAAGGCATCATTTGCAAAGAGGAACAGGTCTGAACGGCCCAAAGCTCCCTTCAGCTGTGCCATCAACTTGCCAGGTTTCACCTCATCAAAGGCATTCATATCCATATCCACCGTTGCCTGCAACTGGGAGTATGGGGTACGGAGACAGATATCAGGCAACTGCAGTTTCACGGAATCCATCACGAATCTGCCATAGAGCTGGTCTACCTGCAAACCGCTTTTCTCCTTAAACTGAGCTTCACGAATCTTGACATCTATCTTCGAATCGCAATAATAGAAAGAGTCTGCCTTCAAAGTCATGGCCGACAGGGCGATATGGTTAAAGTCCATGCCCGATACCGGACGGATATAGTTCTGGTCATAGTTCACCTTGCCCTTCTTCCAGTCAAGATGACCTATCTGATAAAGTCCTTTATAAAGGTCGAGATAGGTCGTCTGCGCCACCGCATCTCCAAAATAAGCATTCACCTGGAGGGTATCTCCAGGCATGTGTAATACGAAATCAGTGTTCTTTAGTTTCAGTTTTTCGATATTCACCTTCCAGAAATTGGTACTAGGCGTAGTATCCGGCGGCACAGTATCGCTCAGTTCTACCGAGAGTTGGGCATCAGCCAACAGGGCATGATTCACCCTCACCTTCTCCTTTCCGAGGTCAATGCCATGAGCCTTCAGGCGCAGATTACCTACATTGCCCTTGATTCTGGCTTCGTGAATAAAATTCGTGGTATTCACCTTCATCTGGGTGAAATTGAGTTCATCCACCATGACTTGACTTTCGAAAAGAGGCAACAATTGTACGTCTACCACCATCTTCCGGATGTCGGCAACGGTATCTCTCTTATTTCTTAAAGCCAAGTTTGGGGAATTCTTGAGTGAGTCGATTGGCTGAAGTACCTTTACGCCTTCCACTCCCAGTTTCAGAGGGAAGACGAGGCGTACTTGCTTTACCGAAATATCCATACCCGTCGACTCTGAGGCATAAGCTGCCACTTGCTTTACCGCCCAATTCTGAACAGGTGGCAGATAAAGCAGAATGGATAACAACAAGATGAGCACCAATGGAGTCAACACCGTGATTCCTGCCCATTTCGCATACCTCTTCATAAGCATGGATTTTTGAGTTAGGGTGCAATAGCCCGCCAAAGATTATCATCCGGCAGCGGAGCCTCTGCTACGATTGTTTCTTTAGACACAGGATGAACAAATTCTACTCTGTGTGAAAGGAGAGAAATACTGCCATCTGCATTGCTACGTGGAGAACCGTATTTCAGATCTCCCTTGATAGGACATCCCATCTTGGCAAGCTGGCATCTTATCTGATGATGACGACCCGTCATCAAGTTCACCTCCAGAAGTGTATAATGGTCTGTATGACCTATCACCTTATACTTCAATATCGCTTTCTTCGAGTTTTTCACCTCATGGTCGTAAGCATAGCTCTTATTCTGCTTTTCATTTCTTACAATCCAATGGGTGAGCGTAGCCTCAGGTTCCTTTGGCATGTTCTTCACGATTGCCCAATAGGTTTTGTGAACTTCGCCATCCCGGAACATATTGTTCAGACGGCTCAATGCCTTAGAAGTCTTGGCAAATACGACCAAACCCGAAACAGGACGGTCAAGGCGATGCACCACACCGAGAAATACATTTCCCGGCTTGTGATACTTCTCCTTGATGTACTGTTTCACAGTCTCCGAGAGAGGTTCGTCGCCGGTCTTGTCGCCCTGCACGATTTCGCCACTTCTCTTAGAGACTATGATTATATGGTTGTCTTCGTAAACTACCTGCATGTTTTATCAACAAAACGTTGCCGAGAGATTACATGTTCATACCACCGTCGATCTGAATAACCTGACCGCTTACATAGCTAGACAAGTCGGAAGCGAGGAAGAGGCAAACATTTGCGATATCCTCAGTCTGACCACCACGACGCAATGGAATCTTCTTCATCCAGTCCTTGCGGATTTCTTCAGGCAACTGTGCAGTCATTGCAGTCTCGATGAAACCAGGAGCAACAGCATTGGCACGTACACCCTTAGGACCCAACTCCTGAGCGATAGACTTAGCCAAAGCAATCATACCAGCCTTAGAAGCTGCATAGTTGCACTGACCTGCATTACCATGAACACCTACTACAGAAGCCATGTTGATGATAGAACCACCACGCTGACGAAGCATGATTGGAGAGCAAGCATGAATGAAGTTGAAGGCTGACTTCAAGTTTACATTCAAAACAGCATCCCACTGAGCCTCGCTCATACGGAGCATCAAACCGTCCTTGGTGATACCTGCATTGTTAACCAGGATATCGATAGAACCGAAGTCCTCATGAATCTGCTTAACTGTCTTCTGTGTCTCCTCGAAATCTGCTGCATTACCAGCATAAGCACGACAGGTTACACCAAGAGCCTCAATCTCCTTACGAGTAGCTTCCAAACCGGCAGCCATATCGTCGTTGAGTACGAGGTCTGTAAATGCGATGTTAGCGCCCTCAGAGGCGAACTTCATAGCGACAGCCTTACCGATGCCGCGAGCAGCACCTGTTACAAGGGCTGTTTTACCACTTAATAATCCCATTTCTTTCTTATTTAATTAATTATCAATCAGTTACGTATTTACTATATTCTTTTATCTAGAGTTTCAAGCCCGACTTTCCCAAGGCACCATAAACCACCTTGGCAACAAGAGGTTTGCTCGACTCCACATTCATGCCATGGCCCAAACGTCCATAGATAAATGGAACCTCGAGACCTTTGATACAATAGTGAGTAATATCGGCCACCAGATCGATGTTATCAATATCAAACTCACCATCTTCTCTTCCTTCGGCATAAATTCTTCTGAGAATCTCTATTTCGTCTTCATCGAAGTTTTTTCTCGCCTTCTCAACCATCCAGATGTTTCGGAAGAACTCAGCACGGAGGTTACCGTTTCTTACAACCGTTTCCTTGATCATACTGAGGTGAGTATAAATAAGCTCGATGATTTTATCCTGTGGACGCATCTTGCAATTAGCAACCTCGTCCAACTTGTCCGAAAGACGCTCCAACTCTGATTCTATCACTGCGTAATAGACATCCTCCTTCCTACTGAAATAAGTATAAAGCGTACGTCTACCCTTACCTGAAGCTACAGCAATATCATTCATCGTAGTATTTGCTATACCATTCTTGGCAAAGAGTTGTCGTGCGACATCTACCAGTTTTTGTCTTGTTTTGGATACTGACATATTGAAGCCCTTCCTTTTTTATTAATTGCACATAAAAATATTATTGTGCAAAAGTAGCACTTTAATTCGAATTAAACAAATATTTAATGTTAAATTAATAAATTAGGGCACAAAAAAATCGGATAAGATGTTGTTGACCAACTTCTTACCCGATCATTGTTGCGGCGGCAGGACTGATGACAAGCCTACTACCGCCGGATAAGATTTTAGATGCCCAATATCATAACCAACACATTAATAATATGATATACCTTATTATATATAGGGGAGAAAAGAACTAAAAAAAAACAGTAAGCACTAATTTTCGTTTGAATTTAGTCCTTTTTATCCTTACTTTCGAGAAGTTTTATATAATTCTCCAATGTATTGATGCGTTTATCCTTTTCCTGGATTAACTCTTTGAGATACTGGGTCTCCATTTTACTATTGTTAATCCTAACATTCGAGAGAACATTATTAGAACCTATGACTTCTCCCGTCTTTTTCGTGGCCCACTCGGGAGTGGTAAAGAAGTCATCCATCGAGCACTTGAGTACATCACGCATACGCTCAAGGGTATTGCAAGTGACACTCGTTGCCGTTTCAACATGATACAAGCCAGTTGATTTTCCCTGAAAAACCTGTTCTTCGAACTGTTTCTTGGTTAAACCAGCTTCTGCTATTAACTTTCTGAGTACCTGACCGTTATACATAACAACACAATTTAATTAATAATATTTAACTAATATCTATTAGTATTTTTACTAAAAGATATTAGCGTTTTCTAATTTTTATTTGTAACTTTGCAACAAAGTTAATAATAATATTTGAAATATGAAAGAAAATATGCAAAAAAGTGATGAAAAAAATTCATTGCGCGAATGGTACAACGAGATTCCTCGTAACAAGCGCAACAAGTTCATTTTGGCTCTGCAGCTGAAATTCGGCATGTCGGCATCAGGCATCTACGACAAGATCAAGAAGAACAACTGGTTGCCATACCAGCGTGAAATGGTAGATGAGGTTATCAACGAGGGTAAATGGGAGAAGTAAATGGGAAAGATGACTATCAAGTGCAACAGCGAACAGCTGAAGTACATCCAGAAGGACTTCGAGGACGCTAGCGTTCCGGTCGATATGTCGTACGGACCTTTCCATAAAGGCAAATCTGAGGTTAATCTTTTCTACGATGACGCTGAAGACGGAATTGTAGAAGGAATTGTTAAATATAGAATGAGAAACAATGAAAAGAAAGGTTAAAACTATGTCTATAGAGGATGCCATCAAGGAAAAATTCCCTGATGCTACTATATATGAAGTTAGAAACGACCGTTTTGGCAAATGTATATTAGGTGTAGTTCCCACCAAAGATGGGAAAGATCATATTGTCGAATGGGATAAAAGCGGGACTGCTTCCGAATGTGAGGTAGGCGGTAGAGACTTCCGGGAAATCAGATGGAACGAAGAGGAGCAGCGACCAGAATACATCCACACCAAGCTACTTCTCCACGACGATAGATTTAACGTACAAGTAGATGCCTCCAAGTAAATGTCTAAGCTGCCCAATAGGGGTGAACTGTATCAACGGAAGATACTGCCCCCTATTTCGCAGATATATAGAGCATAGCTCTGAACCACTCGGATGTACACCTGAAAAAATAAACGAATATGAAAGCAATAATGACACTGGAATCAGGGTATAAGGCTATCATAGATTTCCTTACCCCCCCACTACGTAAAAGATTCGAGACACAAGCGGAATTCGAAATCCGCATTCTCTCAGAAATCAACCGATCTCAGCCAAATGCTGTCAACAAAGCCGTAAAGCTACATATCCTAAGGCATTAAGGCTATCGGCAGCAAGTATTTTGTTTTGAGCCTGCAAACATTTATCTTTGCAGGCAGTTTTTAAAGGAAAAGAAATATGATCAAAGCAGAACAGATTTACCAGGCAACCGATGACGGACTGGACATAATCATCGCATTATACCCGGACGCTAAAGAATGCGTGCAGAAATACTGCACAGGAACGCCCAAGAAGCACTTTGCCATCCGAAAGGAGAATACCCCATCGTGTTCCCTGAAGAAGTACAAGGAATGCTGGAGAGTAACAGACTTTGGAGGCGAAGGAAATGCAGAATCTCCTATCGATCTCTATATGAAGGAGAAGAATATCGACCGTTTCCCCGATGCCATCCTTCGCCTGGCAGCAGAGTATAACGTTACCGATGAGCTCAAGAAGGATGTAAACAAGCCTACTTTTGCAGAACGTGATGCCACCATCGATGAGAAAGATGGTACCCGCATCTTTGAACTCAATGATAAATTCACGGAAGATGAACTGAAGGTTCTTGGTCCAAACGTGAAGCAGGAACATGTGGATGCCCTCAACTGGCATTCAGCCAAATGGATTGGATATGTCAAAGACCGCAAGGTCAAGATCAAATACAGCAATGAGCACTACCCTATCTTCATGCGTGAGTGCCTGGTTTCTCCAGCTGAAGGAGAGAAAACGGAAGTAAAATTCTACAAGATATACGAACCACTCAACTTCAGCAAACAGTGGAGATTCTCATATACTCCTGATGGTGTCAAGCCTAAGAAGTACATCAATGGTCTGGCTGAGCTCAAGAAAGCATACCATGAGTTCAACGCCAAGGAGATGGCTGAATTCAACAAGACCAACGTCGATGAATCGAAGGTCTATAAAGAGCAGAAACTTCCTGAAGCATTCATCTGCAGCGGAGAACGAGACAGCCTCTGCTGCAAGTCTCTCGGTTACCACCCTCTATGGTTCAACTCTGAGACCTACAAGCTCAGCGAGGAGGAATACAGAGAAATCATGAAGTATGTGGAAGTGCTCTATAATATACCGGACATCGACGAGACCGGCATCTCCAAGGGAACGGAACTTGCCCTGCGCTACATTGACATACATACCATCTGGCTGCCACAATGGCTCAGGACCTACCACGACAACCGAGGAAAAGGCCGCAAGGATCTCCGTGACTGGATGGAGCTGCGCAATACCCGCAAGGACTTCCGCAATCTGATGACGCTGGCCATGCCTGCCCGTTTCTGGGTGAGCAAGCTCAACAAGAAGTCCAACACCTGGGACCACTATATCGATACAGCGTGCCTCTACAATTTCCTTCGCCTTAACGGTTTCTACACGCTCCACGACGAGAACTCCACCATCACGAAGTATGTAAGAATCACCGGTAACATCGTGAAGCTCATCACCACAAGAGATATCCGTGAGTTCTGCCGACAATGGGTCATCGACAGAGCAGAAAAGCGAGATATTCTCAACCTGGTATTGAATACCCCGAAGCTCTCCAGCGCTGCGCTCGATTCACTCCAGGAAATAACGCTTGACTTCACCAATTACACCAATCACTCCCAGCTGTTCTTCTTCCCTCGTGTCAGCATAGAGGTAACCAAGGATGGTCTGATTGAGTATCAGCGTGAAGGAAGCTCGCTCAAGAACTACGTATGGCAGGAGAACGTCATCGATCATAACTTCAAGAAGCTCGATGATATGTTCACCATCACGCGCACCATCGATGAGGATGGCAGACCGAAGTTTGATATCGAGGTCAAGAACGTGAGTTCTCACTTCTTTGGCTATCTGATCAACGCCTCACGCACCTACTGGCGCAAGGAACTGGAATACAACTTCGAGGAGAGAAGCGTTGATGAGAAAGAAGCATATCATAAGGCTCACCTATTCGATATCGCAGGTGAAGGCCTGACCGATGTCGAGATTGCCGAACAGAAACAGAACCTCATCAACAAGATATTCACATTCGGGTATATGCTTCATCATTACAAGTCTCCTTCACGAGCATGGGCGCCTATGGCCATGGACAACAAAATCGGTGAAGACAACGAATGCAACGGCCGTTCGGGTAAGAGTTTCTTCTTCAAGACACTCTCTTTGCTGATGAAGACCGTTAAGCTGTCCGGTAGAAACCCGAAGCTGATGGACAACCCTCATGTCTTCGACCAGGTAACCCAGCACACTCAGATGCTGCTGCTCGATGACTGTGACCGGTATCTCAACACAGGACTCTTCTATGATAATATTACTTCAGATATGACTGTAAACCCAAAGAACAACCAGAGCTTCACTATACCTTTCGAGGATAGCCCGAAAATTGCCTTCACTACTAATTATGTGCCGGCAGATTTCGATCCGTCTTCAGAGGCGAGATTGCTGTATATGGTGTTCTCAGACTATTATCATCAGCGCACGGAGGATAATGACTACCAGGAGACCAGAAGCATCAGAGATGACTTCGACAAGGATCTGTTTTCCAAGACCTATTCTGAGGCCGAATGGAACGCAGATATCAACTTCTTCCTGCAATGCTGCCGCTTCTACATATCTCTCGTGGGAGAACCCGTAAAGATACTGCCACCTATGGAGAATATCGTTAAGCGCAAGTTTAAAGCTGATATGGGTGTAAACTTCGAGGATTGGGCCAGTTCTTATTTCTCTGAGGAGAGTGGAAGACTCGACGAGTTTGTCGTAAGAGAAAAGGCATTTACAGACTTCAAACAGTTCTCTGGCCTTAACAAAGCAACGACACAGAGCTTTACCAAGAAGCTGAAGGCATTTGTGGAGCTATGCCCATACATTGAAGCCCTGAACCCGGATGACCTCTGTAACAGCCAGCATCGCATTATCAGAAGAGATCCAGCGCATCCTGATGGAAGCCCGGTTGAGATGATTTATCTCAGAAGCAAGAAGAGTGATTCTCCAAAAGAAGAAACTCAAGCAAAAAAGGGTGATTATCAATCGACAATCGACTGGAGCAAGATAGATACTAATAGTAACGAACCTTTCTAACCCCCTACATATATAATAGGGTATATAGCCCCAAGTTATAGTGCAAAGGTACAAAAAATATCTGAATTATGCAAATATTTTCGGCAAAATTTTCAAGCGAAATTCGCTGATTTTTATATTTCTTTTCTCATGTTACGAGGGAGTGATGAGCATCTGTTCATCGCTCCCTTTTTCGTCTTCACCAGGTATGGCCAGCCCTGCCCAACAGGCTCATTTTAGCCCTTTTCCCCCGCCTACCGCTGTTTTCCCCACTCCCCTTTCTTATTTATTATACAAATCTTTTGTAACTCTGTAACAGAATGTTAGTAAGAAGGTATAAATAACTAGAAAAGAGGAGGTTAAATCCAATTTTGGACGTTTACAAAGTTGCGTTACAACTTAGTTACAAACTTTTAGGAGTTTGTAACAAACCATTTTTGTATCAGCGGCTTACTTCTTCATATAGGTTATGTTACAACTTTGTTTTGGCCCACTTTTTTGTATCTGAAAAATGTATCAAGAAAATAACGCTGATTATCAGAGAGTTATAAAGCCAAAGTTACACGATACAAAAATACAAACTTTTCGGATGAAATTATATCACACCAAGATTACTGATATTTATTAGTTTTTTACTAATAATTATTAGCTATTCGAATTTTTATTTGTATCTTTGCCGAAAAATTGCTTATGAATAAAGTCGTTTACATCAAAGTTCCTGCGCATATCAGGCAATGGGCATACCACAGTTATGGGAATCCAATTATTTTCCCTATCATCGGCAACGAGGTTGCCGTCATACGTCGGTTCACAAGTAAACCGCCTCAGGCTAGAATGTCGCCTGTAGAACAGGAGAGCCAGGAAGAGATGGAGAAGGCGGATGCCGTCTCACTGCACCAGAGCGTGACGAATACCTTCAAAGATGAGGAGTACGAACAGAGCCGATGGCTCATTCACCCTAATGAGTATATCGCCATCTCGCTTCCGGAATCCAAGGCAAAGCCAATACGTGAGTACAACTACCTGGGCCCACGTGCCAGAAGAGCCGTGAAGGAGATGATCACCGACCTTTTCAAGATAGACCTCTGGGCATCCCTGAAGGACATCGCTGACCGCTCATGCAAGCTTTCATCACTCATTTCAGCCTGGTGCGAGCAACATGGCATTGGCATTGATTATGAGGATACCGTGCGCCAATGCTTCTACAGAATGCGCGATCAGCACGCAAAAAAGGGCGTAAATTTAAACTCAACAACAAGATTTAATAAAGATTAATACATTTTTTTCCGTTTCGGCGAACAACTCCGAACAGAATGAAAATAATCGAAATAACCAAACAACTTAGAAATATGGCATACATCAAAAACATCATCAAGATTGAGATGACAGAGGCAGAAAACCTCAAAAGTGTCGTCTTCCCTATGGATCAGAGATGCATTGTACCGTCGGCTGCTAACTTCCGGTCAATTCAATGCAAAGTTCCGTCAAGTTGTGAGATTTCCGACAAAGTAGAGTCAAAAGTCCGCATTTTCACCTCCAAGCTCACCTTCAAGTCGTGCGAGCAGATAGATCCGAACTACCGACCTCTAGCCTTCAGAATCACCACGGCAGATGGCATTCGCTACCTTATGGGCTGCGACCGCCGACCATATCCGGTACTCACCCGTACAGAAAACCTGCCAAGTTCACATACGGAATCTTCCCTGATTACCTATACAGCGACTTGGACAGACGTCATCAGACCGCTCCAAATCATAGAATAAGTTTTTTTATTTATTCTCCTTATTATATAACTTTGCGGCAATCAAATTCGCTAAGTTGTATGAAATATCAAATATCTATCACCGGTTATATAGGGTCGTGGACCAAGTTTATGGTCCGCGATATCCTTAATAACAACAAAGGCAGGCACGTCGATGTAGCCATCGATTCGCTGGGCGGTGCGGTTTCCGCAGGTCTCGCCATCTGTCAGATGTTCAAGGACCATGGCGATGTGACGGTTGACTTTCAGGCGGGCTTCTCTGCATCTGCCGCCACCATCTGTGCGATGGGCGCCAAGAAGATCCGAATGAACAAGTACAGTTTGCTCCTGGTTCATAAGTGTTCCACGGAGCAGTTTGTATGGAGCGCCCTCAATGAGGAAGAAATCGGTTCCCTCATCGAGCAGCTGCAGAAGCAGCAGGAAGACCAGCAGAAGATAGACAATATCATTGCCAATGTTTACTGCGATCGCTCGGGAAAGAAGCACGAGGATATCATCAAGGTGATGTCTGAAGCTAAATGGCATACCGTGGATGAGTGCATCGATCTCGGTTTAGTCGATGAGTCGATGGATGGCAAGCCGGCTGAAATCACGGAGTCAACACAGAACTTCATCAAGTACAACAATCTTCCAGCATTGCCAGAGGTCGTCAATTCCTGGTATGAGAAGAAGCCGGGCTTCCTGGGACGAATCTTCGGAAAGGAAAACTCACACAAAAATGTTTTAGATATGATTAAGAAATGGACTCACATCAACAATGTTCTCAACGTAGAGGGCATTGAGGCAGAGGAATCAGCCAAGGACTGCACCATCTCCCAGGAGCAGATGCAGAAGCTGGAGGATAAGATTGCTGCCGACTCCAGCTCGATCAAGACCAAGGACGAGGAACTCGATAAGGTCAAGAACGAGAAGAAGGAACTGGAGGATAAGGTCAAGAACCTGGAGAAGGATAAGAAAGACCTTGAAGAGAAAGTAAAGGATCTGGAGAAAGAACCGGGTGGCGAAACCCACACTGCCGTAGATGACAACAAGGCTCAGGACTTCTGCTCAGATCAAGTATCGGACGTTTTAATTGATTTTGCATAATATGGCAGAGAATGATAAATTTGTTGCACCTGTTGACGTAAAGGAACAGCTGCAAAAGACGGCAAAGATCTACCGTAATAAGTTAATCACCATGCCTACCAGAGGTCTGAAGAAGTCACTCAGCTACATGACTCTTCGCCCAGGCATCCGTGTATCAGAGACCGTAGGCGAACTTACAGGCGGTGCTGAGTTCGGTCCATACGATGAGAACCGCGTAGCTGACGGCAACGTCAAGATTACACCTCGTACCCTGGAGGTGTTCTTTGGCAATGTCGATATCAAGTTCTCACCTAACTCAGTTTATTCCACCATCTGGGGCGCCAACGTCACTAATGGCGATGCCCTGAAGAATGTGCCTATCACGCTGCAGGTTCTTCAGCTCCTCGCCCTGAAGCTCGGCAAAAACCTCGACAAGGTTCTGTTCAAGGCTGTACGCAACCCTACAGGAACAGGTTCTGTTGACCTCTTCAATGGTTTCGATACCATTGCCAAGACCGAACTGGATGCCGGCAAGCTTTCCAGTGGCCTCGGAAACCTTATCAAGATTGCAGATATTCTGGGCGACAACAAGACCATCAACGACGACAACGCCGTAGATTTCGCACAGGGCATCTGTGAATTCGCCGATGAAGAGCTGATGGCAGAGGATAAGGTTTACCTTTACGTTCCTCAGTCATTCGTCAACCTCTACAACCGTGCCTTCCTCAAGAAGTTTGGTGCTGCTCCTTACAACAAGGATTACAACCACCTCACCGTAGAAGGATTCGGCAACGTTGAGTTCGCTGTCCTTTCCAACAAGAAGGATGCTCCTTTCTTTGAACTTACTACCAAGAGCAACATGCTGGTGGGCGTCAACGAGATCAACAACAACGATGCTGAGCAGATTAAGGTCGAGAAGTATCACCCATGGAAACTCGACTTTATTGCTACCAAGTTCTTCGGTACCCAGTTTGAGAGCATCAACAAGGAGCGAGCCCTGTTCATCACCGATGATGGTACCAAGCCACTCATCCAGAAGGCAGCCACATCATCTGCCAGCCAGACTGGCGGCAAACAGAGTGACAAGGACGCTACCGCTGACGGAAACGTCTAATGTTTCACCTTATATAATATAGGAGATTAAAATATGGCATGTACTAACAAAGATTTATATAAATCTGTGCGCAAATGTCCGGGTACGATTATTCGTCCCGGCATTAAGCCGAAGTTCCTGGCCATCCCGCTTTCGCAGATTCTTGCATGGCCAAAGCTTCCTGATCCTGGCGATACAACCAAGGGACTGGAGGAACTCGCCACCTATAAGGGTGACTTCACTCTTGCCACAGATGCCAAGTGGCACACAGTTGACCTCGTAGCACTCAAGTCCTCCATCACCACGGAGACTCAGGGCGAAGCTCCATCAGCTACCTTCCTCAACAAGGCAGAGTATATCATCGGCGGCACTGATGCCGATATTACCGGTTTCGGCCGTATGGCGATCAATGACGAACTGGTCTATGCCCAGCAGGATCCTAACGGGCGCTTCCGCATTCTCGGTAACGAGATGTTCCCGGTGAAGACCACATTTGCCCAGAACAGCGGCGCCGGAGCTACCGACTCAAAGACCTCAACTCTCAGCGTAGAGGCCACCGATTTCTGCCCTGCTCCATACTATGATGGCAAGCTTGAGACAGATGAAGGTGATATCAAGGGCAGCGATGGCTCTGTTTGGGAAGCAACCGATCACGCGTAAGATTTGCCCAAATTTACATAACTACACATACTGATTTGCTTAGGTGGCTCTCGCTTCGTGCCTGAGCCGCCTTTGTTTGTTTTCACCTTATTATATATTGAATATGGATCATCAATTTACCAGACAGATGCAGGAGTGGCTCAACTCCAAGCACGAATCGGATGCAGAAATCATCAAGGGAGCAGATATGCTCTTCCGTCTCAACCGAAACCGGTTCTATCATGTCCGAGCAACCCGACAGCCCCAGGCATACCGCACCAACATAGAGTATGAACTGAATAAGTTCCTCAAGATCCGTCTCGACAACATGACCATCGAGGAGGTCAGGAAGATGAACGATATCGTGATTCCTGAAGCCCAGGCTATCATTGCCGAAGGAGAAGCAGAGAATAACGAAGAAAATCAGGGAAAATCGGAGAAAAACGGCGATTCCATCGAGGAAAATGCCTCTACCGATGATACAGAACTCCCGTCCTCGGATAGCGATGGAGTGGCTGTTATCCGTAAGGGCAAGCGCAAGGATCACGATTTCCTGCCCAAGGAAGTAGCCGACCTCTGGGATATCAACGCCAAGCGATACAAGGAAATCAAATCTACCTTCGAGACGCTCAAGGCGATGGAAGACAAGGAACCGTGCGACCGATACGAGCATCTGAAGATTCTTTCGGACCTCGACAAGAAGTATCGTGCCGATATGCTCACCTACGACTCATACCAAGTGACACGTGCCGACCGTGACCGGGTAGCTAAAGCCAGACTCGCCGAAAATGCCAGCCAGGGTTAAAGTTGCCGATATACTCAAGCCCATCGATGAGGTGAAGACACAGGCATACTTCGGACGGCACCTGCACACACTCGGACTCATCAAGTGGATCCTTTCACAGATTGGTCCTGCTGATGTGTGGGTGTCTTCCTACTCTACCTCCGAGGAGTTCCTCAGAGGTTTCCGCCTGATGCGGGATTCGGGCAGCATCTCGTCGGCAAAGATGCTGCTGGATGTGAAGGCGAGCAAGAAGACCGTACACCTGTGGCGGCTTATGTCGGCATGCTTCGATGATGTCTATCTGGGCGAGAACCATTCCAAGGTGACGCTTTTCCGGAATGATCAGCATGTTGTTTCGGTCGTCACGTCCCAAAACCAGACATACGGCAGCCGTGACGAGAGTACCATCATCACCACGGAACCACAGGTCTTTGCCGACCTGTTCAATGGATATACCAGTCATTGTGACAATCAAAGCTTAAGAATCAATGGAAATTACTCAGGAGTTACTCAACAAAGTGCAAGAGCTGGCAGAGAACCTGACTCCGATCTCGGAGATGTCCGTTCTTTTGGATATTAAGGAGGATGTTCTGCGTGATGAGATTCTCGACCCTGCATCAGAGCTCCGGCGCGTCTATTATCTGGGCATGGCAAAAGTCAGGCAGCAGATTCGCAGGAATGAGCTGGAGCTGGCTGCAGCCGGCTCACCTCAAGCCGTACAGCGCACACATGAATATCTGAATAAAATGATAGAGGAGATCAAGATATGAGAGAACCAGCCAACATCGATGCCATCATCGACCTGATGGACCGCACACCCGAAGAGATGGATGCACAGAATGTTCCCGCACCCGTGCGCGACCGCATTCTGCGCATCCGGGCTCTTTATGCCTGGTGGCTCATCAATCCACGCAAGACAGACCAGGAACTTGTCTTCAAGGATATGCAGGACTACAAGGTGCAGCGCATGATGGCTTATAATGACCTGCACCTCATCAAGCTCATACTGGGCAACCTGCAGAAGGTTTCCAAGGACTTTGCCCGGTACCGCTTCGACCAGATGATTCAGCGCACCTACGAGAAGGCAGACAATATGGGCGATGCCAGAGCCATGGCTGCCGCTGCCGCCGCATACGGCAAATATCACCTGCTCGACAAAGAAGATCCTGTCGACAACGGCTATGACCAGATACAGCCTCAGGTCTTCATACCTACTTCAGACCCTCGCCATCTCGGTCTCAAGCGCATACCTAACGTGATGGGCACCATCAAGAAGCTCATCAAAAAATACACCGACAACTCCATGGATCTCATCAAGATCGAGAGCGAAGACTATGACGAGCAGCTGCTGGAGTATACACCTACAGAGGAAATCAAACAAGAGGAGGGCACAACATGATAGAGCAATACTTCAACCCTGCGCAACAAGAGGTCAACCTCATATCCGCTCGCGACAACGTGGTCGTGGGCGGTCGAGGCATCGGCAAGAGCATTCTCCATGCCACCTTCAACCTGCGCAACATGCAGCGCATGCCTGGCAGCAATGGCGGCTTCGTCTCCGCCAATACCAAGCGATGCCTCACCAACACCATACCGTCCATGCTACAGCACTGGGAGCGATGGGGCTTCCACCGTGGCAAGCACTATGTCATCGGCATCAAACCGCCCAAAAAGCTGGGGTGGCCTGATCCTGTCATCCCTCCTTCCAACTGGGAGAACACCATATCGTTCTACAACGGCTCCATCGGCACCATCATCTCACAAGACCGCAAGGGCACATCTAACTCCCTCTCGCTCGACTACCTCGACATCGACGAGGCTAAGTTCATCGACTTCGAGCAGCTCAAAGACGAGACTTTCCCTGCCAACCGAGGCAATGTCAACCTCTTTGGCCAACACTACTACCACCATGGCATGCTCATTACTTCAGATATGCCCATGACTAAAAAAGGCTCCTGGTTCCTCAACTATAAAAAAGACTGCGACCAGCAGCTCATCGACGCCATCTCTTCGCTCGTGGTGGAGGAATATGATATCCGCAACCGCATCAAGACCTCAGGGCACATCAGCCTCTATGCCAAGCGCAGACTCAAGGAGATAGGGCTGCACCTGGCACAGCTGCGCTCCAAGGCTCTCTTCTATAAAGAGTATTCTTCAGTATATAACATCGAGGTGCTTGGTATGGATTTCATCAAACAGATGAAGCGAGATCTGCCTGCCCTCACCTTCCAGACCTCCATCATGTGCAAGCGCCCTTCCATCTCGCTCGACGGCTTCTACTCCAATCTCCGGGATGTGAACCTATATACGGCGCCCAACCTCGCCTATCTGGACGGGCTGGAGTATGATATCGACAAGCTTCAGCATGTGGATTCACGCATGGATGATGACGTGGATCCCGACCGCCCGCTGTGCATCGCCTTCGATGCCAACGCCCTGATCAACTGGATAGCCGTAGGACAGGACAACCTGCGGGGTGAAGCCCGCTGTCTGAAGAGTATCTTCGTGAAGTATGAGGAGAAGCTGCCTGCCCTGCTCGATAAGTTCATGCAGTATTACGAGTATCACCGCTGCAAGGAGGTGAACTTCTACTACGACTCCACCTTCGTGGGCAACAACTACGCCCTGATGAATGATGACTTCCATACCTTCATCACCAACTACCTCACAGACCATGGCTGGTATGTGAACGATGTGTATCTGGGCAACCCGATGGGACATCTCGAGAAGATGCTGCTCCTCAACCGTATGTTTGTGGGAAGAGCTGAGCACAAGATAATGATCAATAGCGAGAACAATGAAGACCTGCTCATCTCCATCCGTCTGGCAGGAGTGTATAACGGCAAGAAGGATAAGCGTGGAGAGAAGCTGGCTGAGACTGAAGAGGATAAGCTGGAGGCCCGCACCGATGGTTCTGATGCCTTCGATACGCTGATGATTGGTATAGAGAAGTTCCCGCAGTCTGATGGGTACATCGCTACTGGTTCTATGCTGTAACAAATAAGCTCTCATAAAAATTATTCTAATGTAAATCTGGTGGTGGCATTCTTGCCCGACCGCCGTTGAGGGGAGTGCGCTGCGAAGCGTGCTCCCTTTTCTTTTCCTTTTACCTTCTTACAAATTCTTTAACGGTCGTTTACATATTCCGCCCATTTTAAGGAGGCAGGAAGCGCCCTCGGGCGTAGGGCAGTGGGGGGTCCTTTCGGCGACAAAGGGGAATTATTTTCCCTTTGAATCCCTAAAACCCCGATAAAATCGAGGTTTTCCAACCTTTGGGTGTGGAAAACCTGTCGTAAAACGACACATTCGGCATCTTCAACTTCGAGGTCGAAGCCTGCCAAATGTTGCGATTTCATCGGTCTAAGGTATGTTTTCCGCTCCAAAGACCGCAAAACATCGTTTTTTCATAGCGCAAATTCCTCATCTCACTGTATTGTATATTTTAGTTAAAATTTGCACTTTTTTATGCCCTACTCTTTGTTCTTTTGGATATTATTTATTATCTTTGCACCTACAAAAGATAATAATGCTATGCATGATTCGGGCAGGCTTCGTGTAGAGCAATATATAACGATATACAGCTGTAATGGCTCGTGCTGAAGGACTGCCCTCTGGATGCACGAGCCGTTTTTGTTAGAGAATGATTACAATAGAACAACTTAATGACTACGTTCAGAAGGTTCAAGAGTCAACAGGCTATTGGATGGTACGTACTATGGGCGGAGATTACTACGAGGAATTCGACAAGGAAGGATTCGTTGCCATTGGATATAACGAAATAACACGTCATGAGATAAACAAGCTGGATGCTGATTGGAATAAAGCAAATGTGCAACTTAGAGAAAAGGTTAAAAAACTCTTTCCTGATGTACCTCGTCCTGGGCATATAGCTTCGCAGTTGCTGAGATTTTGCCGTTCTATAAAACCAGGAGACCTAATCCTTGTACCAAGCCATTCGTCATATAGAGTGAGTATATGCCGAGTTACTGGCTCCGTGTATGACGAAGCCTATGTAAAAGACGGAAATGGAAAATGCCCTTTCATCAAGCGTTTGCCGATAAAAGTAGTAAAACACACTACTCGACTAGACCTTCCTCCTAAAGCTCAGCTTATGTTTAATTCCCGACACCCGATATCAGACATTTCAGGCTACGCACCATATCTTGACAATGCAATATCTGATTTCTATAGCAAGAGTGATGAATTCCATTTAGTTCTAAAGATAAATACTACAGAGGATGTTTCTACCTACTCTTTTTATGCTCTAGATAAGATATTCGGTATCATTGATGGCTTTTGCGGGGAACAAAATATAGCGAACCAAAAGAACGATGTTATCCTAAAGGTTCAGATGGAATCTCCGGGTAATCTCCATTTTATCTCAAGCAACAAAATAAAAATAGCCATTGTAGCGTTAATAATACTGGCTATCAATGGAGGCGGCTTTAAACTTGATTACGGAGATATGCATATCGATTTATCTACCAATGGGTTCATTAAAAACCTCAGTGAGTACCTTGACCGAAAAACGGATAGGGAAACTAAAGAATCGATTAAAGACGCCTTAGACTCTTTGGAAATTAATACTCCCAAGGCATTCCAAGATGCAGCTGTAGAACTGTACAAGGCTCAAAATAATGCCCGGAATAAATACTAAGCAGGATAATAATAATAAGGAATAAGAAGAGAAGCTGCTATAATCCCGAGGATAATAGCGGCTTTTTTTTGCACGCTTGTTGTGTAACCGCAAGTTAGGACAAACAACATATTAAGTACGCTCGACGTGATAAAATATATCAGGTAAAACGTACAGCCAAAAGCCAATATGTTTCTGAAGATGTCCATATATACAGTTTTATTTTCGCTGCAAAATTAGTGATTTTTGCTGAATTGGCAATGATTTAGTATGTTAAATTATTGCCTAATTCCATTTTTTTAAGCCTAAGATGTTAAATCTTAGTTAAAATTTGCGCATTTTCAGTTATCAGAAATTAGCATGTTCTAATCTTTATAATAAACTTTATAGCAAAGTTTATAGTTAAAATTGCAATAAATATTTGGCAGTATCAGAAAAAAGATGTATTTTTGCAGCGGAAGAAAAGAAACATCAATAATAACAAAACAACAACGCAAGTAATGAGAGCATTAAGAATTACAAGACGTAGAGCTGTTAGCTCTATGACCATCGCTCGCCACCCTTTAGCAGAAGGCTTGCGTAGTTTAGGAAGCCTCGGTGGCGACAACAGCCTGTTCAACGATTACTTGAAAGGCAACCATGTGTCTGACTTGAGGAAAGACTGGGAAGCAGTAGGTTCTGATATGAGGAAAGTTTTAAACGCTAATAGACGACAACTTTATGCAGCAAGATAAAGAAGACAACAAAGAAATCGCAGAGATTGAGGATGCCATACCGGCAAACGTTAATGACATCCTGCAGGAACTGCCAGAAGACAAGCGAAATGCCGTCCTGGCAACGATGATGTCTATTGAAGAAGAGCGAACCTTTAGCGGTCCTCTTCCTCCACCGGAGCATTTTGAAGCTTACGAAAAGACATTGCCAGGAGCAACCGACCGCATCATGACGATGACCGAGAAGCAGGTAGATCATCGCATCGATATGGAGAAGAGAATCGTGAAGAGAAAATTCAATCAGGCTACATTAGGACAAATCCTGGGTACCATTCTCATCATCTTCTTTGGATACATTGCTTATAAGTTAGCAATGAATGGTCATGACAATGCTGCAATAGCTATCGGTGTGACAACGGTGATCAGCCTGGCGGTAGTTTTTGTACTCAACAAAATACCACCAATATTCCCAAAGAAAGATACAACAGACGATAAAGAATAACCATACCCCTCGGTGCTTTCCGCACCGGGGGTATTTTTTGCGGAATATGCACGGAAAATCGAGGAAAATGCGGGGAAAATCGGGGAATTTCCGAGGAATCCAATCCTCGAAGTGGCAGAACCGAAGGGAGATCCTGCGGTCGTTTCCGGTCATTTTCGGTCGTTTTCGCAGTCATTTCCGGTCATTCCTGGATATGATTCCGATTCATTCCGGTTTCTTTCCTCATTTTCAAATTATATTATTACTTTTGCACCGGAATTTATTCAATTAATTGCAGTTATGAAGAAAATTATTCTAATTTTAGCCATCATTTTTATGGCTATTGGCGCTAAAGCGCAGAGCACCATCCAGTCTGAGGATGGTAAGTATCCGGTTTATTGCGACCTCAAGGCATATAACTTCTGGGGTGTTGGCAAAGTGAAGGTCATGCTTGATATGGGCGCAGTCTCCAATAATGGAGGCTCCTTCGAGAGCTTATATGGTGAGGATGGCAAAAAGATCAAGTTCAATACCGTCATGGAAGCCGTGAATTATATGGCTAAGAAAGGTTGGATACTTGACAAGACATATTATATAACAGAGGGTGCCGGCAGGGCTGTTCTCCACTATGTTCTGGTGAAGAGAGTGAAGAATGATTCTGAGATTCGAGCAGGGTTGATTACCAAAGAAGAGGAATAATATGTTATTAAACATGTTTTGAAAAGAAAAATGAGCGAGGAATGAAAATTTCTCGCTTTTTTTTTTGGCGGTTCCAAATATTCTTCGTACTTTTGCCAACGGTTATAAGACGATAGTAAACTATCCGGCAAGGCGACCGTTTCGCCTATGGCTTCTTAGCCGCAGGCTTTTTTTATGCCTAGGAAAATCTTTTTTCCAACTGGGAAAATAATTTTTTCCAACTGGGAAAATAGATATGCCCAATACATGGCGGCTGCATGAACCGTAAGATCTGATTTGTCCTTCCGGATAAGCCATCGTCTTATAACCAACGGGGAATGCAGCCGCCACCCTTTTGTAAAATCGGCTGTTAATGGTTATAAGACGATGCAATATGCAGAATTCTATTTTATTAAGTGATGCGCAGGTGAGACCTGCAGGCATCAGCGTAGAGGAGGGCATCAATACCCTCAAGTGTGAAATCAAGAAGCTCGCCAAGACCAAGAGCGAGACCTTCAGCTATATCTGCGGGGAGACCGTTACCTATGGAGAGGTTGTGCTCACCATGGTTGGTTTCGCAGCTGTGATGGCTGTTGTCATGATTGGTGGTTTCATTTTCGGAGGGGAGGTAGCGTGATGGTGAGCAGAATGACTACAGAGCTGTTTCATGCTCAGCTGGAGGAGAACATCGTGAGAGCTGCTGACGAGCGCAAGCGCCATCAGGCAGAGTTGCAGGCTATAAGCCGGAATTACGAGAGCTCGTTGGACAGTATTGAACGCATGGAGGATGAAGCAGGGGAAAGCTACCGCAGTGCCCGTAATGCTTTCGAGAAGGCCAAAAATGAATATCAGGAAGAACTCCGTAATTGTAGAAAGCTTCGCAATGAGGCAGGATTTCGCAGAGACAAGGCGAAGGTCGAGGAGACTAATCTTTGGACACTCAACAACAATACCATCCAGAGCGACCGCCACAAAATCTTTGAGAGATACCGAGAAGCGGGGGAGGCCGTCCGAAAACTTAATTAGGGAAGCAAACAACTGAATTGAGCATTT
>ERZ779851.619-NODE-619-length-35210-cov-4.232798_pt1 | contig 35210 bp, 29 predicted proteins | sample MGYA00511094_ERZ779851 | MGnify/ENA primary metagenome ERZ779851 (study PRJEB29588, sample SAMEA2155512) | human gut metagenome | biome: human gut; feature: human-associated habitat; material: faeces | place: Denmark | collected 2008/2010 ...
GGCGGCAGGCCATAGAGCAGACCATTGCCATGATGCGGCAGGGCGATCTGCTGCTTTTGGCGGGGAAGGGCCACGAAGATTACCAGATCATACAGAATAAAACGATCCCCTTTGATGAAAGGGAGATTGTGACTGAGATACTAAAAAGCGGGAGGATCCCATGGAAAAACTGTCACTGCGAGAAATAGCCGCCCAGCTGGGCTGTCCCCAGCCTCCGGAGGGAGAGATCACCCGTGTGATCACCGATAGTCGGGAAGCCGGCCCCGGGACGCTTTTTGTTGCGCTGCCCGGGGAACGGGTGGATGGCCACGACTACATCAACCGGGCACTGGCGGCAGGGGCCGAAGCGGCGGTGGCCGAGCATGACGGCGACTACACCCCAGCAGAGAAGGTACTGCGGGTAAAGAGCAGTTTGCGGGCGCTCCTGGAAATCTCCGCGCTGTACCGCGCCAAAATGCCGGCCCAGGTGATAGGCATCACCGGCAGCGTGGGCAAAACCACCACCAAGGAAATGGTAGCGGCAGTGATGGCCTCCTCCTTCCGCATCATCAAAACCGAGGGCAACCAAAATAACGAGATCGGCGCGCCCAAAACACTGATGAGCATTACCCCCGAAACTGAGGTAGCGGTGGTGGAAATGGGCATGAGCGCCCCGAATGAGATCAAGGACCTGTGCTACGCGGCAAAGCCGATGATGGGTATCATCACCAATATCGGCGTTTCCCACATCGAGCATCTGGGCAGCCGGGAAAATATCCTGAAGGCTAAGCTGGAGCTGGCCGACGCTTTACCGGATGGCGCCACACTGCTGCTGTGTGATGATAATGACCTGCTGCATACCGTTGACATTCCTCGCCTTCACGTAGTACGCTATGGCCTGAACAGCCCGCGGGCGGAGATCAAGGCGACCATCGTCAGTGCCACACCGCTTTCCACCAACTTTATGCTGCATGCCGAGGGCCAAAGCTGGCGCGCCACTATCCCCGGCACTGGGGAGCACCTGGTGCTGAACGCCCTGGCGGCATTTGGCGCGGGGCGGGCGATGGGTATTCCGGCGGAAACCGCCATAGAGGCCCTAAAAAACTACACCCCCAGCGGCCAGCGCCAAAAGGTGGTGGAGCATGAGGGCATTACCATGGTGGAGGACTGCTACAATGCCAGTCCCGATTCCATGCGGGCGGCCATCAAGACACTGGGGCGTTTCCCCTGTGACGGCCGTCGCATCTTTGTAGCGGCAGATATGCTGGAGCTGGGCGATATCGCCGAAGAAAGCCACCGGGAGATCGGTGCCCTGTGTGCCCAAGAGGGGATAGACCTGCTGCTGACCTGGGGCCCCCTGGCACAGTATGCCACCCGGGCCGCCAAAGCCGCCGGGATGGAAGCTCATCACTTTGAGGAAAAGGAAGCGCTGACAAAATATCTGGCCGCCACGGCGCACCGGGGCGATGTGATATGGTGCAAGGCCAGCCACGGCATGGCGCTGGAAGAGGTTATTGCCGCATTTTACCGGGATTACCACGCATAATATAACAGAACAGAAAAGGGAAGTGCATCATGAATATTACCGCTGTCATCGTGGCCGTACTGCTGGCCAGTGTTATTACCGCTGTGGGGGGCTTTTGGCTGTTGCCCATGCTGCGCCGTCTGCATTTTGGGCAGACTATCTTAGAGATCGGCCCCAAGTGGCACCAGGGCAAGCAGGGTACCCCCACCATGGGCGGCCTTATGTTTATCATAGGCATTCCCATTGCGGTGGTGGTAGCCTATCTGTTCATGCATGCCTCTACCGTGGGCGATCCAATGTCGGCAATTATGCGGGCCCGTATGTTCTATGGCCTGGTGCTGGCGCTGCTATTCGGGGCCATCGGCTTCCTCGATGACTACCTGAAGGTCGTAAAAAAGCAGAATGAGGGCCTGACCGAAAAGCAGAAGATGGCGCTGCAGATTCTGTTTGGCGCGGTGTATCTGCTGCTTCTGCACATCAGCGGCACGCAGTCCACCATGGTAACCATTCCCTATATCGGCACCTACGATTTTGGGGTATTCTATTATGTGTTTGCCATGTTTGCCATCATTGCCCTTTCCAATGCTGTCAATTTCACCGATGGCCTGGATGGCCTGCTTTCCTCCGTGACGCTGGTATTGTCCATCGGCTATCTCATCTTCTGCTACCTGCTGGGCATGGGAGAAATGGGCATCATGGCGGGGGCATTGGGCGGCGGCTGCATCGGCTTCCTGTTCTGGAACCATTACCCCGCCAAGGTATTCATGGGCGATACCGGTTCCCTTTTTATGAGCGGTATGGTCATCGCGCTGGCCTTTGGCACCGGGCTGCCCTTCTTTGTGGTGCTGTTCGGCATTATTTATGTTATCGAGATCGGCTCGGTGGTGCTGCAGCGCTGCTACTTTAAGCTGACCCATGGCAAGCGCATCTTTAAGATGAGCCCCATTCACCATCACTTTGAGATGAGCGGCTACACCGAAAAACAGATTGTGGTGATGTTTGCCGTTATCACCGCCATCGGGAGTGCGCTGGGCATTCTAGCGCTCCGGTTTATCTGATGATTTAATTTAGAAAGCAACGGAAAGGGGGCGGAAAGCCATGGCAGAAAGTAGGCGCAGAGCGCGTCCCAAATCACAGGAGGGATTCTTCCGCCGCCTGTTCCCCCGATATGAGAATACCAGTGTGGACCTCACCTTCTTGGTAATGGTCATTCTGCTGCTGGTATTTGGGCTTGTGATGATGTTTAGCGCCAGCTATGCGCAGGGCTATTACCGCGAAGGCAACAGCTACCACTACATTGTGCGGCAGCTGCTGTGGGCGGTCGTGGGCCTTGGGGCCATGTTTGTTTTTTCCCGCATGGATTACCATGTGTGGCGCAAGCTGGCCTGGCCGCTGTTCCCGGTGGTCACCGCCATGCTTATCCTGTGCTACTTCATGCCGCCGGTCAATGACGCCCATCGCTGGATTTTCATCGGCAGTTTCCAGTTTCAGCCCTCGGAGCTGGCTAAATTCTCACTGGTGCTGCTGTTTTCGCACCTGCTTGTTTCCAATGAAAAAAAGCTGGGGCGGTTCCGCTATGGCATTTTCCCCTTTGCGGTGGTGCTGGGCGTTTATGCCGGCCTCATCGTAAAGGAACCCCACCTTTCCGCCACCATTCTGTTGGTGGTGATGGGCGGCATCATGCTGGTGGTGGGCGGCCTGCCCATGAAGTGGATCGCCGCCGCGGGAGGCATTGCCGCTGCGGGTGTCGCCGCCATTATGCTGGTGCCCTCGCTGCACGAGCGCGCCATGGAGCGTATCACCATCTGGAAGAATCCGGCCTCTGATCCCTTGGGCACCGGCTATCAGATCCTGCAGTCGCTGTATGCCATCGGCTCCGGCGGCCTGATGGGCTCCGGTATCGGCAACTCCCGGCAGAAGTACCTCTTCCTGCCGGAACCGCAGAATGACTATGTGTTCTCGGTCGTCTGTGAGGAGCTGGGCTTCATGGGGGCGTTGGTGGTCATTGTGCTGTTCGCCCTTCTCATCTGGCGGGGCTTTACCATTGTTATTAAGGCCCGCGATCGCTTCGGCGCCATGCTGGTCACCGGCTTCATTGCCCAGGTGGGGGTGCAGGCCATCCTTAATATGGCGGTCGTCACCAATACCATCCCCTCCACCGGCATCAGCCTGCCGTTCTTTTCCTACGGCGGCACGGCGCTGGCCATCCTGCTGGGAGAAATGGGCATCGTGCTTTCGGTCTCCCGCCAAACGACAGTAGAAAAGGAGTAACATCCGTATGAAAGTTCTGTTTGCCTGCGGCGGTACCGCCGGGCATATCAATCCCGCACTGGCGGTGGCTACCGAGCTGCGCCGCCGGGTGCCGGACTGTGATATTCTGTTTGTGGGCAACCCCAACGGCATGGAGGCCACCCTGGTGCCGCGGGCGGGCTTTCGGTTCGCACCGTACCGTTCTATGGGCATCCAGCGCCGTTTTAGCTGGAATAACATCAAATATAACGCCAAAAGCGTATGTCTGCTGGTAACGGCCCGCAGCCGCGCCAAAAGAATTCTGCGGGATTTTGCGCCTGATGTGGTGATGGGTACCGGCAGCTATATTTCGGCCCCCATTCTGCTGGCCGCGGCGGCACTGCGCATCCCCTGCATGACCCACGAGGCCAATGCCCTGCCCGGTGTTTCCAACCGCATGGTGGCGCAGAAGGTGGATAAGTTCCTGCTGGCGGTGCCGGAAGCGGAAAAGCACCTGCCGCAGCGCCAAGATTACATCGTCACCGGCAACCCCGTCCGTCCGGAGATCCTTGCGGCCGACCGGGCCGCCGCCCGCGCCCGTTTGGGGGTCCGCCCCGGGCAGCTGTGTCTGTTGTCCTTTGGCGGCAGCCTGGGGGCGCAGACCATCAATGAAGCCGTAGCGGCGCTGATGGCCTGGCATGTGCCGGAGGGAAAGCTGCACCACATCCACGCCACCGGCCGGTATGGGGTGGAGCTGCTGCCACGGCTGCTGCGGGAAAAGGGCGTCGCTTATGAGAATAACCCCAACCTGGATATCCGGGAATACATACATGATATGCCCGATTGTCTGGCAGCTGCCGATTTGGTCATAGCCAGGGCCGGTGCCATAACGCTGGCGGAGCTGACCGCAGTGGGGCGGGCCTCAGTGCTCATCCCTTCTCCCAATGTGGCGGAAAACCACCAGTACCACAATGCCATGGTGTTGGCCAATCATAAGGCTGCCGTGGTCATTGAGGAAAAAGATCTGACCGGCGAAAAGCTGGTGGCGGCTGTAAAGGAAATGACCGCCGACCCCGAAAAGCTGCGGGAGATCGGTCTGGCGGCCAAGGCACTGGGTGTCCCCAATGCATGCAGCCATATCACCGATGAACTGTTGGATCTTTATAAAACTCACAGAAAATAAGCTGTAAGGCCTGTTTTTTCACCCAATATTCCGTATAGGCATAGAATACCCCCGAAAGCCCAAGGGCAAATACGGGGGGGAGCGATGCCGTTTATGCGCGGATTGCGGATCACAGGAGGAAACAGACTAAGCGGGACCATAGCGGCGCACGGCGCCAAAAACGCGGTGCTGCCCATTCTGGCGGCTACCGTGCTGTGCAGTCGTTCAGAGATTAAAAACTGCCCTAACCTCAGCGATGTGGCGGTGAGCTGTCACATCCTGCGGCACCTGGGCTTTGCGGTAGAACGGGCGAGGGATACCCTGATCATTACCCGGGAGGATACCGGCTGCCGGGATGTTCCGTCGGAATGGATGCGGGCCATGAGGTCCTCTATTCTGTTCCTAGGCGGGATGCTGGCCCGCTGTGGGAGCGTGACCCTGTGCCCGCCCGGCGGGTGTGCCCTGGGCGGCCGTCCTATTGATTTGCATCTTTCCGCCCTGCGCCAAATGGGCGCGGTCATCAGCGAGGAGGGTGATACCCTGCGCTGTGCCGCTCCCGGCGGTCTGCATGGTGCCGCGGTGCAGCTGCCCTACCCCAGCGTGGGCGCTACCGAAAACCTGCTCATCGCGGCGGCGGGAACGCCTGCCGAAACCAAAATCACCGGTGCCGCCGCCGAACCGGAGATCTCCGATCTGCTGGCCTATCTGCGGGGCTGCGGCGCCCTAATAGAATCCCAGCCCGATGGCGCCATCCTGGTGCAGGGCAGGGAAGCGCTAACCGGCTGCTGCTGCCATGCCATCCTCCCGGACCGTATCGAGGCGGCGACCTACCTTGCTGCCGCGGCCATTACCGGCGGAGAGATCACAGTGTACGCCAGTCCGGAACACTTGGCGGCGCCCCTGGCGGCGCTGCGGCGTATGGGGTGCCGTATCACCACCGGGGAGCAGAGCATCACCCTTACCGCTCCAGAACATTTACAGGGGGCCGGCAGCATCGTTACGCTGCCGTATCCCGGCTTTCCCACCGATCTGCAAGCCATCTTTATGGCGCTGGCCGCCGCGGCAGAGGGCTACACCGCCTTTACCGAAACGGTCTTTCCCCGGCGCTGGGCCCATGTGGAGGAACTGCGCCGCTTGGGTGCGGATATCACGGTGGTCGGCAGTCATGCAGTCATCCGGGGGGCGCCCCTTATCGGGTCAGCCCTCACCTGCACCGATCTGCGCGCCGGAGCCGCTGTGGTACTAGCAGCATTAGCGGCAAAGGGGGAAAGCAGCGTTACAGCTATCTCCCACATCGAACGCGGCTATGCCGATTTTGTTCCAACCCTGCGCCATCTGGGCGCGGATATTTGCCTGACGGAAGTCTAAACCAAAGGAAGGAGAACCAAAGCCCATGACTGCCAAGCCCACCCGTAAACAGCAGACCCGTCGCCGCCGCCGTGCGGTGTTTATCCTGCTGCTCGCGGCGGTGCTGTGCGGCGTGGGCTTTTACTGCGTCAGTGTATTTTGCCGGGCCACCCATATAGAAGTGACCGGCAGTACCCGCTATGCCGCCGAGGATATCATAGAAGCCGCCGACATAGGGGCGGAGCAGAATATCTTCACCATTTCCCAAAAGGCCCTGAATGAGCGAATTACCGCCCTGTGTCCTTATATCGAGTGTGTAACGCTGCACCGCCGCCTGCCAGATACCCTGGAACTGGAGCTGCACGAGTTCAATACCATTTACGCCTGTATTGGCAGTATGGGGCGGGTCACCACCCTTTCCGCCGATGGCAAAGTGCTGGAGCAATGCGCATCCCTGCCGGAGTACACCTGTCTGCTGCTTGGTGCCGATTTTTCCGGCTATACCGCCGGGGAAAAGCTGCCGGAGGAATGGCAAAAGACCCTGGCCGGTGTGGATAAGGTGCGCGCGGCCCTGGAGGACGCCGGGATGCTCCCTGAGATCGGGTATATTGAGATCGGGGAGGAGCAGAGCTACAAGGCTGTCTATCAGGACCGCATCCAGCTGCGCCTGGGTAGCGAATACGATTTGGCCACCAAGCTGCTCACCGCCCAAAAGATCATCCAGGATGAGCTTCCCGCCGATTTTATCGGGTACCTTGATGTTTCGGTCAGCGGTCGGGCCTACACCCGGCAGCTGCCTCTTACCCAGGTGGCGGATGCACAATATCTGGCCATTTTGGGTGGAAAACAGTAGCAGATATACGCCTTTTGGGTTGCATTTTCATGATGTTTCTGTTATGATAGATTAGGAGAAAACTCTAAACAGGAGGCAATAGTGCTGATGATGAATATAGAGCTGGATAACGATTACGAAAAAATGGCTGCGATCAAGGTACTGGGTGTCGGCGGCGGCGGCGGAAATGCCGTCAACCGTATGATCCAATCCGGCATGAGCAGCGTGGAATTTATCTCGGTCAATACCGATAATCAGTCCCTGCGTTTTTCCAATGCCTCTTACAAGCTGCACATCGGTGATAAGCTGACCCGTGGGCAGGGTGCCGGCGGCGACCCCATGAAGGGCGAAAAGGCAGCGGAGGAAAGCGAAGATGAGATCACCTCGGTGCTGCGCGGTGCCGATATGGTATATATCACGGCCGGTATGGGCGGCGGCACCGGCACCGGTGCGGCTCCCGTTATTGCCCGCATCGCCCACGATATGGGTATCCTCACCGTCGGTGTGGTTACCAAGCCCTTCTCCTTTGAGGGCAAGCGCCGCATGGATCAGGCCACGGCCGGCATCGAGCGGCTGAAGGAGCATGTGGATGCTCTGCTCGTTATCCCCAATGAGCGCCTTCGCAGTATCTCGCAGGAAAAGATCACTCTGGCCAATGCCTTTGCCAAGGCGGATGAAGTGCTGCTGCAGGCGGTACAGAGCATCTCCGATCTCATCAATATTCCAGGTATCATCAATCTAGACTTCGCCGATGTCACCTCCATCATGAAGGACGCCGGCTATGCCCATATGGGCCTGGGCGCTGCCAGCGGCCCCAATAAGGCCGAGGAAGCCGCCCGCATGGCCATCGCCTCTCCGCTGCTGGAAACTTCCATCAACGGTGCCCGCGGCGTTATTGTCAACTTCCTCGTTCCGCCAGATGTCGATCTGGAGGACATCACCAATGCTTCCCAGATGATCCACGATGCCGCCCACCCGGATGTCAACCTCATTTGGGGTGTCGCCTTTGATGAAAAGCTGGAGGATGAGATCAAGATCGTCGTCATTGCCACCAACTTTGACCATGAATCCGGCTTCCGCATCCCCACTCCCCCGGTGGATACCGAGGTTCCGGAGGACAAGATCACTGAAGTGGAGCCGCAGACCGAGCAGGAGCCCATCAATGATGACCTAGATATCAGTGCCCTCATTGATATGCTCAATCACGATCGGGACAAGCGCTCCTGAGCTTTTATAACTTTATCCCCCTGTCACTTTTGGCAGGGGGATTGATTTTACTGGGCAGTCGATTATAATAAAGCTAAAAAAAGAGGGGAGAGTGAACCCATGAATGTACTGTTGACCGGCGGGGCCGGCTATATCGGTAGCCACACCGCAGTAGAGCTGCTGAACCGGGGTTGTGATATTGTCATAGCGGATGATTATTCCAATAGCAGCCCTGTGGCAGTGGAACGCATCCGGCAGATCACCGGCCGGGATTTTCCTGCCTACCATGTCGATGTAACCGACCGCGAAGCCGTCCGCCGCATCTTCCGTGAGAATAAAATCGACTGTGTCATTCACTTCGCCGGTAAAAAGGCCGTGGGGGAGTCGGTCGAAATCCCCCTTTCCTACTACCGTACCAATCTCGATGCCGCCCTGACGGTACTGGAGTGTATGAAGGAGGCCGGTGTCAGCCGGTTTATCTTCTCTTCCTCCGCTACCGTTTACGGCTCGCTCAATCCCATCCCTTACCGGGAGGATATGCCCCGCGGAGAGTGCTCCAGCCCCTACGGTACCACCAAGGCCATGATCGAAAAGATTCTGGAGGATGCCTGTCATGCCGATTCCACCCTTTCGGCGGTGCTGCTGCGGTATTTTAATCCCATCGGAGCGCACCCCTCCGGCCTCATCGGGGAGGACCCTCAGGGCATCCCCAATAACCTGCTGCCTTACATCGCACAGGTCGCGGTGGGCCGGCGGGAACGCCTTATGGTGTTCGGCGATGATTACCCCACCCCCGATGGCACCTGCCGCCGGGATTATCTCCATGTGATGGACCTGGCTGCGGGGCACCACCGGGCGGCCTGCTACACCATGGAACACCCTGGTGTCACGGCGGTCAACTTGGGCACCGGTACCCCGTACAGTGTGCTGGAGGTCATCGAAGCGTTCCGGAAAGCCAGCGGCCGGGAGGTCCCCTATGTCATTGGTCCCCGCCGGGCGGGCGATCTGCCGGAATACTGGGCTGATGCCGCCAAAGCAAAGGAGCTTTTCGGCTGGCAGGCACAGTATACACTGCAGGATATGTGCCGGGATACCTGGGCCTGGCAAAGCAAAAACCCGCAGGGCTACCCCAAAGCCTAAGCCTGCCCCATCCGGGCGGCGGCGCTCCGCTCTCCGTCGGGGCGCCATCCCTTTGGGATAGGCAACCCTCCCTCGCTCCGCCCCGCCGCCCTGCCTTTATGCATGCCGCAAAAAAGAGACCCTTCGCAGGGTCTCTTTTTGCGTTTTATTGATTATTCCACCGTTACACTCTTGGCCAGGTTGCGTGGTTTATCCACATCGCAGCCGCGGGCATTGGCCGCTCCCAGCGCGATGAGCTGCAAGGTGACAACTAACAGCAGCGGCACATATTCGTCCTCCACTGCCGGCAGCCGGATAATCTCATCATAGCATTCGGGGTCGACTTCCAGCCCTTCCAGCGTAATGAGCAGCACATGCGCCCCACGGGCTTTTACTTCCTTCACATTGCTTATCATCTTGCCCAGCGTCTTGCGCTGGGTCGCCAATGCTATCACCGGGGTGCCGTCGGTAATCAGGGAAATAGTCCCGTGCTTCAGCTCTCCGGCGGCGTAGGCCTCGCAGTGAATGTAGCTGATCTCCTTGAGCTTCAGGGAGCCCTCCATCGCCAGCGAGTAATCCAACCCCCGCCCGAGGTAGAAGAGATGCTCGGCATTTTTCAGTCCCTCGGCATACCGGAAAAATTCCGGTTCCATGGCCAATACATGCGGCAGGTAGCTGACAGCATTCAGCAGCTTCGGCAGCTGGCGGCGGCACCAGTCCATCGGGGCGCCCTTATCCGCCGCAATGCGGAAGCCCAGCAGATACATCATTGCCACCTGCACCGAATAGGCCTTGGTGCTGGCCACCGCAATTTCCGGCCCGGCGTAGGTGTACAGGCAGTAGTCGGCCTCCCGCGCAATGGAGGAGCCTACCACATTCACGATACCTATAACGGGGATATGGTTTTCCTTAAAGAGCCGCAGCGCCGCCAGGGTATCTGCGGTTTCGCCGCTCTGGCTGATGATGATGCAAAGGTCATTTTTCGCAAGGATAGGGTTTCTGTATCTGAATTCGGACGCGAGGTCGACCTCAACGGGCTTTCTCGTCAGATTCTCGATAACGTATTTGCCGACGCAGCCGACATGATATGCCGAGCCGCAGCCGATGATGACGATCCTCGAAAGCTTCTTTAATTCCTTTGCGGTGATCATGATGTTGTCGTCAAGCTTGACAGCGCCGTCGTTGATCCTGGGAAGGATCGTGTCGCGCAGGACTCTGGGCTGTTCCATCATTTCCTTGAACATAAAGGAGTCGTATCCGCCCTTTTCCGCGGCCTTAACGTCCCATGTTACCTCAAAGATCTTTTTCTTTATCTCGTTTTTCTTTTTGTCATAGACCCTGACAGAGTCCCTCGTCGCGACAACGATCTCGTCGTCCTCCAAAAGGTAAACGTTCTTGGTGTAGCCCAAGATTGCCGGAATGTCGGACGCTATGTAGTTTTCGCCCTGTCCGAGGCCGACTATCAGGGGGCTGTCCTTTCTCACCGCCATCATAGTGTCGGGCTTATCCTTGCACATAATACCCAGAGCATACGAGCCCTCAAGCATATCGATGGTTCTTGCCACGGTATCGAAAAAGTCGCCGTTATAGTTCTTTTCAAGAAGCTGTGCAACGACCTCCGTGTCCGTCGCGCTCTTAAACGAAACGCCGTCAGCTGAAAGCTTTTCCTTTAATTCAAGATAGTTTTCGATGATCCCGTTGTGAACGACCGCAAAAAGGCCTCCCTCGGAAAGATGGGGGTGCGAGTTAACGTCCGACGGCTCGCCGTGCGTCGCCCATCTGGTGTGGCCGATGCCGAAAGTGCCCGTCACATTAACGCTTCCCGAATCGATAAATTCCTCAAGGCAGGCAAGCTTGCCCTTTTTCTTCGCGACTTTAATCTCTCCGTCGTGGAGCACCGCGATCCCGGCAGAGTCATATCCTCTGTATTCAAGCCTCGAAAGGCCGGAGATCAAAAAGGGAACCGCTTCTTTCTGCCCGATATAGCCGACTATTCCGCACATAAAATAACATCCTTTCTTAAATTACATATATTTTAACTTCGTTTTTTACTGTATTTCCGATGACCAGTATAACATTATATGCTTTAAAATGCAAGTATTTTCTTGCATTTTAAAAATATATTTTGAAACGGCGCACAAAAAATGCGCCGTTTTCAGGCGCATTTTTATTTACTTGTTTTTGCCATTATTTTTTAATATGGCGGTTTTACGGGCTTTTTCGGCCGTTTTGTCTCAAAAATCAACCGAATTTTTAATCATTTTTTATTGCCTTAAATTTCCTCGGCGAAAAAATCACTTGAATTTTTTAATATATTCCGTCGGGTCGACCCTTTTTCCGTCCTTTTTGATCTCGAAATGAAGGTGCTCTTCCTCCGCCTGTTCGGAAATTGACGTTTTGCCCACATAGCCTATCTGGTGGTGAGCCTCGATCTCCTGCCCCTCGGACACGGTCGTTTCGCTGTGCATATTGGCATATACGCTCTCGATGCCGTTTCCGTGATCGATTCTGACATACACGCCCAGAAGCGGATCGCGGCCGACCGCGGCAACAGTGCCTTTTTCGATCGAATAGACTTCCTCGCCCTCAGACGCGCCGATGTCCACCGCCTCATGGCTTCGCCAGTCGTCCAGCGTGACGGAATATAAGGGCGACGTCGAATAGCCCTTGATTACCGGGCCGGAGAGCGGCGTCACCGGAGAGAACGTCGCTGTGGCCGCAGCCGGGGCGACCTCCTCGGCCGTAACGGGCGGCTCATGCACGCCGTCGTCGGCGAATGCCTCGGGAAGGACTCTCACCTCAGGCTCCGGCGCGATCTCTTCTTCTTCGCCTTCAGCTATAAAGGCCTGCGTTTCGTCCGCGCGTTCGCCCGCCTTTTCGATCTCGTTTTTCTGAATCATATAGCCGGCGCTCATCGCCGCGATGAAGCATAAAAATGCCGCTATATATGTTTTATGACGCATAAAAAATTTCTTCATGGCAGATACTCCTTTTTGTCTTAAGTATTGCCCGAAGAAATTTTTTTATTCAGTTTAATAAATCCGATCAGTCAACCACGTAATAAACCCAGTCGCCGTAAACGCCGGCCATGGCGGTCGGCTCATCGTCCGAAAGCTTGACCGAGGCCGACTTCGTCGCATAATAAGGCTTGCTGCCGTAATATGAAACGAAGGCAAATCCGTCCTTATAAGGAAGCATCTTCGTCAGCGGCGAAACCTTATTGTCGCTGTAGGGGCGGAAATTCTTCCCGTCCGCCGCGCCGATAAAGAGCCTGGGCGAGCCCGTGTTTGAATAGTAGTTATAGATATATTCCGTTTCCGTCTTCGCCGCGATTTCGAGGTTTAAGCCGTAGATCATCTCGTCGGACGACCCGTCGGCGCTTACGCGGCGGAAATTTCCCGCGTCGTCAATGTAATAAACGAACCCGTCCTTATATTCGGGATAGTATGCCGCCTTTGCAAGGAACACTTTTTCGCTCCCGTCCGGCTTCGCGCGGTAGAGCGCGCCGGACTTCTCGGTGTAGTAAACGAGACCGCCGGCATAGTCAAACGCGTTGTAAAAGTCGCCCGTCACGGTCGCGATCTTATTGCCGTATCTGTCATAGACCTCGCTCTTATCCGCCATATCGCACCACGCGTAGTCGTCATAAGTATAGCCGACCATCATAACGTTCTCGCAGAGCGTGATGTAGCGGCGTGTCTTTATATCGGCGGAGATGACCTTGCCGCCCGTGAGCACGAACACCTTGTCGCCCGAAACATGCGCGCGGCCGGCCGGGCAAAGCTCCTCTTCACTGCCCGAATTAAGGTCTCTTATATACATCTTGTCGCCGGCAATGTATAAAAGGCGGTCTCCGGCGATGACGGCGCTTTCAAACCCGTCCTTCACGCTCACGCGCTCGCGCACCTGCCCGTTCGTTCTGATGAGCGCCGGAGCATAATATTTCGTGCGCTCGGCTCTTGCCTCGCCGTTTTCGAAATAGACTCTCGCGCCGAAAAACTCCGCCACGAATCGGAACGGAACATAAAGCTTTCCGTCACGTGCCAATACCGGGTTTGCAGCCGTTTCGGAATAGGTCTTTAAAAGCTTAAGCTCTCCGATCTTGCCGTCAAACGACATCACGGTCGCCTTGTAAGGGTCTGCCAGACTAAGCGAGAGCGCCGTGGGCGACTCCCTGTTCTCGGTAAAGAGCGCCTCGCCCTCCTTGCCCGAATACAAAAGCCCGAGCGCCGAGGCAAGCTTTTCCGCTTCGGCATAGGTCACAGAGCCCTCCATAAACGAAGGAACGGCCTCGTTCTCCGCCGTCGCGCCGAGTGCGGGAACGGCTAAAAGAACCGTTATGAGCAAAACAAGCGATAAAATTTTTTTCATCAAGATCAAATCCTTTCCGTTTTAATACCGAAAAAGCCTTAAAATGTGGAGCGCGCGCGTCGCGGCGGTGTATAAAACGTGCTTTAACTCTTCGCGCTCATAGCTCTTATAGGGCAGGAGCACCGCGTCAAACTCAAGTCCCTTTGCCATATATGCCGGAATTATCACGTTGCCGGCCTTAAATTCGCGGTCCTCGCCGGTGACGAGGCCAAGGCCGGCCGCGCGGCCGTATTTTTCATAGAGCGAGTCACACTCCCTCTCCGTCGGGAATATGACGGCCGAGGTCATCCCCTTCTCGCGCAGGCGGACGGACTCTAAGATGAGCGCCTTGTAATAGTCCTCCTCTGTGTGAAGGCGGCTCATTGTGACCTTTTCGCCGTCGCGCTTCATATAGTTTGAATTTTCGATGCCCAAAATACGGCTGCAAAACTCGCTGATCTGGGCGGTGTTTCGATAACTCTTTTCAAGCTTGACAATTTCGCTTCCCGGGAAGATTTTTGCGATCTCTTCCGCCGTCACAAGGCCGGAGAGCGGATTCACCGCCTGGTTAGTGTCTCCCAGAATCGTGACAGAGGCCTTCTTAAAGCAGTTTTTTATCGCGTCAAACGCTAACGGCGTGTAGTCCTGCGCCTCGTCGACTATAAGAAAGCGAATCTCGTTTTTGATTTCGCGCGTCGACGATAATAAATATAAAAGCGGCGCTGCGTCCTCCGCCTCGGGCGATGACGCGGCGAGATTCTCCTTCGTGTAGCGCCAGACGTCTTTATCAAGCTTTTCCAGAACGTCCAAATAAATGACCTCGGGGTCGGCCGAAAGCGTTCTTTCGGCATAATGCATAAAGGCCTTGTGCTCCTCCCTGATGTTCCAGCGGAGGCGGACAAGCCTTTCGTTCGCGCCGTCCTCCTCCATATCAAGCTCCTGCGCGGCCCTCGCCATCTTTTTCTTATAAACGTCCTTCGCGAAAACGGAAACTCTTAAATAAAGCTTATTTAACCGTCCCTGAATGGAGAGGTACGAAAAATCCTTCGTATAGAGCTTTGTCATCTCCTCCGAGCTCATTATGACCTTGCCGTCATAGACCATGTCGGGAAAATGGGGCGCGTTACCCGTCAAAAATTCGATGCGCTCGGTAAGCGCGCGCCTCAAGGTCTCGGAAAGCTTAAGCCTTGCCGACCGCTCCCGGATCCCCGAAGGCTCGACCGCGAACTCCAAAAGCGAGCTTGCGCTCCCGAAATTATAGCGTCCCTCAAAAAGGGAATTTGCAAAGTCCGACAGCGTGACGCTTTTGACGTTTTCCTCGCCCAAAAGGGGCAAAACGTCCGATATGTAGTCGCCGAAAACGCTGTTCGGCGAAAAGATCATAATGTTCGAGCTCGTGATCTCGTCGCGGTAGGCGTATAAAAAGAACGCCGCCCTCTGCATCGCGACGGAGGTCTTCCCGCTCCCGGCCGGGCCGAAAGCGACAAGGCAGCGCGCGCTTTTGTTGCGAATGATCCTGTTCTGCTCGCGCTGGATAGTGCAGACGATCGACTGCATCTTGGAGTCCGCGCTCTTTGAAAGCGCGTCAAATAACATCTCGTCCCCGATGGCGACCGAGGTGTCATATGCCGCTAAGATCTCGCCCTTCCAGATCTTGAACTGCCTTTTTTTCGTAATCTCGCCCTTTACGACTCCGCCGGGCGAAACGTATTCGGCCGCGCCCGTCTCAAAATCGTAATACATGCCGGCGATCGGGCTTCGCCAGTCAAAAACGTAAAAGTCCAGCGTCTCGGGGTTCATTAAGCTCCCCGTGCCGATATAGACCTTCATTGTGCTGCCGCCGGTCGAAAAATCCATGCGCGCAAAATAGGGCGAATTTCTCATCGCGTCGAGCCTTGAAAATTCAAGCTCCGAATTTCGCATAACCCCGGCGCGGCTTCCGATCTCGGTGAGATAGGAATACGCGTCCACAAACTTGCCGAGCGAGCTGACGTCGTTTCCGATGTCCTCCATCATCGTTTTGTTAAGCTCGATGACCTCGCTCTTTTTCGATTCTAAGCTTGCCTTCGCCTCGTCGATTCGGGCGAGCAGGGCGCGCATCACAATATCCAAATATTCCTGTTCTTTTTCTTTTTCGGAAAGAGAAATGGGCATAATCTACTCCTTACATTCTCTCAACAGTCTTGATTCCCAGAAGTGCGAGCGCGTTTTTGATGACCGTGCAGGTCGCCTCGGTGATTTTTAAGCGCGCGTTTTTCACATTGTCCTCCGCCTTTAAGATCGGGGCGGTGTTATAGAACTTGTTGAACGCTTTGGAGACAGCCGTAACATACCTTGTGATATAGAAAGGCTCGTTCTTTGCCATCGCCGCGCGCACATTGTCCGAAAATTCGGACAAAAGCTTTAAGAGGGTGTACTCCTCGTCGGTAATGTCATAGTCGAAGCTAATCTCGCCATTCGGCGCTTCCTTCCGGAGCACGCTTCTGCCGCGCGCATAGCTGTACTGAACATACGGGCCGGACTCGCCGTTGAAGTCCAAAATATCGTCCCAGTCAAAGATGATGTCCTTCTCGCGGCTGTTTTTAAGGAAGGTGTAAAAGATCGCGCCGATGCCGATTTTCTCCGCAGTGTCGGAGGCCTCGCCCTCGTTGCCGTTCGCCTTCATTATCTCCGCCGTCTTTTTAACGGCCTCGGAGATAACGGTCTCTAACAATACGACGTTGCCCGTCCTCGTGCTCATCGCGCCGGAGGCGAATTTCACCGTCCCGAAGCCGACGTGCACGCAGTCGGCGGCATAGGGCTTGCCCATCATGTCCAAAATTGCGAATATCTGCTTAAAGTGAAGGCTCTGCGGAATGCCGACAACATAGATGTTCTTGTAAAAATGATAGGTGTTCGCGCGGTAGATGGCCGCCGCCAGGTCGCGCGTCGCATATATCGTGGAGCCGTCCTGCTTTAAGATGATAGCCGGCGGCATGTCGGGAAATTCGACGATCTTAGCTCCGTCGGAAAGCTTCAAAAGGTTCTTTTCGGTAAGCTCGGAAACGACGGAATCCATCTTGTCGGAATAAAACGCCTCGCCGTTGAACGAGTCAAAGCCGACGTCCATGCGGTCGTAAACACGCATAAATTCCTTTAAGCTCTCCTCTCTGAACCAGCTCCAGAGCTTGGTGTTCTCTTTGTCGCCCTCCTCGAGCTTGTGAAATTCCGCTCTTGCCTCGTCCTCAAGCGAAGGGTCGGCCTCCGCCTCTGTGTGGAACTTAACATAAATTCTCGTAAGCTCGGCCATCGGGCTCTTTTTGACCTCTTCTTCATTGCCCCATTTTTTATAGGCACAGATGAGCTTTCCGAACTGCGTGCCCCAGTCGCCCAGGTGGTTTATGCGCTCCACCTTATAGCCCAAAAAGGCATAAATCTTTGAAAGCGAATTGCCGACAGCGGTCGAAAAAAGGTGGCCGATGTGAAACGGCTTTGCGATGTTGGGAGACGAAAACTCGACGATGACGGTCTTCCCCTCTCCCTCGGAGGATTTTCCGTAGTCCTCGCCCGCGGCGTCGATCTCGCCGATCAGGCTCTTTGCAAATCCCTTCCGGGAAAGGAAAAAGTTCAAATATCCGCCGACCTGGCAGACCTTTTCAATCACGTCGTCCGTGCCGATTTTGTCTTTAAGCTCGGAAGCGATCATGTTCGGCGCTTTTCTCAATGTCTTTGAAAGCGTGAAGCAGGGGAACGCAATGTCGCCCATTGTCTCGTCCTTCGGCTTTTCCAAAAGGTTGTAAAGCGCGCTCTCCTCCATGGCGCAAAGTGGCGCCGTTTTTTCGGCTATGTATTTCTTAAAATCCATAATCACTTCTCCTTAAATGAATTGCAACAGTATATTATCATAGTATACAGCATTTTCGTCTTTTTTTCAAGCCCTTTTTGCCGAAAGCCTTGCAAAAAGAGCGAAAATGTAGTATAATTAACAGGGGTGATTTTATGAAAAGCTCATGCGAATACTGTATAAACTATGCATACGATGAGGAATATGAAGAGTATTACTGCATCGTGGATAAGGACGAGGACGAGATGGAGCGGCTGCGCTACTCGGGTAAGAATTTCTGCCCGTATTTCCGCGGCGGAGACGACTATACCATCGTGAGAAGGCAAATTTAAAGGCCCGTGCTACCGGGCCTTTAAATTTGCCTTTTTGTTTAGATTCGGAATACCGTGAACATAAATCCCATGCGGTGCACTGCCTTAAAGGCCTTCCTTTCGGAAGGCCTTTTACACTAACCTACATCACGCCGCATCAAATTATGCCGAGCTTTTTCATTTCCGCTTCGAGCTTTGCCTTGTTCTTTTCCTCCATCTCGTAAAGCGGAAGGCGAAGCGACCCGTCGATCTTGCCCATCAGCTCAAGTGCGGTCTTGACCGGGATCGGGTTGACCTCGCAAAACAGCGCCTTGATAAGAGGATAGAACTTAACCTGCATCGCCCCGGCGGCCTTAAAGTCGCCCTCTTTTGCAAGGCGGCACATCTTTTCCGTCTCACCCGGGCAGATGTTTGAAAGCACGGAGATGACGCCTTTTGCGCCGACGCTCATCATCGGCACGACAACGTCGTCGTTGCCGGAATACACATAAAGCTCGTCGCCGCAGCGCGAGATGATCTCGACCGTGCGCGCAACGTTGCCCGTCGCCTCTTTGATCGCGACGATGTTCTCGATCTTCGAGAGCGCCTCGGCCGTGTCCGGCACAATGTCCACCCCGGTGCGCGAGGGCACGTTATAGATTATCGCCGGAAGGTCGGTCGCGCCGGCGAGCGTTTCATAGTGGTGCAAAAGCCCCCTCTGGGTCGTCTTGTTATAATACGGGGTGACCCACAAAAGCCCGTCCGCTCCCCTTATTTCGGCCTCGCGGCTCATCATCACCGCGTGATCGGTGTTGTTACTGCCTGTGCCGGCGATTATCTTTATGTCATATCCCGACTTTTTAACGTAGTCCGTGGCAAACTCAATCGCGTCCAAATGCTCGCCGTCCTCTAAGGTCGGCGCCTCGCCGGTCGTTCCGCAGATGACAAGAGCGCCGACGCCGCCCTCAGACTGCATATCGATGAGCTTTCCCATCGCGTCAAAATCGATGCCGTCGCCCTTAAACGGTGTGACAAGCGCCGTCGCCGTTCCTTCGAACAATAATTTTTTCATCATATCTCCCCCTCTTTTTAAGTAATAGGTAACAGTGAATAAGTTACTATAATATATGCGTTCTAAAATCAGTTAATGCCCTTTGCGCGGAGTATCTTTTCGACGCTCTCGTCGATGCGCTCCTCGGCGATTTTCCCTTCCGACACGGCGGAGATGATCGCCTCCTTCGCCTCTGAAAGGTCCTCCGGCATCAATAACATATCCGCCCCGGCATTGATCGCGGCGAGAGCCGCCTCGCCCGGCGAATATTCCTCCGTGACCGCGCCCATATTGAGCGCGTCCGTTATCACGATGCCCGAAAAGCCGAGCTCGACTTTCAAAAGGTCGGTTATAACGCGGCGCGAGAGGCTCGACGGCACATTTTCAAACCCGTCGGCCGTGAGCGCCATGTGAGAGACCATAACGAAGTCCGCCCCCGCGTCGATCCCGGCCTTGAACGGCAAGAACTCGCACGCGCGAAGCTCCGATAGCGTCCTTTTGCTCTCCGCCCGTCCGTTATGGGAGTTGACAGCCGTGCTCCCGTGACCCGGGAAGTGCTTGAGCGCGCACAGCATTGAGCTTTCCTTAAAGCCTTTAACCTCCGAAGCGACCATTTTCGCGACCGCCTCCGCGTCCGTCCCGAAGGAGCGGTTTCCGATCTCTTTATTATCTTTATTTACCAAAACATCCGCCACGGGCGCGAAATCGACCGTGAAGCCGAGGGCCGAAAGCTCCGCTCCCAGCGTTTTTCCGACGTTTTTTGCCGCCTCTTCGTCGCCCGACGCGCCGATCTCGGCCATCGGGGGAAAATGCGTCACCCTGACAAGCGGATTCGCCCCGGCACGCGAGACGATACCGCCCTCCTCATCCACCCCGATGAACGGGGCGATTTTTTTATTTTCCAAGTAGCCGGCGATTTTTTCTTTCACCTGTGAGTCGGACTCGATGTCCGCCGCGAAGAGGACGATTCCGCCGACCGGGAGCTCTTCCTTCACCGATGAGGCGGAAACGAAGAAAAGCTGATAAACCTTTTCCTCTGTCGTCATAGCGTCCATCGTTTTTTCAAGCGCGGACGGCTCCTTCACCTCCGGCACGAAAGGCTCCTTTTCCGGCGCTTTGGCGCACGACGATAAAAGTGCGAGCAACAAAAGCAAAACCGGTGCTTTTTTCAAGAAAATCACTCCTTTATTATATAGGCGTTGACCTCTTTGATCAAGGCGTTGCCCTTCTCCGTTTTGTCCTTCGGTTCGATGATGATATTTTTCACCGTCATCGGCGACGAGAAAGAGTAGACCGACGAGCCCGAGGCAATGTCATAGTCGCTGACGCCGACGGAAAGCTTTCTGTCGCTCTCATCCGTCACGAACACCGAAAAGCCGGCGTCCGAATCGGCGATAAGCGCCGAAATGCTGATCCCGTCGATCTTTAAGCCCTTTTCCGTGCCGAACGAAACGACGATTTTTTCGTCCTTGTCATAGTCCAATATCTCGAAGCTGTCCGCCCCGTCGATACACTCGGCCGCGGCCGAATAGTCGCCCGTGTCCGTCTTTTTATACGCCGCCCAGGAAAGACGCGAGAGATTTAAGACTTCCGAATCGGCATAGTTTTTCATTTTGACCTCACCCGAGGAAAGACGGCGCGACATTACGGAGCCGATCGCGATACCGCCCGACACTATCGCCGCGAGCGCGGCGCACGCTATGATGAACTTAAAGTTCCTGCCGGACGCTATCTTAGTCGCTATCCTTCTTGCCGGCGAGTAATTCTCGCGCGCTATGGCAGAGAGCGCCTTTTTGAATTTTAATGTGAGCACGCGGTAGTCCGGGTGAAGCGACGACACACGGTCGAGCGCCTTTTTCATCTTCCCTGTCTCACGCATGTAGGCGAGCATTTTCCCGTGCGACGAGAAAAAACGCTCAGTCGAGGAATAAAAGTCCCCGAGCGACGAAAGATCCGGCTTTTTGGGGCTCACCTCGCGGAAAATGCGCCCGTTTTTCTTGATAGGCGTCATATAAAGATCGCTCGAAAGGTACCATTCGATAAACTCAAACGGGCTCGTTTCCAAAACCCTGTCAATAAAGTCATAGATCGCGTCAAAATCCGTCTTCTGATTGTCGGTATAAGTATAGTACGCTATGATATAGAGCATTCTTTTGGGCGATGACTTCTTTTCGGGGAGCGCGTTTTTCAAAATTTTCTTTAAGTCCGTCTCCGCCTTTTTGGCGAGCGCCGGATCGTCCGACAGTTTTTCGGCCACCGCGTCAAACCCGAACGCGTCATAGCTCACGAAAGAGAGCGCAACGTCGCCCGAAAGCTCCAATATCTCCTTTGCGGCAAGCACCGTCTTGTGCTTTGCCGACATTTCCTCCCCGAGCTCCTCCGCCCCGGGAATCGGAAACTTTTCCGCCTGGGCGGCCGTAATGTCTCCCGGCACGAGCGAGGCCATATAGCCCGAGAGCGCATAGTAATAGACCGAGTCGAAAAGCGGAGCGGCCTTTTCGTATTTTTCCTTAAGCTCCGCGCATTTTACGCCCATATAGCAAAGCGCCTCAAGCCAGTCGGGCGACGAATCGTAGAGCTCTTTTATTCGCTCCGACGCCATAAGCGAGAGTACCTCGTTGTCCTGCATCTTTGGCATCTCGCAATAAACGCTGTCCAAATATTCAAGGAGCGAGTGCACGGTCTTCTTGCGCGAAAACATATATGTAAAATACCGCCTGATGAGCCCTTTGCCCGGAAGCATCTTATTCTCGATGATGCGGTTATAAAGGTCGGCCGACTCGCGCATCGCGTTGATGTGCGTGAACAATATCTCGTCGTCCTCGGATTTTAAGCACTGCTCTATGTCAAGCGTCAGAATGTCGTAGAGCTCCTCTTTCTCCTTGCCCTCTATGCAGTCGTAGTTTAAGACAAGGCGCCTTAAGACTTCGAGCGACGAGGGGGCAGAGCGCGACTTTAATATTCTCCTGTAATTTCTCAAAAATTCCGAATAGCAGGTCAAAACGCCCTCTTTCGCACCGGCTTTTAAGAGCTCTGTGAATATCACGGTGACTCTGCCGAGCTTCTGGGGCAGGCTTTCTGCGTTTTCATGAAGGGTATAGATGCACACAAGGTCGTCGTAAAAGCGGAGTGACATTTTTCTCTCGTGCCCCATCTTTTCGCCGGCCTCCTCGGCAAAGTCGAAAAATCTGCGTTTTTCGTCCTCCGTCCTCTTTCCCGGCGCGACGAACGACAAAAATTCGCCGGACAGATCGTCCTTAAGGTCGGCGATGTGCAGATACTTTTTGTTTTCAAAGTCAAACACATAGTCCTTTGAAATGCTTAAATTCTCCAAAAACGCGTCCGTCTTATTAAGCCTTAGCTTTTCGGGCGGCAGAAAATAAACGTTTGATTCCGGGCGGAGGTTCACCTCGCCGAAAAGCGTCATAAATCCGATGTTGCACCTTATATAATAAGGAAGGTCGGAATAGAGCCTGCGCAAAAAAAGCTCGATCTCGGCAATGGAATATCCCGCTCCCGGCGAGATGAAGACGTTTCTGCCCTGCTCGCGCGAGGCGATGGCCGCCGCGAGGAGCGCCTTATATTCCGCCTCTGAAATGTTTATTCTTCTTTTAAGCGAGGAAAAGTCCGGCGGAGCGGGAAGCTCGCCCGTGTCCTCGACCGCCGGCAATATGGGCGACGAGCCCGAAAGTGCGGCCGGCTCGGATAAGAAAAACGAGCCGTTTTTCTTATGAAGAGAAAGTGACGCGCCGTTTACTACGAACGTGTGAATGTAGGGCTGTGAGTTCTTTTTCCCCTTAACTCCGGTCCCGATCGCGACAAGTCCGCCGCCGAGCGGCACGGCGCACTTTAAGCCGGGAAAATCCTTCCCGTCCAGATAATATATGTCAACCGCGGAGTAGAGCGGCTTTAAATTCGATTCGATATAGCTTTCCGTGAGTCCCTTTGACTTTGAGAGCGTCGAAAGACCGAGTTCGGTTTTGACAAATATGTGCTGTTCGATCATTTTTTCTTAGCTCCTTTCGTGTTTCTTTATTTATTTTATCAAAATTTAAAAGAATTTTCAAGTTAATATTGACAAATGGCGAATTTTTTTTTATAATAGTAAATGTCGTGTTAATATGCTGGTGTGGCTCAATGGCAGAGCAGCTCATTCGTAATGAGCAGGTTGTCAGTTCGATTCTGACCACCAGCTCCAAAAAAAGAGCATTGCGAAAGCAATGCTCTTTTTCAGTGAAACAGATCCTTCGGATCTATGAAATGTGCTTCCTGCTGTCACATATCCCTCCGGCTGGAACTATGACCATCAGGATTACGGCCTTTACATAAAAGAGGCGCGCACCGAGGGCTACAGCTTTGCAAACGCCTTTGCCGCGTCCGGCGGTTACTCCATTACCGACACTGTTAAGACTGTCGGCGGAACGAAACTGACCGATCCCAACTTCCCACGCGAAATTTCCGTTTCGCCCGGAATGATGAGCCCCGTATTCTCAAGCGTTAGCCTTTACGAAAGAATCTTCTACACCTTCCCCGACCATGGCGATTCCGGCGAGAGCGCGCACTTTTTCTGGGGATATTACGACCTTGTGGATCTTCACGAGAACGTGCCCACAAAGCCCGACGAGGTGAAACTCTCGCTTTCGGCAAAGCGCCTCGCCGCGTTCTATAAAGACGGGAAAACGACAGTTGAGTTCGTCTCGGACGATTCCGCGCTTGCCAAGCTTAAGAAAACCTACTCGTCCGACCCGATCGCCGAGATGTGGGGCGAGATAAAGAGTGCGGACGGAAGAGCCTATACTTTCACGGGCAATAACGCCCGGTTATCCCCCACCGTCACCGCGACATGGGGACGGAGGAAGCCTCACCGTCACACGGGACGGCGAATTTACCCAGAAGGGCGTTAACTTAAACACGCCGACCTTTAAGCTCTACGGGCCGGCGGCAGGAAAGGCGGACTCTCTTAAGATAGCCTTTTCGGAGACAGGACTCAAGTTTGACATCGACCCCAAAGCAAATAACGCGATAGCGTATATTGACATTTCCTATACCACCGTCGCGATCAAATCCGGAACGGCGGATGCTTCCGGAAACATAAGACTTGCCGGAGGCATGAGCATCGGCACCGTGCTTGACGGTGCGTCCTTCACAATGGAGGAGCTCGGTTACGGCTTGAAGGGCAATAATTTCAAATTAAACGGCGTTCACGCGACAGGCTCGTTCGACACCGAGAAGATGTTCAATTTGGAGCTTTTCGGCATCGAGGGTGAGATAAACACCTTCACGGACGAATATTCCTTCAGCTTAGAGCTCAGCGCATTTGACCTTTTCAAAACTGAGGCGGAGCTTGCGCTCGTACGCGAACGGCGAATTCCTCCCGAACCGCGACTATTTTGCCGGCGTCCGCGCCTATAAAAAGTTCGGAGACGGCAAGGTATGCTCCGAGACGGCGATCTCGGACCGTCAGTATCTTTTAGAGTTCACCCCGGCGGACATCACGGTGAAAATAGACGGGGACGAGATATTAAAGTCCGCCTCCGGAATCTATGAATACACCGTCGGACGAGGCGAGCACTACTTGACCGCTGAGACAAATGCCCTGGGCGTCCGTGCGGTAAGAGAGGACACCGGCGCAGAGCTTACCAAGAGCGGAAACGACTTTTTGATTCCCGACGATTTTTCCGGGACGCTCATGATCCGCATCTCGGCTGTCAGCCTCTCCGGAATCACGGACGAATTTCTCCTTATCTCGCGCGACGACGGAGACATTTCGTTAACGCTTGAAAACGACATCGTCTATGCCGACCGCAAGACCGGCGCATATAAGGTTTCCGGCGCGGCAGAGCCCGGAAGCACGGTATACCTTATCAAAGACGAGGCGGCAACGGCCGGCGGCGACTCGCGCTTTACGATCAATGGCGCGCTCGAGGAGGACAGCAATGTGCTGACCGCGGCCGTCTGGGCTAAGGACAGCTCGGGGAACATCTCGGCTTCCAAAAACGTATACATCGTAAGATCGGCCGCGTATTCCGTCACAGTCAACGCAAGTGAGGCCGCGCAAAACGGCTCGGGCGAATATTTCCCGGGCGACGAGGTAAAGATCTCGGCCGGCACAAAATCGGGCTACACCTTCTCGGGCTGGAAAGCGACCGGCGACTTAAAGTTCGCAGATAAGAGCAAGGCAGACACGACGTTTACCATGGTAGGGGCCGACGTTAGGGTTACCGCACAGTGGAAAAAGAAATCCTCCTCGGGCGGTGGCGGCGGCTCATCTGCTCCCGTGAAATTCACCGTTTCGTTTGACGCAAACGGCGGAACGAAGACAGAGAACGAAAAGGTCGAGAAAAACTCTCTCCTTTCAAAACCGGCCGACCCTGAAAAGGAAGGCTTCATCTTCACCGGCTGGTATGCAGATAAGGAATTAAAGACCGAATACGACTTTTCGGAAAAAGTCACAAAGAGCTTTACGCTCTATGCCGGCTGGCGCGAGGTTAAGAGCACAATAGTGCTCACGATCGGCGAAGCCAATGCATTAATCAACGGAAAAACCGAAAGCACGGACGTCCCGGCAAAGATAGTTTCCGACCGCACGTTCCTTCCCGTCCGCTTCGTGGCAGAATCGCTCGGAGCGAAAGTCGGCTGGGACGGCAATGAGAACAAGGTCACGATAACCGACGGTGATAAAAAAATCGAGCTTATCATCGGAAAGAGAGAAATAACGGTAAACGGCAAGGCAGAAAAGCTTGACGCCGCGCCCTTTATCGAGAACTCGAGGACGCTCGTTCCCGTGAGGTTCATCTCCGAAGCGCTCGTCGCTTTAGTAACTTACGACGAAAAGACAAAAACCGTCACTATCAAAAAATAAAATTAAGCCCCCGAACATAACGTTCGGGGGCTTAATTGTCAAGTATCACAAATTACGCACTTGAAATGGCGGCCGTTTTGTGATACAATAATCGTGAAAGGCGGTGCGACCGTGAACTATAAAATTGCCGGCTTTGTTTTCGGCGTGAAAAATAAATACCCGTATATAGGCGCTCTCATGCGCGGTTACGAAACGAACGAGGCCGCTGTCTACACGGTCGAGATTCCGGAAAGCGAGATCGCCGCGTCGCATATGACAGAGCCGTCGCTTCCACCCGGCTATCACGAAAGCCTTTGCATATACCGAAAGATATGCGACTATGTGTCCGATCACAACGCGTTTATGATGCACTCGTCCGTGCTCTCGCTAAACGGCGCGGGCTTCGCCTTCACGGCAAAGAGCGGAACGGGAAAGACGACGCACTCCGTTCTCTGGCGCGACAATTTCGGCGCGGAGATAATAAACGGCGACAAGCCGATATACACTTTTTCCGGCGGCGAATTTTTCGCGCACGGAACGCCCTTTTGCGGAAAAGAGAATTTCTCGGCCAACAAGAGCGTGAAAATGAAGGCCGTGTGCTTTTTGTATCAGAGCAAAGAAAACTCTATCCGCCGTATGAGCGCGCCGGAGGTCATCTCAAAGATTTTCGAACAGGTCTATATGCCCCCTTCAGTCTCCGGTAAGGAACACGTTTTGGAGCTTTTGGACAAGTTCATAACCGCCGTGCCGTTTTACCTTTTGGGGTGCGACATTTCGCGCGACGCGGCGCTTTTATCCATGCGCACGATGGCAGAAATCACTGAAAGCGAGGAAAAATAAATGAAAATAAAATCCGAATTTATATTAAAAAACATTGCCGGCGAAAACGTCGTCGTTTTCCTAAGCCCGGAATTTTCCGACAAGGTCGTGACGCTTAACGACACCGGCGCTTACCTGTTCGGCCTTTTGAAAACCGAGCAGACCAAAGAGTCCCTGACCGAGGCAATGACAAACGAGTATGACATCGACTCTGCGACCGCCGGGGCGGACGTTTCGCGGTTTTTGGATTCGCTCTCTGCGATCGGAGCGCTCGAATGATCAAAAACCTCCCGATGGACGAGCTTTTTCCGTTGATAAAAGAGGCGCTTTTAAAAGGCTCTGAATTTTCGTTCATTCCGAACGGCACGTCCATGCTTCCGCTGATCCGCGGAGGGGTCGACACCGTGCGCCTTAGTAAACTGCCCGATACCGTCCGCATCGGCGACATTATTTTATATTGCCGCCCCTCAGGGCAAAAGGTGATGCACCGCGTCATCGGCAAAACAGGGGCGGGCTATATTTTCTGCGGCGACAATCAGTCTGCCCGGGAGCGCGGCGTCACGCGCGAAGATATGGCGGCGATCGTCACGCATATAACGCGCGACGGGAAGACGGTCGACCTTGAAAACGACCGCGACTATCTTCGCTATAAAAAAAGGACCGTGCACAAAAAGCGCATTTTGTGCCGCATCACCGAAATCAAAAGAGCAACAAAAAAGCTGCTGCACCTTTGAAGTGAGCAGCTTTTATATTTTGTCCCTAAAATGTCTTCTTGCCGCCGTGCCGGCCGCGAGCGTTGCCAGAGGAACGGCATAGCCGACATAAGCGACCGCTCCGCCCGCTCCCATCAGCATGTTAAACACCGCGTGATACGTTATCGCCATGCATAAAAGCCCGGCGACGGAGGCCGCCATGATCTTTGGCATCCTCTCCGCAAGCTTTAACCCGTACCCCGTGATGAACGCGCAGACGATGTGCATCGCCCCGGTCGAGCATCCGCGCACGAGAAGATAAAAAAGGTTGTCCGTCCCGTTCTGGAGTAAACAGCAGATGTTCTCAAATGTCGCAAAGCCGACCGCCGTATGAACGGCCGCCTCCGCGGCAGAGCCCGAGTCCGGCTCAAAGACCGCGATATAGAAAATGAGCGGCAGGAGCTTGACCGTCTCCTCGATAACAGGCGTTATCTCCATCGTCGCCGCGATGCCGCCGGCATTATAGAGCGACGAGAAAAACGTGTTAAGATATGCCGAAACGATGCAGGCGAGCATTCCCGAAACGATGAATATATAGCTCTTTTTTCCGCGCCGCCAGGCAGATGAAAATGTTCTCTATGAAATAGGACATTTTGCCTCCTCCTTCCACTGTGAAACAGCGATCACGATTAAAGACGCGTTAAGCAAAAACGTGTCGATTAAATAATAGGGCTCGGAAAACCTGTCGCCCGGGCTGAAGCACGAGGCTATCCAGAGAAGATATTCGGACGCATAGAAGAACAGCGCCGCACGCGAAACGGCCGTGTCCTTTTTTAATATGAGCCCCTTCATGGCAAAATACCCCAAAAACGCCATTGCCGCTCCCATGATCGCGTTTTCAAAATAGCTCCCCCGGAGCGAGAAAACGACCGCCATCACGGCCGAGAAGGCCGGGAGTGCAAAATATTTTGCCGACCGCGGATCGTTTCCCGTCTCGCCCGAAAGCCTGATAGCCAGGAAAATGAACGCCGCCGTCCAGCTTAATTCCGACACGCAGAAGACCTGCGGAGTCGTTTTATAAAGCACTATGTATAAAAGCCAGTAGGAGAGCCCCAGGGCATAGCTTGTGTAAAACAGCGTCAAAAGCACCCACTCGCGGCTCCTTTTTCTGACCGCCGAGTAAAGCGACAGCGCGGCAAGCACAAACGTGATGAAAAGCTGGATCGCGTTATCTGCCAGTTCCGCCATCTTTTTTCTCCTCCCCGCTTTTTTTGATTCTGCTGCATAAAAGCGTGAACGAAACGCCGAAAATGAACGCAAGGATCCCGGTCACGATATATCCCGGAACGTCCCCGTCCGCAAAAACGCTCGCGCTCGCGCCGGGCGCCGTGCCTTTCTGCCACAGCGTTTCGCCGTATAAGCATATGAGTGCGGAAACGGCCGTGGTCAAAAAAATTCCGGCCGTGAAAACACAGGCACTCTTTTTCTTTTTTTCGCGTTCGCGGATCTTTTCGGCTCTTGTGAGCACCGCTTTCAATCTTTCATCATCTGAACGCAACGGAAATCCCCTCCTTTTCAAGCATCGGGCGAATGTTTTTCTTCGCCGTCTGCAAAAGCTTGTCAATCTGTTTTTCCGTGCGGTGCATGACCTTGCCGGCCTCGGCATAGCTCAGATTCTCGGCATAGACTAAGCAAAGCGCCTCGCGCTGAGGTGCGCTCAAAGCGCCCATACAAGCGCCGAGCACCCGTTTTATCTCGCCTTTCTCCGGGTCGTCATAATATGCCGCCTCCGGCGAGAACGAGTCGGAAATGAACACCGTGTGCGCGTGCTTTCTCAAAAACGAGATGACCCGACTGCGGCACGACTTATACATGTAGCCCGAAAAGCTCGTGTGAATGTGCGGTTTTTTCGCGGCGAGATAGGCAAAAGCGTCGATCATCAGGTCCTCCGCGTCGTGCGGATTTTTGACGTAGCCCCCGATATACTCGGTCAGCCTGTCTCCGAAAAGCTCCAAAAGCGCCGAGAGCGCGTCATTCTTTCCGCCGATATATTCAAGATAAAGCGCGTCCGCATCTTTAAGAGAATACATTGAAAAACAGCCTTTCATAAAGGTATTCGTGCCAAGTTCGGCCTACTTTTTAAGTATAAAACACAGCATAATAAAAATCAAGCGGATTTCCGCTTGATTTTTATCGTTATGGCCGAAAGAGAGCCGATCACGCCGCCCAATGTGTTCCCGAAAATGTCGTTAAGCTCCGCCGTGCCGAGCGAGGTGATGTACTGCGCGCTTTCGATCGCCACGGTGAACAAAAATGAAAACAAAATCGCCTTCTTCACGCCGAAAAACCGGCACACGCCTGCGCCGAACGGCACGAAAAGCCACACGTTGTCGACGACGCCGATCCTCGTGGAGGCGTTTTTAAAGAACGTGCCGATATATGAAAAGAGCTCCATATTCGTCTTTAGCCACGCCGTTTCGCGAAACATTATCGTTTCATATAAAATGAAAACGACGTATGCTCCCGTTAAAACCGCCGCCGGCTTTTTCGGGAGCAACAGCACAGCAACGCTGATCGCCGCGCCGATGAGCGCCACGGTATAGGGGAATCCGTTTAAGACATTGTCGACAGAAAGCATGATCTTTCCGTCTTTATTTAAAAGATAGCGTACGCCGGAAACGCTCTTTATTCCGTACTGCCCCTTTGAAAGACGCACCGGGTTTCCCTCAAGGTCAAAATACATCTCGCTGTCGACCGTCCCGTTTTTGTGGTATGTGCGCTCCGTCACGCTGTAGCCGGCCTTCCCCGGCGCCGGGCTGTAGTTAGAGTCAAGATATGTCACTCGCAGGACTCTGTTATTCTCGTCGCGGATATATTCCTCGCCGAACTGGCCGGCGGGGGCCATAATTTTCTCGCCCGACAAGCCGAGATAATACTCTCTTTTAACGTTTCCGTCATCGCCACGAAGATAGGTCTTTTTCGCATATCCGCTTCTGGTAAGCACGGGCTCACCCGAAGCTCCCAGATAGGTGACAGAGCTGACCTGTTTGTCCGCGCCGTATTCGTTATATATGCCGTAATAGCCGCCCGAGCACTCGGCCGGCTCTAAGTCCTTATCAAGGTAAAATTCATTGACCGTGCGGCCCTCCCCGTCCGCGATTCTTTTGATCGCGGCGTAGCCGGAGGTGGTCTCGGTCAGCTTTCCGTCTTCGTCAAGATAGGTGACGAGCGTCTCGTTTCCGCTGTAGGAATAGGCCGTGGCATAGTAACCGCCGTCGCGCTTTTTTGCCTCTCCGTCACCGTCAAAATAAAGCTCTTTCTCGGTCTTTCCCATGGCGTTTTTCGTCTTTTTCAAGATGGCATAGCCCTTGTCGACGGCGACGGTCGGCTTTCCCGAAGCGTCATAATAGGTGATCACCGTCCCGTCCCCGGTCTCCTCTTTAATAAGCTCGGACGACGAAAAGCCCCCGTCCGGGTCGCTCCCCCTATTTGGAATAAGCGCCCAGACCGAAAGCAAAACGAATATTATCAGCACCGCGCACGATAAAACGCGCCTTTTCCCGCTCCCGATCGCAATCACCCTCTAAAAACATCTTAATATATAATAGCACATAACGCTTTATATTGCAATATAAAACGTTATGTGCTTTTTAAATTTCTATCATCAATGTTTATCTCTTCCGGGTGCCTGAATGTGGGGACAACTTTTCGCAATGCCTCCTTTGCAATAATGTCGTCTCCGGTATCGCAGGCACTTTTAAGCTCGCTAAGCCTTCTTCCGATCTCCTCCGGAGAAAGCGGCGTATCACGCTCTATAAAGATTACGTTGTTTTCGGTTCGGTCGGAATTTTCAAGGCTTACAACCGGTTCCTCATAAAGCTTTTCGCCCGGGCGCAGACCCGTTTCCACGATTTTTATTCCCTGTGCCCCGGAAAGACGGATCATATTTTCTGCCAAATCCATTATCTTTACCGGCTGACCCATATCCAGTGTGAACAACTCTCCGTTATCAGAAATCGCACCGCTTTGCAAAACAAGTTGTGCCGCCTCCTGTATGGTCATAAAATATCTTGTAACTCTTTTATCCGTGACCGTAACAGGGCCTCCCTGCGCAATCTGGCGCTTAAACAGGGGAACGACCGACCCTGCACTCTCCAATACGTTTCCGAACCTTACCGCGGTGTATTTAACATGTCCGCATGTTGCGGCACCCTGAACAAGCATTTCACACATTCTTTTTGTTGCACCCATAACATTCGTCGGGTTAACAGCCTTATCGGTCGACACCATAATAAAACGCTCCACGCTGTATTTTTCGCAAGCCTCTATAATGTTTTCCGTCCCGAAAACATTGTTGCGGATAGCCTCTACGCAGTTATGCTCCATCAGCGGGACATGCTTGTGCGCCGCCGCATGTATCACTATCTGCGGTCGGTACTGTTCAAACACACGGCAAAGCGCCGGCTTGTCCGTTACGGAGCAGATCTCTATCTGAATATCCGGATTTGAACCGTTTGCAATTTTAAGTTCCTGCTGAACATCATACGCACCGTTTTCATATATATCTAACAGGATTACCTTGCAGGGGTTCATTCCGGCAAGCTGCCTGCAAAGTTCCGACCCTATTGAGCCTCCGCCGCCGGTTATCAAAACCGTCTTTCCTTCATAGCATCTTTTCGTTTTTCCGTCTGACACCGTCAAAGGCTTTCTGGCCAAGAGCTCTTCTTCAAAATCTGTCTTACTGTTGTTTTCATGTCTGTTTTGTGCTTTCATAAAGAAACCGTATGCCATTCGAATCATCAGCGATAAAAAAAGGCATATCGCAAAAAGACATACCTGCCCCGATATGCCTTTTTCACACCCTTTATACGATCCGTACGCTGTAAGCAATACCGCGGTAACCGCAGCATACACCGTCGTATCGCACAAAAGTGTTTTCCACTTCATATTTCGCGTTTTAGTGTTGATTTTCTTTCCGAACGGTCTCATTTATAAGCAACAACCTCTTTAACAGTAATTAGTTATTTCCCAAAAAACTTATCTTCCAGCATCAAACACAGGCAATGATAAATGGGCAGATGCATCTCCTGAATCATATATGTCTCGGTCTGCGGAGCTTTAATGCACACATCACTCATATCATTCAGCTTACTGTCTTTTGCGCCGGTCATCCCAATGACCTTCATCCCTTTTGCATGAGCAGTAGTTGCCGCAAACAAAACATTCTTGCTGTTGCCGCTGGTGGAAATGCCAAGGAACACATCTCCCGCTTTTCCATATCCATTGACCTGTTGCGCAAAGCAAAGCAGCGGCTCACAATCGTTCATATATGCTGTTGACAATGCAGGATGCCCATCCAACGCAATTGCAGGAAGCGTGCCCTGTAAGTTTTCAGCAAGAATAGAGCCAAGCTCGCGATTCTCGGCCACAAGCTTTTCCGCAAAATCGTTTCCCGACTTGCGAGGCATTTTGAAGCCCTTCATCAGTTCTCCAACAATGTGTTCAGCGTCTGCTGCAGAGCCGCCATTGCCGGCCACAAGCAACTTCCCTCCATTTTCGTAACACTCTTCCATCAGAAGATAAGATGCAATAATGTCCTCTTTCGCTAATTTCAGAGAAGGGTATCGCTCTACCAACAGTTCGATGTGCTTCATAAGTCGATTTTCCAATTCTCGCATTTTCATACCTCTTCTTATTTCAAATATCGCTCTGCAAAGTCATTCAGAGACGCTACTGTCACTGCTTGACCATAGCTTTCATTTCCGATCAATGCAGTCCGGCAACCAGAATTTTGGCCTGCTTTAATATCATTCTCCCCGTCACCAACCATCCAAGACTGCGATAAATCAATGTTGAAGTCCTTCGCCGCCCTCAACAACATTCCGGGTTTTGGCTTGCGGCAGTCGCAATCAAATTTCAATTCCGGGCGTTCCCCTTCGTATCCCTTATGCGGATGGTGTGGGCAGAAGTAGATAGCATTCAGATATGCGCCTTCTTTGCCTAGAAGTGTCTCCATTTTGTTGTGAATCTCTTCGAGTTCTTCAAAGGACACTTCCCCACGGGCAATCACAGGCTGATTCGTAACAACAATTGCCAAATAACCGGAAGCATTGATTTTTTTGATTGCATCTGCAACGCCGTCTATCAGTTCAAACTCGTCTATGTTCCGAAGGAACCCCACATATTTATTGATAGTGCCGTCCCGATCAAGGAACACCGCTTTCTGCTTGTTCTTCAGATTCTTACCGGAAACGCGACCAGTCTTGTAATCCTCGCATACAGAGTAATAGCGTTCGGGCGTCCCCATGTCCTTCACATACTCCGGACTATCGTAGCAGAACATCTTTCCGGTTTCTGCCAACGGCTTAAGAAGCTGCCGATCCAAGTCAACCTTGATGGGTTTTCCGTTCTCTCCCACAGTGCCAACCTTGTCCGTATCAATCCCAGAATGATCCAAAACTGTTGGATTGATGACATGAAGTCCAGCATTGACACGATTACGATAGTATTCCGGCCGTTCATCTTCCTTAGCCAGCCATTGCTCAACAGTCCCATTTTTATCAGCAATAATGAGTCCGCTATCGTAGGGATGGCTATTCGGGTGTGTGAAAAGAGTAACCAAACCACCATGCTGTTTATGAAAGGCTACAAACCGATTGAAATCCACATCGAACACCGCATCTGCATTCAGCAACAGAAAATCCGAATCAAGCTTATCCTTGATTTTGAAAAGTGCACCGGCATTACCCAGCGGCTCCTTCTCAAAATAGTATTCAATATGAACACCGAAAGGCTTTCCTGTTGCCGGAGATATACCCGAACCATCTCCGAAATAGTCCATGATGATGTTTCCGAGATGTGAGACGGTCAAAATAATGTCTGTGAATCCTTGGTCGCGCAGACACTCCAGCTCACGTTCCAGAACAGGCTTCCCTTCGATTTTTATCATCGGCTTGGGGATATCACTGGCAACAGAGGAAATCCGGGTGCCCCTGCCGCCTGCCATTATTACTGTTTTCATCTCAGACCATCCTCACTCGAATTTAGTTTTTGGGTTCGTACATTTCCGGTGTATAATGGATAACTCTCGTTCCACCGTCTTCAAATTCAAACGGAATATACATCAAATCCCGCATAGCCCAACGAACAGCATCCTGGTGATCTGGCTGCACATAGAACACGAGGAATCCTCCGCCACCAGCACCGAGCAGTTTTCCGCCCAGTGCGCCGGCAGCCATACCTTTTGCGTACAGTTCATCAATGCTATTAGTCGAAACAGCCGAACCGGTTTGACGCTTCAGTCTCCATGTGTGGTCAAGCATTCTGCCAAAATCATCGAGGTCAGTGTTCTTGTCCGTCAATACACGCTCCGCATCATCAACAAGCGCAAGCATTTCCTTAAGTTGAGCAGTCTTATCCTGCTTACCTACAGCGTTTGCTTTCTGAACATCGGAAGAGAAACGAGTAAAGCCCGTAAAGAACATCATCAAATTTTTATTGAGCCGCTTTTTACGATCCGGTGAAATAATCACTGGCAGCACTTCGTAGCCGTCCGCATTGAAATTGATTCGGTTAAATCCGCCAAAGGATGCGGCAATTTGATCTTGCCAGCCACCTGCCTCCTGGCACAGGTTGCGCTCAAGGTAAATTGCTTCGTCCGCCAGCTTTTTCTTATCCGCATACTTACCCTTGAGTGCATAAAAAGCGTTCAGCATTCCAACAGCGAAGGAACTGGATGTTCCCAAACCGGAACGAGCCGGAAGATCGGCCTCATATGTAAGTCGAATCTCATGCATATCCAACATCTTCATCGCATTTCGAATCGCCGGATGCTGGATATCATCAATGTTCGTCACACGCTCCGTCTTTGAGTAGGAAAGCTCAGTAGAATAATCAAAGAAGCGCGGGAGATGGCGAACGTTCACATAGCAATATTTGTCGAAGG
>ERZ779851.620-NODE-620-length-35174-cov-3.154646_pt1 | contig 35174 bp, 25 predicted proteins | sample MGYA00511094_ERZ779851 | MGnify/ENA primary metagenome ERZ779851 (study PRJEB29588, sample SAMEA2155512) | human gut metagenome | biome: human gut; feature: human-associated habitat; material: faeces | place: Denmark | collected 2008/2010 ...
ACGCGGTTTCGTCGGTATCGACGGCGCCCGTTTCGTAGCCGCCGGCGCTTAAAGCGGCGGCATAGCTTCCGCCGATCATACCCAGCCCGACGATTAAAATTTTCGTGTTTTTTGTTAAAAAGGCTTCGTTCGGATTTTTCATGGCGTGCTCCTTTTTATTCGTAACGGCGGAGAGAAACGCCGAGGGAAGAGAGAACGGAGAAAAAATCGGGATAGCTTTTCCGTACGGCTTCCGCGCCGGAAATCGTTCCGCCTGTTATGGTGCATAACAGCGAAAGAGCCATTGCAATGCGGTGGTCGTCGTGCGAAGAGAGTACGGATTCGGGGGCATGTAAGCCGCAAGGCGGGGGAAGAACGGTTACCTCGTTTTCCGCCACGGTTACAACCGCGCCGAACTTTGCCAGTTCTTCGCGCATGGCTTCCGCGCGGTCGCTTTCCTTGATTTTTAAACGGCGCGTGCCGGAAAAACGCGCGCCGTGTTTTGCCGCGGCTACGGCAAAGAGTACGGGCGCCAGATCGGGACAATTTTTTAAATCCGCCTCGGTATATCCCGCCGAAAGTTGTTTAAAAAGCGTATCGCAGATTTTATCTCCCTGCAAACTGTTTTTGTTCAATCCGGTTACGATTACGTTGCCGCCGAGGGCATTGAGCGCTTTTAAAAACGCGGCGTTGGATTCGTCTCCTTCCGTATGGAAAATTCCCGAAGAAAAATGTTGATTTCCGCCGATAAACCATGTGTTTTGCGCCGTTTTTTCGATGCAAACGCCGAATTTTTTAAGGACGTCCGCAGTAACGGCAATATAGCTTTCGCTTTCCGCGGGAGGGAGTATTTCCAGCTCGCTGTTTTCCGGCAATAGGGGCAGGGCGAATAATAGTCCCGTGGCGAACTGACTGCTGACGTTGCCGCGAATCGTATATTTTCCGGGGAAAAGCGTTCCCGAAACGGTAATCGCGCCGTTGCCGTTTTCAGTGATTTTTTCGAAAGAGGCGGCGTTTTTAAGCGCCTCTTCGTAGACGCCGATTCCGCGTTCGGCAAGTCGCGGGGAACAGCGGAAAATCGCTTTGCCGGACCATGATGGTTTATGTTGCCGATCATCCGACTTCCTTATTAAAAGTGGATGAAATTTATTAGGTAGGATTCATGCTGTTTCATAATAGCGGGATGATTGTGATATAAATACCTGTAATAATTGCTGAAGTAATAACTCCCGATATATTGGCTCCTAGTGCATCTCCTAGGATAAATGAATCAGGATTGTCTTTACTGACAATCTTTTGTGCCACTTTGGCAGTAGTTGGTACGCAGCTTACAGCAGCAATGCCAATGACTGGATTATAATTTCCTTTCTTGATATAGTACATGATATATCCGCCTAAAATACCTCCGATACCTGATAGTAACAATGCCAACATACCTAGTATCAGCAATTTTAAGATTTTAGGATCTAGTAGCAGATGAGCGTCGCAAAGCACTCCTAATAATAATCCCAGCATAAAAGTAGAACCGTAAAGCAATGGACCGCTGACAAAATCATAAATATGTTTCATCCCTGATTCACGTACAGCCACTCCTAGAAATAGAGAGAAAAACAGGGGAGAGGCCACTGGAAAAAGGAAGCAGAGTACAGCGCAGAGTACCGCTGCGAAAGCAAGCTTTACCTTGGCATCGTAATTCTTCGGCGCTTTCTTTACGGTCATTTTGATGGAACGGAAACGTTTGGGAATCAGTAATTTAACCAAATAGGGATAACCGCCGTAAGTCAATCCTAAATAGAGATAAGCTACCACAGTAATCGGTACAAACAAATGCTTGGCTAATGCCAATGAAGTGAACAGTACCATCGGACCATCTGCACCTCCTACCATGGCTACAGAAGCACTCTCTTGTGCCGATAAGCCAAGTGCATTGGCAATTGGCAATGTGAGAAAGGTTCCTAGTTCTCCGCAAAGTGCCAGAAACAAACTAGCAAAAGGTTTTTGTAGCAGGAAACCTACATCTAGCAAGGTTCCGATTCCCATGAAGACGAAACAAGCGATGAGTCCATTACTGAATGTGAGGGTGTAAACCGGTTGCAGAAAATCTATTTGCATGGTATTCATCAATTCGTCTGTATCCGAGAGCATGGGATCAAGAAAAAGATTGCCTAGATTTCCATCCGGCATGATTAATGTTCCACAATTGATGGCTATCATACCGAGTCCCATTGGAATCATGACCATGGGTTCCAATATTCCTTTCCAACCTAGATAAATGAGTAGAAATCCCAAAAGAATTAAAAAAACGCGCGCACAGGCAAGGAACCAACCGCTTTCTATCATTGTACCAATGCCTTGGAAAAGTATTCCAAAATCTATATTTTCCATATCTAATTGTTGATTTTCAGGTTATTTATTCATTGAAAGATTCTTTTTCACATGAGTGCTTTTTTGTTGCTGATTATGCATTTCCTCCCGTTTCTTAAGGTAGATCATCTTTGTGTCCGGATAGTAATAATCTATCAGATTTAATTGGGATGCTCCATGACTGACACCATGGTAGTAACCACCTTCCTGTTTTCCTCTCAGATCGCTGTTCATTCCTCGGTTCCAGTTTTCACGGCTGTCTCCTAGAGCTTCCATCTCTTCTGGAGAATTATTCCATACTAATTGGATAAAACGGGCACGTGCTTTTTTGATTTTTCTTAAACGTTGAAGTTCCAATAGGTGGGAGCTATAGAAATCCATAGAATCTGCTGCCAGCGCTATTCCTTTAATAATAGCAGCGACAAAAAAACCGATGAGGAAAGTAAGCCCCATCATGGTCAATGTGGATAAAAATAAGTGTAGCATTATAATATAAATGTGATTTAGTAGGTAAAATAGTATTAAATTCCGAGTTATAGTGATATTCACATCGTAGTGTCACACATATATGTATACACGCCGATAGAATAATTTCAATCCGGAATGATAATGATCAAGAATAAGTAAGAGGAAATAGCTGCTAAATCAAAATATGTCCTAATGTGTAAATGAAGTATTTACACGAGGATTTTACATAATTAATGCTAGGATATAGGCTATTAAATTTTTGTTCAGGTAGAAGAATACGGTAATGGCAAAGTACTTTGATTGTAGATAAGGGTTTTGATGTTTTGGTAAACATCGGAGTACGTAAAGTGAAACATAAAAGATTTACTTCGGATAGTTTCACATTAGGAGCGTCATATCGTTTTTCTGTAGATAATTGGCGATAGGAATTCGTATCATCCGAAAGCATGGATATAGAAGATATGACTTCTGGCGGGCATTCGCGGATAATTCCTCCTTTATTTGTACTATTAAAGCTACATAACAAAAGGATACACGTACATATAGCAATAAAATACTTCATAATTACTGTTGCAAACATAATGATAAAAATGGGAATACGGAACGTAAACGAATAGATTTTATAAATTATTTCATCTTTAATTTTTGCGAAAATAGGAATAAGACAAAACAGGCTGTATCGACGAATTTTCGATACAGCCTGTTTTGTCTTATTGATAACTTTCTGATATTAGAAATATAAGTAACGGTCGTCTTTTACATCAGCTTTCTTATACAGGTCATTGATGAAACTGCTAGCATAACGCCCTGCCATATTGGACAAGTTGTTTTCTTCATTCTTGGCATCAAATTCTTCTGCACTCTTTTCTTTGTTGTAAACCTGAATCATGTAAACACCTGCATTACCTTTGATAGGACCAGTTAACTTATTTATTTCAGCTTTACTTGCATAAGCACCTAAAGCTGGTTCGCTAGCGCGAGTTACTGAAACATATGCCGGAGCAGAAAAAGTTATATGTTTTACAGAATCGCTAACTGCATTTGCCATACTTTTTACTTGGTCAATGCTGCTTGCACTTTTCATTTCAGCTATCAGTTTTTCAGCTTTTTTATCTTTGATGATTTCTGCTTTCAGCATGTCGGCAACAAGATTAATATTACGATATCCGGCAGGATTAATCTTTTCAAGAGCAACTACCATCAAGTGATCGTTTTCACCACATTCATACAATGGGGACACTTCACCTTCCTTGGCTGCAAAAATCCATTTCAACGCTTCACGAGTTCCTTTTACACCACCCACACGGTGTTCTGCGCTACGGAAATCAGCACGTTCTAACAAGCGATATCCGCTTTCTTCTGCATTGGCAACAATCTTATCCATTGTAGTGTTCTGCGCTACGAATTGGCTGAAATCATTGTATGCCTTGTTGTATGTTTCTTTGCTAAATTCAACCGGACGTTTAATCACTGCAACTTTATATTTATCTTTCATAGCTTTTTTGTCCAATACTTGAAGAATAACGTTAGCTTGTCCGATCTGAAGATTGCTTAATTCTTTAACATTAGAGTTAATCAATGTGTTGATGTATTTAGCATTGTCAGCATCTAATGCAGCACCTTCATAGTTGCGTGCAGTCAACCAAGTCGCTTCACCTGTCTGACCATATTTTTTTGCAATATCAGTAAAGTCTGCTCCACCTTTCAGTGCATTAAAAATACTATCGGCTAAAGTTGCGGTTTTAGCAGCATCTTCGGCATATACCTGAATTTGACGATATTGGATTGAATCGGGAGCAGTCTGCTTGGCAATAATTTTAAAAGCATTATATGAATCATCTGCCTGATTATAGTAAGGACCATATACTTCGTTGATAGTTACAGAGTCCAAACGAGCAACTACATCATTAGGATATACAGTCTTGTTGATTGCAATTTCAGAAAAAGGAACAACAGAGCCGGTGGAACGGATGAATGTGTTCATGTCGGCAGCGGTACCTAGCTGGTTGGCATATTCGGTTACTTCATTTAATACTTCTTTGCGATCTTCTTCAGATGGAGTTACCAATACATCAATGTATTTGATGTTACGAGTTTCAACTGGCTGTTCAAAAGAACCTTTTTTCTTGTTATACAGATCTTTGATTTCACTATTTGAAACTGTAATAGTTGAATCGCTGATAGAAGAATAGGGAATTGCAGCTAATAAAACGTCTGATTGTTCAGTACGTGATATAAAAGCATCTTCAGCTGCAACCGGATTTGAAATCAATGATTTTGCAATCAGGTTCTGATATTTTTCAGCTAAAGTAGATTGGATCAAAGTCTTTTCAATAAAATTCCAAAAAGCTCCCATTTTTTGATAGTATTCTACATATTGTGCAGGCATTTTGCTTGCATCCAGGTGAGCGTAATCTACCAGGAATTTTTTCAGCATATCTTTGTCGAAAGCACCGGTTTGCGGATTGCGGAACGGGGTTTGCATCAACAATGGGTTAGTACCTTCCTCGATGATTGCTTGAACTTCAGCTTTGCTGACAGTCAGTCCCAATTTTGCAGCTTCTGCTGCGATTAATTGGTTATTTACGTAAGATTGCCATACTTGGTCTTTCACTTGAGTCAGTTGGTCGTCATTTAATGCAGAAACACCTTGTGTCAATTTAATGACTTCTGTGTATTCGTCTACCATTTTTTGATACTCTTGTGCTGTAAGTGTTTTTCCATTTACTTCACCTACGTCTTGTTTACCCTGATGTGGTTGGAGAACCTTCCATGCGTCTCCGGCAATGAATGCGAAGAGGGCAAGTCCGATTACAACGACCAACAGAGGGCCTTTACTTCTGATTGTTTGTAATGTTGCCATTTAATTTTACTATTTTTGTTTATTGTTTTTTTATACTTCATAGATTTAGCGCACGAAGATACAAAAAATGCAGCTTACAAGCTATTTTATTGTGAAAAAAATCTGTTATTCGATTACTTTCAACTTTACTAATTCAATTCTTGTTGCTGTTACTTTAATTATTTTGAAATGGAATTTATCGAAAATGATCTCTTCATGTATTTTGGGGAAACTTTGGTATTGGTGCAGGATGAGTCCACCGATAGTTTGGTAATCATCATTTTCCGGTAGGTCAAGTGAGAACAATTCATTGGCTTTTTCTATTTCCAGACGTCCGGAAAGGATGTATTCATTGTCACCGACGGATTTGGCAATGTAAGAAGTTGTATCATGCTCATCTTCTATTTCGCCGAAAATTTCCTCCACTAAATCTTCTAGCGCCACGATGCCGGATGTACCTCCGAATTCATCGACTACTACAGCTAAGGATTTCTTTTGCTGCATGAATAGTTTCATCAGCTTATGCGCTCCCATCGTTTCGGGAGCAATAGGTAGTTGGCGTACACTCTTAGTCCAGTCGGTCTGTTCACGAAACATTTCAGAAGAATGGATATAACCTATAATATTGTCAATGTTTTCTTTATAGACAATGATTTTACTGATTCCGCTTTCAATGAAGCGGGCTTTTAGTTCTTCTATGGGAGTTCCATATTCTATGGCAACAATTTCGGTTCTGGGTACCATACAATCCCTAATTCTGATATTCGAAAAATCTAGTGCATTTTGGAATATCTTGACTTCGGTGTCTATGTCTTGTTCATTTTGAACATCTTGTATACTGCTTTGAATAAAGTAATCTAGATCGACTTTGGTAAAAGCTTTTTCATTGGCTTCTTTATTTGTTTTAATGCCTATAATGTAAAGTAATATATTGGATATTCCCGAAGCAAACTTGCTGATGGGATAGAGCAAGACATAGCAAATGTAAGTGGGAACTGCAAAAATATTCAGAGTGAAATTGGGGTTAATCTTAAATAAGGTTTTAGGTAGGAATTCTCCTGTGACCAAAATGATTAATGTGGAAATAATTGTTTGGATCAGTACTAATAAAAAGTGGTTGTCTATCAATCCTGCCAGCAAGTTTTGTTCAATGACTTGTGCCATCAATATACCGTAAATGACCAAAGCGATGTTGTTCCCTACCAACATGGTAGAGATAAAATTGTTCGGATTATGAAAGAAGATGGAAAGTATACGTGAATTTATGCTTTGGTTGTTACGATCCATTTCAAAACGTAATTTATTGGATGAAACAAAGGCTATTTCCATGCCGGAGAAAAAAGCGGAAAAAGCCATTGTGATAAGAATTTGTATAATAATACCCATAATAGTGAGTGAATTAGCGTATCGAATCAGTTCTGGTGCTATTTGCAACAGCTTTTGTACTGTCTGCTGGTGCTGTATCTTCTACAGTGAAAATACCTGTGTTATTATAAATTTGATATTCTGTCATTTGCTGGTTAGATTCAAATCCATAACCGGTAATGATTTTATCTTCTTGTTCAATGCGGATAAATTTGTCAGAATAGACCCTTTCCTGTTTTTCATCCCAAAAGAGCAGGTCTGTGTCAAATTTGTCGCCTCTTTGGCTGCGGATATGCACATTGCTTCTCAATTCCCAAAGTTTCTTTTTCTCGTAGTAATAAGCTGTATCGGCTTTTATGCTGGCATCAATATGGAATAGGGAATCAAATTTTTCCAAATAAACTCCTTTTTCAAATGCCCAATAAGGAGGATTCTTTTTATCATAAATTTCCCATTCTTCTGTGATAATTTTGTAGCGGGTAATACCGGAATCGGATATAAGGGTAGTAACCCCCAATGTTTTCATGCTAGGCAATGAATCTCTTTCTGTAATAGCTTCCGCCAGATTTTTTTCGCCTCCTGAGCATGCTGGGAATAAAACAAACATAACAGTTGTCCAAACGGCAACTGTTATGTTTAAGAATATAAAGTGTGATTTTTGTTCTTTTTCAGACGACATAATTATCTGATAGTTGTTGTTTCACCAATCCATCCGCCGATTGTAACAGAGTCACCTTTCTTCAAGCTGAGGAAGAACAAGTCTGCGTCTTTAGGAGTATGGGCTGCATAAGTACCAATTAGTTTATTTGCTTCTTCAGCAACACTAGGATCTACGCTTTTTGCTTTTTGCAATTTGTCGATAACTGCAAAATAAGTGCATTTGTTCAATGCTGCTTCATCACTCCAATTAGGACTTGATGCATACATGTTAGCAATCAAAATGTAAGGTTTACCGTTGTTGCCATCTAACGAGATCGCTTTCAGTGCATATTGTTTTGCTTTGCTCAACTGTTTCTTACTAAATAAAATGGCAGCGGTTTTATATGCATAATCAGCTTTCTTTAATTGGTCTTGTTCTAAATTGATAGCTTGATCAAAATAGTCGATACATTTGTCCATATCACCTTTCTTGTAATACATGTATCCGCAACCTACAGCAGTTTCGGCAGTCGGTTCGATGGCATGTGCGGCTTCAGATGCAGCAAAGTAAGCTTCCTGTTCTGTACAGTTTAGCATCTGCATTACAGAAATAACTTGCTTCAGATAATCCAAATTAGTTTTGTTTTGTTCAACTTTCGGAGCATAGATAGCTTGTAGGTTGTCGCAAGTCGCTACACCACTGTTAATGAAAAATGCATCGATATTGTCTTTTGCCACTTTCAATAATTTTTTGTCATTTTCCTTTGTGGCAGCTTTTAAAGCTCCATCAGCAACTCCTGATGCAAATAAATAATCTTGAATGAATTGTTCTTTGTATGCTTCATCACTCTTCATTTTACGGGCAGCAGCATCCATGAATTCTTGTAATACAAAATAGTCGGAATTTTCTTTTTCAAGTTCAATGGCTTCTTTGAACATGTTGTATGCTTCATTCATGTCCTGTCCACCCATTGTGAAGTAGTCATGGGCCTTCATACCGATGATTGAGCCTTTTGTAGCATCTCTTTTAACCAACTTGTTCAAATCGTCCAGATATTGGATACGTTGGTCGTGAACTTTCATCAGTTCGTTAAAGTATTGTTTTTGTTTAGCTGCATCTTTTTCACCGGCTATTAAAGCACGAAGAATTTTTGCACCATTAGTATAAGTACTTACTTGAGCTTTGGGGGCTTCTGTAAATACGCTCATCCAAGGAGTATAGGCGTCCTTGAAATTGTTAGTTTTGACATACTCAGTGTAAATACTGATATTTTTCAAGCATCGGATACTGTCTTCACCATGTCCGAATCTTGATCCGTCTGACGCTCCGGTCTGAGCGAAAGAAGCTGTCGTACCTAAGGAAAGAACGAACAGCGCTGTTACCATCTTCATTTTCATCGTATATAAATTTAGTTGTTGTTATTTATTTGCTTCTCTCCATTTTATTAATCAACTTTCCACTTCATGAACCAACGTTCATTGAAAGTAAGTCCAATATTGATTCTCAAATAATTTTCTTCCATTAATCCTTTAAATTTAGGACTGACTTTAATGTATTGCCCGGAAATGTTCAGCATAGATTTACTTTGGAACATGGGAAGTCCGAAACCTACACTGACGCCATATTCGCGTGCACCGTCTTGAAAACTGGTTGCTCCTGTGTCCGGATCAGTATAGCTTACCTTATTATAAGGAGTTGAATAATAAGCTCCCATACGGTAACGGATACGCTTCAGATAGTTGTGGCTGATATAACTTGGTACGAATTCCGCACCAAAAGCTATTTTTGTGCGGTTATTCATTTCCACACTTTCTTTGTTGAACTTGCTCCAAGTCAGATCGGCTGTATTCCATTTTTGTAAAGTATAGTCAACCCCAATCGTCAGGCGGTTGTCATATACATAAGTAAGACCTGCACCAAATGTATGTGGCATTTTAAACGGGTTGGGAATAGTATCGCCGGTTTGTGACTGTACATAAATGGAACCATTACTTTCCGTACCTGTCTGATGATATTTATATGCATCTCCGTGCAAGGTATGTCCCAGTGTATAAACGGCACCTACATTTATTGTGTTTTTCTTGTTTAACTTATAAGTATACTGTAAACCAAAATCCAATTTATAATCACTGATGGAAAATTTGTCTAATTTGATACTACGTGTATCTGTCGCTCCAATAGCTGTCATGGATTGATGGGTAATGTCTCCATAAAGATATGAAAAATTTGCACCAACAGACAAATTATTAAATACTTTATAACCTAATCCTACAAAAACCTGATGAAAGCCTCCGTCGCCATTATAAGATTCGGCCCACTTTCCGTTATTGTCTACATCCTCAAAATCATGTGTTTTGGAGATGCTGTAACCTACTGTGGAAAATGGAAGAAAACCAACTGTCATTCCCATTTTTTTCCATAGGCGAAATTGCATAGCCAAATAATCAAAGCTTGAATTTTTAGCATTGGTTTTTACATTACCATCCTTGAAGTTCGCATTTTGAAGAGTCATTCCTGCATCGAACAAGAATGTCAATGAATCGATAGCTGTATAAGATGCCGGATTAGATGCGTTGATTTGGTAGCCGTTTCGCAAGCCGTATGCTATTCCTCCCATCGCTTTACTGTTACCAAAATTTTGATCAGCTAACTGACCAAAGCCGTAGCGTGTATAGGGAGAATTTGTGCTTGTTTGGGCTACGGCTAGCCCTGTGACTGTGAGTAATATTGACGCACTAATCAGTCTTTTATAATTTATCATTATAGCTTAATATTCTGTTTAAACCTTTCAATACTAAAAATCTATCTGCAAAGATGATACTTTTTAATTTTGTATCAAAAGAAAATTCATCTCCGCCCGTTAAAAAAACCAAAAGTCCCGGATAATTCTTTTGAAGATGGGTGATATACCCGCTCATTTCAAATTCCATTCCGCGAATGACCCCTGCCCGGATAGCTGTTTCTGTAGATTGTCCATACATCGGAACTTCTCCTTTGGCGCTTACTTTGGGGAGTTTGTCGGTGAATATGTTCAATGCTTTGAAACGCATACGCATTCCTGGAGAAATATTGCCCCCATGATAGGATCCGTCGGCATCGATAAAATCGTATGTAACACAGGTCCCTGCGTCAATAACCAGTACATCGTGTCCAGGCTTCAGCCAGTTTGCTGCAACCACAGCTGCTAAACGGTCCATACCCAGTGTTTGAGGCGTTTTATATAAATTAGTGATAGGAACAGGGGTTTCATGACTTAATTCGATGATGTTAAAAGGCAATCTTTCCAGTTGGTGCCGGATCGTATTGCTTAGTGTTATGACAGAAGCTATGATACCTCGTTTCAACGGGTATCGGGAGCAAAGCATCGGGAGGCAATCTAAAGAATGATTGGAGCCACGAAATACTTCAACTAACTCGCCTTTGTCAAATATAGCCAATTTAGCTACTGAGTTTCCTATGTCGATTATTAAATTCACAACTTTGCTTTTTCGGCTGCAAAGTAACGTAAAAAATAAATAGGAATAGCAATAAAAAATGGTATTTGTGAGGAATTAATTAATATTTAGGTGTACTTTTGCATCGGTAAACAGAGAATGGAATTTATGAATAAATTAATTATAGCATTGATACTGTTATTCTTTTTCTTGGGTCAATCGGTTAGAGGTCAGGAAGATAACATAAAGGTAAGTCTGATGACTTGTGCTCCCGGTACAGAAATATATGCTTTGTTCGGGCATACGGCATTGCGCTATGAGGATACGGCACGTGGAGAGGACTGGGTGTTTAATTATGGTATGTTCAGCTTTAATACTCCCCGTTTTATCTATCGTTTTGTCAAAGGAGAGACTGATTATGAATTGGGCGTAACCCGTTATCCTTATTTTGAAGGCAGTTATGCTATGCGTGGTTCCTCGGTTTATCAGCAGACATTGAATTTGACTATTTCGGAAAAACAGAAACTCAGAAGATTGCTGGAAGAGAATTATCTGCCGAAGAATAGGGTTTATCGTTATAACTTTTTCTATGATAATTGCACTACACGTGCGCGTGATATAATAGAAAAGTGTATTGAAGGAAAGGTTGTTTATTCTGAAGGAAAAGAGAGACTCTCTTTTCGGGATATTGTCCATCAATATACTAAAGGACACAAATGGGATGAACTGGGCATTGATATGTGTTTGGGCAGTGAAGCTGATAAGCCTATTGATACGCGTAAGCAGATGTTCGCTCCTTTTTATATGTTGGAGGCAGCAAAAAAAGCAACTATAGTAGTAGGTGACAGCGTGCGTCCTTTGATTCTGCATGAAAAAAAGGTAGTGGATGTAGAACCAGAGGACGTTAGGGAAGGCTTTCCGTTGTCACCCATGGTGTGTGTCTTTATTTTAATAGGAATTACTTGTTTTGTAGGATGGTTGCAGTTTAAAACCAGGAAAATAATCTGGATTTGGAATTTGCTTCTTTTTGGTGTACAAGGGTTAGCGGGGTGTGTCATTACTTTCCTGGTCTTTTTTTCTACTCATCCTACGGTAGGGTCCAATTGGCTTATCCTTTTATTGAATCCTATCCCTTTAATTTATCTTCCGGTTATGGTTTATCGAGCTATAAAAGGTAAAAAAGACCTCTATCATACAATAAATGTAGTGTATTTAACACTTTTTATAATGATAATGCCGTTTGTACAGCAAAAATTCAATGTAACGGTATTACCTTTGGCACTGTGTTTGTTGATATGTTCTGCAAACCACGTTTTATTATATTACAGACAAAACAATAAATGAAAGGACGCATCTTAACTTCTCTTTTGACTGTTATCGCATTAACAGGGTTGCAGGCACAGAACATTCCTGCGGTTCCCAGGTTGGTGGTCGGATTGACTATTGACCAGTTGCGGACTGATTATATAGAGGCTTTTTCGGCTTTATACGGTGAACGTGGCTTTAAGCGGTTGTGGAAAGAAGGACGGATTTATCGGAATGCCGAATATGACTTTATTAATGTGGATAAGTCATCAGCTGTAGCGGCCATTTATTCTGGCACTACACCTTATACCAACGGAATCGTGGGGGATAACTGGATGGACCGCAGTACTCTGCGAGTCCTTAATTGTGTGGACGATGCTGATTTTATGGGTATTTACACTTCAGAGTCCACTTCTCCGCAGAAAATGAAGGTGTCGACTTTGACAGATGAGTTGGTAATAGCCACACAAGGAGTAGCTGAAGTTTATTCTATCGCTCCTACACGTGAAATGGCGGTGTTGGCTGCCGGTCATGCTTCGAAAGGTGCATTCTGGTTGAATGATGAAACAGGAAAATGGAGTGGCAGTACATATTATGGTACATTTCCTGCATGGGTGACTACTTATAATGACCGTGAAGGATTGGATTTCCGTATCGGCAATATGTCGTGGGAGCCTTATTTGCCTGTGACTGTCTATAAATATTTGACTAGCGAGAACAAACAAGTTACGTTCAAGCATAATTTCGATGATGAACGGAAAAATAAATACCGTAAATTGAAAACAAGCCCTTATGCTAATGATGAGGTAAACCGTTTGGTTAATGCTTGTTTGAGTAATACTTCCATTGGAAAGGATGCTGTTCCGGACTTTTTGTCACTGGCATATTATGCCGGGAATTATGATCATAAGGCTCCTGCAGAACTCCCGATGGAAATGCAGGATACATATGTACGCTTGGATAACAGTATTGCTGAATTATTGGAATTGATAGACCGGAAAGTTGGTTTGAACAATACTTTATTCTTTATAACCTCTACAGGATATGCTGACACAGATCCTGTTGATCCTCCTCAATATAAAATACCGGGTGGAGAATTCCATATTGAACGTTGTTCTGCTCTGTTAAACCTTTATTTGGCTGCTATTTACGGTGAAGGACAATGGGTGGAGGCGCATTTTGAGCAGCAAATATACTTGAATCATAAGCTGATAGAGCAGAAACAACTGAATATGTCCGAGATGTTGAACCGTGCGGCAGAATTTTTGGTACAGTTCAGTGGGGTGAAAGATGTATATTCTTCACAACGTTTACAATTGGGGGCGTGGACTCCTACCATTGATAAAATAAAGAATTACTATAACCCGATATGTTCCGGAGACTTATGGATAGAAGTCTTACCAGGCTGGACTGTATTCCGTGAACATTCGCTTGATACGCAGGTGCAACGCTATTCGTATGCGTCGGCTCCATTGATTTTCATTGGGAACGGAATAAAACCGGAAATAATCCATGCGCCTATAAAAATAGGCAATATAGCACCCACCGTAGCCCATTACATGCGTATTCGTGCTCCTAATGCAGCCGTTCTGGCACCAATGACAGACATCAGAAAATAATATTAAGGAGAGAAGTGCAAATAAATCAGCATTTTATTGTAACTTTGCACTTTCAAAAGTAATCAAATTAGAAAATAATAAAAACAAAAAATACAATGGGATTTAATGAATTTATTGGCAAATTGTTTGGAAATAAGGCCACTCGTGACATGAAAGAAATCAAGCCATGGGTTGATAAAGTAAAGGCTGTTTATCCGGAAATTGCCAAATTGAGCAATGACGAGCTTCGTGCAAAAACAGTAGAATTAAAGAAGTACATTTCTGATTCGGCTGCTGAGGAACAAAAGAAGATAGAAGAATTGAAAGGTACTATCGAAACTACAGAACTGGAAGATCGTGAGGGCATCTTCGCGCAGATAGACAAACTGGAAAAAGAAGTGCTGGAAAAATATGAAAAAGCACTGGATGATGTACTTCCGCAGGCTTTTGCCATTGTAAAAGACACTGCACGCCGTTTCTCTGAAAATCCGGAATTGGTTGTAACCGCTACCGATTTTGACCGTGAATTGGCTGCTCAAGGAAAAGATTTTGTGCGTATTGAGGACGATAAAGCTATTTGGCAGAACCATTGGATTGCTGGTGGCAATGACATGGTATGGAGCATGGTGCATTACGATGTGCAGTTATTCGGTGGTGTAGTGTTACATAAAGGCAAGATTGCCGAAATGGCTACTGGTGAAGGTAAGACGTTGGTAGCCACTTTGCCTGTATTTTTGAATGCACTGACCGGTAATGGCGTACATGTAGTTACTGTTAATGATTACTTGTCAAAACGTGACTCGGAATGGATGGGGCCATTGTATCAGTTCCATGGATTGAGTGTGGACTGTATTGATAAACACCAGCCCAATTCTGATGCACGCCGCAGAGCTTATATGGCCGATATCACTTTCGGCACGAATAATGAATTCGGTTTCGATTACTTGCGTGACAATATGGCTGTCAGTCCAAAAGACTTGGTGCAGCGTAAACATAATTATGCTATTGTCGATGAGGTGGACTCTGTATTGATTGACGATGCTCGTACTCCGTTGATTATTTCCGGTCCTGTTCCTAAAGGTGAGGATCAGTTGTTTGAACAACTTCGTCCTTTAGTAGAGCGTCTGTTTGAAGCTCAGAAAAAGTTGGCTACCCAATATTTGGCCGATGCCAAACGCTTGATTGCATCGGATGACAAGAAAGATCAGGAAGAGGGATTTTTGGCATTGTTCCGTAGTCATAAGGCACTGCCCAAAAATAAGCCGTTAATCAAGTTCCTAAGTGAACAAGGTATTAAGGCAGGTATGCTGAAGACCGAGGAAATTTATATGGAACAGAATAACAAGCGTATGCCTGAAGCCACTGATCCATTGTATTTCGTAATTGATGAAAAGCAAAACAGCGTAGATTTGACCGATAAAGGTATCGACCTGATTACAGGAAATGCGGCAGATCCTACTTTATTCGTTTTGCCTGATATTACTTCCCAATTGTCTGCTTTGGAAAATGAGACAGATCTGACAGAAGAAGAAAAGCTGGCCAAGAAAGATGAACTGATGACAAATTACGCTATCAAGTCTGAACGCGTACACACTATCAACCAGTTGCTGAAGGCTTATGCCATGTTCGAAAAGGATGACGAATATGTTGTAATCGACGGACAGGTTAAGATTGTTGACGAACAGACAGGACGTATTATGGAAGGCCGTCGTTATTCTGACGGTTTACATCAGGCTATTGAGGCCAAAGAAGGCGTGAAGGTGGAAGCTGCTACCCAGACTTTTGCTACCATCACTTTACAGAACTATTTCCGTATGTATCATAAATTGTCGGGTATGACCGGTACAGCGGAAACGGAAGCGGGAGAACTTTGGGATATTTATAAATTGGATGTCGTTGTTATTCCGACGAATCGTCCTATTGCCCGTAAAGATATGAATGATCGCGTTTATAAGACAAAACGTGAGAAGTATAAAGCTGTTATCGAAGAGATTGAAGAAATGGTAAAAGAAGGACGTCCTGTTCTGGTAGGTACCACTTCGGTGGAAATCTCTGAAATGTTGAGCAAAATGCTTGCTATGCGCAAGATTGAGCATAATGTGTTGAATGCGAAACTGCATCAAAGAGAGGCGGATATTGTGGCACAGGCAGGTCAGAAGAGTATCGTGACTATTGCTACCAACATGGCAGGTCGTGGTACCGACATCAAGCTGAGTCCGGAAGTGAAAGCTGCGGGCGGTTTGGCTATTATCGGTACGGAACGTCATGAAAGTCGCCGCGTGGACCGTCAGTTGCGTGGTCGTGCCGGTCGCCAAGGGGACCCGGGTTCATCTGTGTTCTTTGTATCATTGGAAGATGATTTGATGCGTTTGTTCTCTTCAGATCGTATTGCCAGTGTAATGGATAAACTTGGCTTCAAAGAAGGTGAGATGATTGAACACAAGATGATTTCAAATTCCATTGAACGTGCGCAGAAGAAAGTGGAAGAAAATAACTTCGGTATTCGTAAACGCTTGCTGGAATATGATGATGTGATGAACAAACAGCGTGTGGCTGTTTATACCAAACGTCGTCATGCCTTGATGGGTGAGCGTATCGGTATGGATATCGTGAATATGATTTGGGATCGTTGCGCTTATGCTGTAGAATTGGGCGACTTTGATAATGTGAAGATGGAAATATTGCAGACATTGGCAATGGAAGTACCATTCACAGAAGAGGAGTACAACAAGATGAGAAAAGAAGATCTTGCAGAGAAAACCTTTGAAGCGGCAATGAACAACTTCAAGCGCAAGACAGACCGTATGGCCCAGATTGCCAATCCCGTTATCAAACAGGTATATGAGATGCAAGGACATATGTATGAAAACATCATGATTCCTATTACTGATGGCAAGCGCTTGTATAATATTTCTGTTAACTTGAAAGCGGCTTATGAAACAGAAGGTAAAGAGATTGTGAAATCATTTGAGAAGGCGATACTGCTTCATACTATTGATGATGCTTGGAAAGAAAATCTGCGTGAGCTGGATGAACTGAAACATTCTGTACAGAATGCTAGCTATGAGCAGAAAGACCCGTTGCTGATCTTTAAGTTGGAATCGGTCAATTTGTTTGACAACATGGTACATAAGATCAATAATAATACCATCTCTGTATTGATGCGCGGACAAATCCCGGTTCAAGAACCGGAACAAGTTCGTGAGGCTGCTCCCGAACCGCAGACTCCTCGCCAACAGTATAGAGAGGAGAAGCAGGATTTAAGTGATCCTCACCAGCAAGCTGCTGCCGAACGTGATACTCGTGAGGTAAAGCGTGAGCCGGTTCGTGCAGAGAAGACAGTAGGTCGTAACGATCCTTGTCCTTGCGGAAGCGGTAAGAAATATAAGAACTGTCACGGGCAAAATGCGTGATAAATAACGATTATTATAGAAACGTCCGGGGCGAATTTACTACCCGGACGTTTTTTTTATTCCTTTTAACTCACTTCTTACGTAAATAAGCGTATTTTTGTTCCCTAAGAAAAAATGATAATATGAAAAGATCCGTTTCATTAATAATTCTAGTTGCTGGGACGCTTCTTGCTTCCTGCAGCAGTTTGCAGACCATATCTTTTGATCAGTTACAGGCAGCCGATGTCAGTTTTCCAGATGCTGTGAGAAAAGTGGCTGTGATAAACAATATGCCTGTACTGAAAACTAAAGATAATCATGAAATACTGAGCAGCGAATTGGAAGGCGATGGTAAAGTGGCATCCGAAGCTTTGGCAGAGAATATTGCCAATGTGAATTATTTCGATCAGGTCATTATCTGTGATTCTGTATTCCGGGCACAGGATAAAGTGCCACGGGTTAATGTCATTCTGACCAATGAGGAAGTACGGAAACTGAGCGAGGATTTGGGGGTGGATATGATATTGTCTTTTGATCGTATTCATATTCAGACTAAGCCCGGCGTACTGTTCTATCCGGATTTTCCTATGCCTATAGATGCTGTAGATGGAATTATATCTCCGATTGTTAGAGTATATATTCCCAATCGTGATAAACCTTTGTTTGTAGTTGCCAAGCAAGATACCATTTCCTGGGAAATAGAACCAGCTCTTTCTGACCGGAAGATAGTAAAAGAAGCTTCGGAATATGCCGCTTCTATTCCAGTAGAACATCTGTTGCCACATTGGGATGAGGTGGCTCGTTTTTATTACGATGGCGGGAATATTGAAATGCGCGATGCCGGTGTATATCTTCGTGAGAACAATTGGGATGAAGCGTATAGTCAGTGGAAGATAGCCTATGAGAAGAGAAAAGGCCAGCAAAAGATGAAAGCGGCTTTTAATATTGCACTATATTATGAAATAAAGGATAATGTAGAACAGGCCAAGGAATGGTTGGGTAAAGCGAAGAAATTGGTGAAATCAGGCAGCAGGGATGAACAATTGATAGCCTTTTATTCATTGGAGTTAGAGAAAAGAGAGAGTAAGCTATCCCAATTAAGAATACAAATGAAACGTTTTGATGATAATTTTTAGAGAATAAGTGTTGAGAGAAAGATTTTTTTTGTACTTTTGGATATAAATAATATATAAAATTGATTTTGGTATGAAACTCAGTGCACAGTCACATGCTTCTATTGCGTCTTCGCTCCGGGAAGCGGTTGATAAATATATAGCGGATGGAGAGAGAACAGTAGTCACCGATATCCATTTGCAACCTAAGCAGGACAGTGGTGAATTAGTTATTTTTAATGATGATGACGAAGAATTGTCACGTACCATAATTGAAGAGTGGGTGGATTATAGTGAAGATGATTTTTATACAATAGTAGAGCGTATACTTCGTGGGGAGATCAACGCATTGAAAGATACGGGAGTTTTGGATAAGTTAGCTATAATGAAGCCTTATTCTTTTGTTTTAGTTGATGAGGATAGGGAAACTGTAACCGAACTTTTATTGATAGATGAGGAAGACACTTTATTACTGAATGATGAACTTTTAAAGGGTTTGGATGAAGAATTGGATGCATTTTTAAAAGACTTGCTTGAAAAATAGATAAAATAATAGAAGCATCGGGATGGTAAAGTTCCCGATGCTTTTTTATATCATAGGTGAGGAAAATGTTTTTTCAAGAGTGGCGTTTAAAATATTGTTTTCTCATCCATCGGTCAAAAACCATGAATAAGGGTATAGTTATGATGAATAGCAGATAAATGAGAGGAATTTGTATTTTTAAAACATGACTGCCAGCAAGAAATGCATGATACATAGTTTCCTTAATATGCTTTCCAAAATAAATATACAGACCGATGCTGCCGCTTATTATTAAGAATAGAGAAGCAGCAATAGTAGCTAGTAACATCTTTCTCTCCTGTTTCTTTTCACGTAAGAGTATAGCTTCCTCTACTTTCTGCATGGTGCGGAAAGTAAAATTGGAGGTCAGCCGGAATTGGGGCTGTTCTTTTACAGCCTTCATTAATCCTTTATCTTTTTGTTTCTCGTTCATTCTGCTTCTGTTATGAGTATATATAATTTTTTTCTTATTCGATGCAATTTTACTTTTGCATTGCTTTCCGTCAGTCCCAGGATAAGAGCGATTTCACCGATAGTTTTCTCTTCATTATAAAATAGGGAAATCAAGGTGCGTTCTTCTGCATCCAGTTTCTTGATGGCCTTATTGAGTTTTCCTACCCGTTCCCCGCTTTCATCATTCAGGGCATCGTCTATTTGCTGGTCGGATATATTCATTAACATGGCACTGTCCATAACAATTAACTCTTGTTTTCTTTTTCTGGTTGCCGATATGGCGGTGTTATATGCAATGCGGTATATCCATGTAGAGAAACTACTCTCTGCTTTAAACGACGAAAGATGTTCAAAGGCTTTCAAGAACGTATCCTGGGTCAACTCTTCCGCATCCTCCTGATTCTCCACGATGCGTATAATCAGGATAAATACTTGCTGACTGTATTTACCCAAGAAGTATTCGTAGAGAGAAGTTTCTCCTTTTAATATCCTATGAATAATATGTGTTTCGTCGTTTTCCATTTTGTCTATTAGACGCAGGGCTGGGAGAGAGGTTACATAAAAAGAGAAAATATTTTTTTCTTTCTCAAAAGTGTAACCTCTTTGGCTACGCAGCGTCTAATGGATACAAAGGAACAAAATTAATAACTTAAATACGAATAAATTATGGGTTACATTACCGGTTGGATTGTTGTAGGTATCATTACATTAGGAATCTACAAATTATTTGAACTTTTTGTTGGTAAGAAAGAGCGTCTTACTATGATAGAAAAATTGGGAGACAAGTTAGATCCTTCCATGTTGGGGAACAGGCTTAGCCTGCCTCTTCCTGTAGGAACTCCTTTCATGTCATCTTCTCCGATTTCTTTCTCGGCCTTGAAATTTGGCTGTTTGTTGCTGGGTATGGGACTAGGGTTGTTGACTGGTTATATTATTTGTGCAACCACGGTTCCCGATTATTTCACAGAGCGTAATTGGCACATGAGCGAGTTAACTTCATTGATTTATGGTGCAAATGTCTTGCTTTTTGGTGGTTTGGGCTTGGTAGTTGCTTTTATAGTAGAATTGAAAATTTCTCAGAAAAACAGGAAAGATCATACCCGTTGAATAATGAAAGACAATTAGAAAAAAGAAAGAGATGTGTCAAAATTTGAAGTAATTATCAAAACTATCCGAGCTTTGCAGCAAGACAATAGCAGAATTACTTTTGACACATCTCTTTACTAAAAAAGAAGTGATGACCGCTTTACATAGAATGTTGCAATCTCTGTAAAGCGGTATATTTTTTTATTTTTTCAAAGCAGCAATACTTTCTTTTAAAGAAGCTATTTTGCTTTCTGCATCAGCCTGTTTCTTGCGTTCCATATCAATAACGTTGGCTGGTGCTTTGCTGACAAATTTTTCATTGCTTAATTTTTTCAATACACTTTGCAAAAAGCCTTCCTGATATTTTAAATCAGCCTCCAGTTTTGCCAACTCTTCTTCTGTGTTGATTAAATTGCCCAATGGTATGGCATATTCAGTTGTACCTATCATAAATGAGCCGGAGCCGTCAGCTTTATTCTCTACGGCTTCGATAGAAGAGAGGTTACACAATTTAGTAATAACAGGATTGAATGTAGCTACTGGATTTACACCTACTACTTGCAACTCCAAAGTTTCTTTCTGTGCAATGTTTTTCTGTAAACGAATAGTGCGGATACCACCGATTACTTCTTTCACTACTTCAAATTCTTTGACGATAATCTCATTACAAGCAGTCGGAATGTTCAATTGCTGGACCATCAGGCTTTCTCCTTCTTTGCGGTCATATATATGTTGCCATAACTCTTCGGTAATGAAAGGCATGAACGGATGCAGCAACTTCAGCAAGTTATCAAAGAAGCCTAAAGTTTTTTCATAGGTCGCTTTGTCAATGGGTTGTCCGTATGCCGGCTTGATCATTTCCAGATACCAGCTTGAGAATTCGTCCCAGAATAATTTGTATACAGCCATCAGTGCTTCGCTCAAACGATATTTGCCGAATAAGTCAGCTACTTCTGCAGCTGTTTTTGCCAACATGGATTCAAACCATTCAGTGGCCAGTCTTGCATATTCGGGCTGTGCAATATCGGCAACTTCCCAACCTTTCACCAAGCGGAATGCATTCCATATTTTGTTATTGAAGTTACGTCCTTGTTCACATAACGCATCATCAAATAAAATATCGTTTCCTGCGGGAGCGGCAAGCATCATACCCATTCGCACGCCATCGGCACCATACTTGTCAATTAGTTCCAACGGGTCGGGTGAATTACCCAAAGACTTTGACATCTTACGTCCCAGTTTGTCGCGTACGATACCAGTGAAATAAACGTTTTTGAACGGCATATCACCTTTATATTCATATCCTGCCATAATCATTCGTGCCACCCAGAAGAAAATGATATCCGGTCCTGTAACCAAGTCACTAGTAGGATAATAGTAGTTTATTTCTTCATTATTAGGATTATTGATACCGTTAAATAAAGAAATGGGCCACAGCCATGAAGAGAACCAAGTGTCCAGACAGTCATCGTCTTGACGTAAATCTTCCATTTTCAGATTGGTATTACCGGTTTTTTCTTGTGCCAACTTCAAAGCTTCTTCCGCTGTTTCGGCTACTACATAACCGCCTTCGGGCAGAAAGTATGCTGGAATGCGATGTCCCCACCAAAGTTGGCGGCTAATACACCAGTCTTTGATATTTTCCAGCCAGTTTTTGTAGGTATTCTTGTATTTGGTAGGATAGAATTTCAGTTCATCATTCATTACAGGAGGCAATGCCATGTCTGCAAAATGTTGCATCTTCAAGAACCACTGCATGGACAGTTTCGGTTCGATGGCTACATTGGTACGTTCCGAGAAACCTACCTTATTAGTATAAGCTTCTACCTTTTCCAGCAATCCGGCAGCTTGCAAGTCTTGTTCAATCTGTTTACGTACATCAAGACGGTCCATACCTATATATAGTCCGGCAGCTTCGCTCAGTGTTCCGTTGTCATTGAAGATATCAATGCTGGGCAAGTTATATTTTTCGCCAAGCATATAGTCATTCACATCATGGGCAGGTGTTACTTTCAGACATCCTGTACCAAATTCAATGTCTACGTAGTCGTCTTCGATAACCGGAATGATACGGTTTACCAGTGGTACAATTACCTTTTTGCCTTTCAGCCATTGGTTTTTCGGGTCATTGGGATTGATACACATGGCAGTATCTCCCATAATTGTTTCGGGACGAGTGGTAGCAACTACCGCATAGCGTCCTTCAGCATCATCTTCTACTTTGTAACGGAGATAATACAGTTTGCTGTGTTCTTCCTTGTAAATAACTTCTTCATCACTGAGAGCTGTCAGTGCTTTTGGGTCCCAGTTTACCATGCGTACACCGCGATAGATCAAACCTTTGTTGTAAAGGTCTACGAATACTTTGATAACACTTTCGCTACGTTCTTCGTCCATGGTGAATGCTGTACGGTCCCAATCGCAGGATGCACCTAGTTTACGCAGCTGTTTCAGGATAATACCTCCATGTTCTTCTGTCCATGCCCAGGCATGTTTCAGGAACTCGTCACGGCTAAGGTCAGTTTTCTTTATACCTTGTCCGGCCAGTTTGTTCACCACTTTGGCTTCTGTGGCAATGGAAGCATGGTCGGTTCCCGGCACCCAGCAGGCATTCTTGCCTTCCATGCGGGCACGGCGTACTAATATATCCTGAATGGTATTGTTTAGCATGTGTCCCATATGGAGTACTCCGGTTACGTTGGGTGGTGGAATGACGACTGTGTAAGGTTCACGTCCGTCGGGTTTTGAACTAAAGAGTTTGTTGTCCAGCCAATACTGATACCATTTTCCTTCCACGTCAGCGGGATTGTACTTACTTGCTAATTCCATTTTATATTTTATTTATTTAATTGATTATCGCATAATTGAGTGCAAAATTAATAAAAGTCGTTGGATTATTATGTACTTTTGCACTACAAAATGATATTAATAAACTGATTATGCATACAAGAAAAGAACAAATGGAAGCATTTGGCCGCTTCCTCGATATTTTAGACGAGTTGCGAGAGAAGTGTCCTTGGGATCGGAAACAGACGAATGAAAGTCTACGTCCTAATACGATTGAAGAAACTTACGAACTTTGTGATGCTTTGATGAAGGATGACAAGAAGGATATCTGTAAAGAGTTGGGTGATGTGTTGTTGCATGTGGCCTTTTATGCAAAGATAGGTAGTGAAACAGGAGATTTTGATATCAAGGATGTGTGTGACTGTCTTTGTGAGAAGCTGATTTTCCGTCATCCTCATGTCTTTGGCGAAGTGAAAGCCGAGACTGCCGAGAAGGTGACTGAAAACTGGGAACAGTTGAAGATGAAGGAAAAGGATGGTAACAAAATGGTTTTGAGCGGAGTACCTCCTGCTTTGCCTTCGCTAATCAAGGCATACCGCATTCAGGACAAGGCCCGCAACGTGGGATTTGATTGGGAGGAGCGTTCGCAGGTTTGGACTAAAGTAAAAGAGGAGATCGGCGAGTTTGAAGCTGAGGTGGAGAACATGGATAAGGAGAAGGCGGAAGCGGAATTCGGTGATGTAATGTTCAGTCTTATAAACGCGGCCCGCCTTTACAAGATTAATCCGGATAATGCATTGGAACTCACTAACCAGAAGTTTATCCGTCGTTTCAATTACTTAGAGGAACACACCATCAAACAGGGAAAGAACTTGAAGGATATGACTTTGGAAGAAATGGATGCTATATGGAATGAGGCTAAAAAGGAAGAAAAATAGTAGGGTTAGAATTGTTTTTTATGATGTGTGTTATTTTTGTCTTGCTTGTTTTTCTGCTTTAATCAATAAAGGGTATTGTATTTATTCTAGGTAATTTAATGTATGGTGATATCAAATTGTGTTCTATAAGAATGAGGGGTTGTCTTTTTTTATGACAGCTCCCCATTCTTTATAAAATAAGTTTTACATGAATTTTATTCTACCCATTCTTTGATGGCTTGTGAAGGATCAGGATTTAAAACTGCACCTTTGTTGAATACATTTTCATAAAGACTGATAAAGATATTCATCCAGGGCGCACAGTAGCCTTCTATTGAATTAAATCGATATCCGATAGGAGCATTAGTACCTGGATAACCACGAACAACTTGTAACTCTAACCGTTTGTAATCCCAAAAGATGATCCCTTCACCCCAGAATTCAATACGTTTCTGTTCAACAACCTTCTTTTGAAACTCTTTTAGATCATTTACTTTACATGTATAGCTACCCACAGAAGTATTATAACGAAATGTATTTACGAAATCTTCTAATTTAGAAATACCGGCTGCTAATCCTTGGCTCATTCCTATTGCTTCGGCTTCGATTAAATACATTTCCTCTATACGCATTAACGGATAGTCAACGGCAGCTCCGATTGTATAATCGTTCATTTCTCCATTTTTAGGTCGGAATTTGATACCTGTATATGGAGGCATATCAGCGAAATCATCATCGGTCAACAAAGTTCTATATTTAGTTCCGGGAGCTTTGTGTGCATCTTCAGGAGCAATCCAAGTTGTTTTTCGCCAGTCTGCATTTGGTATTTGATCGAACAATTTTTTGCCGATAAGCTTGTATCCTTGCCATTTTCGGTTACCGTAACCGAAAGTTTGTTCAGGACACATGCTTCCGGCAAAGTTGAGCCAATAGCTATGTACATCCTCGGTAGTCATGATGGATCCCCATACCCATGAATTGGTTAGTACACTGTTGAAGCCGGTAGTATAGCTGTCTCCACCAAACCATTCCTTTTCGGTCAGAGGCATTGCTCCGCTTTCGTTAATGACTTTGCGTGCGTATTCGGCTGCTTTAGTGAAACAAGTTTCTTTTGATGCAATGTTTAAATCTGTATTGTTGTTTAGGGTGTTGAGATCTTCAGGGTAAAGTTCGAAACGAGATCCCATTTCCAGCCACATACGTGCCATCAGACCATGGACAACCGGGGTACAGGGCAAGTTTTTGGTTGGGCGTTGATAATCACTCAAAAGCTCCTCAGCTGAGGCTAGGTCATCTAATATGAATTTGTATACGGCATAGAAGGGAGCACGTGGATTATTACGCCCTTCTTCTTCTGTGGTTTCATCGGTAATAATGGGTACGGTTATGCCATATAAATTTTTACTGGCTGCTTCTGCATCTAATTTCTCTACTCCTGTTTTTTTATATTCATACATTCGGACTAAGTCCATGTATATCATGGCTCTATAAGATAGGCATATACCTTTATAATACTTGTTTTCGGGTGCATCATCTGCTTTTTCTAAAGCACTCAGTGCATTATTTACATTATTCAGAAACTTGTAGTTATAATACCAAATGGTATTGACAACATCAGCATCACCCAAATCATTACATACTCCATAAGTATCAAAAAAGTCAAATTTGGGTTCGTGGCAGAAGAAGTCTTCGCATGCACTTTCTCTGATTAAATTATATCCACTATATCCAAAATCATGATAAAATTGTGGACCGTAACTTCTAAATGCATTAATAAATGCGACTACTGAATTTACCATTGCGCTGATAGCTTGGTCAGATTTTCCTATTTGGTCTATGGTAGCTGTGCTACTTTCTGGAAATACCTCTTCGATACAACTGTTTAAGCTTAATGCTGATGACAGACATGCAGCAATCATTAGTTTGGTAATATATTTCTTTTTCATATTTTTGATTGTTTATGTGTTGATTAGAATTGTAAACTTAGACCGGCGGAGAATGCGCGTACGGCTGAATATTCTCCGGATGAATCTTTATTTCCGTTCCATGTTACGCGTGAATCGAAACCTTTTCTTTTTGACCAATAATAAACATTGTCGCAGGCCACATAAATGCGCAGATTAGTTAGATATAGACTTCTAAGTGTTTTTTTGCTGAAAGTATATCCTAATTGAATGTTTTGAATACTTATGGAAGATGCATTAGTTAGAAACCTGTCGGATGTTTTTACACTGTACAGGTCATTGAATTGCCATTGTGGAATATCACTTTGAGTATTCTCCGGGCTCCATGCTTTATAAATATCTTTGTGAACATTATATCCTAAATGAGTTGAAGTAGGAGGTGACATTAATGCTTGGTAACCATAGTCGTATGCCTGACCTCCTATACTGTAGTTTATTTGTGCAGAGAAATCAAAACCATAAAATGAAAGAGAGGTATTGATACCACCGTATAGGTCTGGAACAGCGTCACCACATAAGTATAGATCAGCTTGAGAATAGGTTGTTGTTGTTTTCATCTCACCGGTTTGCTTATCTGTATAATACCATTGTGGTTTGCCTTCTTCGGACACACCTGCATATTTTTGAACATAGTTAGTATACATTGGAAGTCCTTCTCCGTAATAATACAGACCGTTTACATAACCGGCATGTCCATCTATAATGTCTGTTTTTTTACTTTCTGCAAGACGGCTGATCTTATTTCTATAATGTGTTGCATTAAAGCCAATATTCCATGTTACGTTTCTAGTCTTGACTGGTATATATTTTAAATCAATTTCAACACCTTTGTTATTCATGTCACCAATATTGTCATAATAGCCTGAGTACCCTAATGATAAAGGTACAGAAAAACGGTTAAGCATATCAGTTGTTCTGCGATTGAAATATTCTATGCTACCACTTAATCTGCCTTTTAATAGTTCGAATTCTATACCTAAATTTATATTTGTATTGGTTTCCCAGGTAATATTTTTATTTCCTTTTCTGGAAAAACCTAATGATAACTCATTATTGCTGTTATTGATATTGTAAGTATCTACATATAAGAAATCGTCTATTCTGTCATTACCCTGTTGACCTACAGAAAACTTTAGTTTTAATAAATCGAGCCATTTAATGTCATCCAACCATTTTTCTTTGGTAAGAATCCAAGCAGTTCCCACAGAGTAGAAATTACCCCAGCGATTATCCGGGTGGAAGCGGGAAGAGGCATCGCGCCGGTAAGAAAGTTGGAAAAAATATTTGCCGTCATAGTCGTACATACCTCGGAATAAATATCCTTCAGTATTGTATTTACTCTTATAGGATGACTCATCGTTGGTACCACTGATGGCACCGTTTAATTCTTGATTCTGAAAAAAAGAGAACATACTGTTTTTGGCTGCGTATAATTCTTCATAAACGTTATTAAAGCTTTCATGACCTGCCATCAATGAAACGTTATGTAATCCGAAGCTATGATTATAATTTAATATTTGTTGTAGGTTGAGGGTTGTTCGACGCCAATGCTGGACATTGATGCTTCCATTCAAGGAATTTGCTGTTCCATAAAAAGGATTTAAAGCATTTTTGTACCGGCTGTCACGTATCGAAGTGCCTGCATTGAATGTGAATTTGAAGTCTTTCAGGAAATTAATATCTATAAATGCGTCTCCATTCAAAGTATTTGCAGAGGTGTTATATGTATCAAGCTGACTTAATTTTATTCCGTTAGAGTTCGGGTTGATGGGACGGTTTAGAGGACCTTGGTTGGATACTCCGAAATCGTACATGTCACCATTTTTATCCTGCATGATCTTACCATTTGTATCACGTAGGTAAAGCGGATATATAGGGGCTGTATTGAATGCCTGGGCAAAGCCGCCGGCCGCTGCATTCTGTATTGAGTGTGTATAACTGATATTGGCACCAAATCTCATCCATGGTTTAGCCTGGTAAGTCGTTTTCAGACGACCGGTAATACGATTATAGTCAGAACCTTGTGCGATGCCATCTTCATCTAGATATCCGAAAGAAGCATAGATTTGCGCTTTGTCACTTCCACCGGAAATATTGACATTATATTCCTGGCGTAAAGCTGTATGGTATGTGGCATCAACCCAATTATCGGGAGTGAGATAATAACCGTTTACTATCCGTCCTAATTTTGCATTAGGATTAAGAAGACCGTTTTTACCAATCAGATATTCTCCTTCAGGATATGAATATACGTTGTAGGATAAACCGCCGGTTTGGCTGTTGGTTCCTATCATATTAGTATTTGCGCTGACATATGCTTGGTCAGGGGTTTGTCCTTGGGCATTTAAATAATAATTGTATAATGCTTTATAGTGTGCTTGATAATATTCTCCTGGATCTTTTATGTAGTCATATTCTATTTCACCACGGGTATTGGCACTCCATTTAGCGTCTACTGTGATTTTTGCATCGCCTGCTTTGGCTGATTTTGTTGTTATAATTATGACACCGTTAGCACCTCGAGCACCATAAAGAGCTGTGGATGCTGCATCTTTTAGTACAGAAATAGATTCTACATCTGCTGGATTGATGTTATTCCATCCTCCTTCGTATGGCATACCGTCTAATACGATGAGGGGATCTGTTTTTGCGCTCATTGAACTGATGCCACGTATCAGAATGCTTGGAGTTTCTCCAGGCTGCCCATTTGTCATTGTCATTTGTAGGCCTGCCACTTGTCCAGATAAACTTTCTATGACATTAGTAACCGGACGTTTAGTTATTTGTTCTGTATGAATCATTTTTGCAGATCCTGTAAAAGCTGATTTTTTTGCAGTACCATAAGCAACTACCAAAACTTCTTCCATCACTTCTGTTGTTGAAGTCATAACAATTTTCATTTCCGGCTTGATGGTTACTTCTTGGGTTTCCATTCCAATGAAAGAAACAATAATTGTTTTGTTGGTAGGTGAGATGTTTGTAAGTGTAAACTGACCATTGATGTCGGTGATTGTTCCATTGGTTGTTCCTTTTACCAATACGGAAGCTCCGATTACCGGTTCGTTGTTTTCGCTTGAGATAACGGTTCCTTTCACTGTTACCTGTGCTTGTGCATGGCTTATTCCTACGAATAAGCATACGAATAGTAGTAATAGTGTCTTTTTCATAATGTTTGTAATAGATTTGTAAGTTTATGGTTTGCACAAACCTAGGAATAAAATCTAATAAATCAAAATATTTTCGATGGTAAATGTTTAAAAATAAAAGTATATTCTAATCAATGTAATAAAAACTTAAACAAACAAGAAAATTAACTTGTTTTTATAAAAGAAACATCTTAATCATTTTGTCGTTCCGCTGAACTTTTTAAATACAAAAATCCCCAAATCTAAGTTGATTGATAGATTTGGGGAAAAAGTTGGAAATATCTCTTGTTGCTTTTATTTTTTTTGAGATTGGTGCATAATTTTTAAGATATCACGGTGGAATTTAATCTCTGCACGTTGCAACTTATATATTTTCTTGGGAGATAAGATTTTTTTAAAGCGCTGTAGATATTCCAAATCCAATTTATCGGCTTCAATCCTTGCTTTGACAATACCTTCTATAATTTGTTCGTATTCGGCATCGGTTGTTTTAGGATTTTTGCCTTTGCGTGCTTGCTCCCATGCTTTATCATTTACTGTTTTTTTACGGTCTTGTAATTCGAAGTAGATAGGGAAGAATTTAGTGGCCTCTTCTTGCGTTATTTCTGCTTTTTGCGTGAGATATGCTTCTTGTCTAGCTCTGAATTCTTCTTTGGTGAAACCAGGTTTCTTTTTGTCTTGCGCCTGTAGCGAAATGCTTATATATAAAGTGATAAGCAAGGTTACCAGTCTTTGTATCATGTGGTTATTATTTAATTATACATATCTGAATTTGCATCTGTCAAGTATTGATAGAGCGTATAATCATCCATCATGGAATGATCTAAAATCGTTTCAATATATTCGTCTGAGAATTGTTCAGTTTCCGCTGCTGTAAAAATAGGAGTATCTTGTTTAGGGGGACCTACAACAACTCTGACGCTGAACATCAATCCACAAAACATAGCTGCCATATATATCCAAGGCTTGATACGTTGCCAAGTAGTTATTGTTTCTTGCGGAGTAGAAGTTTGTTCCTTCTCCGGCAATTTATTCATCAACTCTTTTGAGAAGTTGTCGAAATAACCTTCGGGTACCATGAATGGATTTTTTGTCCCGCATTTTTTTAATAGTTCATCTTCTTCCTTCATAGTGGTTCTCCTTTCTTTGTTAGATACATTTCTTTTAAAAAGGTTTAAAGGTATTCTTTTAAAAAGTTCTCTATTTTTTTCACTGCATGGTGGTAGGAGGCTTTCAGTGCTCCTATACTTGTTCCTAATATTTCAGACATGTCTTCATATTTCATTTCTTGAAAGTATTTTAAATTGAATACTATACGCTGCTTTTCAGGGAGTGTCAGTAATGCCTTTTGAAATAATATTTGAGTTTCATCTCCATTAAAATATGTATCACTTTCCAGTTTGTTCACCATATCTGCATCAGCGTCGTCTATGGATAATTGGTTGGTGGCACGTTGTTTATTTAAAAAGGTTAAGCATTCATTCAAAGCTATGCGGTAAAGCCAGGTCGACATTTTGGCTTCGGCACGAAAATACTCTAGATTAGTCCATGCTTTGATAAATGTATTCTGTAACAGATCATTGGCATCTTCATGAGAAAGTACCATCCGGCGTATCTGCCAATATAGCTGTTCGCTGTATTCGTTGACAATACATTCGAAGGCTTCTTTTTGTCGTGCCGGGTCCTGTAATAACGCTATTATTTCTTTCTCATTATAAGTGTTCATGTTCCTATTTTTTAATTAGATATCCGGTTTATGTTATGGTTTAATGGATTCTATTGAAATTTTTAATGTTTCCCGTGCAAGTAGAGTGTTAGGAAAAATATCCGATGCTTCCTGTAACAATATGCTTTCATCTTCGTAGCGGGCTGAAAAATGTCCTATAAGAAGTTGTTTTACTTTTGCGGTACGGGCGATTTCTCCAGCTTGCGAAGCAGTTGTGTGAAAGGTTTCTTTCGCACGGGCTTGTTCGCTTTGTGCAAAGGTGGCTTCATGAAATAACAGGTCCACTCCGTATATTTGTTCTATGATACGTGGCAAATAAATAGTATCTGAACAATAGGCATATCGGCGGGGAAGGGCAGAAGGGATAGTCAATTTGTTGTTTGGTACTATTTTTCCGTCCGGTAATGTGTAATCGGCGCCATTCTTTATCCGGTTGAGTTCGTATACGGGGATTTCATAAAAGTCAATCATGTCGCGACGAATATGGGCGGGAGTCTGTTTCTCTGAAAAGAGGAATCCGCATGTTGGTATCCGATGACGTAAGGGAATTGTTTCTATGGTTAGCGAACGGTCATCATAAATTATTTCAGCTTTGCCCGGATCAAAAGTTTGGAAAACGACTTTGTAACTCATACCTTTGCAAAAAAAGTCGAGTTGCGGAGTAAGAAGACGTTCTAATTCTGCATGACAGTGAATATAGAGTGTGGCTGTCCTTCCCAGCATACCGAAAGTTGATATCAGTCCCATTAGTCCGAAACAATGATCGCCATGCAAATGTGAAATGAATATATGGTTTAGCCGGGTGAATTTCAGTTTTGATTTGCGTAATTGCATCTGTGCTCCTTCACCACAGTCTATCATAAATAGTTTTTCACGGATATTTACGACTTGTGAGGTCGCAAAATGCCGTGTGGTCGGCAATGCTGACCCGCATCCTAATATATGTACTTCAAATTTCTCCATCGTTACAAAGATACTATCTTTTTTGAATGGAAAATAAAAAATGCCGTAAAAACGGCATTATAGGATTGAACTATTTCTTAAGTTTTATTTTCACAGCATTCATGCCACGTGACCCTTTTTCTAGTTCAAAAGTCACGATGTTATTTTCTATGATATTGTCTATCAGTCCACTAATATGAAAGAAGTATTTCTCTGCATTCTTCAAATCTTTTACAAATCCATATCCTTTGGATACATTGAAGTGCTCTATTCTTCCTTCATGTACTAGTTCTATCGGTTCTTCAGTTCTACGAGGAGTTGAAACTTCAATGGTGGACATATCCACTTCTTGTGGTTTATTATTAGGAGTGGGAGGAGTATCGGTTATCATACCGTTCTCGTCTACATAGGCAATCATATCTTCAAAGGAAGATGTGCCGTTACTTTTTCTTTCTTCTTTTTTTTGCTGTTTTGCTAAACGCTTTTCTTGTTTTTTCTTTTCTAGATCTCGTTTGGTAAATGAAATAGGTTTCGCCATTTGATTCTTTTTAAATTAGTAATATACAGTCCGACCTGCTAAGGGGAAGTGTATGGAATTAATAATGAGGTAATAAGAAAACGGGGGAGAAGTCGTTATGAAATACTAACTCGAAATTTTATTACTCTATAAAGATACGGTTTTATTACGGATATCCCATAGAATATTTTCCTTTTTAAGAAATAATGGCATAAAAAAAGGATGCATTTTAATAAATGCATCCTTTTGGCTTATCTTAAAGTAAACTGATTACTTCTTTTTGTTTTCCAACTGTTCTTTCAAAGCAGCCAAAGCATCGATATCGCCTAAAGTGGTAGAGGCTGCCTGATTTTGGATAGCAGGAGCTTCTTCTCTCTTAGTTGTTTTCTTTGCATTAGAAGCTGCTTTCTTTTCAGCTCTTTCTTCTGCCTTGGCAGCATCTTCGAAAATGCGGCTGTGAGACAGGATGATTCTCTTGGCATCCTTGTTGAATTCAATTACTTTGAATGACAGTTTTTCATCCAATTGGGCTTGAGAGCCATCTTCTTTTACCAAGTGTTTCGGAGTTGCGAAACCTTCTACACCATAAGGAAGAGCTACAACAGCACCCTTATCCAACATTTCGATGATAGTACCTTCGTGTACAGAACCTACAGTAAATACAGTTTCGAATACATCCCAAGGATTTTCTTCCAACTGTTTGTGACCAAGGCTCAAGCGACGGTTTTCTTTGTCGATTTCCAATACTTGAACTTCGATATCTGCACCGATCTGAGTGAATTCAGAAGGATGTTTTACTTTCTTAGTCCAAGACAGGTCAGAGATGTGGATCAATCCGTCTACACCTTCTTCGATTTCTACGAATACACCGAAGTTAGTGAAGTTACGAACTTTTGCAGTGTGCTTGGAACCTACAGGATACTTTTCTTCGATAGTTTCCCATGGATCTTGTTTCAACTGTTTGATACCCAAAGACATCTTACGTTCGTCACGGTCAAGAGTCAGGATAACAGCTTCTACTTCGTCACCTACCTTCATGAAGTCCTGAGCAGAACGCAAGTGCTGTGACCAAGACATTTCAGATACGTGGATCAAACCTTCTACGCCCGGAGCGATTTCGATGAATGCTCCGTAGTCAGCCATAACGACCACTTTGCCTTTCACGTGATCACCCACCTTCAAGTTCGGGTCGAGGGCATCCCAAGGATGCGGAGTGAGTTGCTTCAAGCCGAGGGCGATACGTTTCTTCTCGTCGTCGAAGTCGAGGATTACGACATTCAACTTCTGATCCAGTTGAACGACTTCATGCGGATCGCTTACACGGCCCCATGACAAGTCGGTGATATGAATCAAACCGTCTACGCCGCCCAAGTCGATGAATACACCGTAAGATGTGATATTTTTAACAGTACCTTCCAGTACCTGTCCTTTTTCAAGCTTTTCTGGAATACCAGATATTGTCGGCATAACAAAGCTCGAAGCTGTTTCCTGTGTCTCTCCGTTTACAAACTGTGTAATTCTCAAAGACATTTCAGGAATCTTTTCATCTGAAGACACAACCTTTTTAGCAATATCTATGCTTGCAACAAGAGTTGCCTTTCTCATTTCCCAGCTATAAGTCTTTGTATCCCTAGTTCCGTCTATCCATGTATATCCGTCATCAGGTGTAACCGTAAATGTATAAGTTCCCGCATTGGTTGCGTTTAAAGTTCCGTTAACCGATGAGTTATCGGCAAGCATCCACTTATGGTCAGGCTGTTCCTTACCGTTATATGTTGTAGACCAATTATAATCTGATTTCAAAATAGGCATGCCTGCATATGCACTGTCTGTATTTAATATATATGCCACAGGTGTTTTCTCACTCGGTGTAACATTGTTATATCCGTTATTCAACGCTTTTATAACTCTTACATAAAAATCACGACTGTAAACTTCTTCACCGTATACTTCTTTATTAGTGAACTTATAAGTTACATTCTTATCTGAATCGATATATTTTCCCTCAGCATTTTTACCTGAGCGATCCAAAATATTAAGATATGTTCTGCCGTCTTTATACCATTTTTCAATATCTTTGTAATCTCTTACATAAGTATTTTCTCCATCTGTCATAACAAGATAGATATGTTTCTTTACATTTTCAGACGGTAACGAAATCTCAAATCTTTCATCACATTTGTTGCTTACTCCACTCATTGAGTTCGTAGTTGCAAGCTTTGCATAATACTTTATTTCATTGCCCGAAGCTTCGCTTCTTGCCTCGCCGTCACTGCTTACCATGCTTGATGAAAGGGCATATCTTGTAAGTTTAAAGCCGCTTCCATCTGTTGCTGTAGAATCAGCATGATAAATATCATAGCCGTCGTACTTATCATAAAAGACTGCCTTGCAAAGACCGTTAAGATTAACTACTGCCTTTCCATCAGCATATGAAACAGAATGGTCTGTAAGTTCATCTCCGACGATGGTTACCTGCGGATATGAAACTTCTCCTACAGGAATGTTGCCTACATTTACAAGCATATTATCATTGTCACCTGTTGCAAGTTTGCTTCCGTCTGCGGCAGTAAGT
>ERZ779851.645-NODE-645-length-34375-cov-39.407051_pt1 | contig 34375 bp, 38 predicted proteins | sample MGYA00511094_ERZ779851 | MGnify/ENA primary metagenome ERZ779851 (study PRJEB29588, sample SAMEA2155512) | human gut metagenome | biome: human gut; feature: human-associated habitat; material: faeces | place: Denmark | collected 2008/2010 ...
TGATTTTTTCATTTCACTTACATTTTAAGGAGTCAACCATATGTACAAAAAGACACTTTGTGAACCAGCAAAAATTCAATGATTAGAACTTCTTGAACTTCAGACGGAGGGTCTTGGAGCGAAGTATCATTCTGCTTCCACTAAGAGCCTCTTTGGCAAAATGCTCCTCCAACTCGTTGACACCATAATAGCGCAAAGGCTCTACATCGTCGACGGGAATATCGCCACCATCCTCGCCATTGTCCTGGTGCCAGTTGTTCTTATAGGCCTTGCCCAAGAAAAGGCTGTCGCCAGTCTGCTCGAAACGGAAATAATAACCCAGTCTTCCTTCGCGGTCGATATCAGACACACTGATGAGCCGGTGCTCTATGCCCCAGAAGAAACGACGGTTGGAATAATCGCCCGTCTTGCTAGTTGCCAAGGTATCAATGCTCTCAAGGTGCCAATAGCCATCAAGATCGCCATTGCCACTCGACTCGAGAGTACATGAGGAAAGTGAGCCCAACGCCATCAGCAGTCCTGCCACTGCTGCCACACCAAGAGCAGCAATAGGATGCTGTCGTTGCGTATTCGACTTCATATTTTGTTTTTGATTGTTCTTTGTCATGCTGTTATTTCTATCCATTCGTTACTTCTTCTTTTTACCAAAATCCAGTATGCCCGACTTGCCCACGGTGAGCTGGAAACCTGCATTATGACCCAACATCTGATCGCTGCCGAAGTCCATGGCATAACCGCCCTTGGCATGCCAGCCATGAGCAAAACGATAGTTGGCCTCGACAAGGAAGCTCACATTGTGATGGGGCTTGGTGAAGGGCTCCTGATAGGTTCCCCAGCCTTTCTGGTAGGTGGCCAGCACGCGATAACCCAGACGGGAAGTTGGCTGTCCGTCGAAACCAAGATGGAAGGCTACGAAGCGGTTGTCGTGCACATAGAGGTCGCCATTCTCATTATAGATAGGCGAACGGTAGAGCGGATTGCCCATCACCTGTCCCCAATGCTGCCAGCCTGGATAGTTGCCGTGATTATAATAGTCGTCCATTCCTGCCAGGTGGTCGGGAATGTTCATCGTATGGTCGTGATTGAAAGGTCCGCTCTGATACTTGGTATAGAGATACTCGAACACCACATTGCGAAGCCATGTGCCGTGAGGAAGATTCAGTTCGGCACCCAGCATGATGTCCTTCAACTTATAACGGTAGTATCTGTTCTTCTTGCGGTCCTGCCATTCCTCACCCTCGCCATAACCGTCGTAGTCGAGGAAAAACATCTGACTGTGGTCCTCGAAGAAATGATCGGCATAAACACCGATATGCCAGGTGTCGGCCTTGTAGTTGAAACGCATCAGCCAGCTGCCCAAATGGTTTCCCTCCACATTGGCATAGGCTCCATCAGTGGCATCAGCACCACTGGGTATGAAGGCATGAAGGAAATCCTTAAAGCCCTTGCCCGTAGGTATCTGCACCATCTCGCCATTGGCTCCACGATGATAGACATTGCCACCAAACTCGGCAGCCATCTCTAACCCCAGCTCAAGGCTCCAGGGACAGAAACGATCCTCGTTGCCGATACGCAGGAAACCAGCCTTACTGTGATAGAGTACATGCTCGGCATACTTGGTGCGACAATGGGTGAAGTCTTTCTGCCAGTTGTCGTCGGTCATCATACCAAAGGCCACATGTCCCTTCAGCTGTAACCAGCGTCCGAAGGCAGGAATAGTCCAATATTCGGGCAATGCCAACCTGACCTGTGGCACAGGACGGGCGTTGATACCCAATGTCTGACTGCCGCTGCTCAAGGTCTGGTTCTTCAGTTCCAAAGGATATTCCTTGGCTCCCACACTCAGTACACCATGCAGCCAGCGAGCCTCAACAAAGGCTTGCTGCACCACAACATGACTGGTGTAGTGAAGCGGAACAGCCACATCGGCACCATAACCTATTCCCCATCGGCGTGCAGAGTCGAGAGACAAGGGGCGAACAAGACTGCCTCGCAGATAACCATTGGTCGACGAAAGCGAAGAGAGGCCATACTTGTTGGCATTGAGCCACAACGGCGTCTTGCCATGCGAGAAAGACCCCTGCATCTCGACTTGATAACGAACGTCTTTGCCAAGGTCGAGCTTTCCCGCCTCGGCACCATCCTGCCAGGCATACTGTGCACGAACCGAAAGAGGCAGCATCGCAGCTGCCGCTAATATAATAAGGTGTATTTTATTCATCCTCTTGAGATATCTAAAATCGGGTAAAGATTAATATGTTTTGCAAAATTAGGAAAAAGTTTACTTTCAGCCAAGCAAAAGGCAAGTTTTCATTGATTTCTGACCCATTTTTATGCCATAAGACGGTGGTTTAGGGATTTTCCCCTGCCCATTTAGGGAAAAACCTTTTCTTCGACCAGCATTTTGACCTATCTTTGCAACGTAAAACAAAAAGAACAAGAAACAACAACTCTTTAAAACGATACGATTATGAAGAAGTTTATATTAGCTATGGTGACACTGTTCACAATGACAGTTTCTACCGCATCGGCCATGAGTTACGAGCAGGCTCGCCAGCAGGCTCTCTTTCTGACCGATAAGATGGCATACGAGTTGAATCTTACCGACGACCAATATGAGGCTGCATACGAAGTGAACCTGGATTACCTCATGGGTATAAACACTTACGACGACCTGTATGGAGCATACTGGAGACAGCGCAACGCCGACTTGAGCTACATTCTCCTCGACTGGCAATACAGAGCCTTCCTGAATGCCACTTACTTCTATCGCCCACTCTACTGGAACGGAGGCTACTGGCATTTCGGCATCTACGCAAGATACCCTCGCCGAGACTACTTCTTCTTCGGACGCCCTCACTTCTACACCGTATACAGAGGCGGACACAGCTGGCACAGGAACGGAGGAAGAAGCTGGTACAGCGGACGTACTTATGGCAGGCCACATCCTGATGGCGGACCAAGAATGGGAATGAGAGACGGATTCAACCGTGGAGACTACGGACGAGGACAGAGTTTCGGCAACATGACACGCCAAAGCAGCACACGCACCACCGTGACACGCGATCGCCAGACGGGAAACAACCGCTCATTCGGTAATGCTTCAAGAAACAACAACCGTACTTTCGGTAATCCATCGAGCACACCTAACCGCTCTTTCGGCAACAGTTCAAGAGACAACAACCGTTCTTTCGGAACACCTTCGAGCACTCCTAACCGTTCTTTCGGAAGCGGTGCAAGAAATTTCAACCGCTCTTTCGGAAGTAGTTCAAGCAGTCCAAGCCGCTCTTTCGGCAACAGTTCCGGCAGTTCTAACCGTTCTTTCGGCAACTCAAGCAGAGGCGGATCTTTCGGCGGTAACCGTGGAGGCTCATCCAATCATGGTGGCGGCTCTTTCGGTGGACGCAGATAAAACAAATATAAATAAACAAGCAGGAAAAGCAAATAAGTAGATATATCAAAAATAAAATAGAAATATGCGAAACGTTTAAACAAATTAGAGAGTTAAAGCGAAGAGAGGTGTAACCGTTATCGGCACACCTCTCTTTTTTGTTTGTTTACGGATTCATCTTTGGTTTGAACCACAAAGTCCTATTTGGCCAATACGATTGTCTTAAACCAGTCTTTCAAGACACCAGCATACTGGTCTTGAGAATCGGACAGAAGAATAAGCACCTGAGAGCCATCAGCCAGTTGCGGACCAAGGCACATCCCTTCATAATTGGCAAAGGAACGTCCGAGAAGGGTAAGACGGGTTGACCACTGAGTAAGCAAAGTCTTCCTGACATAAGGAACATCATCACTGGCAAACGAAGCCGACATAGGGAAGACCTGTTCCTCTGCAGGATTGACGAGATAAAGCTTGCATTGGCAGGAAGCACCTATCTTGGACTTGGGCACATACACCTCACGCTCCAACACGAGAAGCTGTCCATCAGGAAGCACACACAACTCGCTCACTCCCATGGCATAGGTCTGAGGCCGCTTGCGAATCGCAGGCGCATCCATCCGGTAAGCGTATGAAACTGCTATAGGATGACTGACGGAACCAAACATGGAAGAAGTGTCGGAACGCTCGCTCCAGTCGAAAGCAAACAGGCGCAACCTGTTGGCTTCTCCATTCTGCCATGATGCAGGCTTGCCGTCATTACGCAAGGTACTTTCAGAAATGCTCCACAGAAGATGACGCACGGAATCATAGGCAAGTGACTCATAGCCATAATTGGGATGAAAATCGGAAGGAGAATGAGTCGATGACCAAACAAAGTCTGCCGGCTTCTGCTTCCTTACATCCACCGACTCGCCCACACGAAAAGCACAACGGTCATTATTCATTCCGTATACAGGATATTCAGCAAAACGGAACAAACCCTCGCTGACTGTAACAAGAGTAGAATCAGACACTCGGGCTATCGCCTCGTGGTCTAACCCTTTCTCACGAACCGTCTCACTGAAGCCCAGGTTCTCGACAAGCTCCAACTCTCCCGACACAGGATTCAACTGTATGCGAAATTTGAAGAACAAGGCGCTGTCGGATTTATCGCTCACCACAGCATAGATGTCGTCATGCAGATGCGTGATACCACTATAGTTGCCAGCAGCCACCATCTTGGGAAATGTTTTCTGAGCATTCTCCCTCACGACATGCCAGGCTGAAGACACAGACTCTGCCTGAAAGACTTGGGCTGTAGCCACCAAGCCGAAAAAAAGAGAAGCGCACATCAGCACACCTCTCTTATATATATGATGTTTTACCATTACTTATATGTTTTTACTGCCAGTTTCTGTCATTTCGTCCACATCGAATAAGTCAACACAAAATCCATAGCGAGCTCAAAATCAACCCGTGCTGTCTTACCGCTCTTCAGGTTCTCAACATCGCAAGCCCAGTCAGCCATCGTGTCAAAAGGTTTCACGCGCATATCCTCGAAGAGAAGATTCTCTTCCGAGAACAACTTGAACACCGTTTCCTTGGCACACCAATGCACCAACTTGGCATCCAAGGAGTCTGCCCGTTCGTCTTTCCTGAGAAACTTGGAAGCGATGCGCTCTACCCTATCACTCATATACTCAATGTCCACGGCCACCTCTGATTTTTTCGACAAAATAAGGGCAGCATAGCCTTTTGTGTGAGAGATGCTGACATGATAGCCCCTGAACAAAGGCTTGCCCTGCCCGTTGTGGGTAAAGTCGCCAGCATGAGACAGCAACCCCTTGGAAGCTCCATTGACCCGTAGCATCTCATACATTAATGCACGAATGGCAAGAAACTCAAGTTTCCTGCCATCATTCTTGTATTTATCATCCAAAGAGGAACGATAAGGCAAGAGATGAGGATAAAGGTCGAACAACTGTTCGGGCGACTCATCCATCTGCCATAATCCTAAACTCACACCAGGATATACTTCACGTATGTTTACTACTGCCATCTTTGTTCACACTCCTCTTTATTTGTCATCATCATTTTTATTTGTCATCACCATGCCCAGAACTGACAGGATGCACAGTCACCTTGATCTTACTGATACGGCGCTCCTCTATACCCATCACTTCAAAAGAATAGTTCTTATAGTCCAGTTTCTCGTGCATACTGGGGAAGTCGCCCTTTATCTCCAACAATAGTCCCGCAAGCGTATCGGCATCACCCTCCACCTCGGCAAACTCGTCGTCATCGATATTCAGTATACGACAGAAATCGGCAAGCAGAGTCTTTCCCTCGAACACAAAAGTATTGTAGTTCAACTTGGAGTAGAACTTCTCTTCCTCATCATACTCGTCATTGATCTCGCCTACGATCTCTTCCATAATATCCTCAAGAGTCACAATACCGCTGGTGCCTCCAAACTCGTCGACCACAATGGCTATATGAACCTTGTTCTCCTGGAACTCGCGAAGCAAATCGTCGATTTTCTTGGTCTCAGGAACAAAATAAGGAGGACGTATCAAACTCTGCCAACGGAAACTGGCAGGCTTATCCAAATGGGGCAGTAAGTCCTTGATATACAGAATGCCGCGGATATTGTCCGTATTGTCCTGATAAACAGGTATACGACTGTAATTGTTCTCTACGATACACTTCAGCACCTCAGCATAGGTGCTCTGAATATCCAGATCGACAATGTTCTGACGACTTGTCATCACCTCCTTGGCAGTCTCGTCGCCAAAACGGATAATGCCCTGAAGCATGCTCTGCTCGTTCTTGATATCGTCCTTGTCGGTGAGTTCCAGAGCCTGTTCAAGCTCATCCACACTCAGTACATGATTCTCTTTCTTCATCACCTTCTCGGCAAGCATTCCACTCTTCAAAAGAATGGTTTCTATAGGCCAGAAAATTTTACGGGCAAAGAGAATGGCATCCACACAGCGGCGACAGAAACGAAGAGGATTCTGACGGCAGTAAACCTTTGGCATGATTTCACCAAAGAGCAACAGAAGAAAAGTGAGAAACACCGTCATGATCAAGAACTCAAGCCAATAAGCCTTGGGACCGAACTTGACAATGCTGACAAAAATATTACTCAGCAACATGACAATCATGACGTTGACAAAGTTGTTGGTAATCAAAATAGTTGCTAAAGTACGCTCAGAGTCCTCTCGCAACATCTGAATCTTTCTGTCACTCGGATTCTTGCCATCTTCCAGTTCTGCCACATCTGAAGGCGACAAACTGAAAAAAGCTATCTCAGAACCACTGGCAAAAGCAGAAAGAAAGACCAAAGCTACCGCCAACAATCCAGCCAACATAACGCCTACAGTAGGCGACTGGACTGTGACATCGCTAAAAGCCTCGGTTATGGTCGATATATCCAATGTTGTATAGTATCTTTAAAAATTAAAAAGGTAAACTGTCTGAATCCGAAGCGGGTGTCTCCTCTGTCTTGGTCTCGACATTAGGGGCCGGTGCATCCGTATGAGCAGAAGCCGATTTGAGGGTAAGCATCTCCATGTTGTCGACATAAATTTCTGTCACAAAGCGACGTTTGCCCAGATTGTCAGCAAAGAAGCGATAGCGTATCTTGCCCTCTACATAGAGTTTGTCGCCCTTGTGGACATACTTCTCTACTATCTTGGCAAGAGTGCGATAGAACACAAGGTTATGCCACTCGGTACGATCGGGAACCTGCGTGCCATTGGCCAACGTATAACCCTTCTCGGTAGTAGCAAAAGTAACCTGAGCCACAGCCTGGTCGGCATCATAATAACGCACGTCAGGCTCCTTGCCTACATTGCCTATCAACATCACCTTATTCATAAGCTTAAGTGTTTTATTTCCACATTCCCAAATAACGGAAATGATAGTTCTTTCCCTTTACAGATGGAAATTGACTGCGAGAATCCACACGCTCACGCAGATGCTCTATAATTCTGTCGTAGCAATCCTGTCCCGACATTGCCTTGACATTGGCTACGAAATGTGTGTCACGATATTCAAACTTGCCTGTAGCAGGAATCAATACCACACGCTTAAAGTCCAAGCTACCTTCATACCATCCCGGACGCTCCTCCACAAGACGGTTGAAAACATTGTCATTCATCTCGCGCGCTACGGAAGCAGGACGAACAGCTTTCTTATCCTTGAAATCCTGCATATTGGCAGCAGCAGTCTTGATAACAATAAAATAAACGCGGGGACGTACCTTATAACGCTTAGGATAACAAACATCACTTGCTGCATATTCCCGAATATCGGCTTCCAAATCGGCATCAACACTAATCTCAGGAATACTTTTTAAAAAATCTATTGCTTGGTCTGCATTTGATACGAATACCTCTCGATCAAAATATCGTAAATATAAATTCATAAGTTAAGTGTATTTTTCTGAAAATAGAAAATAAAAAAAGAGCGGAAAACGGGACTCGAACCCGCGACCCCGACCTTGGCAAGGTCGTGCTCTACCAACTGAGCTATTTCCGCAACAAAAAAATAAATGGTGAAGAGGAGGAGACTCGAACTCCCACGACACAATTGTCACTACCCCCTCAAAGTAGCGCGTCTACCAATTCCGCCACCTCTCCAACATTTAGATGTCATTTTGAACATCAGTGCCCAAGACAGGACTCGAACCTGCACGTTGTGAAACACACGCACCTGAAACGTGCGCGTCTACCAATTCCGCCACTTGGGCTTAGAAGTCATCCTCCTGTTTTGGTTCATTCAGAAAGTCGAGCGGAAAACGGGACTCGAACCCGCGACCCCGACCTTGGCAAGGTCGTGCTCTACCAACTGAGCTATTTCCGCAACAATTCTTTTTATAGAAGCACTTCTCTAAATGCGGTTGCAAAGGTAATACTTTTTTTCGTACCCGCAAACTTTTCATCCGTTTTTTTTCAAAATCACCTCAAAATTCTAATCCATCCGGCTAAAATAGTCTTCTATGCCGTACTCCCGCAGTATCTCAAGCTCATTGTCGTCCTGATGTATGAAGCCTATCGAAGGATGGCTGATACCGTTGAATGTACAAGTTTTGACAGTGGTATAATGAAGCATGTCCTCAAATATGACATTGTCTCCTACATGCAATTCTTTATCAAACCGCCAACTTGACATAAAATCACCGGACAGGCAACTGTTCCCTCCCAAACGGTAAACATGCGTGCCTGCATCCACTGAACGGGCGATATCGGCTTCGTTTACGACCTCCGCACCTCTGACGGCAGGCATATACGGCATTTCCAGACAGTCCGGCATGTGACATGTGAAGCTGACGTTAAGAATGGCGGTACGTATGCCATGATCCTCCACAATGTCGACAACCTGCGACACAAGAGGTCCTGTCTGCCACGCGAAAGCACTCCCCGGCTCCAATATGACCTTCAGATGGGGATATCGGCGGCGGAAATCACGCAATATGTCTATAAGGAGACTGACATCATAATCAGCACGTGTCATCAGATGACCTCCGCCAAAATTGATCCATTGCAACTGTCCGAACCACTTCGAGAACTTCTCTTCTATATGGCGAAGCGTGCGCTGAAAGACATCCGCCCCACTCTCGCAATGACAATGGCAGTGAAAGCCTCTGACATCGGAAGGCAGTTTCTCGGGCATAACGTCTGAAGTTATTCCGAACCGCGTTCCCGGAGCACACGGGTTGTATAAGTCGGTCGAAATCTCGGAATATTCCGGATTTATACGGAGTCCGATACTGATATCGGGATTTACGGTCCTCACTCTGTCGGCAAAACGTTCATACTGGGACATCGAATTGAATGTGAGATGGCTGGAACATGCGGCTATCTCGTCTATTTCATAAGAGGTGTATGCGGGTGAATATGTATGGGCAGGACTGCCGAACTTGTCAAAAGCCAGTCTTGCCTCTGCGAGAGAGCTTGCCGTAGTGGCTTTGATGTATTCGCGGAAAATAGGAAATGTCTTCCACAAAGCGTATGCCTTGAAAGCAAGAATGATCTCCACACCGGCAGTGTCTGCCACATGTTTAATCAAAGACAGGTTTTTACGCAGCAACCGTTCTTCCAACAAATACATCGGTTTATTTATATTCCTGAATCCCTCTATATCTACTTTCATTATCTGTTTTTATTTCTGATGGTATAACATTATATTATTATGGTATCTGCAAAAACAAGCTGTCAACCGTTTGAACCAAGCCGCAGGCTTTTCTTCATACAAACAACATCATGGCAGATTTCACAAGAAACGCGCACTTGTTTTTTATTCATGACACGCGAAAAAGCATCTGACGTTCTTTCATATGAAAAATTCAGCACTGTGAAGGTTTGCTCATAGCAAATTGACAACCATACTGTAACACAAGATAAACATAATCGTTCCTAATATTGCAGTGTTCAACAAGGCGCATCGTATGGAAATTCCGGTAGTATAAAAATCTATCGTGCATATCTTGAAAAGACAATGTGTGTAAGCATATCTGGCAATATAATACACTCCGCCGCCAACTATCACGCCCAAGATTCCGCCGAAGAATACGTCTCCCGGATAATGAACCCCAAGATAGATGCGTGAATAGCACAGGCAAATAGCCCACAACCAAAGTGAAAGAACAAACTTTTTCTTCCTGAAAACCAACGACAGATATGTCGCCACACCAAGGGCGTTAGCGGCATGGCTTGACACAAACCCATATCTGCCGCTCCTGTATTCGTTCACATAATGAAGCATGTCGGCAATTGCGGGACTGTGTGAAGGACGGAGTCTACAGAAATATGGCTTTATAATAGAAGAAGAAATCTGGTCTGACAAAAATATAACAAGTACAATACTTAATACAATAAAAAGCGCCTCATACCACTTTGCCTTAAAATAGTAAAAAGAAAACAGCAGTCCGACTATTAAAGGTATGGAAGAGTATTTTGACGACAGCATGTACCAGAAACCGTCCGTCACGCTGCCTCCGTCATAATTTAGCGTAAGCATCAGTTGCTTGTCGGACAAATCCATAGTCCTGAAAAAAGATGCCATACCTGATATGTGATACAACAAGAACGCCGCAACAAGAAACACGGCAAGGACACATATAAGCCTTATAACAAAATTGTCACATTTCTTTTTGGAAATGCTGAAATCCAAAAAGATAAGCTTCTGAAAACGTGAAGGCAAATTTTCCATAGTCATTTTGCTGATTGCTATAATATCTTTTAAAGACAACGAAGAAACAATATCTTTATTGCATGAAAGTCATAGAAATTATTAAAATTACCGTTTATTCACATCCGAAACACTATTCTTCATATAAATCGCAACCGGAAAAGCCCATTTCGTCCGCACGTTCTTTATTAAACGCGAAATAAACAGCCTCAGCCTCAACGCAAGTCCTGCCCGTCTCGTCTTCGAGCGAAACCGATATTACACAATAATTGCGCTTGCGTCCGGTGATTCTTGCACGCACAGTGACCTGTGAAGAGTCCGAACTGACAGGATATAAATATTTCAGATTCAGACGTGATGTCATGCCTGAGGTCTGCAGCTTGCGCATAACCACCCATCCGGCAGTCTCGTCTATCATCGTAGCAAGTATTCCGCCATGCATCACACCGGTCCATCCTTGAAAATGGTCGTGAGGATGCCAGTAGGATACAACGTCATCGCCATCTTCATAAAACTCCATATGCAATCCGAAAGGATTGTCCGGCGAGCAGCCGAAACAATTATAACCTTCTTTTCCTATAAAAGGATTTCTGATTTTTCTCATATATATTAAATATCTGTCAGAAGCTCATCATAAAACTGAAACGCACTCCGTTCTTCTTCACGCCCGGCGTGTCCGTATATGTCAGACGGCGTACATAGTCCACTCCAAAGAACTTGAAGATATTGTGGACTCCAACAACAACCTCCCAATAAGGTTTGTTCTTATCCATGATTCCGGCTCCTTCAGGGAAGCGGAACAGCAAATTGTCCGCACTGTTGCGCTCGAGGAACGGGTTGTTCTTGTCCGTAACCATTCCCCACATACCCTTTACGGCTATATACTCACGCCACTTCAGTTTCTTGACAAGAGGAATACGGTTAAGCAGTTTGCCGTTCATATCCCACGCTACTGCCCAGAATGCGTATCTGTCGCTAAGGAATTCCATATTTCTCATCATGTTGAACGTATTCTCATGTTCGAAATACGACAGATTCACCGGAGGCATTATGAGCAACGGGAAAGGCACTTTATCCCATTGTATTCCACCGTTAAGATGGGTGTCTACATATCCCCAGCTGCCCAGCCAGAACCTCTTGTATATGCCAGCCTCCGTAAAATTAAGCCGATATTGACCGCCGAGGAAGCTCTTCAGTCCCACAGTATGGCTGAGAGTGAACTCCGGAGCGTCGAGGTTTACAGGCCAACGGTGCTGCTTTGTATTGATGAACGTCTGTCCGGGACAGTATCTCAAGCCGAACTTAAATTCGGTAGTGCGTATTTTCGACACAAGATTCCTCACCTCCTCCCCATCTTTATTGATGGCAGGCGTCATGCGTTCAAATATCAGATCACCCGTGGGCTCGTTGCTTTCTGCCTTTATTGATGTGTCAATACTGAATCCCCAGTCCGTCTCATATACAAAACTCAGCTTCTGCCTGTTATAGAAATACATCTGCTCCACCTTCTGTGTGCGGAAAGCCATGAACATATTATCCTTGTTGTGAAGTAGGAATTTGTCAGCAGGAGACATCACATCATACGATGACTCGAATATTATGTTGCGCTGCGGGAACTCGAACGGAACATTCTTCTTTTTGTTCAGACTGTATGTTAACTCCGTACCGTAATAATTTTTCCGCGATTCTGTACCGTAAGCATAATATCCGCTCCAGAACAGATGTTTGTTGAGGTTTGCCGTTGTGCGTCCGCTTATCCTGAACCGGAACCCGTCCACAAAGTTCTTGGAAACAATGGTGTTCACCGGTCCGAAGTCAAACTTACTCTTCGTGCGCGATGTTCCCGTCTCCACATAGTTTTCAAGGAACGCCCGGACTCCGAATATTATCCATCTGTAGTTTTTCGACTGCTCCATGCGATGGATGAACTCATTCATTGACGACTCGCTCTTCGTCAGACCGACCGCCCTATATTGGTTCCAGAAAACCTCGTCCCTTATCATGGCGTCCGCCTCATGTCTCACCTTAGCCTTTCCTTTGAACAGTTTTCCGGGAAGCTCGTCAAAGGCATAATCACTCAGACGTGTGGTCCTCGTGACAAGCATTTTCCCAAGCAGGTCGTTCACTCTCAATTCTACCATCATGTCGTCGACAGTCAGCACCCACTCCCCGTTCGGCAGCTTGGTGTATTCCTGTTCTATCTTCATATTGTCGACGAAATTGACGATACTGCTCTTCGGCAATGTCAGAGAGCAACGCTTTACATGCAACGTAGAGTCCGCAAGCACATAAAGCTCACCCCTGAATCCGAAGTCCTGCTGGTTGTTCGGCAGGAACTGCAGATGATAACACAGGTCACGGTCAACGTATACGGTGTCCTCAATATAGAACCTGTAGAATGAAATAGCAGTCTCTCCTATAGGGCTCGTGAACTGATACTGAAGCAGACGCACATGATTGTCGTATATGTCGACGTCCGTAAAAATCTCCTTCAGCATGGTGTTGAGAATCTCGCCTGTCTGCAACACATTGTTTATTCCGTCAGAACGCTGTCCCTTAATGATGTCCTTCTCCACCTTAGGATCTTTCCTGTAAATGTGCTGCGTCACAGTCTCATCCACAGATATCGGCAAAATAAGCTTATTGTTGAATGTGCTTGTCTCTATCTGGTCTGCCAGCCACGACTGCTTCTTGAATATTCCCTTATCCAGATCATCCGGCTTTATGTCGTTTACGGAGAAAGTTATTTTCTGATATTTATTATACTGATAATAGTCGTGATTGTCAAGATCGGTACGCTCTTTTGCCGCAATCACGCGCTTCATAAGCTCCACCGCGGGATTGTTCTTGCGCGAATATTTGTCACGCTTGCTTTTTATGACAACCTCGCTTAGGTTTCTGGAATCCTCCTTCAGCACTATCCGCAGATATGACGGAGTGTCCTGAGTCACCTTTACCGTCTGTGTCTTGAATCCCACAGAGCTGAACGTTAGTGTCCAACCCTCATGACGTTCTATAGAGAATTTACCGTTGATGTCGCTTACAACCGCCACGTGGTGTCCTTTATATATGGCACTCGCGTTGGGGATGGCATATCCATCCTCATCCACGATTTCACCTGTAATTTGCGCCATGGCAGAGACAGCCACAAAGAAAAACACAAATATATAACAAAAGAATCTTTTCACCTGTATATAATTACTCAAAAAAATGCCGTTGCAAAGTTATACATAGATATCAAAAAAAACAAGAAAACTTTTTGCTTTTTAATATTTTTCTACTAATTTTGCACCATTGTATGAAGAAACTGCCGCTTTTACCCACGATTATCGGCACGGGCTTTGGCAGCGGGTTCTGGCCATGGGGGCCCGGAACTGCAGGTGCATTGACAGGCATGCTCATATGGTATGCCCTTTCTTTTATGCTTAATTCCACGCTCCTTTTTGCCGTAACCCTATCATGCATAGTAGTTTTCACGATAGCAGGCACATGGGCTGTCAGACGCCTTTCGCCTTTTTGGGGTTCAGACCCTCAGAAAGTGGTCATCGACGAGATGGTGGGTGTATGGGTTCCGCTGCTTGCCGTACCGGCTTCAGACATATGGCTTGTACTTGCCTCATTCGTTCTTTTCCGTTTATTTGACATATTAAAGCCGCTCGGCATCAGAACACTTGACAGGCGCAAGGGAGCTTTCTATGTCATGGCAGACGACATTCTTGCCGGTGTATACAGTCTCATAATCATCGTCGCGGTGCAATGGATAATTTAAGGACGAAACTTATAACCTTCTGCAAGGCACAATGTTCGGCATGGATAGCATCCGCCATAGACTTCGGCACCACAATAATATTGGCGCACGTCTTCGGTCTGTGGTACGGCTATTCCACATTCATCGGAGCACTGAACGGAGGAATAGCCAACTGTCTGATAAACTACAGATGGGTATTCCACGCATTCGAAATGAAAAAAAGGAACATCGCCATACGCTATCTCGTTGTATGGGGCGGAAGCATACTGCTCAACACTTACGGCACTTACATACTGACAGAATTGTCCGACCAGTACTTCATGTTCTCAAAAATCATCGTTTCCGTAATAGTGGCTGTATTCTGGAACTACCAGATGCAATATAGGTTCGTATTCAATTCAAAAAACAAATAACAACAAAAATTCAAATCATGAAATACAGAGATTTCCTGCAAAAGATAATATATGTCATCATTACTCCTGTCATAAAGGGAATGATAAGGATAGGTTTCACACCCAACCTCGTGACAACAATAGGATTCGTGCTCAACATAGCCGCCACGATAATGCTACTCTACGCTGCGGGAGAAATGACAGGAAGCACATCAATTGTGGGATGGAGCGGTGCGGTGATTCTGTTTGCCGGACTTTTCGACATGATGGACGGGCGTCTGGCACGCATAGGCAACATGTCGTCAATGTTCGGAGCCCTCTGGGACTCGACGCTCGACCGCTACAGCGAGCTCTTCACCCTTTTCGGGATAGCCATGTATCTCATTCTCAACTCATGGGTCACCGGTGGTGTACTGACGTTTCTTGCAATGGTGGGCTCCGTGATGGTGAGCTATGTCAGAGCACGCGCCGAAGGTCTTGGCATCGAATGTAAGGTAGGGCTCATGCAGAGACCCGAGCGTGTGGTCCTGACGAGCCTCGGAGCAATACTCTGCGGAATATTCGACAACCTGTGGTTTCTTGTCGTTCCCATCGTCATAATCGCCATACTGGCAAACATCACGGCATTCTGGCGCATCTGCCATTGCTACAAGGTGTTGAACAAAAGTGAGAAGAAATAACCGATGTTCAGCTTCTACATTATTATATTATATGCTGTACTTGCGATATTGAAACCCACCCGCAAGGTGGCGTTGGCGCTTACCCCGTGGCTCATATTCGCATGCTCATACGACTGGATGCGGCTTCTGCCCAACTACGAGGTAAACCCCATTGACGTGAAAGGGCTGTACGAAAGCGAGAAGACGCTCTTCGGCATAAATGCAGACGGGACGACACTCATTCCGTGCGAATATTTCGCAATACATCACTGCGTCCCCGCCGACATCATGGCAGGACTGTTCTATCTGTGCTGGGTGCCTGTGCCACTTGGCTTCGGGATATATCTTTACGCAAAAGGCGACTACAGCAATTATCTGCATTTCTCACTGGCATTTCTTTTTGTAAACCTGCTCGGCTTCTGCGGTTATTACATCCATCCGGCAGCACCGCCATGGTATGCCATGAACTATGGCTTTGAGCCAATACTCAACACTCCTGGCAACGTCGCCGGACTCGGACGCTTCGACCTGCTGACAGGCATTCCCGTGTTCCATGCCCTTTACGGCAAGAACGCCAATGTGTTCGCCGCCGTACCGTCGCTTCATGCCGCATACATGCTCATAGCGACCGTCTACGCTGCCAGAAGCCGTAGCGGGCATATCACAACCGGTGTTTTCGCGTTCATATGCGCAGGCATATGGTGGACTGCCGTCTACACCAGCCATCACTACATAATAGACGTGATGCTCGGCATAGCAACGGCAGTCGCAGGCATACTTATTATGGAAAAGGTCATAATGCGTGTTCCGGCTGTAAGGCGTTTCATGGCACGCTACACGTCAGCCATAACATTCAGCCGGAAGCAGCTGTAAGGCAAGGCGGTCAATGACTGAACCTGAGTTCGTCAGTATTTATGCTGCCCGTACCCTTTTTGTTCTGCGACAGACTTCTGACAGTACCCCTCAGATTCATGTTGCCCACGCCCATAAGCTCGCACTCCACACGGTTGCAGTCCTCAAACGTAGCGTCCATGTCGCCCACGCCCATGAGTCTGAGATGTGAATCGGCAAACTTGTATTGTCTTACTTTCACATTTCCTGCTCCGAGAAGCGACACATACGAGCTTACGCCTCTCACCGAATCGATGCTGACATTGCCGCTTCCCTCAAGCTCCACAGACAGAGCGTCACACACAATCCTGCCGAACCACACGTCACCCGAGCCTGTCAGCCGTACTCTCAACGTGTCCGTGTCCAACGGACCGGTGACTCTGAACGAGCCGGCTGTCTTAAACATGACATCAGTAAGGTCAGGTGAACTGACATAAATGTTCGCCACAGAAGACAACCGTGCCGGCAGCAGCATGCCCGGCAGCATTTTCGGACGGATGACAAGCCTGTCGCCGTCGTGCACCGTGACGATGCCGTTCACGGCGTCACGGGTTCCGGACACACTGACATAGAGCGAGTCAGACTGCGCAAAAATCACATCGCAAGGATACTCTACCTCTATCTTTGAGAAATACCGCACCTTACGCTCCACTGTCACCACAGGTTCCTTCCGGTCGCGGCTTTTCCATACATTTCCGCACGACACACACACAAGACACGCCCCAAGGGCAAGCATTCCATACAATACTGATATTCTGTTCATTGCTATCATGTTTACATTTTCTTATCTTTTGACGCCTGATGTGCTCCGAAAGTTGCAATACGGCATCATTTATGGCACATAAAAACGCGGACACATATATAATTATATCCCGTTCGCGGCATATCATAAGCAAAAATTATTAACTTTGCAGGCATTATGGAGATAAATACAATCACACAAGAAGAACTGGAGACATTGCTCCGGTACACCGAATGTTCACAACACATCATAATATGCACCCACAAGTCGCCTGACGGTGACGCTCTCGGAGCCTCGCTGGCGTGGCTTGAGTTCCTGAGCAACAGAGGAAAGACCGCCGACATCATCATTCCGGACGCATATCCGGACTTTCTGCAATGGCTACCCAACTCTGAGAAAATAATACGCTACGACAAGCACAAAGAAAGAGCCGAGACGCTCATGTGCGGCGCCGACCTCATATTCTGCCTGGACTTCAACGCCTTCGGGCGCGTCGACGAGATGGAGCAGACGCTTAGAGACTCTCCGGCAAAGAAGATAATGATAGACCACCACATGGATCCGGTGATGGACACCGTGCTCACCGTCTCGCGTCCGGAGATGAGCAGCACATGCGAACTCGTGTTCCGCATAATGCACCAGAGCGGAGACTTCGGCAAGATGACGCCCAAATGCGCGGCATGCATCTATTGCGGCATGATGACCGACACGGGAGGATTCACATACAACTCGAACAATCCTGAGATATACTTCATCATAAGCGAGCTGCTGACAAAAGGAATAAACAAGGACAAGATATACCGCAACGTGTTCAACAACTACAGTTCGTGGGCAATAAGACTGCGCGGATACATAATGTGCCAGAAGCTTAACGTGCTTAACGGATATAACGCCTCCTACTTCTCCATATCTCGCCAGACCATGAAGGACTTCCATTTCATAAAAGGAGACGCCGAGGGTCTGGTGAACGAACCGCTCAAAATAAAAGGCATGAAACTGTCCGTCTCACTGCGGGAGGACGACCGCAGGGACAATCTTGTGTGGCTCAGCCTGCGCTCCGTGGACAGTTTTCCGTGCAACGAAATGGCTGCCGAGTTCTTCAACGGAGGCGGTCACCTCAACGCAAGCGGCGGAAGGCTGGAATGCTCGCTTGAAGAAGCCGAGGAGACTGTAAGGAAGGCGATAATGCATTACGCCGACAGGCTGAGATGACGGGGCGGTGCCCACGTCACTGCTACGGTGTGGATAATGATTATATATAATACTTAAATTATCTATAAGCAAAAATAGTATGTCGCATTAATTTTATAACTTTGCACAGACTACACATATTATAATATATGTGACGGACCGCCTTGCGTAACGGCTGACACATATACAAGACAACAAACAGAAAACATCACACTTTAATAAAATATGGGAAAGATAAAATTAGCACTGCTTGCGTGCGCCGCACTGTTCACATTGATGTCGTGCGACGACACCGAATCGTACGCTGACCAGAAGAAGAAAGAGCGCTCTGCAATAAGAAGCTATATCGCGAAAGAAAACATAAAGGTGATAACCGAGAAGGAGTTCCACGCACAGGACTCAACCACCGACGTGTCGAAAAACGAATACGTGCTCTTCGAGACCACCGGTGTGTACATGCAGATAATACGTGAAGGATGCGGGGAAAAGCTTAAAGACGGCGAGACGGCTACAGTGATATGCCGCTTCAAGGAATGGAACCTGCTCACAGACTCGCTGCAACTCGCAAACAACATCGAGAACTCATCGCTTAACTTTCCAGACCTGATGAGCGTGAAGAACACATCAGGCACGTTCAAGGCGTCATTCATACAAGGCTCAAGCGTGATGTACTCAATCTACGGCAGCGGGTCAGTACCGGCTGGATGGCTCGCACCGCTCAGCTATATAAAGATAGGACGTCCGGCGAAACCGGGTGAGGAGATTGCCAAAGTGAAGCTTATCGTGCCTCACACCCAAGGCCACCAGTACGCCTCATCGGGCGTATACCCATGCTTATACGAAATAACATATCAACGAGGATATTAAAATCATGACACTAATAAAATCGATATCAGGAATACGCGGCACCATAGGAGGCCGCACCGGCGACACCCTGAACCCGCTGGACATAGTGAAGTTCACATCGGCTTACGCCACATTCATGAAGCGCAGCACCGCTTCGGGCAGCGGCAGGATAGTTGTAGGAAGGGATGCGAGGATTTCCGGAGAGATGGTGAAGGACATCGTGTGCGGCACACTCCTCGGCATGGGCTACGACGTTGTGAACATCGGGCTGGCGACAACCCCCACCACCGAGCTCGCAGTGACCATGCTGAAGGCTGACGGCGGCATAATCATCACGGCAAGCCACAACCCGAGACAGTGGAACGCCCTTAAACTGCTCAACTCTCACGGCGAGTTTCTCACGAAGGACGACGGCAACGAGGTGCTGAGAATAGCCGAAGCCGAAGACTTCGAATATGCCGATGTAGACGCCATGGGGCACTATACGGAGGACGACTCGTTCAACAGACGCCACATAGACAGTGTGCTCGCCCTGCAGCTGGTCGACACTGAAGCAATACGCAACGCTCACTTCAGAGTGTGCGCCGACACCATAAACAGCGTGGGAGGCATCATCCTGCCGCAGCTTTTCGACGCTCTGGGAGTGGAATACCATATACTCAACGGCAAGGCGGACGGAAACTTCGCGCATAACCCGGAGCCGCTGGAGAAGAATCTCGGTGACATCATGTCGCTCACACGCGACGGCAAATACGATCTGGGCATCGTTGTGGACCCTGACGTAGACCGTCTGGCATTCATCTGTGAGGACGGCAGAATGTTCGGAGAGGAATACACGCTGGTGAGCGTGGCAGACTATGTGCTGTCACACACACCGGGCAACACCGTATCTAACCTCAGCTCCACACGCGCCCTGCGCGACATCACCGAACAGCACGGAGGACACTACACCGCTTCCGCTGTGGGCGAGGTGAACGTAACCACCATGATGAAGGCCACAGGAGCGGTGATTGGTGGTGAAGGCAACGGCGGAGTGATTTATCCGGAAAGCCATTACGGACGCGACGCACTTGTGGGAATAGCTCTGTTTCTCTCCAATCTGGCTCACAGGAAATGCAAGGCAAGCGAACTGAAAGCCATATATCCGGAATATTTCATTGCGAAAAACCGCATCGATCTTACAGCGGACACTGACATCGACGCCATTCTCGATAAAGTGAAGGGGATGTACGCAGGAGAAAGCATCACCGACATCGACGGAGTGAAAATAGACTTCAAGGACAAATGGGTGCATCTGCGCAAATCGAACACCGAGCCTATCATAAGGGTATACAGCGAAGCACACACGATGGATGAGGCTGACAGACTCGGCAAGGAAATCATGCAGGTGGTATACGACATGCAGAAATAACAGACGGCGACAGCTATTATAGAACATCTGAAAACGGCAGTGAAAGACCATACATGGCGGTCTTCCTCTGCCGTTTTACATATACCGACGCTCTCATACCCCTACCTTATTATACATGATACCATATTTCACCTTATAACATAATCCCATTCTCCACTTTATACATATCTTCTTGTCCGCATGACATTCACATCTGACATGATTGCATATTATCAACTAAAACCCGCCCATTGCCGTTCATATCCATCGCATAATCCGATTATTTTCATCCGAACGACATTCTGATGCGTAAAGGCTGGAATTTCAGCATTAAGGTCATGCCGTTGATTTACAACGCATTAGGCGGAACCAGTGTTTTAAATATAAATCACTGCACTGCGGAAGAGCCTTTTCCGCAACCCGAAAGAGGCTTTCCGGCACGACAGGAGAGCCTCATCCGGCATGCAGGAAAGACATTTTAGAAGTGCGAAACGGTGCTTTCCGGCAAGCGGTGAAGCCCAAAACTGCATGAAACATAGCAGAAGATGCTGTGTGAGACAGGCAAAAGAACTGCACCGGCACACAGATTGTCAAAAACCGAATGTTAAAAATCCAATTGCATTTAACTTAATTATAATTATCCGTTTCAATGTTCGCAAGCCGGATATTGAAACCTTTGCGAGATCTTTCATGTTCCATGCGAATACTGTCCCCCACCCTCTTCAGTCCAGTCATGATAAATATCATGTAAAATAATCCACGGCTGTAGCCTGACACCCGACTCCGTATAAATAAGCCGTATGCCTTATACTCAAAAGAGTATCGGTGTTTATTCATTCACCAGATTCCGGATATCACGGGCTTCGAATATTCCATGCATATTCCCTTTTGCAATCTTCACCATTACCCGGGCTACGGTTTCGGTTTTCATAGGCTTCATCCCGCGCATCAAGCCCAACTTATTGAGGAACATCAACAGCGGAACGGAAATCTTCTCTACGGTCTTGTCCGTGTTCTTACGGATTAAGGATGTAGGACGGACTATAGCCGTACGGGTGAACGGCAGCTTCTGAACGGCATCATCCAGTTCACCTTTCATTCTCGTATAGAAGAACCGGCTCTTGGGGTCTGCACCGAAAGAAGAGACCAGAATATAGGCAGGAACACCATGTCCGGCTGCTATCCCTGCAAAACCATATTGATATGTATAGTCCACCATAAGTTGCCTGTCCTTACTTCCCGCTGCCTTACGGTTGGTGCCCATGCATGAGAATACGACATCGCCATGAACCTGATCCCGCCAGTTCTCCGGATGGTCAAAATCAACAACGTGAACCTTCAGTTTTGGATGTACCGCATTGACTTCTCTGCGCACAAATATATCTACCTGCCTGAAATAATCGTCCTTGAGCAGCATCTCCGTGAGATCTCTCCCCACCGCACCTGTAGCACCTAATATAATTGCTTTCATATGGTTTCCCCTTTTTATCGTTTCAGCAGTCTTACTATCACATCGTCCTTTATTATCTGTGGCTCAGCCTTCCCCTTCAATATCAGAATCTTCTTGCCGCCACGGTATATATGTAACTGTCGTGAACGCACAACCGCACTCAAATCATTATCCTCACACACTGCCTGCCATAGCCGATGATACTCGCCGTCCTCATCGAAGAGTTTCCGACGGAGATGCGAGCACATGTTGGAGGTGTCAATTGTAATCATATTCAGAGACTTTCCTAATTATATATGAGCCGTACTAAATGCTCTGTTTTCATTTCAAGCAGCAGGCATCGTGCGGCTGAAGATTTTCCAAAGTCCTGAGAACGCCCAGACAGAACTACCGCCTGAAGCCAAACAGGACAATGATACGGATGACAAAAATACAAATAATGTGAAAGAAAACCGTACATCCTGAGAGAAAACTCTCTGAATGAAGAAAATTGAGAACGTAATGACCGTTCAAATATTCAGGCATAATAAAAAACACACATAATATTTGGTCTTTCGAAAAAAATGATTTACCTTTGCACCCGATATGACGCTTACGTCATGCAATGCCGATATGGCTCAGTTGGTAGAGCAATTCATTCGTAATGAATAGGTCCCCGGTTCGAGTCCGGGTATCGGCTCAAAGAAGAGGCAAGCGCACAATGCGGCAGTAGCTCAGTTGGCAGAGCACTAGCTTCCCAAGCTGGGGGTCGCGGGTTCGAATCCCGTTTGCCGCTCCAAAAGTTAAACTGCTTAAAATCAGATATTTACGAGCAAAGGCGACCCTAAAAAGTCGCCTTTTTCTGTTGTTTTTGGCAATAAAAATAGGTTTAAAAGGTGTACCAAACGGTACGAAAAGGTACTAAAAGAGGACTATATCACCGTATCATCGGCACTGATGTTCTCGATGAAGTATGCCACGAGCCTTGAAGCCATGCGCAAGGAAACACTTTACAACAACATACGCAAGACGGACTATCAGCCGTGCCCCGATTACCTGGAAGGTCTGACCGTAACGTCATGTGACTACAAGGAACTGTATATGACGTACAAGAATGTTCCGGGCGTGGTGTTCATTGTAGACCTGCCTTATCTGTCAACGGATGTAGGTACGTATAAGATGTACTGGCGGTTTTCCGACTATTTGGACGTATTGAACGTGCTAAGGAACAAACCTTTTGTCCATTTCACATCCAACAAGTCATCGATAATTGAACTTTGCGAATGGCTTGGTGAAAACAGGACACTCGGACACCCTTTCAAAAATTGTGAAAAAGTGGAGTTCAACGCACACATGAATTACTCTTCCAAATACACAGACATTATGCTTTATAAGAAACAGACGGAAAACAATAAAACTGTCTGAACACGACTTGAATGCTGTTGTATTGCCATTAGAACACCGTTTGTAAGGTGTCTGTAAGTTCGGAATGTGAGCATTCTTGCTGCATTCCGATTTTTTCGGGAAATAATATAAAATCATTAAAACGAGATGTATCTTTTTTACATTTCGTTTTTTTGTTAAAAGCCCGTGCAAAGGCTTAAACCTTTGTACGGGCGTAATTTGTGGATGATAATAAGATGTTAAAGCACCGCCACCGCCTTACGTATGTTGTCAAGTATGGCGGTGAGTTTGTTGTTTCGTCGTGCCGCCATAATGTCGTAGTCAGATTGAAGACCGCGCCAAATGTTTGCGGCTATCCCTGTTGCAGCCTCTATCCTTAACGCCGTGTCGGTAGTTATAGGCCGCTTGCCGTTTATAATCTCGTTAAAAGCCGTGTAAGGCATTCCTATTATGGCGGCGAATTTCTTTTGCGACATTCCACGGGCTTGCAATTCGTCTTTCAGCATTTCGCCCGGATGTATAGGCTCGGACGGCTGCAACTCGTCAGGTCTGTAAATTCTCTTTGCTGTTTCCATATTTGTATTTATTTGTAGTGGTTGCTTATTTCCAATAGACGGCACACTGTGACAATTTGCTCGCCTAAAATATCCCTTACTGTAAATTCAAGTCGGTATTGCCTGTTTATTCGCACGGATGAAACACCCTTTTTGTCGCCCTGTAAAACTTCGTAGTTCAAGGAGTGGATAGGGTAAAGTTGCTCCACGTTGTTTGCTCGTTTTAAGAACATCACGCACTTTTTGTAACCTTTTATTATTTCGGGTTGATAGCGGTGTTTCTTGTCGTTCGTCCGACCTTGCACAAATAGTTCGCGCAGGTAGTCTTTGTCAAATTCGATTAGCATAGCGTTGTCTTTGCTGGTGCAAATATAATTCTTTTATTTTACATAATCCACAAAATAAGTGAATTTATTGAAGCGTTCCTATCTTCCGCCCGTCGTATGGTGAAATTATAATGTACTTGCCACCCCTTTTTACGACTTTGTAGGAGTAAAGGTCCTTCCCTATCTCCATAGTTTATTTGTTTTTGTTCGCCTGAAGTCCTGCATGATAGCCGTCAAGCCACAAAAGCAGCTCTTTCGGGGTTAAATATCCGCTCAAACGGCGGCAAGGCATGTTTGCCACACCCTGCACCCATTCGCCAGGTGCGTCGTGAATTACAAGAGCGTACGCACCTTTTATAAAGGTTGAATTTATAAGGTGCATATTGTTCACCCTGCAATATTCCTCTAATTGGTTTAATGCTTTTTTCTGTGTCATGGTTGCATGTTTTAAAAGTTGTCGTTTATTTTCTTCTCCACTCTCTTTTTGAAACGCTCTATCATTTCCGCAAGTTCCCAACGCAGGTCGGAGTATTCAAAATAACTGCAATTCCGCACTGCTGCCGTAATCTTGCCTCCAGCTTTTTTCCGGTGCAGCCCGCTACATTTCCGATAAAAGCTGAATACAATCTGGCTGACAGCAGTACGAAACAAGGATGAAGTCTGATAACCGATTCGGGTTAAATCTTTTGGGAAATAAGAACCGTACAACGTCGGAAGTCATTGTACTGTGGAATTTCTTGACCATTGAAAATTAAAGCATAGCAACTGCCTTGCGTATATTGTCAAATAATGCATTAAGTATTATGCTGTACCATACAGTCTGCATACGACATGCCGACTGCATATCAGCCCAGACATGGACAGGTATGCCAGTCGCTGCCTCGATTTTTAATGCGTATTCGGTTGAGCTTGCTCACGGTTTGCCAAGCACGGCTTGCCTTATACAAATATTGCATAATATGATGGTCAAGATATAGATGCAGCTGATAAGATTTATAATATCGATTAATTTTGAACAAATATTCAATTTCTCAGTAATACATTTACGGCTTACCTCAAACAGCTCAGTCTCTTCATAACCTTACATCGCTTCTTTCGTCTTACGGCTTTACTGAGTTTTTACTTAATTATTCCTAACAGAAGGAACAACCGAAAGAAATAAACTCTATATTTGCAGGACAAAAGCGAAACGCGGCGGCAAATGCCGTTAACATTACCGCCGCGCCGTGGCAAATAGATTGCGTTACATTAAACGTAATAGCAAACTCTATTTTTAACCGCCACACTTTAAACGAAATTAAGAAACTCATAAAAAGCCGCTTTTGTAAATTGGCGGTATTATATCCCGCCGTTACGCCCGGACTTTCCGGGACTTATAACCGGATGTTAACGCATCCGGTTTTTATTAAATCAAACAAGCGCGTCGCGTTACCGACGCTTTACTATCAATGTTATTTATTTGTTTTCTGTCCAACTGAGTAACACTCAACCAATACTACGCAAACCGATTGCAACAACATTACGGCATTTATCCTCCGCTTCAGAGCTGCGATCAGGATGCCTATGAACGCGCGACCGTTTTAAAGGTCTTTGCCTTGTGCGTTCGAAACATTCGCAAAAACAGCTTTTGTACCAGAATTTGATAAAACAACAGACAATGCAATCTGCCTGTCTGCAACTGCAAAACTACCTTGCAGTAATCCTTATAGATATTGCGCTACATGATGATTTTATGAGTTCAATGGAAAAACAGAGACTCAGTGCCGAAATTATTTTATGTAAAAACAATGCCAGCGAGAGCAATGAGAGCTTGTTCTCAGATTGACGAGCGCAGCCTGTTTTATGGAAAAAACAGTGCCAGCGAGAGCAATGAGAGCTTGTTCTCAGATTGCCGAGCGCAGCCTGTTTTATGGAAAAAACAGTGCCAGCAAGCGCAATAAGAGCTTGTTCTTTAATTGCCGAAAGCAATATGTTTTATATAAAAAGAATAATTTCCAGCTATTTACCGCGACCTGTCAAATGACTGCCTGCCATACAGACAAGCCAGATGACAATACCAACAAGCATAAATATAAAGTCCATAGTGATAATTATTTTGATGATTCGAATGGTTTTCTATAACTGTTTATGCACACAAATATACTGATAGTTTTTAACATCACCTAATTTACCGGTATGAGAATGCCGTATTTAACACTTTTGACACCGCATAGCATAAATGACCGGACATGCACAATCAATAGTTATGTGAATTTCACGCACCAGCCAGCTGGCAGCCCTGCAATACTGTATATTAAAAGATGTATAACTGTATGGGGCAATTGTGCGGACGTGACAGATGACGAAAACGCATTCCTCCTACTAATCTTTTGTTTATAAATTCGTGTCTGCATATTTACTTCCACTCCATTTCTATGTATACTAAGATGTCTTTGCCAAAAGGGAAAATAAATCCGCATGACGTCTATACAAAATCAGACTGATGCATGAAGAACTGTAGGGATTGCAGAAATTCCGCATGACGCATATAAAATATCCAAGAAGCACGGTGCGCGAGAATGCGGAGCGGCATATCCGGCAGGCCTTATCTCTGGCAAAGAATACGCTGAAATCCATGAATAATCACGCATAATTATTGTAACACGACATACATTTGGCTGCACGTCAAGGACAACATCAAGGCATGACAAAGTCGTTAACATTAATTATACGTTACGAAACGACTGATTATCAGGTAATTAAAAAAAAGTTACGCAAAGAATAAAAAAAAAATCAAAAAAGATGATGTGATAAGAAAAAAATGCTTACCTTTGCATCGTTTTAATAAACAAATGATTGTTTTACAGATTTAAAAAGCAAAGAAAATGAAGAAATTAGTTTTAATGTTCGTAGCTATCGCAGCTATTTCATTCGCATCTTGTGGTAACAAAACAAACACAGCTGCTACTGACGCTGACTCTGTTGCAGACACAGCAGCCGTAGTTGACACAACTGTTGCCGGTGACTCTGCAGTTGCTGACAGCCTCTAATCAAGCTAAGAACAGAAAAATGAGAGATTGACCGCCAGACTTAGTCTGACGGTTTTTTTTATGTCATTATATGAACACGGGGTGTATGTGTCTGTCATAACACATTTGCCGTATCTACGACAGCAGTCATCCCAATCGCCCTACAGTTACATTGTTTATATAATCATGATTTATTGTTTGCAGAATATTCCATACATATACCTACAAGACAGAGGAGTGTCCGCATGAACATAATCATTCATGCGGACACTCTTGACGCAAGCAGAAAGCAACGAAACAATTATTGATTATTTATTTTGATAAAAGTCTTTTTGCGAACTCCAACTGTGTGTCCCTGCCGGCTTTTACATCTTCAGGTGTCTGATGAACGGTGAAATCAAGCGGAATCCCGTCCGGATAGGTGCAACTCCCGTCATTAAGATATACTCCCGCGCCCGTTATCCTTGTGGAGGCTCCTCCGAGAAGAGGTTGGCATGTAACACGTCCAAGTGCTCCGGCTGTAGGTTCGCCTATCACGATTGCATCCGGAGCGTTTTTTATAGCAAGGGTGAGTACTTCTGCTGCACTTATGGTTATACCGTTTACGAGTACAGCCACCTTACCTTTATAGTAATAAGGATTTGTCTTGCCATATTTTATTGTATAGCTGTTGTTCGACCTGAATGTTCCGGGAGAGCTCAAATCGGCATACGACATCCGCATTATCCTCCGCGGCTCTGGATAAAGAAAACAGGTAAGTGTATCGAGAACAGCCGGAAAATCGACAGGATACCCCTCATGTCAAATATAATAGCCTTACTTTCAATATTATTATTCAAGACTTTAGCTAAGGAGTCCGCATTGATTGTCCCGAGATTCACATATACCATCCCGTCTCCGCATGTATATGTGGAAGGAGTGTTGTCTTCCATGGCTCTGTATCTTTCCCAATAATCCATGAAGTCGTTGATACGTATGTCCCTTATCTCTCCGTCTCTCTCAACCGTGTAAGTAACCGATTTGCCGGGAAATGAGATATATGCCGGTGCGTACTGGTCGGCTGAAAGGCTGGCAAAGTGGTTATACTTGTCTGCATCTTTTCTTATATCATATACAGACCTGCCGTTTACTCCTGTTATATAGTCTCCCGGCTGGATTCCGTCATTGGGATAATTTTCAGCATTTATCCTTGTTATAAGTATTCTGCACGAATCTGCCATCACCGCCCCCACCGGCAGATAATTATTATTCTTCCATAGAAGCTCGCCGTCGATGTTGGTTTCAAGACCGTATGGCAACGTATGACTGTCCTTCATAGCAAATACAAGCCTTGCGCATGCCGTGTCGAAAGACTTACGGTCTCTTGCCTTTGCGAAAATCCTTATGAATTCAGGCAGCAGCTCTCTCCATCTCTTTTCGAAATGTCCTATATAAGGATGGAAATAGTACATCATGTTCCAGAATCGGAATAGAGTGAGCATCCTGTAGCCGTCATCGTTGGGACTGATGTCAGGATACGCGCTCTCGTTCTTGAACAAGACAACCCTTTCTTGGATAATCTCATCGTTGCTGTTCTGGTAGCTTACACTCATCAGCGCACTGTCGTGCTATTCTTCACGCATTTGCTTCAGTTTCTTGAAAAGACTGCGTCCGAGACGTTCTCTCGCCATCCAGTCGAATGAAAGCTGCGATATTATGCTGTCATTGTTGTCAGGACGACTGTATTTGTCTTTCCCGGATGCTTTGGATGAAGGTATACATTCCGCAAGAGCCCTGTTGAACGATGTCCTGTCTTTTTGATTGTATGTCCTGTTGAGAATCCTGAACAGGTCATAGTTCCAGTCTCTTTCCCCTTGCCTTATTCTATCGTTGTAATACTTGGAAAAGCCCCAGACCAGGCATATCGTCTCCAGGCGTTCAGTCTGTTCATCTGTCAGAGCGGTATTGTCGAATCTGAACATTGACGAGACATCAAACTCATGGTCTTCAGCAGAGGGCTTTTTACCTATATAGTCGTCTATATTGACTCCGTCCGCATCCATACCGAAATTGCGCAGAAACACCCGGTCGCCGGAACACATTCCAAGAATATAAAGCTGTATTCCTGTATAGTTCATTCCTTCTTTATAAGGGATTGACACATTGAACTTTGTCCATGACTTATTATCTGCAGCAGATATCTCCTTGCTGTCCATCAAACCCTTTCTATTGACATTGCAAAGAAAGACGGCGGAGTCTGACTGCAACATTATCTCTCCGTGCAGAGATACCGAGTCCGGACGTGTGTCGAAAGCGTCAAAAAACTTATAGAAACTGATATAGCCGTTTCTGTCGGAATCAGTCTTTTCTATGCAGAACACATCTTCGGAAAGCCAGGTTCTGTATTATCCGTTTCTGGCTGTATGCCAGTATGGAATGTCATAAAAATTCTCTACCGTAAAATTCCACCCGTCATACCTGGTCATACCGCCCTGTAATGTATTGAACTCTCTGAACATGTCACGATATCCGACCCTCGTATCCTTTTGTGAGAAAGCCATCATGAAGCTCATTAATGAGAGCATTAATATATAAGTCCTTTTTCTCATTCCTATGTTCATTAATACTGCTATACTACTTTTAACGGACAAATCCATTCTTTTATTATAAATTTTAATCATATACTTTACCTTAAACTTATAATATTTGATTTTACAACGATACTCACAATCAGAAGTGCAAAAGCTCTGCCGTGAAATAATCCGGAATACCCGCAAAGGTCTTTCTTACAGCACTGATAGCGATGTACACAAAGAATACAGGTGGATAAACTAAGCAATACGACAAGGATAATAACTCTCACTCTTCTACCAAAGATTAATTAACTTTGTTTATCCAATTAAACAATAAATTCCAAGGATTTATTTCAAAGAATGATCTTTTTATAGTATCTTTGCTATCTCAATACATTTACATCGTATGAGCAACAGATACAACATCAAGTACAGCAAGGTATTGCTTATATATACAGGAGGGACCATCGGGATGGGGTGCAACCCACAAACAGGTGTTCTTGAGCCTTTGAACTTCAATCATCTCATAAGTAACATGCCTGAGTTCTCGTATATTAAAGCAGATGTAGACACTTATCAATTCAGTAATCCTGTTGACTCAAGTGACATGTCACCGATGATGTGGATTCAACTTGTCAATATAATATCGGAACGGTACGACCAATACGATGGATTTGTGGTGCTGCACGGAACAGACACCATGGCATATACGGCTTCCGCCTTATCTTTTATGCTGGAGAACCTTACAAAACCTGTAATTCTTACAGGAAGCCAGCTTCCGATAGGGCAGCTTCGTACCGACGGCAAGGAAAATCTGATAACAAGTATTGAGCTTGCCTCCGCAAAGAACCGAAGCGGTCATGCAATCGTTCCGGAGGTATGCATATATTTCAGCGGAAGACTTTTAAGAGGGAACAGAAGTACAAAACAAAATGCCGATGGTTTCAACGCATTCAATTCGTTCAACTATCCGCACTTGTGCGATGCCGGAGTTGGATTCAATTTCAATCATCATTTCATACTGAAACCGGACTTCACACGCCCCATGATTCCACACACAAAACTGGATCCGAATGTCGTCATATTCTCTCTTTTCCCTGGAATACAAGAAAACATTGTGAGGCATGTACTTGACGCACCGGAATTAAAAGGTATCGTCATGAGAAGCTATGGAAGTGGGAATGCACCGCGTCAGGAATGGCTCCTACGAATACTTAGGGAAGCGTCCGACCGCGGAGTGACCGTAATAAATATAAGCCAATGCATATCAGGTTGTGTGGAGATGAACCGATATAACAACGGATATCAGTTAAAAAACGCAGGTGTGATAAGCGGTTATGACAGCACAGTTGAGAGTGCCGCTACAAAACTTATGTTCTTGCAAGGAAAATATTCAGACAATACACTCATAAGAAAAGACATGAACAGAGCTTTATGTGGAGAAATAACAATATGACATCGCTTTTATCAAAGCAATATTTATTCAACTTTATGTATCACTATTAATTTAAAATTATGAAAGAATTAAAAGGAACAAAAACAGAAAAGAATCTGTTAGAAGCTTTTGCGGGAGAATCTCAGGCACGTAACAAGTACACTTACTATGCATCAAAAGCAAAGAAAGACGGTTACGAGCAGATTGCTGCTATTTTTGAAGAGACAGCCAACAACGAAAAGGAGCACGCTAAGTTATGGTTCAAATATTTGCATAATGGCGAGATTGCTTCTACCATGGAGAATCTAAAAGATGCGGCAGCAGGTGAGAATTATGAATGGACTGATATGTATGACCGTATGGCAAAAGAGGCTGAAGAAGAAGGCTTCACTGAAATTGCGGCTAAATTCAGAGGTGTTGCCGCAATAGAAAAGCATCATGAGGAGCGCTATCGCAAACTACTTAAAAACATTGATGATAAAGTCGTATTCTCACGTGAGGGTGAATGCATTTGGATCTGCCGTAACTGCGGACATATCGTTATCGGTAAATCCGCTCCCAAAATATGCCCGGTATGCAACCATCCGCAAAGTTATTTCGAACTGAGAAAAGAGAACTATTAAAAAAAGAACGCGAAAGGGGCTGACTCAAAGTTACGAGTCAGCCCCTCTTTTAATACATAGTCATTACAACAAAATTCCACATCAATCCTGTTTATTGCATAGCTCCAGTATAGTAATATGTAATGGATAAAAACAAAGATGTTCTGTAACTGAGCCACAGGTTGCATGCATGGGGGAAATCCTTTAAAAAAGCTTGCCGGAGTTGATGATTTAGATAGAGATAAAGTGATTTTGTAACTATAGATTTGAATCCATTGGGCGTAATATATAATTCGGCGGTTAACAATCGCCGAATTTGAAAGGCGGGATAATCTGAAAACGAGTATGCTTAGAAATATTGAATCCGGTGAGCATTCTGTTTTGATAAGGATTTGGGAAAGTGCCGTATCAAACACACACCATTTTCTAAAAGAGGAAGACTTCTTATACTATAAGACTAGGCTTCCACTATATTTCCAACAAGTCACGTTATACGGATTTGAGCAAGACTGAGTTTTAATGGGCTTTATGGGATTCTATGAGACCACTCTCGAAATGTTATTTGTTGACAACCAGTATCGAGGTAAAGGTATAGGAAAAGAATTAGTGACATATGCCATCCAACGTTTGGGAATAAATAAGGTGGATGTGAATGAGCAAAACATACAAGCGGTTGGATTTTATCAGCATATAGGTTTCAATATAACTGGGAAGGATGATAGGTATGGAGAAGGTAAAGCTTACCCCATTTTGCACATGCAACTGTAGTTGTGGTAGGTTTTCTTAACACTGCATTTCTTTTGATATAAAAATATGATTGAACAACTCATTATACATCAGATAGGTCTGTCTTCTGAGATATACCTGCGTCTGATAGAACTATGCAAGATGGTATATGTGCGGAAGAACGACTTCTTACTTCGACAAGGAAAAGTGTGTTCTTTTATCGGGATAGTCAAGTCGGGTGTACTCCGTTCATATATCAGTAAAGAGGGAGAAGAACATAATAGCGACTTCTATTTTGAGGATTTCCTACCAGAGTTTTCTCACACAGGAAAAGAGTGTAGGAAGCATACAAGCCTTAGAAGATTCATTTATATATTGCCTGGATAAATCAGATTATGACCGTCTGTTGAATGAATCTACCGAATGGTATAAATTGGGCAAATATATTGCAGACACGCTTTTTATCAATAAATGCCGGAAGGAAACGGCTATGTTGACGGACGATGCCTACAACCGATATAAACTACTTTTGAAAACCTATCCCAATATAGAACAACATGTTTCGCAATATCATATTGCATCTTATTTGGGAATTAGGGCGGAATCTTTAAGCCGTATTAAATCCCTTAACATAGGTCAATGAGTTTATGTCTTTTCTATGCCTACTTTGCAGCAAAAAAGATATGAACAGAATTATTTTATCTGTATTTGCATTACTTTTATATAGTTGCGGAACGACAAAAACAAATATAGTTACGAGGGAAAATCTTCTTTATCTCCATTTGAACGAGAAGCATATTCTATCCAATATCGTAGTAGAAAGAATTGTCATTCCGAAAGGAGGAAAAGCTGATTACCATTTGCATCCTTGTCCGGTTTTCGGGTATGTTGTCTCGGGAAACTTGTTGTTTCAGATAGACGGTCAGGCTTCTCAATATATGAAGGCAGGAGACGTATTCTACGAACCCAAGAATCAACCTATTGCTCATTTTGATAATGCCTCTGCTACAAATGAACTCATACTTATTGCGTATTATTTACTTACTGACAATGAGAAGAAAATAGAGTTATTGCCGAAGAAAGAAGGGTAGTCAGCTTAAATGTCTACACCTAAAAGAGAGCTTGTCCAAATGCTACTGTCGAATACGTCACTGTCCAAAATATTGTTCCCATTTACACAAAATTTTGGACAGCGTCAATTGTTACTAAATTGAGGTGGGCATTAAAACTCAATTATATTGTTCCCGAAATGTTTCCACGGTCTTTTGTTTCTCTTGCAGAATAGCACAAAGTTCTTCTACCTTGGCAGGGACTTTCAGGTGGTTCATGTAAGAATGTCCACCGATACCAGCCGTAACGCCACATAGGCGGTACTCACCTTTTGAGGAATCGAAAGAACCGCCCATGACGTTATGAACGCATCAGGGCTGCATTCAGCGTTTGCAGGAAAGCCGAAGTAACAGGTGTGTTGTGCTCCTCTTCTCCTTTTGCCAGTTCGTAGGCTTTCTTCAAATCCTCATTCATCAAATGGTAAACAAGCGGTTTGCCTTTCGCCGTAATTCCCTCGTCAAAGAGTAGCTGCGTTCAAGTTCCGTCAGCGTGGAGCCTTCAATGGCGGTAGAATGGGCAATGAAGGAATAGAGGTAGTACTTCTCATAGTCTACCGCCTCGCTGATACCAAGTTGCTAAAACTTGTGGTATAGCTGTTCAATCTCTTGCCAAATACCTTGTTCCATTGTTTTACTACAGCAAAACACCCATTCCCGACAGCAAGACACCCGTTTCCGACAGGACAAAAAAGAGGGACGTTCCACGGCTCACTGCCGGAAACGTCCCTCATGTGAAAAAAGGCGGCTGCCTACTCTCCCGCATTGCATTGCAGTACCATCGGCGATGACGGGCTTAACTTCTCT
>ERZ779851.646-NODE-646-length-34314-cov-6.313523_pt1 | contig 34314 bp, 32 predicted proteins | sample MGYA00511094_ERZ779851 | MGnify/ENA primary metagenome ERZ779851 (study PRJEB29588, sample SAMEA2155512) | human gut metagenome | biome: human gut; feature: human-associated habitat; material: faeces | place: Denmark | collected 2008/2010 ...
ACGCGGGCGAAACCCACACCGCCGAGCAGCAGCTTTCCACCGAGATAAAGCAGCCGGTGATCGCCGGAGAAAAGACCGACGTCGAGAAAAAGGCCGAGGAGGAGCAGAAGCGCGCCATGAGCCAATGGTGGATAAGCGCGCTTGCGGCGTTCGCAGTCATTGCGATAATCGTGGCAATCACCGTTGTTGCAGGGGTTATGCGGACGCTAAAGATGAAATAAGGGTAAAAAAAACAGGCCGCATTACAGCCGCCGTCATAATTTACCCATATAAAACAGATAGCCCCTGACTGCCGTAACCCGATACAGTCAAGGGCTATCCCTCATTCTTAATGTCCAGCATCATTGAAACCCCTCTTTCTTCAGAATCATGGCGCCACTTATTCATCTGTTAAATATGCGCCCCGATTAAATTCAAGCACCGCTTACGATGCTCCTGCCATTAACGACGGCTTCCATTGGACGATTACAGCTTACTGTCGACACCACCTTCCCCATGCTACAACCTATGGGGGAATCTATCCACTCACTCTATCTCTTTTGTAATTTAATGATAGCAGATATTACATTAAATTGCAAGAGCAAATGCATAAATTCACATGCAAATTTTGCTTCATTATTCCCCCTTGGCATCTTTTATTTCCTTCCTTTTGTAGAGGATGCTCAATGCAAGCAGCATGGCGCAGTGGAATAGCACCCCTATGGCAAATATAAGCTGAAAATCGCGCCATTGTGAATAGGATGCGGTGCGGAAGCCCAGCACGCACAGATGCCCCAGCCCGTAGGCAACGGGAAGCAGAATTGCCCGCTCTATACAGCGACGGATATGCTCCTTCCTGCGAAGGATGAACCACATGCATCCGAGAATCAAAAACAGCGCAATATTGAACAACAGCCAATATCCAAGTGAAAGTCCCGGCAGTGACACCCAATTGCCATTCAGCCTGCTAAGATTTCCATAGATACAGACAGAATCCATATCAACATTGTTTAGCGCATAATTCTGCTGGAAGAATATATATACCGGCAAGCCGGTTGTTTCCCGCACCAAAGCATTCTGTATACCATGCCGCCCGGTCAGCCTGTCCCAAGTTGTAGTCCAAACCTCAAGATAATAAACCACTTCTTTTATATCTTTGCCTGTAATGATTCTTTGGAGGGTATAATTTGTTATCCTTTCGTCGAAAGAGAGGACGATATGGCCTCCTTCGGTTTTTGTCACGGTCACCAGCTCCGGCGAATAGGCAAAGTATTTCGGCGCGGTCAGAAAAGAGATGACCGACAGCACCAGCGCCAGCAGCACAGCCGCCGTGCATAGTATTGTCCGCACCTTTTTCATAAGCAGCGCCTTTTTCAGCCGTTTCAGCGGTGCGGCGTCTATGTCCGTCTGCGGCTCCGCCTGCACCTCCACAGGCTCCCGCAATTTTTCAAGCTCCGCACAGCATACGGGACAATTTTCCAGATGCCCCTTTACGAACTCCGCCGTATCCTTTGATACCATTTTTTCCGCATACAACGGCAGTATATCGCGGACTATGCTGCATTCATTCTTCATTTTCTTCAACCTCCATTCCTGTCCGGAGCATTTTTCGCGCCCGGTGATAGGTAACGCATGCCCAGTTTTCCGTTTTGTGAAACAGCTTACCAATGTCCTTGAAGCTCATTTCGCCAAGGGTGCGCCACATGAAAACCTCCTTGTACGGGTTCGGCAGCTCATGCAGCAAACGCCTTATTTGCCTTGCGTTCTCACTGCGCAGCAGTATTTCATCCGGCGATTCCCCTGTTTCTATAAGCTGCTCAATATCTGCCGTGTGTTCCGTCCTGCGGCTTTGTTTCAGGTGGGTGTAGTAACAGTTCTTTGCAATCTGACACAGCCACACGCGAATATCACAGTCGCCGCGAAAGGTATCAATGCGCTTCAGCGCGCGAAAGAAAGCCTCGCCGGTAATATCCTCGGATAGCCGTTCGTCTCCGCCTGACAGCCGCCGAACATAGAGGAACACATCATGAAAATAGTCCCTGTATATCTGTTCAAAGTCCGTCACCTGCTCACCTCCCTGCCCCGTTCATATATAAGACTGTACAAATCGAAAAACCTTACAGCGTTTTTGAAAAAAGTTTTATTGACGCCCTCTCCCGCCATTCTGCGTACAATAAGGAATAGATGCATTTGTGGAAATACGCCCCCGAAAAAATCAATTTCCGGGGGCTTAAAGCGTTTAGATTATTAAATTGAAGCCCGCCCTCTCTCAAAGAGCCGCGCCGTATCAGATATTGAAATACTCCTTTGCGGATTGGAACAGCTTCATGTCATAGCGGCCGTCCACGTTTTTGTACAAGCCATCGGCAATGCGCTCGGAATGGCCCATCTTGCCCAATATCCGCCCATCGGGAGAAGTGATGCCCTCTATGGCCCAAACGGAGCCGTTTGGGTTCACATCAATGTCCATTCCGGGCACTCCGTTTTCGTCAACGTACTGCGTAGCAATCCGGCCGTTTGCCGCAAGCTTCCGCACCAATTCATCGCTGCACAGGAAGCGGCCCTCGCCATGGGAAACGGGAACGGTATATATATCCCCCACCTGCGTCCCTGCAAGCCACGGCGAACGGTTTGAGGCGATGCGGGTGCGCACCAAACGCGACTGATGGCGGCCGATTGTGTTGAAGGTCAACGTTGGGCAATTCTCGTCGGCATCAATTATTTCACCGTACGGCACAAGTCCCAATTTGATGAGCGCCTGAAAGCCATTGCATATGCCAAGCATCAAGCCGTCGCGGTTTTTAAGCAGATCCATTGTCGCGTCCCGCACCTCGGGATTGCGGAAGAAGGCGGTTATGAGCTTGGCGGAGCCGTCCGGCTCGTCGCCGCCGGAGAAGCCGCCGGGTATAAATATTATTTGGCTGTTTCGTGCGGCACCCGCGAAGCGGTGAATGGATTCCGCCACGTCCTGCGCGGACCGATTGTTCAGCACCATTATTTCCGGTTCAAGTCCGGCGCTCTTTACAGCGCTTGCGGAGTCATATTCGCAGTTTGTGCCGGGGAATACGGGTATCAGCACCTTGGGGATAGCCACACCCACCTTGGGCGCAGCACGGGTGACGAACGGCGCGGATAAAGTGGGAACCTCTGCTGCATCTTCGGCCGTTCGGCGGGGATATACTGATTCCAAAACGCCCTCGTTCAAGGCAAGCAGTTCAGAAACCGTTGCGCTGTCATCTGCAATGCGCACAACAGGCTCGGCTGTGGTAATGCCAATGCGAACGGCATGCGCCGTATCCTCCGTCAGCTCCGCCACAACGGAACCGGGAAGCAGTATGTTCCAATCTATTGACATATTTTCGGCCGCAAAGCCGATTCTGTTGCCGAAGGACATGTTCATAACAGCCTCGGAAAGTCCGTTTTCCACGGCCCACGCCGCACGAACCTTACCGTTCAGCGCCAGTGTATGCAGCGCTTCCCACGCCGCCTTTAGACTTTCCGTATCAGCGCCGGAGAACAGATACACGGGATGGCCTGCTTCCTTAAATTCAGGGGATAACACCTCTCCCGTCTTTAGCGGCGCAACGGCGAAGGATATAAGCGTTGGCGGCACATCTAAATCAAGGAATGTGCCGGACATGGAATCCTTGCCGCCTATGGCGGCGGCGCCAAGCTCCAACTGCGCGTCTACCGTGCCAAGCAATGCGGAGAATGGCTTACCCCAACGCTCGGGCTCGTTGCGGAGCTTTTCAAAAAACTCCTGAAAGCTGAGATATGCTTTTTTATAGTCTGCACCGGCGGCAACAAGCTTAGCCATGGATGTGTAAACCGCATTATATGCCCCTATATACGGGTCTACCGAGGTCTGCTCAGGGTCGCAGCCCCATGCCATTACGCTTGCCTGATCGGTAGCTTGACCGGGCAGCACGGGGAACACGGCGGCCATGGCCTGCGCCGGAGTACGCTGTGTTTTGCCGCCGAAGGGCATCAATACGGAGCCTGCGCCTACCGTGCTGTCAAACCGCTCCGCAAGTCCGCGGCGGGAGGCGCACTTTAAGCTTGCAGCCATATCGCGCAGAGAACTGAAGCGGGGCCTTGCAAGCTCCGCGCGTTCCTTTTCCGCCACGCGGACGGCGGCATGCTTTACGGCGCCGTTTGTGTTCAAAAATTCGCGGCTTAAATCGGCAATTACCGCCCCGTTCCACTCCATTACCATTCGCGGCTCCTTCGTTACCACGGCAACCTGATAAGCCTCCAGGTTTTCCGCATTTGCGGCGGCGATGAATGCCTCGGCGTCCTCGGGTGCTACGACCACGGCCATGCGCTCCTGCGATTCGGAGATCGCAAGCTCCGTGCCGTCCAGCCCTTCGTACTTTTTGCGCACGGCGTCCAAATCGATGTGCAGCCCGTCCGCCAGTTCGCCTATTGCAACGCTGACGCCGCCCGCGCCAAAATCGTTGCAGCGCTTTATAAAGCGTGTCACGGCGCCGTTGCGGAACAGGCGCTGCAGCTTGCGTTCCTCGGGGGCATTGCCCTTTTGAACCTCCGACGCCATAGTGGACAGGGATTTGAGGTTATGACTTTTGGAAGAGCCCGTTGCGCCTCCTATACCGTCCCGCCCTGTGCGGCCGCCCAGCAGGATTATCGCATCCCTCGGTGCAGGGCATTCGCGGCGGACATTATATGCCGGAGCCGCCGCTACAACCGCGCCGCATTCCAGACGCTTGGCAATATAGCCTTCATGGTAAAGCTCCGCCACATGGCCCGTGGCAAGGCCTATTTGGTTGCCGTATGAGGAATAGCCCGCCGCGGCGGTTTGGCACAGCTTACGCTGAGGCAGCTTGCCGGGAAGGGTTTTATCAAGGCTTACGCGCGGATCGCCCGCGCCGGTTACGCGCATTGCCTGATGGACGTACGCCCGGCCGGACAAAGGATCGCGTATGCAGCCACCTATGCAGGTGGCAGCGCCTCCGAATGGTTCAATCTCGGTTGGGTGATTATGGGTTTCGTTTTTGAACATCAGTAGCCAGTCCTGCTCCTCGCTATCAACCGTAGCGGTAACGTGTATGGAGCAGGCGTTTATTTCCTTGCTTTCGTCAAGCTCCGGCAGCAGGCCGCGCTTTTTAAGTACCTTTGCGCCTATGGTAGCAATGTCCATAAGCGTCTGCGGGCGTTTTTCGGCCTTTTCCGCGCCGTAAACCTCAACGCGGGCGGCAATATACCGCTCATATGCGGCCTGAACAGCCGCATCGTGAATCTCCACATGGTCTATGTGGGTAGAAAATGTCGTGTGGCGGCAATGATCGGACCAGTAGGTATCCACCACGCGGATTTCGGTAATCGTGGGGTCACGATGCTCATCATCGCGGAAATAGCCCTGCAAATATTGCAAATCGTCCAAATCCATTGCAAGCCCCAATTCATCACGCAGCGTATCAAGCGCCGCGCCGTTCATGGCAATAAAGCCCTCTATGGTGCGGACTGTGGTGGGGATATCATATTCCATTTGCAGCGTTTGCGGCAGCGCAAGCGATGCTTCACGGCTTTCCACAGGGTTGATTACATATTTTTTTATGGCCGCAATCTGTTCTTCCGTCAGCGTGCCTTCCAAAACATACACCCGCGCTGTACGCACAACGGGGCGTTCCCCCTGCGACAATATCTGGATGCACTGTGCGGCGGAGTCCGCCCGCTGATCGTACTGACCGGGCAGATACTCCACGGCAAAAACGGTGCCTCCCTCCGGCGGGTCATAGCTCACGGTATCGAGCTGCGGCTCGGAAAGCACAGTTTTTACGGCGTAGTCGAACAGCCCCCGACTGATATTCTCTAAATCATAGCGATTAAGCAGCCTAATCTCCGTTAGCGAACGAATGCCGAGAAATTCCCGCAAATCCCCCAACAGGGCGCGGGCTTCGTTTGCCAACGCTTCTTTCTTTTCTACATATACTCTATAAACCATACCTGCGCTTGCTCCATTCATTGTTTAAGCGCTTCAAGCGCGCGCCTGCCGATATCACGCCGATAAAACGCATTTTCAAATTGTACGCTCTCCACCCGCTCATAGGCTTTTTCAACGGCGCTTTTCAAATCCGCTGCCGTGGCGGTAACGCCAAGCACCCGTCCGCCGCTCGTCAGCAGGCGGCCATTATCGCGCTTTGCCCCCGCCACATAGGTATTGGAGGCGGTTTCGGCGGGCATGGTTATGGCAAAGCCCTTTTCATAATGCTCCGGATAGCCGCTTGAGGCCATTATTACGCAGCATGCGGCTCCATCTGAAAATTTGACCTCCGTATCCGCCAGCGTACCGTTGCGGCAGGCGCGCATTATTGTAAGCAAGTCGCTTTCAAGCAGGGGCAGAACCACCTGCGTTTCAGGGTCCCCGAAGCGGCAGTTGTATTCAATTACCTTGGGGCCGTTCGGCGTAAGCATCAGCCCGAAATACAGGCAGCCGCGGAATGTACGGCCTTCCGCGTTCATGGCGCGCACGGTTGGCAGGAAGATCATTTCCATGCATACGCGCGCGATATCGTCCGTATAGTACGGATTCGGAGCCACGGTGCCCATTCCGCCCGTGTTCAGCCCCTTATCGTCATCGTACGCCCGTTTATGGTCCATTGACGAAACCATTGGAACAACCGTATTGCCATCGGTAAAGGCCAGCACGGAAACCTCAGGCCCCGTCAAAAACTCCTCCACCACCACCCTGCTGCCGCTGCTGCCAAAGGCGCGGTTCAGCATTATGGTCTCCACGGCGGAAACGGCGTCCTCTCGCGTTTCGGCAATAAGCACTCCCTTGCCCAATGCAAGGCCGTCCGCCTTTACCACCACGGGCAAAGGACAGGTTTTAACATAATCCATTGCGGCGGCTGCATCGGTAAACACCCGATAATCCGCCGTGGGTATAGCGTACTTTTTCATCAGCTCCTTAGAAAAAACCTTGCTGCCTTCAATTATTGCCGCATTTGCCTTGGGGCCGAAGCAGGGTATGCCCGCAGCTTCCAGCGCGTCCACCGCGCCCAGTACCAACGGATCATCGGGCGCAACCACGGCAAAGCCGATATCGTGGGCTTTTGCGAACGCCACCTGTGCCGGGATATCCTTTGCACCTATTTCCGCAACGCACACGGCATCGGCGGCAATACCGCCGTTTCCCGGAACGCAATAGATAGTCTCCACTTCGGGATTCTCTTTTAATTTTCTGACGATGGCATGCTCACGGCCGCCGCCGCCTACTACCAGAATGTTCATGGAGCCCTCCCTTAATTTCATAAATTGGTATGCCGTGCGCCAATGCTATGTAAAAGCTGCACGGCAACGAATGTTTGAAGCCTTGCGGCGGCTCAATGATGGAACAGCCGCGCGCCCGTAAACACCAGCACCATGCCGTATTTATCGGCCGTAGCAATCACATTATCGTCGCGGATGGAGCCGCCCGGCTCGGCAATATAGCATACGCCCGACTTCCTTGCCCTTTCCACATTATCGCCAAACGGGAAGAACGCATCGCTGCCGACCGTTACGCCGGACTGTGCGGCAATCCACGCCTTCTTTTCCTCTGCACTCAGAACATCAGGGCGCGCCTTGAACATGCCTTGCCACGCGCCGTCCGCCAGCACGTCCTCATATTCATCGGATATATAAACGTCTATGGCATTGTCCCTGTCGGGGCGGCGTATATTTTCAGCGAATTGCAGCCCAAGCACCTTTGGATGCTGGCGCAGATACCAGTTATCCGCCTTTTGCCCCGCAAGGCGCGTGCAATGGATGCGGCTCTGCTGACCCGCGCCCACACCTATGGCCTGACCGTCCTTAACATAGCAGACGGAGTTAGATTGGGTATATTTAAGCGTTATTAGGGCCACAATCATATCTATTTTTGCGGCCTCCGGCAGCGCTTTGTTTTCGGATACAATATTTTTCAGCATATCCTTATCTATAACAAGGTCGTTGCGGCCCTGCTCAAACGTAATGCCGAACACATCCTTATGCTCCGTGGCGGCGGGAACATAGCTTGGGTCTATCCGAACCACATTGTAGCTGCCCTTCTTCTTTGTTTTAAGAATTTCCAGCGCCTCGTCGGTATAGCCGGGGGCGATTATGCCGTCGGAAACCTCGGCCTTCAGGTACATGGCTGTGGCAGCATCGCAAACATCTGACAGAGCGGCCCAGTCGCCGTATGAGCAAAGGCGATCGGCCCCCCGCGCGCGGATATAGGCGCAGGCAATGGGCGAAAGCTCGGCGGCGGGATCGACAAAATATATCCTTCTGTCCACCTCGCTAAGAGGCAGGCCCACGGCGGCGCCGGCAGGTGAAACGTGCTTAAAGCTGGCAGCGGAGGGCAGACCGGTTGCGGCCTTCAGCTCCATTACAAGCTGCCATGAGTTAAGCGCATCCAGTAAATTTATATAGCCGGGCTTTCCGTTCAAAACGGTAAACGGCAGGTCGGAGCCATCCTTCATAAAAACCTTGGAGGGCTTTTGATTGGGATTGCAGCCGTACTTCAGTTCCAATTCGTTCATATCTATATGTTCTCCTTAATCGCCAAGATTTTTGTTAAACAGGCGTACTTCGCCGTTCACATTTGTATAAAGGGATACTTTATTGTCCGCATTCAGTGCGGCCCATACCTCATCGGGCTTAGGAACCGTGACCTCCATCGGCTCGCCCGCAAATGTGGGCAATGGACTTCCGTCGCCCTGATAGGTGCTTATAAAATAGCCTTTGCCCTCATCCGCGCCCTCGTAGCAGAAGAATTCCCTAAGGCAGCGCCCATTATTGCGCTTCAAAATGGATAACTCAAATGAACCGTCTGCATTAAGCACGGCGGAAATGCGGGGCGTAAAGTTAGGGGAGTCCGGCTCGTATTCGCGCTTCATAAGCCCCCTGCGAAAGTCGCCGCAGGCATATATGGTATCAGTTTGGTCGCCATTGGTTACAACAAGCGCGTCCCCCATCTTCCTTACCGGATGATAGATTATAAGGCTTGGATCCTCAAGCTTGGCAGGATCGTGCGCCTCGGTACGGATACCGTCATCAGTCGGGCCAAATATGCGGTTGCGGCTGTTTACGCTGCGGCCCATTATGAAATAATAAACAAGGTTTTTGCTTACAAGTATGCCCCGGCCGGGATAGGGATTTTCCCGCAGAAAAGTAATAAAATCAAGCATTGCCATTCTCCTTTACGATTTGTTCCGAAACCATTTCCGCCGCGCGGGGCAACAGCTGCCATTCCGCCTGCTCCATTACCCGCCGCTGGAGTGTTTCGGGCGTATCATCCGGCAAAACGTCCACCGCTTTTTGCAGCAGAATGCGCCCGCCGTCCAAAACTTCATTCACAAAATGCACCGTTGCGCCCGTCACCTTCACGCCCGCCGAAAGAGCGGCTTTGTGTACCTTAAGCCCGTACATGCCCGCTCCGCAGAAGGAGGGTATTAGCGACGGATGCACATTAAGTATGCGTGACGGCCAGCGGGAAGTAAAATTCGCGCTGAGTATGGTTAAAAAGCCCGCCAGAACAATCAGGTCAATTTCATGCTCCGCAAGCAGACAGGATAAAGCCTCCTCAAAGGCCTCCTGACCGCCGCACAGCTTAGGCGATAAGGTCTTGGCGGGTATATTGGCATTTGCCGCCCGCGTAAGTGCATATGCTCCCGCGTTTGAGGATACCACAAGCGCTATTTGACCATGCGGCAGCAGTCCCGCCGCCTGCGCGTCCAGCAATGCCTGTAAATTTGTGCCGCCGCCCGAAACCAGCACGGCAATCTTAGCTTTTTTCATAGTCGTTTTCTCCTTTGCCGGCAGCCGCAAGCCGGCGCGGCTTTGGGTGCGTTCAGGCCAAGACTATCTTTTCGCCGCCATGGACGATTTCGCCGCAAGCATAAGCGTCTATCCCCTCCGCCTTCAATGCGGAAAGCGCCGCATCGGCGGTATTCGGGCTAACGACCATCACCATGCCCACGCCCATATTGAAGGTATTGAACATATCGTGTTCGTCTACGCCGCCCTGCTTCTGCAACAGGTTAAATATGGCGGGCGTTTTGAGGGAGGCCCTGTTGATTTTTGCACAAAGGCCGTCGGGTATGCAGCGGGGAATATTTTCATAAAAGCCGCCGCCGGTAATATGGCTGATGCCCCTAACATCCGCGGCTTCAATGCAGCGAAGCACGGGCTTAACATAAATTACTGTAGGACGCAGCAGCGCCTCGCCCAGCGTTTCGCCAAGCTCGTCATAGTATTTGCCAAGGTCGGCTTTTTCCACGTCAAACACCTTGCGTACAAGCGAATAGCCGTTGGAGTGGAAGCCCGATGAGGGCAGCGCAAGCACCACGTCCCCCGCCGCCATGCGGCTTGAATCGATTAGCTTAGGCTTGTCCACAAGCCCAACTGTGAAGCCCGCCAAATCATAGTCGTCAGCGGCCATCATGCCCGGATGCTCGGCCGTTTCGCCGCCGATCAGGGCGCATCCCGCCTGAACGCAGCCCTCCGCAACGCCAGATACGATTGCCGCAACCTTTTCGGGTACGTTCCTCCCGATGGCTATGTAATCAAGGAAAAACAGTGGCTTTGCGCCGCAGCATATTACATCGTTTACGCACATGGCCACGCAGTCTATGCCGATGGTATCATGCCTGTTCATAAGCTCTGCAAGGCGCAGCTTGGTACCCACGCCATCGGTGCCGGATACGAGTATCGGCTCCGTCATGCCGTCAATGTTCGGGGCAAACAGGCCGCCGAAGCCGCCGATATCGGAAAACACGCCCGGGATATAGGTGCGCTGAACGTCTGCGCGCATGAGCTTAACGCCCTTGTAACCGGCGGTTATGTCTACGCCGGCTGCCGCGTATGCGGCGGAGCTGGATTTTTCCATATCAATCATTCCTTTCCGTTCCAACAGTATGTACAAACCTTCTCAGGATCTATGTCTATGGCCTCCATCACGCCGTCAAGAGACTGATAGCCGAGAGAATCAAAACCAAGCTTTTCACATATGGACTTCAAAAGGCATTGTCCGCGCTCCGTGGTGGAATCGGCATATTCGTCAAGATGCATATGCCCCTCGTCCCCTTCCAGCTCCTGCACCATGCGCCGTGCAAGAAGCTCCATATCGGAATTGCCGCGGGAGAAGTTCAAATATTTACAGCTATACATAATGGGCGGGCAGGCGGAGCGCATATGAACCTCCTGCGCGCCGGACTCATAGAGAAAATCAACCGTTTCCCTAAGCTGTGTGCCGCGGACAATGGAATCATCAACAAGCAGCAGTTTCTTTCCCTGTATAAGTTCGGGCACGGGTATCTGCTTCATCTTGGCAACCTGATTGCGAACGTCCTGATTTGTAGGCGTAAACGAGCGGGGCCATGTCGGCGTGTACTTCACAAAGGGGCGTACAAACGGCTTGCCGCTGCGGTTGGCAAAGCCTATGGCGTGCGGCACGCCGGAATCCGGCACGCCTGCCACATAGTCAACCTTCGGCAGCCCTCCGCGCGCAATTTCATCGCGTGCCATAATCTCGCCGTTGCGGTAGCGCATTACCTCCACGTTTACGCCTTCGTAATTGGAATTTGGATAGCCGTAATATGTCCAAAGGAAGCCACATATCTTCATATCCTTGCCCGGAGGGGAAACGGTTTTGCAGCCTTCGCTGTTCAGCGCCACTATCTCCCGCGGGCCAAGCTCATGGGCATCCTCATAGCCCAGCTTGTGATAGGCGAACGATTCAAATGAAACGCACAGGCTGCCGTCAGGATGCCTGCCCACAAGAACCGGCAAACGCCCAAGCCTATCCCTTGCGGCCAAAATGCCGTCCTTCGTCATCAGCAGTATGGTGATGGAGCCGCGAATCATCTCCTGCGCGTACAATATGCCGTCCACCAAATTTTCCTTCATGTTTATAAGGGCGGCTACAAGCTCCGAAACATTGACCTTTCCGTTGCTTTGCGCCATGAACTGATGTCCATGGTCGGAAAAATACGTTTCTATAAGCTCATCGGTATTGTTGATTATACCAACCGTGCATATGGCATACAGCCCCAAATGGGAGCGCACCAACAGCGGCTGCGGGTCTGTATCGCTTATGCAGCCCATGCCAATATGCCCCTTAAGCTCGCGCAGGTCGCCTTCGAACTTAGTGCGGAAGGGGGTGTTTTCAATATCATGAATCTCGCGGACGAATCCGTTTTCGCGCCCGTAGACCACCATTCCGCCGCGGCGTGTGCCCAAATGGGAATGGTAGTCCGTGCCGAAAAACACATCAAGTCCCACATCGCGGTGGGAAAATGCTCCGAAAAAGCCGCCCATTACGCAAAGAAAAGCTCGGAGAGCGTCATGGGATCAATATATTGACCATTCTTATAAACGCGCATGTTGCCGCTTGCCACTTCGTCAATCAGCATAACGCTGCCATCTGGCGCGTAGCCGAATTCAAATTTGATATCATATAGCTCCATGCCCTTTTCCTTCAAATCATCGGCAACTATCTGCGTAATCCTCTGGGTTTGAGACTTCAGCTCCTCATATTGCTCGTCACTCATCACGCCCAATGCAACAAGTGCGTCCTTGGTAATCAACGGATCGCCCTTGGCATCGTCCTTAAGCGTGGTCTCAACATAGTATGGCAGATCTGCGCCGGACTCGATAAGGTCACCGTAGCGACGGATAAAGGAGCCGACGGCCTTGCGGCGGCATATAACCTCCAAGCCGTGGCCGAAAACCTTGGCGGGAAGAACCTCCATTGTGGTGTTTTTCAAATCGGCGCCGACAAAATGGGTCTTTATTCCGGCGGCGTTAATCTTTTCAAAGAAATAGATACTCATGCGCAGGTTCACATCGCCAACACCGTCTATCGTCAGGCCCACGGCATTCTCACCCGGATCGAACACGCCGTCTTTTCCGGTGCAGTCATCTTTGAATTTAAGCAGGTAGTTACCGTTATCCAATGCGTAAACGTCCTTGGTTTTGCCAGTGTAAACGAGCTTCATAATTGTACCTCCAAAATGAATTTGTTTTCGGTTTTTATCAGTCTTTATCAGGCAGGCGCTTTGCCTGCATTAAGCATTGGCAATTCAGCTCCGTTTGAAGCTTTGCTTCCTTTGCGGCAATCTGCTTCGCCATATCTGCCCGCTGCGCGTCAAGCTTTGCGGATAGCGCATCGTCGTTTACGGCCAATATCTGCGCCGCAAGCACGGCGGCGTTTTTAGCGCCGTTGATGGCCACGGTAGCCACGGGTATGCCGCTTGGCATTTGAACCGTGGCAAGCAGAGCGTCCAGCCCGTCCATAGCTCCGCCCTTCATGGGAATGCCTATAACCGGAAGCGTGGAATTGCCGGCAAAAGCGCCCGCCAAGTGTGCTGCCATTCCTGCGGCGCAGATAAGCACGCCGAAGCCGTTGGCGCGCGCGTTTTTGGCAAAGTCCGCAGCGGCGGCCGGAGAACGGTGGGCGCTTAGGATATGCGCCTCATAGGGGATGCCGAATGCGTCAAGCTGCTGACACGCCGCCTTTACAACAGGCCAGTCAGAGTCGCTTCCCATAATAACTGCAACTTTTTTCATGCGATTCTCCTTATTAAAATCAAATAAAAAAGGGTAAACCATTTCCCATGGTCATCCACGGAAAAAAGGTTTGCCCAGACGGTCGACAGTACGTATAACAGCAGGCTCCCATGTGGTGCTCCACGTTCCGTCAGTTGCCTGTGCTTCAATGTTTTAATTATCGCAGAACCGACAGCAAAAGTCAATTCCCGACACGGCATCATGCTAAATCACAATCAATGCTTTTCACACTTCTCCCGGCGGGATCTGCAACGGCGACTCCCGCCGAGATAGATTTTAGCCGCAGGGCTTTTGCCCCTTGCCCGTTATGCTCCCGCCTGCGATTCGCAGTAGATGCAGCGGTACACGCGCTTTTCGCGGTCGGTCAATATGAATTCCTGCGGCAGCTCCTGCTCAACGGAGGTAATGCAGCGCGGATTTTTGCACTTCAGCACGCCGCGTATGCGCTCGGGCAGATTAAGCTTGCGCTTTTCCTTCAGCTCACCGCCGCGTATTATGTTCACGGTTATGCTTGGGTCAACATAGCCTATCAAGTCCCAATCAAGCTCCATTTCGCGGTCTATTTTTATAATGTCCTTGCGGCCCAGCTTCCTGCTGGTGACGTTTTTAAGAATTGCAACGGTGCAATCCAGCTCGCCAAGGCCGAGTATGCTGTACAGCTCCATTGACTTGCCCGCCGTTATATGGTCTATCACTATGCCGTTTTGGATGGCGTCTATTATCATGCCTTTTTCCTCCTTATAATATAATTTGTTATTCTATGCCAAGCATTTTAAGTATAAGCGCCATGCGGATATACTTGCCGTACTGCACCTGCTTAAAGTAACAGGCGCGGGGGTCGTTGTCTACCGCTACCGAAATTTCGTTCACGCGCGGCAACGGATGCAAAATGCGCAGATCCTCCTTTGCGCCGCGGAGCTTTTCCGGCGTTAGTATATAGCTGTCCTTCAGGCGCAGATAGTCCTCCTCGTTGAAAAAGCGTTCACGCTGCACACGGGTCATATACAGAATATCAAGCTGCGGCATGACCTCCTCCAGCGAGGCGGACTGAATATATGGTATGCCGGGGTTCTTAATGTACTGCTCCTTAACATAGCGCGGAAGCTTCAATTCCTCGGGGGAAATCAGCACAAAGCGCACGTCCGGATAACGGCTCATGGCGGCTACAAGGGAATGCACCGTGCGCCCGAATTTAAGATCGCCGCACAGGCCAACCGTCAGCCCGTCAAAGTGCCCCTTCTCCCTGTGTATGGTAAGAAGGTCCGTAAGCGTTTGCGTGGGGTGGTTATGGCCGCCGTCGCCTGCGTTTATAATGGGTACGGGCGAGTGCATGGAAGCCACCAACGGCGCGCCCTCCTTGGGGTGGCGCATGGCGATTATATCGCTGTAACAGCTTACGGTGCGAATGGTGTCCGCCACGCTTTCGCCCTTGGCGGCCGAGGAGCTTTTAGCCTCTGAGAAGCCGAGCACCTGCCCGCCAAGTGAGAGCATTGCGCTTTCAAAGCTCAAGCGGGTGCGTGTGGACGGTTCAAAGAATAGCGTAGCCAATATTTTCCCGTCGCACTTGTGCGCATAGGCGGCCGGACGGTCGATAATGTCGCAGGCCGTGTTTATCAGCTCCATAATCTCCTGTGGGGTGAGATCGAAAATGTCTATAAGGCTGTTCATATCAGTTTGTTCCTCCTTTTGTTATCCAGCTTTCGTCGGACGGATTATCGCGGAATGCCAGCAGCCGCGAAACATCCGCTTCGGTGATGTAGTGCTCCTCCGCTCCCACGCGGACAACTGTGTCCAAATCCGTCAGGCTTACGTTGCGGACATTGGCCGCCGCCAGTCGGTCAAGCCCCTTCTGCATACCGTATGTGAATATGCTGATTATGCCCAGCACCTCTGCGCCCGCATCGCGCAATGCACTTACCGCGTCCAGCACGCTGCCGCCGGTGGAGATAAGGTCCTCAATAACAACCACCTTTTCGCCCTGCACGGGTTTGCCTTCAATTTGGTTCTTGCGCCCGTGGTCCTTGCTGCCTGAGCGTACATAGCCCATTGGCAATCCAAGCATATGGGCGGCTATGGCGGCATGGGCTATGCCGGCCGTGGCTGTACCCATGAGCGCCTCTGCCTGCGGATACTCTCTTTGTACCGTTTCGGCAATGGTGCGCTCCACATCATCCCGCACATTCGGTTCGGTGAGTATTAGGCGGTTGTCGCAATAGATGGGGCTTTTGATGCCGCTTGCCCAGATAAACGGCTCCTGCGGGCGCAGAAACACAGCGCCTATGGAGAGCAGGCCGCGGGCAATGCGTTCTTTGGTGAATGATTCCATATTATGCATCCTCCTTATCCGATAAATTCCGCCGCGCATCGGCGGTATGCTGCTACGGGATTCTCAGCCTGGGTAATCGGCCTTCCGACCACAATGTAATCCGAGCCTATGGCCTTGGCTAATGCAGGCGTTGCAACGCGCTTTTGATCGCCCGCGTCGCCTCCCGCAAAGCGAACGCCCGGGGTAACTGTCAGGAATCCAGCGCCGCAATGCTTATGTATGCGCTCCGCTTCAAGCGGGGAGCAAACCACTCCGTCCAAGCCCGCGCGAGCCGCATTTTCGGCATAATGCAGCACAACGTCCTCCATGGGCTTTTCTATCCAAAGATCCTTTTCCATGCGCGCCTGGTCGGTGGATGTAAGCTGCGTGACGGCTATCAGCAATGGGCGCTTACCGTCGGGGCGGGTCAATCCTTCAAGCGCGGCGGTCATCATGGCCTCTGTACCGGCGGCATGGAGATTGACTATATCCACGTCAAGCGCCGACAGAGCCGCCATAGCCTTTTTTACGGTATTGGGGATATCGTGCAGCTTAAGATCTAAAAATATCTTATGCCCACGTGCACGCACCTCCCGCACAATTGAGGGGCCTTCGGCATAGAAAAGCTCCATGCCTATTTTTACGAATGGCTTTTCCTCCGTGAACAGGTCCAGAAACGCCAGCGTTTTATCGCGTCCGTCAAAGTCCAGCGCGACAATAACATCCTTACCCATGATGTGCTCCTCCTATAATATCGGTTATATTCTTTATTCCGTACCGCTCCATAACGGCAGGCATGTTTTCGATTATATGCTTGCAGGCCATAGGCTCCGTAAGATTGGCTGCGCCGACGCCCACTGCCGTTGCGCCCGCCAGCATCAGCTCCAGCACATCCTCCGCATAGCAAACGCCGCCCATGCCGATTATCGGTATGCTTACGGCTTCATAAACCTGATAGACCATGCGCACGGCCAGCGGAAAAATGCCGGGGCCGGACATGCCGCCCGTGCCGTTAGCAAGCAGCGGAGCGCGGCGTTTAAGGTCAATGCGCATACCGGGCAGGGTGTTAATAAGGCTTATGCCGTCCGCACCCGCATCCTCACATGCGTGCGCCACGGCTGCAATATCGGCTGCCGCGGGGGACAGCTTCATTATAACGGGCTTTTTTGTAACGGCCTTGACAGCCCGCGTTACCTGCGCGGCGGATTCGGGCTCTGCGCCAAAGGCCGCCCCTCCGCCATGGACATTTGGGCAGGATATATTTACCTCCAGCCAGCCAACCTGCTCCTGTGCGGCCAGCCTTTCGCATACCTCGGCGTATTCCGCCACGGAAAAGCCGCTTACGTTGGCCATAACGGGCTTATGAAAAGCCAGGCCGAGCTTAGGCAGTTCTTCAGCTATAACCGCATCCACACCCGGGTTTTGCAGCCCGACGGAATTGAGCAGACCTCCCGCATATTCCGCTATGCGCGGCGTTGGATTGCCAAAGCGCGCTTCGCGCGTTGTTCCCTTGAACGAAAACGTTCCGAGTATATTTATATCGTATAGCTCCGCAAACTCATAGCCGTAGCCAAACGTGCCGCTGGCGGGAATTATGGGGTTGTCCAGCTCTATGCCGCACAATGTCACACTTGTATTTACCATACTATCTCCTCCTTTTGCAGCACAGGCCCATCCTTGCAGATGCGTTTATTTCCGTATTTGGTACGACAGGTGCAGCCCATGCACGCGCCGAAGCCGCAGCCCATGCGTTCTTCAAAGCTGAACTGCCCCGATGTGCGGCAGGCATCGTAAACCGCCCGCAGCATAGGCTCCGGCCCGCATGTATAAAGATAAGTATACTCCCCCGCTTCAGCCATGCCGTTGGTAACAAAGCCGCGTACGCCAACGCTGCCGTCGGCGGTTGTAAGTATCACGGAAGCGCCAAGCGCGCGGAAATCATCGGCAAGCAATATATTGTCCGCATGTTCAAACCCAAGCACCGCCGTAACCCGTTTGCCTTGTGCGATAAGCCGCTTTGCAAGGCCGTACAAAGGCGGTACTCCCACGCCGCCGCCCACCAGCAAGGGGTGGTTGCCGCTTAGTGAAAGGTCATAACCGTTGCCAAGGCCGGTAAGCGTATCCAGCACGGCGCCGGGGCGCAGCCTTGCCATGGCGGCGGTGCCCCGCCCTACCACCTTATAAATAATGCTCAACTGCCCTGTGTCCCAATCGCATACGGATATTGGGCGGCGGAGAAAGAATCCGTCCAGCTTCAAATTCACAAACTGCCCCGGTGCGGTAACGGCAGAGGTATCTCCCGCAAGCACCATACGGTAAACATCCGTACACAGCGGCAGGTTTTCTATAATTGTTAGTTCCGTCTGTTTCATAATCAGTCCTCCGTATGCGGCAGGAGCGTACCGTCGCTCCACGCCACCTTTCCGCCCGCAACCGTCAATACGCAGCGTCCCTGCACCTGCCGGCCCGCAAAGGGCGTAGCGCGGCCCATTGAAAGAAACGAGCCTGGATCGATTGAATAGGTGCTATTCAGGTTGAATATCGTATAATCGGCGCTTTGTCCGTCCATGCCGCCCCACGGGATACCAAAGCGGCGGCAGGGCGCATCGTGCAGCAGCTCTATCAGCCGCGAAAATGGGATTATATTTGTTTCTACAAGATAAGTATAAAGCAGGGGAAATGCGGTTTCAAGCCCCACTATGCCCATTGCGCTTTTCTCAAGCCCGCGGTTCTTTTCCTCTGTGCTGTGGGGTGCGTGATCTGTGGCTATTATGTCTATCGTCCCATCCGATAGCCCCTCCAGCAGCGCTTCCCTATCCGCTTTGTCCCTAAGCGGTGGGTTCATCTTAAAGCGGCCATCCTCGCATAGCTGTGAATCATCAAGCAGCAGATAATGCGGCGCGGTTTCGCAGGTCACATCTATGCCCTCCGCTTTGGCACGGCGCAGAAGAGCTACGCTTTCCTTTGTTGATATGTGGCAGGCATGATAGCCGCAGCCGGTTTCCCGTGCAAGCTCCAAGTCGCGCTCTAGCTGCCCCCATTCGCTTTCGGAGCAGATGCCCCTGTGCCCATGCGCGCGGGCGTAAGCGCCAGCGTGAATATAGCCGCCATTGAGCAGCGCGTTATCCTCGCAATGGGCGGCGATGAGCTTGCCGAGGCGCATGGCCTCCCGCATGGCGCTGCGCATCATAGCTTCGCTCTGCACGCCCCTGCCATCGTCCGAAAAGGCGACGGCATAGGGAGCCATAGCCGCCATATCAGCCAAAGCATCGCCCTTTTCACCCATTGTAATGGCCCCGTATGGCAGCACGCGCACCACGGCGTCCCGCCCGATTATGGCAAGCTCCTGCTGCAATGCGGCAAGCCTATCCGGCACGGGGTTTAGATTGGGCATGGCGCATACGGCAGTATATCCGCCGTGCGCCGCCGCGCGCGTGCCCGATGCGATTGTCTCCTTATAAGAAAAACCCGGCTCACGCAGATGCACATGAACATCAGCAAAGCCGGGCAATAACACAAAATTCGAAGCGTCAACGGTATTGGCTGCATTGTCGGGGGAAGTATTCCCAAACGGCAATGCAAAATCCCCGCGGGCTAAAACACCGCTATGGTATATCTGTATTCCCTTTAGGATTATAGCCAATTTTATCGCCCCTTTCACGCAGATTCCTAATATATTATCATACAGTGTCGGCATTTGTCAATAGCCACAACGCAAGCGGATACGAACGCCAAAATGGGTTCATTATTGCTTTATGCGCCCGCAAAAAAGGTATAATAAATCAACTCAATAAAATGGGATAGGGTCTAAGGAAGTCCCGTTTTTATATATTTCAGGCAGGGATAAATATGGAAGAAAAAGCAAAGAGCTACGGAGAAGCTCTATCAAAGCTCATTCAAGTAGAAACCGTATCGGCATCCAATTATTCGGGGCCGGAAAAATTTCACGCGTTTCATGCCGTGTTAAAAGAGTGTTTCCCGCTCCTGTTCAGCGTATGTGAAGCCGAGGATTTCAGCGGAAGCCTTATGCTCCGCTGGCAGTGCAGCAATGCTAAGGACAAGCCGCCCGTAATGTTTATGAACCACCATGATGTGGTTGAGGCTGACGGCATTGATTGGCTATATCCCCCGTTTTCAGGAACGATTGCCGATGGCAAGGTTTGGGGGCGCGGCACGCTGGATACAAAGGGCGGACTGTGGGCAATGCTGCAGGCGGCGGAGGAGCTGATAAGCGAGGGCTTTATGCCGACGCGGGACATTTATTTTGTATCCACCTGTACGGAGGAAACAACCGGCGAGGGCGCGCTTTCCATAGTGCAGACGCTTACCGACAGGCACATACATTTTGAGGCGGTTTTTGATGAGGGCGGTATGATACTTTACGACCCCATAGGCGGCGCAAAGGGCACCTTTGCCATGATAGGCGTAGGTGAAAAGAGCTGCTGCAATCTGCGCTTTATTGCCCGCTCCAAAGGCGGACACGCTGCCGCGCCCGGCAAAAACACGCCGTTAGTGCGGCTTGGAAAATTCATGGCGGAGGTTGACGGCTCCGCTCCGTTCAAAAAAAAGATAAACCCCGTTGTGGCGGAGATGATGCGCCGCATCGCACCCTATATGGGGCCGGTCGGCTTTGTTTTGAAGCACCCCAAATTCTTTGGCGGATTGATTAAGCTTGCCCTGCCCCGCATTTCCGATACTGCGGGCGCAATGCTCAGAACCACGCTTGCCTTTACAATGGCCAAGGGTTCGGGCGGAATAAATGTTATTCCCGATGAAGCCTACGTTATAGGCAACATGAGGACTGCATTCCATCAGGATATACACGCTTCCATTGCGGCGATAAAGCCCATAGCCCAAAAGTACGATATAGAAATTGAGGTGCTTGACGGCGGCGTTTCATCCGGTGTTTCCGATTATAACAGCAACGGCTTCCGCCAAATCGAAAAAGCACTGAAGGCCGCCTGGCCAAGCGTGGACAGAGCGGTGCCGTATATAATGACGGGCGCATCGGATTCCCGCTATTTTGATAATATAAGCGATAATTGCTTCCGCTTCCTTCCCTTTTTGATAGACGAACAGCAGCTTAACAGCATTCACGGAGTTAACGAAAACGTGGATTTAAGCACGCTTGCCCCCGCCGTTCATTATTACCGTATACTAATGCAGGAGGTATCATCATGAGCAAGAACACAGAACCGAAAGACCCGTCCGCACAGGGCAGCGCGCTGAACATAAGCAAGCGTTCGTTCATAATTGCCATCGCCATTATATTTGCGCTTATGGTGACGACGTATATACTAACGCTCGTTGTGCCGGGCGGCGAATACGCGCGAACCATTGACGCAAACGGCAATACGATTATCGATACGGCGGGCGGATTCCGATATGTTGCGGGCGGCCTGCCGTTTTGGAAATGGCTGCTCTCCCCGTTTCTTGTGCTTGGGGCGGAGGGCAACGGCACCGTCATAGCCGTTATGGTTTTCCTGCTCGTTATAGGCGGGGTGTTCAATTCACTTAACTGCTGCGGCCTTATGCAGTATATGCTGGTGAAAATAGTATATCGATTCGGGCATGTCCGGTATACGCTAATGGCGGTGCTGACCGTGTTCTTCATGGCTATGGGTTCGCTTGTAGGTTCCTTTGAAGAGGTGATACCCATGGTGCCAATTGTTGTGGCGCTGTCCGTCAGCCTCGGCTGGGATGCGGTAACGGGGCTTGCCATGTCCCTGCTTGCCGCAGGCTGCGGTTTTGCCGCGGGCGTTGCCAATCCGTTTACAATCGGCGTGGCGCAGGGGCTTGCGGGCCTTCCGACATTCAGCGGAATGTGGCTCAGGTTTGTATCCTTCTTGCTTAGCTTGTGTTAGATAAAGAAGCAATAGAAGTGTAAAAATTTTTGCCGTTCCCATCCGGCACTTAACTTTTGTACCGGACAGGTCGGGCGTTATTCGGGCAAGTCTACCTTGCCGACGAAAGAATAGTATATCTCGATTTCCTGTCTGCGGCTTTTGTTCTCGTCATAGCTGCACTCATGCACGACGATTTTCTCAATAAACTCCCGCAGCAGGGTGGGGGTCAGCTCCTCAAAGCTGGTGTATTTGCGGACGATGTTCATAAACTTCCCGGCGTTGACCGTAGCCTCCTGCGCCTTGGAAAGCTCCATTTGCAGTTCGGTGGCTCTCTCTTTAAGCTGCCGCTGCTCGGCTTCATAGTCTGCCGACAGCTCCGCAAAACGCTCGTCGGAGATGCGCCCGGTCACGCTGTCCTCATACAGCCGCTTGAAGATGGCGGATAACTCGGCTATGCGCTTCTCGGCTGCGTCCAGTTCCTTTTTCCGGGCTGCGTTTCTGCGCTTGCCGCCGTCCTCGTTCTGCTCGATCAGCAGCTTCATAAACTGCTTTTCGTGCTTGGCGGCGTAGGCGGTGATCTTTTGGAGATTCGCCGTCACGCCCGCCGTCAGAAGGTCGGTGCGGATAAAGTGCGCCGTGCAGCTCTTGACGCGCCGTTTGTAGTTGCCGCAGATGTAGCAGTCCTGCTTGCGGGTCTTGTTCTCATACCGCTGCTGGTAAAGGACGCTGCCGCAGTCGGCGCATAACAATATGCCGGAGAACAGTCCCACTTCATCATAGCGGTTGGGGCGTTTGCGCTGCTTGCGAAGCTCCTGCACGCGCTCCCATGTGGCAGGGTCGATGATAGGCTCGTGGGTGTTCTCGAATACCGCTTGCTTTTCCTCCGGGTTTTCTACGCTGGATTTTACCTTGTAAGAGATTTTCTCGGTCTTGAAGTTCACCGTATGCCCTAAATACTCCTTGCGTTCAAGGATATGGACAATCGTGTTGGTCGCCCATTTATACGGGTAATCGGGGTAGTAGCGGCGGGTGCTGCCCGTCCTGCGGTATTCCAGCGTCCCCGGCGTGGGGATCTCCTGCTCGGTGAGGACGCGGGCGATCTTGGTGGGGCCGTTCCCCGCAAGGCACAGGCTGTATATCTGCCGTACCACGGGGGCGGCTTCCTCGTCGATGATAAAGCGTCCGTCCCCGCCCTTGAGGTAGCCGTAGACGGGCTGGCTGGTCAGGGGCTTGCCGCTCATGCCCTTGCTTCTGAAAACTGCCTTGATTTTCCTGCTCGTATCTCTCACCATCCATTCGTTAAAAAGATTTTTTCAGCGGCGTTAAGTCGTTGTCGCCCTGTGCGCTGTCCACGCCGTCGTTGATGGCGATAAAGCGCACGCCCTTCTTGGGGAAGGTGATCTCGGTGAACATTCCGACCTGCAAGTAGTTTCTGCCCATTCTCGACAGGTCTTTGGTGATCACGCACTTGACCTCTCCGTTTTCCACGCAGTCCATCATCTCCATGAAGCCGGGTCTTTGGAAATTCGCGCCGCTCCAGCCGTCGTCCACGAAAAAGCGGCAGTTCAAAAATCCATTATCCCGTGCAAAGGTTTCAAGGATGCGCTTTTGATTCTCAATGGACAGGCTCGGGCCTTGCTGTTCATCGTCCTTGCTCAATCTTGCGTAAAGGGCAGTAACAGGGGTAGTGTAGGTGGCTTGTCTTAACATAAAATCCTCCGTTTCCGACAGCCGCCCCGCTATTCCGTATGAACATCATACCACAGGGGGCGGCTGTCTGTATAGCGGGTAAAAGCAAAATTTGCTGCTTTATCGCCCGTCAAAACGACGATTTTTACAGCCGGGCTTATCACGAAGCGGAAGCGGTGCGGGTATTGGCGGCGGCCTCCGCTTTCAGCACCTTCATCATCTTGTCGGCTGCGGTGGCGGCAGCGTCCTTCTTGAAGTAGCCGGACACCACAAGTACGGTGTTGCCCATGCGTACCTCGGTCACGCAGTCCGGGCGGCGGGCTTCCTGCTTTCTGCTCTCGTTCATCGGCTCTCCTTTCCTTGCATCAGCGTTTTCAGACTGTCCATTTTCTGCGCGGCGTTTTCCCTGCGGAAGTTCTCGCCCGATACGCAGACGGGGCAGCACATTTCCAGCAGCCTGTCATAGATGCGGGCGTGGGGCGTGTCCTGCGGGTTTTGCAGCTCGGCAAGGCTCAAATTGGTGGTCACGATCAAAGGCTTGCCGCTGCGGCAGCGGCTGTCAATGACGTTGTAGACCTGTTCCAGCCCGTATTCCGTGCCGCGCTCCATGCCGAAGTCGTCAATGATCAGCAGCGGGTAGCGGCAAAGGCGGGAAACGTACTCGTTTCTTCCCTCAATGCGGCTGTTCAGGTCGTTCAGCACGGCGGCAAAGTTGGTCATGCGGACGGGGATCTCCTGTTCCATAAGTGCGTTGGCGATACAGGCGGCAAGGTAGCTCTTGCCCGTGCCGACGCTGCCCCAGAACAGGTAGCCGATGTTCTCATCCCGCATGGCTTCCCAGTTGTCCGCATAGAATCGGGCCTTGTCCATCTGCGGATTCCTGCCGTTGTCGTTTTCAAACGTCCATTTCCGCATTTTCGGGTCGGTAAAGCCCCTGTTTTTTAAATCATCCACGGTTTGAAGGTGCTTTCTGCGCTGCTCGGCGGCTTCACGCTCCAAACGCTTCGCCCGCTGGCAGTCGCACTCCGACGGGCGCTTGTCATGCCCGGTCAATGCCCTCGTTTCCTCCGTGTGGTAGGCTTCCTTCGGGGTACGGCACTTGCCGCAGTACAGCAGCCCATCCTCTCCGGTGTAGTCCTCCGGTTCCGGCGTGACCGTCGTCAGTTTCGTAAAACCAGCTTCCAATTCGTTTTTCATAAGCTCTCTCCCTCCTTGTAGGTGTAGTCCGGTATGCCCTGCTTCGGGGCAGCCTTCGCGGTATCGTCCGCCGCCCAGCGCAGGATGGTGGCGGCGTGGTTCTGGTATTTCTTCCCGGTGGACGCGATATAGCCGGAAAGACGGTCGATGTAATACTCCCACCTGTCGGGGATTTCCTCTTTCAGCTCCGCAAGCTCGGTATCCGTCAGGAAAACATTCTGATACTTTCCGTAAACGGTGGGTGCGGGCCGTCCTTCCTCTCGCTCTCTCTCTTTCTCTATCTCTATCTCTATCTCTTTCTCTTTCTCTATCTCTGGTGGACGAATGTCGGACAAATGTCCGACGTTTGTCCGCTGCGGCAGCAAAGCCCGGTTTTCACGCCTTGCCGCCCGCTTCCGCTCCCCCTCGGTGGAGGACTGGCCGATCATCAGCTCAATATCGGTCATGTAGAGCAATCCGCCGTCAAGCTGCTCCACAAGCCCCAGTTGCAGAAAAACCTTGATCGCCCGTTCCACCGTGCCGATCTGGTGGCGGGTGAGGGTGGCGATCATCTGCGCCGTGTAGGGGATATGCTCGTCAAGCTGCAATTTACCGCCGTTTTTCAGCGATTTTAAGTACAGCTTCAAAAGGATGTTGGAATAGAGGATACCGTCCGGCATACTCTCCAACAGCACGATGGCGTCATCATCAAAATAGCTTTCCTTTAGCTTGAGATAGTAATATTTGCGCTTATCTGCCATGGGCGGTATCCTCCTGCGGTTTCCGTCTCTTGGAGTAATACCGGGGGCAGAGTATGATAATGGCTCGGAAGCTCTGCTTGCAATCGCGGTGCAGCCCCGGCAAAGGTCGTTATAGGTGATGCGGTTTCGGTGGTTGAGGAAAAAGCTCCATTCAAACCGCCGTTTGTTGCTCATGCGCGGCATTTTTCTCTCCTTTCTGCCGTTTCCGTCGGCGTGACGGACAGGGCGGGAAAACTGTATCTTCCCGGTATCATTTTCGGGGATTTTTTGCCCTGTATGCCCCGTTATTTGGTGGGCGGTATTGCGGGATAGGGGTAAGGGTACACCCTCGGAAATGTACGGTCTTGGTGTCGTTTCGGGGCGGCTTTAACGCTCCTGCTCCTGCTTTTTCTGTCGGCTCGGCTCACCGCGGCGCATTTGGGAAAGATTGCTTTTCATCGTCTGCAATTCCCGTACACGCTCTTTTTTCGTCCGGTAATCGTTGTATCGGGCGTTCTTCTCGGCGGTTAGCCTCTCAATCTCGGATTGCAGGGCTTTGTAGGCAGGCGGCTTCTTTATGCCATGCTCCCGGAAATACCGGGCGGCTGCGTCCGCTATGATAAAATCGCTTTCGTGCCGCTCCCGGTAGGCTTTTCGGGCTTTGTCGGTTTTCTGCGTTTTCAGCCCTTGCCGCACATTTCTTGTTTTGGAATACGCAAGCACCTGCTTCTGCAAGTCCTTCTTCTCCCGCAAAGCGGCTTCTGCGGCTTTCAGCTCGGCGGCGCTGCTCTGCAAGTCCGCATTGGCAGATACAAGGGCTTCGTCCAGTCCCTCCGGGGAATAGCCGTATTGCTCCATAGCGGCAACGGTAGCCGCCATCTGCTTGAGGTTGTAAACCTTCGCCCACTTCTCATATCCGATACCCTTGCCCTCGGCTCTCTTGGCTTCAATATCCACCATGCGCCCGACTGCCGTGGGAAAACCAGCCCCCTGCTTCGGGGTAACGGTTTGAGGAATGGAACGATGGGCGTTTTGCTCCAAAGCGGCAAGAACGGCGGTGCGGTCAAAATCGTCCCCCAGCTTCCGCGCCGTGATGGGCTTCGTGCGGTCGGGGGTGAGATAGGAAAGCCGTCCCCGGCTCTCACGGACGGTCACGCCCTGTTGCAGCAGCTTCCCGGCAAAATCATCAAAGGAAACAGCAGAGGACAGAGCGGCTCGGATAGTCTGCCGCAGCTTCTCCTTGTCGGTTTCAAACTTGCTGTGGATCAGCGGCTCGTGGTTTTCCAGCCGTTTTTCGTTCTCCCGGTCGATGGCAAACTGCCCCTTTTTCTTCGCCCAATACTCGCGCTCGGTGATGCGGTTCGCGCTGCCGTGGAGCAAGTCGATTTGATAGAGGTTTTCCCGGTGACACAGCTCCATGACCTCGGCTCTGAAATGTTCCATAGCCGCGTCGGTGCAGCGGTGCTTACAACCGGCGCGGGTGTCGGCAGGCCTGTCCATGTAAGGAAGCAAGGGAACATCTTCAATGCGTAAGCTGTTGATGACGATGTGAACATGGATATTTCCGCTGTGGTTGTGTCCGTCCGGGTGGGTGCAGACAAGGGCTTGGTGTCCGGGGAACTGCTCTTTACAAAACCTCTCGCCCAGCTCCTGCGCACGGTCAACGGTCAGCCCATTGTCCGGGCCGTCCCGTGGGTCAAAGCTGATGATGTAGTGGTGGCTCTTTACGTCCTCTTTCTTCTGATTCTTTCCGTAGCGGAGATTGGAGCGCATACAGGCGATTGCAAAATCTTCTTCACCGCAGTTCATTGTGGAAATGCGGTAGTCCTCCCTCGGCACAAGCCGCCCGTTTTCATCAAGGGTGGGCTTCATGGAAAACTCATCGTGTTCAAAGGTCAGGTATTTTTCAGCGTCGCCGTAGTTGGCGTTCTTAGAGCTGATATGTTTGAACGTTGCCAACCGCTTCACCTACCTTTTCAAGAACTTCAAACTTCAAGGCGGCAAGGTCGGAAGCCGCCGAGCGTACCTCCCCGGCAAGCTGCGGATAGGGGCTGTGCCACTCGTTCAGCGTCCGGGCGATCTGATTGAGGTTGCTTCCGATGCGCCCGTATTCGGCGGTCAGCTTCCCGATGGCGGACAGCAGCTCGTCGTTGACCGGGGAAACGGTGACAACGGGACGGATGCTTGCGCCTCGGATGGCACGGCGGATAAACTCGGATTGGCTGATGCCGTAGGGCGCAAGGCGGGCGGCAAAGTCGGCGTATTCTTCCTCGGTCAGCCGGGTTTTGACTACCCGCTTTCGGCGCGGCGTGTCGTACTGTTTGCGGGGCATGGGCTTCACTTCCTTTCTGCGGTATCGTTTGTAAACAGGAAAACATCTCCTCAAATACCTAAAGAAAAAACGGCAAAAAGTACGGGGCTGTTTTTCAATGTTCACAAATTCTTAATGGTTTGATCTTCGGCGCTCTCTCCGGCGTAAGCCGCAACAGCAGGGTTTGGGGAATGCAATCCCCAACAAGATTCCGATGGGACAGAATGAGCGGACAGCGAATTATGGCACCTCGGTAGAATCTTGCTCTGACAGCTCACACTCTGCCCCTGCCGTAAAGTTTCTTATTTCCCCCTCTACTACCTACAAAGCCGGACAAGCGCGTTTTGCCAAAGATTGAGGATAAAATTTTAAAAAAGGGCGCGAAAAAACCGCAGAAATATCTGCGGCTATGCGTGCGTGTTTAATATATGCGCTGTGGAAAATTAAGCTTCGGATAATCTTTTGGCTGTATCATACGGGATCGGTAAGCATTATCACTTACCGATCCTGTTCTTGTTAACGCTGATTTTCATGAATGTTTTACAAACGCTTTCCTTTCCATGCGGCTAATGTTAAGCCGCAAATTGCTTCACGCAACATTGTTTTAAGTTGCTTAAAGCAGCTAAGAGGTTTATTGAAAACAAACGCTTCTTTCGCTCATGTTGGAATGCAAAATCAGACCAAGGTAGTCGAAACAACCAACACGTTGTGATTCACACAACATTTATACGGGAAGAGGACATAATCCGGTGTGAGGAGCTTTAGGACACGTAACTGTAACCGTGTAGGTAGTATGGCACTGGCTACAGTTCATTACGTGGGACTGAACATAGCCGTTACATGATGCAGTTACGTAGGTAGAGCTGTGTGCATAATTCACATTAGAGGTAGTTCTGGTTTGATATGAATCGGCACATTTGCTACACACATATGTATTCACGGTTACCTTCTTATGATAGGTCGTGTCGTAATACTCCATCGTATCGATGGAGCTGACGCACTCATAGTCGTGACTACATGAAGCACAAGGTTCTGCAGCAAGAGCAGGAACAGAGAGTGACATAATCATCATCAGCGTAAGAGCGAATAATATTATTTTTTTCATGGAAAATTCCTCCTTAAATTATGTAGTATGGGGCAGGTAACAACAATGAAAAGAATTAGACGATAAGAAGGAACATGTTTAAACCATAATTCCTGTTGTCAATTTCTCCTCTATTTATTCTGCATTCCACATCGGATTCGCCTCCTCTCAATAAATCATTGACATATTTAGTCATCTATCACCACATATCTATTTGTATTGGAGATGTAGTGCCCTAACAGACGCATCTCCCGTCCTGCATCCTCAGTACCACGTCCGCCGCCTCCGCCACGGCGGGATCGTGGGTGACGATGATGACGCATCGGTCATTCTCATGCGCCAGCTTTTGCATGATCTCAATGATAATCCGGCTGTTTTCACTATCCAGATTGCCGGTGGGCTCATCCGCCAAAATGATCTCGCTGCCGGAGGTCAAGGCACGGGCTATGGCCACCCGCTGCTGCTCGCCGCCGGAAAGCATGGTTGGTAGCCGCTTGAACTGATCTTCTTTAAGCCCCACCTGTAGGAGCTTTTCTTTTGCCAGCTCCTCCGCCTTCTTTTTGGGCAGCTTGCGGATATACAGGGGGTATGCGGCGTTTTCCAGCGCGGTCAAATGCTGAAAGAGATTGAAATTCTGGTAGATCACCGACACATGGTTCAACCGATACTCGTCACGGTTCATAACGGAGGTGGAGATCCCGTCCAGCTCAATGGAGCCGGAAGCGGGCACATCCAACCCCGCCAGAAGCGACAGGAACGTGGTTTTTCCGGAGCCGGATACGCCCGTTACGGCATAGACCCGACCTTGCTGAAACTCGCAGCTCACCCCGTTCACAGCCTTTACGGGCTGCGCCTTATTCCCGTATTCATAATGGACCTTGTTGACAATCAAACGATTCACGCCTCATTTTCTCCTTTCATCAGCTTCATCACGTTGACGCGGCATACTCGCAGGGCGGCGATGGCTGCGCCTATCAGGTATACGCCGACGATCCCCAGCGTACAAACGGCTGCTGCTATGGATAAGCTGCCTTCCGCAAGATACCCGCACAAAAAGCCGGCCGCCCCTCCGCAGATGGCAAGCACAATAAACTCTTCAAAAACAATGGTGAATACCTTGGCAGGAGACATGCCCAGGCAGCGCATAACGGCAAACTCACGCACCCTTCCTTTTGTAGAAAGATAGCTTGTAAATGCTCCGATGCAAAAGCACAGAAGCAGCAGAAGCGGCAGCAGCAGGCGAAGCAGGGAAAGGTTTTTGTCTATCTTTTCCAGCGTTTGCAGATATGCTTCGTCCTGAATAAGCACCCCATAGGTCATGCCGTCGTTTTTTCCGGTGACGGACGGCTGCACAAAGGTTTCAAAAAAAGCTGCTTTGCTTTCTTTCAGCCGTTCATTGTCCCTGATACTGAACGAACACCGCTCCACGGAGAAAACCTGATGGACGCTGCCCGGCCATTTTATATAAAACGGGCAGTAGATTCCATTCCCGGAGCCGCCCGCTACCGTACCGATAACCGTCAGCTCCAAAGGCCCCAGTCCCTCCTGCCGCACCGTCAGCGTCACACCAATGTCATTGGCCATGCCCTCAGGTAGCAGGCATACCGCCCGGTCGGTTGAAAAGGCCGCCTCTGTCCAGCCGTCGTAAAGAGTGATTTCAGCGCCGGATAGCGGTGAGAGGGTTTCGTCGGAAGCAAAGTTCAGAATCCTGCGCAGCTCATGGTTTTCCGGGGTTGTGAGGGGCGTGACGGAGAGAGCCTGCACACGGTCTGCATACTCCCCAAGCGTACAGCCTTCGTCCCTGCCCGTCAGCTTGTCGACAAAGCTTGAAAGCATTCTCAGATTCTCAGAATTCATTCCGTTGGCATCGGTGACTATGCAGCGTATATCCGTGGTTTGTATCATCTGCGACCTTGCGGTTTGCTGGCGAATCGTGAGCTGCTGCAATATAATGGCGGAGGCAACGCCCAAAAGCAGCATGAGGGCGATTGCAAGATTGCCCCACCTTCGCCGCCACATGGCACGCAGCGTTATGAGCGGCAGGGAGAACCAGCCGGCGTTCATTGCTGCTCACCTCCTTTTTTTCTGCGGGCGGACTGCATCAATCTTGGGTTTGACATTACCCGGCAGCAGAGCGCCGCAGAGGCGATAAGCACAAGGGATTCCACGCCTGCGCAAAGCAGTATGGGATAAAGCCGGACGGTAATATCCGTTTTCAAAACGGCTTTTGTAACAGCGCCGAAGGCTGCCGCCGCCAATATTGAACCGAGGATAACCGCGGCAATCGAAAACGCAAGGAATACGGATACGGTTTGTTTCCAGACGGCATTGCTGCTTAATCCGATGCGCCTTGCTCCGATGACAACGCTTTTCATTCGGTTTTGCATAAGATAAAAGCTGACCATGCACACCAAAAGGAATACCGCAGCGCCGAGTACCATGAGCCTGAGGGCATTATCCGACATCGCTTCCAGGACGGGGCGGGTGTCTTCAAACTGCATATCCAGATACGCATAGCACCCCGGCATACCCTGCTCCGTCATATAGGCTTCAAAATCCGCCTGCGTACCGTTTTCCAGCACCAGCGCATTCAGATACACGATTGCCGGCTCTTCATACCGTTGGGCGTTTTTTACCGATTTTTTCGGGACAAATATGGAGTCGGCGGTAAAGTTATACTGTCCGTCCGAAAACTCCGGCGCAGTATAGATGCCGATGACGGTATAGCTTTTTTCCGTTTCGATTCTGGCGTTTTCCGTCAGAATCCTGCGCAAATACACATAATCGTAATAAGAACCGACCGCCCCCTCCACATGGACTTCATACTCCGCCGTTCCGGCGTCGTAGAGCTCGACCGTCACCGCATCGCCCACGGACAGGCTGTTGTGTTTTGCAAAAGCTGCGCTGATAAGGCAAACCGAGCCGCCCTCATCATACTCCTCCTGCGTAAAAGCCCTGCCCTCCAGAATGCCGGCAACGCCTGTATTAAAGTTATAAACGGCGTTCAGATTATCCGTTAGTATTACGGCGGCAGAATTCTGGCAGGTTTGCGTCCATGGGATAATTACATCTCGCCAAACGGCTCCCCCTTCGGTATTGAGAAAGTCCCGCGGGTTTCCGGTATACGCGGCATAGTAGGGCAGCGCACCTTCCATGGCGGTATAATAATAAGTGAACTCGCTGCTTTCCAGTTCGTGTTCTTCCGGACTTAAATCCCTGTTGTCATACACGCTGCGGGCGCACAGCTCCAGTGACCGGACAATGCCTCCGGCAGGGTCTTCCTGCGCCTGCATGGGGACCATTTCCAAATCTTCCCCGTGCTTCTGCCACTGCATACTATAGGGCAGGTCGCGGAAAAATCCGCGGACAAGGTAGGTTTTCCCCGCATCAAAGGGAACTTTGCCGCCATGCTCCGTAAGGCAATGCTCGCTGTCCCCGCCCCAAATCCGTACACTTTTGCCGGAAAGGTCACCGTAGGATTCCATCAGGGACAGGCAATCCACGATTTCAAAATCCGCAACATAGGAGACCTCGCCGATGTTGCGGACGCTGCCCTCCTGATAGCCATAGACGGTGTTATCCTCCACATAGGTGCATTTTACTGCCAGCACGCAGAAGCCGTAATTGAGCTGGTCAAAAGCTTCGTTATACTGTGCAGCATCATAAGAGCCGGAGGCCAGCCCCTTGAGATTCAGCAAGCCGGCGCTCAGAATGCCGCTGTTCTCGATCGCAGTAACCTGCGGGGCATGCGCCGCCGCTGCGGCAATGTTCTCTTTGCTGTATGTAACGGTACCGTCGCTCCAGTAGATGTTGCCGTCCTCCCCGGGCAGCCCGCCCACATTCAGCCACCGCTGAGTTATGTATTCGTTGTTTTGCGGCAGCGGTACGGCAATGGTGGTATAGTCTGCGTCGATATCGGCAATCTGCCCCTTGGTGCAGAACCATGCGGCACACCCGATGCAGGAAAAGCCGACGGCAAACGCCAAAAGCAGGGTCAGCATGGATGTGGATACCCATTTTCTTGTCATTTGTTTTATGAATATGTTCATAATAGTCTACCTTTCTCAAGCAAAACGCTCGATTCGTAAAGCGGCATAAGGTTGTTTGTACTCAACATGCACACAGCAAGAAATACGCAGATTATCTTAATAAATTATAACAAAAACTTTGCGAGGAAGGCAATATGCAGATTGCAATAAATTGCATGTTTTCGATGTTATCATTATCTTTGCCGAAAAATCTGCCGACAGGATGTTATGGATGGTGATGAATGCCGGTGGAGTAAAAGGTGTTCAAAACGAACCGCAGTACCGACTACAACAAACGGCAAGCGATTCGCTCCGTGGGAGGCGAATTGCCCTCGCCGTTTTCAACCCATGATTTGAGAGCTTATTTTTCGGCGCGGCTGCCGAAAGCAGAGTTTACAGGTTCGTTATTATAAAGCAAGCATGTGCCTCAACTAAGCCAAAAATGCACCTCATTCTTAATCTAAGACGCATCTTTGTGCAAAAAATCAAATATGCTTCGGGAATAGCGGGAAAGCTTCTGCCTTTTCATGTTTTTGGAAACGCTTCTTTATTGACCATGAGCATTATATACGGGCTTCTGCTTCTTTTTATACGCTTCCATGCAAAGAAAACAGAAAAGCCCCTTCAGGTTGCCAAGGAAGAAAGCGGTTTTGAGAAAAACCCGCGTATGGACAAGGCTTTGCTGTATTTCGCCTGTATACTCGGCACAGGCATTTTGCTTGTATTGTGTTCAAGCTTTTTGCCGTTCCTGCAGGCGTATACAATGATTATTGTTGCGCTCATGTTCCTTATAGGCGGGTTGGTTGCCGTAAGCAAAAGCGGAATGGAGAAAAGAAGCGTTGGGAAACATTTGTCAGCGGTGTTGTATCCATTTTGCCGTCCATACTGATGATACTCATGGCGTCATCCATAAAGTATATGATGGTTGAAGGAAAAATACTTGATACAATGCTTCACGGCGCGGTACAGGTAGCGTCCGGCTTGCCAAAGGGTGGGCTTATATTTGTTCATTTACCTAATCTGCCTTGTAATGAATTTCTTCATACCCTCCGGTTCATCCAAAGCGTTTCTGCTGATTCCTCTTATTGTGCCGCTTGCGCAGATATTCGGTCTCAGAACGCAGCTTTGCATTGTTGCATTCGCCTTTGGCGACGGTTTCAGCAATGTGTTTTACCCAACCAATCCCGCGCTTCTTATTTCGCTGAGCCTCGGCGGAGTCAATTACGGCGAATGGGCAAAGTATTCCTCAAAATTCCAAGGGCTGAACCTGATATTGACAAGCGGTATACTGCTGCTCGGCTTGGTGTTGGGATATTGACGGAATAATTCAGCTTAATTGAAAAAGTTTATCCGCTGCTTGACGAACAGCGCAGACCCCACACAAATGCGAGGCTAAATTTCTCTGTCAAAATGCTTTTACATTTCTCTGTCTTCCCCGAAACGCCCTGATTTATCTGCCCATCGGAAGCGTTATCTCAAACACAGCGCCGGTGTCCCCGTTGTAAGCGCGGATGGTTCCCTTGTGCAGGTGGATGATCTCCCGGGTCAGCGCAAGGCCGATGCCGGATTTTCCGCTTTTGCCCATGTAAAAGCGGTCGAAGATGT
>ERZ779851.647-NODE-647-length-34308-cov-4.440341_pt1 | contig 34308 bp, 35 predicted proteins | sample MGYA00511094_ERZ779851 | MGnify/ENA primary metagenome ERZ779851 (study PRJEB29588, sample SAMEA2155512) | human gut metagenome | biome: human gut; feature: human-associated habitat; material: faeces | place: Denmark | collected 2008/2010 ...
CATTTGACGACCCGGAGGAGCTTTTATGAAAGAGAAAGACACTGAAAGAATCATTAAAATGCACGAGTTTGAGGAGAGCGTCTATAACCGCGGAATAGCCGTTTTTGCCGGAGTTGACGAGGCAGGGCGCGGCCCTTTGGCGGGCGACGTTTATGCCGCGGCCGTCGTCTTGAAACGGGGCGAGCTGATAGAGGGCTTGAACGACTCTAAAAAGCTTTCGCCCAAGAAGCGTGACGCGCTTTTTGATGTGATAAAGGAAAAGGCGCTTTCGTGGTCGGTCGGCACGGCGAGCGTTGCCGAGATCGAGGAGACGGACATTCTGTCCGCCAACTTCCTTGCGATGAGGCGCGCTGTCAGCGGCCTTAGCATTACTCCCGAGCTTATCATAGTTGACGGAAACCTTAAGATCCGCGGCCTTGAGGATAGGTGCGAGGCACTGGTAAAGGGCGATTCGATCTCCGAGTCCATTGCCGCAGCGTCCATCCTTGCCAAGGTATCGAGGGACAGATATATGGTCAAAATGGCCGAAGAATACCCCGAATACGAATTTGAAAAGCACAAGGGATATGGCACGGCACGCCATATCGAGCTTATTAAAAAATACGGCCCGTCGCCTATACACAGGCTGTCGTTCTTAAAAAACATATTATGAGATTTTTAGGGAATAAGGGCGAGGATTACGCCGTAAAGCTCTTGAAAAAAGAGCGTTATAAAATAATCGAAAGAAATTTCACCGTCCGCGGAGGAGAGATTGATATTATCGCCTCCGACTCCGGAACACTCGTTTTTGTCGAGGTCAAGATGAGAAAAAACAGCGATTACGGAACGCCGGGCGAATTTGTTACCTTTGGAAAACAAAAAAAGCTTATTTATGCCGCAAACTGCTACCTTGAAAAGCACTCTCTTTTTTCTTCGCCCTGCCGGTTTGACGTTGTTGAGATCACGGGCGAAGTGAGCGAAAAAGGGAAAATCAAGGTCAAAGAGGCAAATATTATAAAGAATGCATTTTCATGTTGACCGGGAGTCATAATAAGTGGTATAATGACATAAACATATTAAATCGGAGGCGGAGATTTTGCGCAAAAGATTATTTTCCGGACTGCTGGCATTACTGCTTTGCTTATCGTTCGCGGTGCCGGCATTTGCCGAGGACGAGGTTGATAAGTTTTCTATTATCAACCAGATAGCGATATACGCAGAGCAGAACTATAAATTCGGAGTCACAAGCGAACAGCTTAAAAACCGTGCGCTTGAATATATGCTTGAAAACAACGATACCGACCTTGATAATGTGCTTACGGCGATGCTCGGAAGCCTTGACGATTATACAAGGTATTTCACTAAAGAACAGTATGAAAATTTCACAGGCGCACTTACCGCGTCTCTTCGCGGGATCGGCGTCCGCGTGAGGGCGGTCAAAAGCGGAGCGGCCGTGATCGGCGTTTTGTCGGGATCTCCGGCTGAGAAGGCGGGCATAAAGGCGTTTGACATTATAACCGCGGTGGGCGATAAGAGCCTTGCCGGGCTCACGATGGACGAGGCGGCAAGCCTTATCCAGGGCAACGAGGCGACGAGCGTTTCGCTCAGCGTTAAAAGGGCCGGCGAGGAAAAAGAGCTTAATTTTGACATCGTCCGCGCGAATGTTGAGGAAAGCACTGTTTCCTGGTCAAAGCTTGACGATGAGACGGCATACATATCCTTCACATCGTTGACGCTTAACAGCGATGTGTTCATGAGAAAGGTGCTCGGCGAGATAGACGAGGCCGGCATCAAAAAGATCGTCCTTGACCTTCGCGATAACGGCGGCGGCTACTTGGAGGCGACGGTCAACATCTGCTCGATGTTCGTTCCCGAGGGCGTCGTTGGCTATATCGACTATAAAGATCCCGATAAGCTCGAGACATTCTATTCGGACAACAAGAACCCGAAATATCAGCTTGCGGTCTTAATAAACGGCAACACTGCGAGCGGAGCGGAGCTTTTGTCCGGCACGATACAGGACACCGGTGTCGGCAAGCTTTTCGGCGAACAGTCCTTCGGCAAGGGCACGGTGCAGACGACGGCACAGCTTAAAAACGGCGGCGCAATAAAGCTCACCATCGGAAAATACTACACAGCGAAGAAACAGGACGTTGCGAAGAATCACATAAATCCGGATGTTGCGGTCGAAAATTCATATTATAAGATAAACGACTCGTCTTTCCATGAGATCGACTTTGATAACGAGGTTAAGGAAGGTTCGGTCGGAGATAATGTGCTCGCTATCGAGGAACGCCTTGCCGCGCTCGGCTATCTTGATGAGGCGGATAACGTTGCCGATGCTGACACGATGGAGGCTGTCGCACTTTTAAAGACGGCGTACGGATCAGACCCCATAAAGAAGGCGGACATTGATTTTCTGGCATACATAAACAGTATCGACTATTCAAAGATATATAAGACGAACGACCGTCAGTTAAAAGCTGCGTGGGACTATCTGAAGGGACTGAAATAATGGATTTTATAACACTTTTGCTGGTTGCTTTAAGCCTTGCGATGGACGCGCTCGCCGTCTCCGTGACGAACGGAATAAGGCTTAATAACTGCCGGGTGGCAGACGGCGTTAAGATGGGGCTCTTTTTTGGCATATTCCAGTTCATAATGCCGCTTCTGGGCTTTTATCTGGGCGGCGGAGTTATCGGCTTTGTCGGCAAGTTCGCACCGTGGCTATCCTGTGCGATACTCGTATTTTTGGGCGTTAGAATGATGGTCGAGGCAAATAAGGCGGAAGAAGAGGAAGATGACGGAACGAAGCAAGAAAAACTCGGGTTTTACGAGCTTTTCTTGCAGGCGGTCGCAACGAGTATTGACGCGCTTGCCGTCGGCTTAAGCCTTGCGATGACGGGCGGATATCGCGAAGGATATCTTTATTTTGCGTCCGCGGTGATCGGAATCGTCGCATTCGTCTGTTCCTTCACCGGCGCGATGGCCGGAAAAAAGCTCGGCGGCCTTTTCGAGAAAAGAGCGGGAACCGTCGGCGGAGCAGTGCTGGTCGTAATCGGTCTTAAAATACTCATAGAAAGCTTTATAAAATAACGCGGCACATGCCGCGTTTTTGGCTTGAAAGGAATAAAATGAAAAGTATCGGAAAAATAATCTCGGCCGAGGGCGAGTTCGCTGTTGCCGAGATTGAAAAAAAGTCCGCTTGCACGGGAGACTGCTCGTCGTGTGCCTCGTGCAAGAGCGGAAAAAAAGTAAATGTCAGGGTTTTGAATAAATGCGGAGCAAAGCCGGGCGAGACGGTATATATCACGCTTCCCGGGACGAAGGCTTTTACACTTGCCGCTATGACGTATATTTTGCCGCTGGTGATCTTTTTCGTCGCCTCTGCGTTTTTAAAAAGCGAGATTGCCCAGGCGGCGGTGCTTTTATTATCGTTTGCCGTGATGGCGGTTCTGGCGAATCTACTTGCGAAAAGAAAATGCTTCATGAGCGAGACGGAAAGGATAAAAAATGCTGATTTTTGACTGCCATGCGGACACTCTGGGAAAATGGACCGATAACATACTAGATACTCACTTTAAGATGAAGGAAATAAAGCCGCCGTTTATCCAGGTTTTTGCGGCGTTCATCGGCGAAGAGGGCGACACATATGCGCGTGTGAACAAGCTTATCGATACATATGATTCGCTCGCCGGCTTTAAAAGAATAACATCGCTTGATGACATTAAAGAAGATGCCATATCCTCCGTCCTTTCTGTCGAGGGGGGAGACGCGATCGGCGGCGACATTGAAAGGTTAAAGGCGCTTTATAAGCGCGGCGTGAGGATTTTAACGCTCACATGGAATTACGACAACGCCATTGCCGGCGCGGCTCTGGGCGGCGGAACAGGCCTTACTCCGTTCGGCAGAGAGGTCATAAACTTCTGCGAGGAAAACGGCATCACGGTCGATCTTTCGCACGCGTCCGACGAGACGTTTTACGATGTTCTGGCGCTTTCAAAAAAGCCGGTGACCGTCTCTCACAGCAATTTAAGGGAGCTTTGCGGCCATAAAAGAAACATAACGAAGGACGAATTTAGTCTGCTTATTAAAAACGGGGGCGTTGCCGGAGTCAATTTCTATCCGCCGTTTTTAAATGGTGACCGCGCGGATATTAATGACATACTGCGCCATATTGACGCGTTTTTGTCGCTCGGAGGCGAAGATAGTGTCGGCATCGGGACGGATTTTGACGGAATCGGAAGCCTGCCCGGCGGAATTTACGGCACGCGGTCGCTTTATACATTATGCGAAAAACTTATCACGCTTTACGGCGATAATGTGGCAGAAAAGATAATGGGGCAAAATTTTTTGAGGGTTTTGCGCGCCAATCTTAGATAAAACTATTGCAAAAAGAGGGAAAATACTGTATAATTATAGTTTGAAAATATTTAGGGAGGATGCTCTTATGGAACTAAGCGAAAAATACAGATCGGTCAGCCCTTCGTCAACGCTGGTGATCGACTCAAAATATAAGGAAATGAAAAAATCCGGGCTCGACGTTGTCGGATTCGGTGCAGGCGAGCCTGATTTTGACACGCCGAGGCACATTAAGGACGCGGCGATAAAGGCCATTAACGACGGATTTACAAAATACACTCCGGCCTCCGGAACGCTCGACCTTAAAAAGGCCATCTGCGACAAATTCAAAAGGGAGAACGGGCTTGACTATACCGTTAAAAACATCGTCGTTTCAAACGGCGCGAAGCACTCGCTCTTAAACGCGCTCGGCGCTATAGTAAACCCTGGCGAAGAGGTGCTTTTCTCATCTCCCTACTGGGTAAGCTATAAAGAAATGGTTAAGATTTCCGACGGTGTGCCGGTCATTATCGACACAAGGGAAGAGGATAACTTCAAGTTCACCGCAGAGGAGCTTGAGGCGGCGATCACCGATAAGACAAAGGCACTCATCTTAAACACTCCGTCCAACCCGACGGGAATGGTGTATTCCGAAAGCGAGCTGGCCGCTATCGCCGAAGTCGTTAAAAAACATGACCTTTTTGTTATTTCCGACGAGATATATGAGCATCTTATATATGATATGGAGCGCCCCCGCTCGATCGCGACAATTGACGGAATGAAGGACAGGACTATCGTTGTCAACGGCGTTTCAAAGACCTTCGCGATGACCGGCTGGAGAATCGGCTACACCGCGGCGAACGAGGAGATCACCTCGCTTATGGCAAACGTTCAGAGTCATTACACATCAAACCCCAACTCCATTGCACAGGTTGCGGCGCTTGCGGCGCTCACCGGCCCGATGGACAGCGTTATTGAAATGAAAAAGGCGTTTAACGAGAGAAGACTTTATATGGTTGAGCGCATGAATAAAATTCCGGGCGTGTCCTGCATAAAGCCCGAAGGCGCGTTCTATGTTATGATGAACATCTCCGCACTTAAGGGCAAAAAGATTGACGGAAAGACTATTGAAACGTCGGACGATTTTGCGGGTGCATTTTTAGAGAAGGAGCTTGTTGCTGTCGTGCCCTGCTCCGGCTTCGGAAACGACAATTTCGTGAGATGGTCGTACGCAACATCGATGGACAATATCAAAAAAGGGCTTGACCGCCTTGAAAAGTTCATCGGCGAGCTTGAATAAAGTAAACTTAAGGAGAGAATAAAATGGATTACGAGGCTTTGGCCGAGCTTTTGTTCGGCGACATTGACTTAACGCCCGACGACATATATAAAATGTATCCCGAAAGAAACCTTCCCGAGGGCGCACTTGTGACGAGAATCGCCCCGAGCCCGACGGGATTCGTGCATTTCGGCAATCTCTTCCCGGCGATAACGAGCGAGAGAATGGCGCACCAGTCCGGCGGTGTGTTCTATTTAAGAATCGAGGACACGGACGCGAAGCGCGAAGTGCCCGGCGCGGTCGAGGTCATCATGAAGGCGTTCGGCACTTTCGGCCTGAATTTTGACGAAGGCGCGACGATCGACGGTGATAACGGCGCATACGGCCCATACCGCCAGAGACAGAGAGAAAAGATTTATAAGACCTTTGCAAAACAGCTTGTGAAAGAGGGGAAGGCTTATCCGTGCTTCTGCTCCGAGGACGAGCTATCCAAAATTCACGAGGAGCAGGAAAAGGAAAAGAGCAATTTCGGCTATTTCGGAAAATGGGCGAAATGCAGAAACCTTTCTTTTGACGAGATAAAGAAAAATATCGACATGGGCAAAAGCTTCGTTCTGCGCTTTAAGAGCGAGGGAAACCCCGAAAACAAGATAAAGTTTAAGGATCTTGTAAAGGGCGAGATCGACCTTTCGGAAAACGATATGGATCACGTTTTGTTAAAGTCCGATGGGATACCGACCTATCATTTCGCACATGTGGTGGACGACCATTTAATGGGCACAACTCACGTTGTGAGGGGCGACGAGTGGCTTTCGACGCTTCCATTCCATCTTCAGCTTTTCCGCGCGATCGGCTGGAGAGCGCCCAAATACCTTCACGTTTCACCGCTCATGAAGCTTGACGGGGAGAGCAAGAGAAAGCTTTCCAAGCGCAAGGATCCCGAGGCGGCGCTCACATTCTACGCGTCGGAGGGCTATCCGTCCGAGGCGGTATATGAATATATCTTAACGCTCTTAAATTCCGGATTTGAGGACTGGAGAAGGCAGAACCCGGATGTGAGCGCGAGAGACTATAAGTTCCAGTATAAGAAGATGAGCGTGTCCGGCGCGCTTTTTGACATCGTTAAGTTAAACGATGTCAGCAAGAACTATGTTTCGCGCCTCTCGGCCGAAAAGGTGTATGACGAGGTGGCGACATGGGCAGAAGAATATGACAGGGATTTTTATTCCCTTTTCACGCGCGATAAGGCATATACGACCGAGATACTTAAGATCGGCCGCGGCGGAAAGAAGCCGAGAAAGGATTTCGGCATCTGGAGCGAGGTCAAGGGCTATATGGACTTTTTCTTTGACGAGCTTTTCACGCCCGACTACACGTTTGATGAGAAGCTTGACAAATCGGACATTCGCGCGATACTTGAAGAATATAAGGACATTTATTCACCCGAGGACGATAACAACGCCTGGTTTGACAAGATCAGGGTGCTTTCGGAAAAACACGGCTTCTGCAAGGATGTTAAGGCATATAAGGAAAATCCGGAAGGCTATAAGGGCCACGTCGGCGACGTTTCGATGATACTAAGGGTTGCCGTCTGCGGGCGCACAAACTCGCCGGATATGTACAGCGTGTTTAAGATACTCGGCAAAGAGAGGCTCACGGAAAGAATCGACAGAGCACTAAAGGAAATAAAATAAAAACGAAAGAAAGGTGAAATTCATGGCAGAGGAATATTCCAACTTTATATTGGACATTATTGACGGTGAGATCAAAGAGGGCTATCCGAGACAGATACACACAAGATTCCCTCCCGAGCCGAACGGCTATCTTCACATCGGAAGTGCAAAGGCTATATGGATCAATTCGAGCACGGCTAAAAAATACGGTGGATTATTCAATTTGAGATTCGACGATACGAACCCTGCGAGGGAGGACAACGAATACGTCCAGTCGATAATCGAGGATATTAAGTGGCTGGGAGCTGAGCCGACCGGAGGAATTTACTACGGGTCGGACTATTTCGATAAGTGCTATGAGTTCGCCATCGGGCTTATCAAGGCCGGAAAAGCATATGTCTGCGACCTTTCGCAGGACGAGATGCGCGCCTATCGCGGAACGCTTACCGAGCCCGGTAAGAACAGCTCCTACCGTGACAGAAGCATTGAGGAAAACTTGGACCTTTTCGAGAGAATGAAGAACGGTGAGTTCCCCGAGGGAGCAAAGACTCTCCGCGCGAAGATCGATATGGCCTCGCCCAATATGAACATGCGCGACCCGGCGATATACAGAATCGTCTATGCCGAGCATCACAGACAGGGCAAAAAGTGGTGCATCTATCCGCTTTACGACTATGCGCACCCGATTCAGGACGCACTTGAGGGAATCACTCATTCGCTCTGCTCCATGGAATTTGAAAATCACAGGCCGCTCTATAACTGGGTGGTCGACAATATCGACTTTAAGGACAAGCCCAGGCAGATCGAGTTTGCGAGAATCAATATAACACACACGGTTTTGAGCAAGCGCTATTTGAGAGAGCTTGTTGAAAAAGGCAAGGTTGACGGATGGGACGACCCGAGAATGCCCACATTGTCCGGCCTCAGGAGAAGAGGCTACACGCCCGAGGCGATTATCGAGTTCGTTCGCCGCGCCGGTGTGGCAAAGACGGACAGCGTCGTCGATTACGGACTTTTGGAATACTGCGTCAGAAATGACCTTAATAAGAAGGCGCTTCGCCGTATGGCGGTGCTTGACCCGGTAAAGGTCGTTATCGAGAACTATCCTGAAGATAAGACTGAGTATTTCGAGGTTTTGAATAATCCAGAGGACGAGAACGCAGGAACGAGGAAGATTCCTTTCACAAGAGAACTGTATATCGAGCGCGACGATTTTGCGCTTGATCCTCCGCCCAAGTTCCACAGGCTCAAAGAGGGCAGTGAGGTTCGCTTAATGGGCGCATACATCATAAAGTGCGTCAAGGCGGAGACGGACGAAAACGGAGTTGTGACGCGCATTATCTGCACGGCAGACCTTGAAACGAAAAACGGCAACCCGGTTGACGGAAGAAAGGTCAAGGGCACTATTCACTGGGTTTCCGCATCGGAAAATGTTAAGGCGGACGCTAATGTTTATGACCTTCTTTTCACCAAGGCGAACATAAACGACCTTTCCGAGGGCGAGTATTATCTTGACTACTTAAACCCCGAGTCGTTAAAGGAATATAAAAACTGCGTGATGGAAAAATCGCTTGCGGAGGCAAAGCCGGGCGACAAGTTCCAGTTTGTCCGTTTGGGCTATTTCTGCCGCGATTCCAAGGCGGAGAATATGGTCTTTAACAGAACGGTTACGCTTAAGGATACATGGTCTAAAAAGAAATAAAAATGTCGGCGCTTTGCCGGCCCCTGATAAAACAGTAAAGCCCTAAAAGCATCTTTTTTGCGAATTGCTGTGTTAAAAAAGCTCAAAATCCGTCAGGATTCTTCGCTTTTTTGCCTTGCACTTCATCGAAAAATCTTGCCTTTAGGGTGCCATATGGCAGTTTTACGCACTGTGTGACTCTCTTAAATATTAAAAAAGGTACTGTTACCTAAGGCTACAGTACCTTTTTCGTAAATCCATTACTTTCTTATCAGGGGACGGCTTGTCGCCGATATTTTTTGTTGCATATTTCCAGAAACTGTGATATACTAAAATATAAGTAAAAAAACGGAGGGGTCATATGAAAAAGAAAATAACATCGCTTGCAATTTGCCTATCGCTCATTTTGCCGGGAGCGGCATTTGCGCAGGAGGAAATTACGGAGTGCTGGGAGGAAACGGAGGAACCCAAGATCGCGCCGGCGGCCGAAGTGCAAAAAGAGGTTACATTCGGCGGCAAAAAGATCGACATACCGGAGGATTTTTTTTCGGAAGCCGACGAAATCTTTTTAGCGGGAGCCCAGGTCAAATTTGCCGAGGCCGCACGCTTAGCCGGTTACAGCGTGGAATATGACGCTGATACAAACACCGTTGTTTCGAAAAAAGACAAAAGAACCGTTAAAATAAAATTGAGCGGCGACTTCTTGCTTGAAGCCTCGGTTAGCGGTGAAGGCAAAGAGGAGAAGAATTTTTTAGTCTACGGTATGGTGGTTCGAAACGGAAAGCTTTATGTAAGCGCACATGAGCTTGACAAGCTTTTGATGATCAATTGCATTGATAACAGTGTTTATGACGAAGAAGGAAACCTCACACTCATAAAGCTGGATATTTATGAAATTGAGCCGCTTAAGAAAAAGGTGACAGAGAAAATCGCAACGATTAAAAAACTTGCCAATATCGGTGAGGAGCGCGGCATCAACAGCGTTAAGACCGATTGCGAGATCGATATGAGCTTTGTTTCGGAGAATTACGGGATCAGGCTGAACGGAAACAGCAAGATAGGCATCGAGCAGAGCAATTTTGAAGGCAAGAGCTATTATAAGATAAGCGCGGACTTTACGGGCATTCACAAAATGTTCATCGCCTTGCTGGCTATGAACGGTTACGGAGCGGCGCACGGCCCTTCCGCCGAAAACGAGGATTTTAATATTGTTAAAGCGATTTTTGAAGATCCGATCGAGGCGGAGATATTTGTTTCCGGGGGTGACCTCTATGTGAAGAGCGGAGTGCTTGCCAAGCTTGACATTCTGCCGGCCGAGGCGAAGGACGCATTCATTTTGTATAAGGGCGCAGCGCTTGCGGACGGTATGCCCGGAAACTCGGGTGCTTTTAAGATCACCGACGAACAGTATGACGAGATAGCACAGTGGCTTTCTGTAATGGCGTTGGATATATTCGAAAATTACGATGGCGCCGAAAAGTTCATTGACGCGATGTTAAAGCTTTATGACGAGAACCACATAAAGGTAACCGAAAAGGGCGGCAGTGCCACGGTGGAGATCAAGATCGGGCAGGAGGATATCGGCGCAGTTTTTGATATTATATTCTCCGCGGCAGAGGCACAGAACGAAGAAATCACTAAAAGTGCGGCATGGAAAGGCTTAAAGTCGTTGAAAATGAGCGCCGAGGGGAAGGACGAATATAAAAACGGCACATATAAGGGCTCATCGACTGTCACGGCTTTGATGGACATTCCGTCAGCTGTCTTTGACGAGCCTGTCGGAACATTTCAAACAGAGTGCAAAGTAACATCGACGGGCGAGAAAAAGAACGAAAACATCAAGCTCCCCGAAAAGTTTAAGTTGCCGGAGATAAGCACGGCTATAGACTAAAAAAATCCCGAAGCTTTAGCTTCGGGATTTTTTGTTATCTTACAACCGTTACTGCCGGGGGAGCGGAAACTTTAACTTCAGTTTCGCCGTTTGCGTTTTTGGTCGCCTCAATGCTGATGTTGCCGTAGGGCGTGGGATATGTACCCTTGATGTGATTAAGCGAACCTAAATTTGGAGTGATCTTAACCTTTTTGCAGCCGGGCTCCAACACCTTGACGCCGAGGATATATTCCTGGATATATGCCGCAGGACCTGATGCCCAGCCGTGGCACAGGCTGTGACGGAAGCCCTTGTAGCAGAACGCGCCGTGGTCGCCGTGAATGTCGTTCGCGCCTTCGGGAACGAGCTCGTCGATTCTGTAGGCATTTTCCGCCCACTCTAAGTTAAAGTCCTCAAAGAAGGTAGTCGCGCCAAGCTCGATCATTTTGCCCCAGAACTTATCCATAAGCTCGATAGTGCCGGTAACGTCGCCGGCTTCGCCGCGCGCCTTTAATATGTAGTAGCCCAAGAAGGTCGAAAGCTTGTGCAGCGGATCGACAGAGAGAACCTCTTTATTTACCTTGTCATAGTCAAGGCAGCCGGCAAGTGCCAATAGTGCCGCCGCCTGCTTGCAGTCGCCGGGCTCGGGAACGTGTGTCTTTAAGATCTTAGCATAGCCCAAGCAACGCTCGCGCATTGCTTCGTCCTTATACTCTCCGGCAATATTTGCCGCCGCGTCCATCGCCATGGTGAGGATAGCGTGCATACCCGCGCGCGATCCTTTGGGATCGGGCTCGGTCGGCCAGTCGATAAACGTTCTGTCGATGTCGATCGTGCCGTCATCTTTGATCTTGGTGAAGATGAATTCGAGCATCTTGTAAAGGTAATCCTTCTGCTCGTAAAGATATTCATAGTCGCCGTTTTGCATGTACCAGTCCCAATGGATCTTTATCCACCACATCGAATATGAAGGAATGTTGTTTATCCATTTGTTGGGCTCGAAGCACTCGCGCGTGAAATCAAGACTTTTAGGCACGCACTCGTTATAGCCGAAGACCTTCTGAATGGTCGAGGTCTCGGGGTGCATGTCGCCGATCCAGACGAGACGGTCGCGCTTGATACCGTCCCAAAGGAAGTTTTGCATATTAAGATGAACGGTATATACCGCAGTCTCCCAGATCTTGTTAAGCATCTCATCGTCCGACTCAAACGAGCCCTTATACTCAACGTCCTGGTAAGTAAAGGTCGCTCTTATTGCGCTGAGCTGAGCATAGCCCTTTAAGCAGTCGATCCTTACAAAACGGAAACCGGTGTAGCCGACTTCGATCGTGCCCATTGTGGGAACCATTAAGTCAAAGTCGCGGATAGCGTGGTCGTTCGTCGGATTCTTCTCGGTGAAAACGGGGGTCATGCATTCCATAACGGACTCGCCGAAGCGAATGTGAAGAGAGCCTGCCTTCTCAACCTCACAGCTGCCGCCCTGAATTACCAGAGCCAGGCCGCCGTGAAGCTCGCATCCGAAGTCAACGAGTATTGAGCCGCCCTCCTTCATGGTACAGAAATTGTTCATCGGGTTAAGCGTTGCTTGAACGGGCTTTTCGGACTCGATAATCTTCTCGGGCGAGTCGACAGGCCCGCTCTGCCAGACGAGCCTTTTGGGCGCGATGTATCTTTTCGATCTCGCGTCGGGTGTTCCTTCTGTAAATATGCTGTTCATTTTCATTCTCCTTTGATATTTAAAATTTCTCCGGTGTATATTGTGTGATAGTTTCCGTCTTTATACCATTTTGCGTTCATTGCCGGAACGGTTGAACCTTCTTCCATCTCGGTCTTATAAATGACCCTGCACTCATACATGAGGCAGTTTTCGATTCCGGAGATTCCGTTAACGTCCGCCTTTTGCTCTTTTAAGGAGCAGAGCGCCATTTTGTCTGCGTCGCGGCCGGATTTGCTTCCGCAGATACCGAGCGCAGCTTTATACGACCCGTCGCGCGGAATGCTCACCGTAAAGACCGGATTAGAGTCGATAAGCTGTTTTGAAAAGCGCGACTGCCTGATCATAACCGATAATACCGGCTTGCCGCAGGCAATGCCGAAACTTGCCCAGCCGATCGTCATCGGGTTGACCGATTTTGAGTCGCCGACAGTCAAAAACGCCGTGAATTTATCAAGTCGCAAAAGAGCGTCCGACGTTTTGTCAAGAAAATTCATCAAAATTCCCCCTTGATAAAAATCATTTATTATATTATCATATTAATATGAAAAATTCAAGCATAATATCTTAGAAAAGGTGATTTTTTTGAAAAGAGAAGACAAAATTATAGTAATGAGAGACAGACTTACTGAGTTATACCCGGATTCGGAGTGTACTCTTAATTACGACACCCCTTTTAAGCTCCTTGTCGCGACCCAGCTTGCCGCCCAGTGCACGGACGCGAGAGTCAACATAGTCACCAAAACTCTATTTAAAAAATACCCGACAGTGGAATCGTTTGCCGCGGCAGATCAAAAAGAGCTTGAAGAGGACATAAAAAGCACCGGATTTTATCACAATAAGGCGAAAAACATCATCGCCTGTGCAAAAAAGCTGATCTCGGATTTCGGCGGCGAAGTGCCCCGAACGATGGAGGATCTTTTGTCGCTCCCCGGGACGGGCAGAAAGACCGCTAATTTAGTGCTGGGAGACGCATTCGGCATTCCCGGAATCGTCATCGACACGCACGCTAAAAGGCTTTCCGGAAGGATCGGGCTGACAAAAGAGAGTACGCCCGAAAAAATCGAGAAGGATCTTTTGACCTTTGTGCCGACCGACTATATGACAAAGCTCGGCCACCACTTGGTCGACCACGGCCGCGCCGTCTGCACCGCGAGAAAGCCGGCCTGCTATAGATGCGCGCTTTCGGACATCTGCGATTATTACAAAAACGAAAATTAAATTATATCTTCCGGAATATAAATAGCCGTAGAGGTGGTTTTATGGCAAAGATTTCGGAATTTCGCCAGCGCGAGGTCGTGGACGTCGCGACGGGCAGAAGGCTCGGCTATATCTGCGATATGGAGATCGACCCGGAGACGGGAAAAATCGTCTCCGTTTCCGTGCCTTCGGGCAAGCTCTTTTCGTCGATGATGAAGAACTCGGACACGGTGATTTTATGGGAAAAGATCATAAAAATCGGGAAGGACATCATTTTAGTCGACCTTAGGTAACTAAATAGCTTGCAAAATGCTTTATTTTGTGGTATACTGAATATTATTTTACAGTAGGTGTTTTTATGGATTTTACAAAAGTAACGGTTTATACCGGAGATGAAAACGTCGATCTTGTGACTTCGGTCTTATATGACATGGGGATCACCGGCGTTCAGATCATGGACAAAAACGATTTTGCCGAGTTTATGCAAAATAATCTAAGAGCGTGGGATGTTGTTGATGAGGAGCTTGTAAGCTCTGTTATGAACGAGAAGACCTCGGTCACGTTCTATCTTGAAAACGACGGTGCGGCTCCCGAGGCAAAAAAGAAAATAGTAGAGGCGTTAAAAAATGCCGACAGCAATGTGAAGATCGAAGAAAAAACGGTCAAAAACGAGGACTGGGAAAACAACTGGAAAAAGTATTATAAGCCTTTAAGGATCGGCTCTCACATCGTTATAAAGCCGACATGGGAGGACTTTACCCCCGAGGAGGGCGACAGGATAGTTGAGCTTGACCCGGGCATGGCATTTGGCACGGGCAGTCATTCAAGCACGCATATGTGCCTTGAATTTCTCGAAAAAACGGTGAAACCGGGCGACAGAGTGCTTGACATCGGCACGGGGAGCGGAATCCTCGCGATCGCTTCGCTAAAGCTCGGCGCAAGGAGCGCGGACGCGGGGGATATTGACCCATTGGCTGTTAAGATCGCAAAGGAAAACGCGCTCTTAAACGGATACTCAGAACCTGAGTTTTCGGTAAAGGAGGGAAGTCTCACCGACACGGCGGACGGGGTTTATGACGTTGTCATCGCCAACATCGTGGCAGACATTATATGCGAGCTGACAGAGTCGGTGACACGCTACATGGCTCCGGGCGGAACATTTATTACCTCCGGAATCATCGATTTTAAGTCAGACAAGGTCAAAGAGGCAATCAAAAAGGCCGGAATGATAATTACAGAAGAAAAGGCGGACAAGGATTGGAGAGCCTTTAAGTGTGAAAGGATCAGTGACAGATGAGCGGATTTGCTAAAGAAAAAATAGAGGAGCTTAAAAAACTTTACGGTATTGAGCCGGCATTATATGAAAAATACAACGTTAAGCGCGGTCTTCGAAACAAGGACGGCACGGGTGTTTTGGTCGGGCTCACCAAGATCGGTGAAGTTCGCGGCTATATGATTGACGAGAGCGATAAGGTGAGCATTCCCGGTAAGCTTATGTATCGCGGAATCAATATGGCGGACATAGTGAACGAGAACGCAAAGCGAAACCGCCATGCCTTTGAGGAAACAATGTATCTTATTTTGATGGGTACGCTCCCGACAAAGGACGAGCTTTCCGAGTTTAAGGACATTCTTTCCGAGCACAGGGCGCTTCCGGCCGGGTTCACCGAGGATATGATATTAAAAGCGCCGAGCCCGAACATTATGAACAAGCTTGCCCGTTCGGTGCTCGCGTCCTATTCATATGATAAAGATCCTGATAATCTTGAGATCGGCAATCTTTTAAGGCAGTCGGTCGAACTGATAGCGCGCTTCCCGGCGATGGTTGCATATGCCTACCAGGCCAAGAAGCACTACTACGACCACGACAGCTTATATCTCCATTCTCCGAAGCCGGATTATGACACGGCGGAGAACATTTTGCACCTTATAAGAAGGGACAACAGCTTCACAAAGCTTGAGGCGGACACGCTGGACCTTATGCTGGTTATCCACGCGGAGCACGGCGGCGGTAACAACTCGTCATTTGCAACGCATGTTGTTTCCTCCAGCGGAACGGACACGTACAGCGCGATCGCGGCGGCTGTCGGATCGCTTAAAGGCCCTAAGCACGGCGGCGCGAACGCCAAGGTGATGGGAATGATCGACGAGATCAAGCAAAACTGCGACTGGCGCGACGAGGGGTCGCTCCGCGACTATCTTGTTAAGATTATAAATAAAGAAGCGTATGATAAGACCGGTCTTATATACGGTATGGGCCACGCGGTATATACCCTGTCTGACCCCAGAGCACAGCTCTTAAAGGCGAAGGCGTTTGAAATGGCGGAGTCGACAGGCTCAACAGACGAATTTTTGATGTATGAGAGGATCGAAAGAATGACTCCGGAGCTCTTTTCGGAGATCAAAGGCGGAGGAAAACAGCTCTGCGCGAACGTTGACCTTTATTCCGGATTCGTTTACAGCATGATGAACATTCCTGAGGAGCTTTACACGCCTCTTTTTGCGGTATCAAGAGTTGCCAGCTGGTGCGCGCACAGAATGGAAGAGATCGTTGCCGGCGGAAAGATCATCCGCCCGGCATATAAGAGCGTTACCGTAAAAAGAGAGTACACACCTATCGAAGAAAGATAACGAGGTGATTTTTATTGCCGCTTGACGGACTTACTTTAAGATGTGTGACAGAAGAAATTAATAGATTTTCCGGCGCGTCGGTACAGAAAATATACCAGCCCGAGAAGGACGAGGCCGTGCTCTTACTGCACACTAAAGAGGGCGCGAAAAAGCTTTTGATCTGCGCAAGCCCGGAAAGCCCGAGGCTTCAGATCAGCGAAGCGAAATTCAAAAATCCCGAGTCCGCGCCGATGTTTTGCATGCTTTTAAGAAAGCATTTTACGTCGGCAAGGCTCAAAGAAGTTCGCCAGGCCGGGCTTGACAGAACGGCGGACATCGTTTTTGAGTGCAGAAACGAGCTCGGTGACAAGGCGGACAAGCACATCATCATCGAGATAATGGGCAGAAACTCAAACATTATCGTGACGGACGAGAACTATAAAATTTACGACTGCTTAAGGAAAAACGACCTGGCTTCGCTTTCCGAACGTATGTTAATGCCTGGTTTTGGCTACGCCTTTTTGTCACAGCCGGATAAGTGCGACATTACAAAGTCCGCGCCGGAGAAAGCTTTAGAACGCGCAAAAGGGTGCGAGGGATTTCGCCTGTCAAAGGTGTTCACCGGTTTTTCACCGCTTGCCGAGAGGGAGGCCGAAATGACCGGTGACGCACCGGGGTTCGTTAAAAGCGTGATCGGCGCAATAGAGGAGAAAAACTTCACCCCGTCGGTCGTTTTCGGCGAGGAAAAGCCGGTCGACTTCTGGTGCTTTTACCCATATGAGTATGACGGCGCGCTGAAGATTAAGACATACCCGACCATGGGCGAGGCGATGGACGACTATTACCTTGAAAAGGACAGATCGGAGCACATAAAAAAGCGCACATCGTCGCTTAACAAGCTCGTGTCAAATCTCGTAAAACGTACTGAAAAAAAGATACGGATTCAGGCAAAGGAGCTTTCGGACGCGGAGAAAAAAGACGAGTATAAGGCGATGGGCGACCTTATCACTGCCAACCTTTACAAGATCAAAAAGGGCGACAAGATCGCCGAGGTGTCCGACTGGTCGGATGGCGAGGAAAAAATAATCCGCATTCCGATCGACGAGAACCTTTCTCCGGCTGACAATGCGCAGCGCTGCTATAAAAAATACACGAAAGCGAAAAATGCCGAAATAATGATAACGAAACAGCTTGCCGAGGCTAATGAGGAGCTTTCCTACCTTGAAAGTGTGCTTCAGTCAATCGGCCAGGCCGAGTCGGAGGACGATATTTCCCAGATCAGGGAGGAGCTCGCTGACGGGGGCTACATCTCGGGCGGAATAAAAAACAAAAAGGGAAAAATAACGAAAGAGAAAAAGGCAGAGCCGCTTGAATTTGAGTTTGAGGGCTTTAAGATATATGTCGGCAGGAACAACAAGCAAAACGACTATCTAACGCTAAAGCTCTCGCGCGCGAACGACATCTGGCTTCACGTTAAGAATAACTCGGGGAGCCACGTCATAATTTCATCAAGGGGCGAGGCTGTGCCGGATAACGTAGTTTATCACGCGGCATGCCTTGCGGCAAAGCACAGCAAGGCGGAGGGCGCACCGAAGACCGAGGTCGACTACACGCTTGTTAAAAATGTTAAAAAGCCGTCCGGTTCAAAGCCAGGAATGGTGATATATACGGACTATAAAACCTGTATTATATAGGAGGTACTTATGAAAAAGGTTATGCTTGTGTTCGGAACGAGACCGGAAGCGATAAAAATGTGCCCTCTTGTAAACGAACTCAAAAAAAGAAAAGGAATTAAGACTATCGTCTGCGTGACGGGTCAGCACCGCCAGATGCTCGACCAGGTGCTCGAAGCCTTCGGCGTTGTGCCGGACTATGACCTTTCGATCATGAAGGACAAGCAGACGCTGTTTGACATAACGACGAACATTTTGGAGAGGATAAAGAGCGTTCTTGAAGAGGTCGTGCCTGATGTTGTGCTCGTCCACGGCGACACGTCGACGACGTTCGTGACCGCACTCGCGTGCTTCTATCTCCAGATCCCGGTCGGACATGTTGAGGCGGGATTAAGAACATATAACATCTATTCTCCGTTCCCGGAGGAGTTTAACCGCCAGGCAGTCGGAATTATCGCAAAGTATAACTTTGCGCCGACAGAGCTTTCAAAAAACAACCTTATAAAAGAGGGAAAGGACCCGGAAAGCATTTTTGTTACAGGTAACACCGCGATCGACGCCTTAAAGACAACGGTGCGCGCGGATTATCAGCATCCCGAGCTTTCGTGGGCCGAAGGGTCAAGGCTTATCACGATCACCGCGCACAGAAGAGAGAACTTAGGCGAGCCGATGCACCATATGTTCCGCGCCATAAGAAGAATTATGGACGAGCACCCCGATGTCAAGGCGATATACCCAATTCATATGAATCCTGTTGTGAGAAAAGCGGCATCAGAGGAGCTCGGCGGATGCGACAGGATCCACATTATCGATCCTTTGGAGGTTTTGGATTTTCACAACTTCCTTGCGCAAAGCTATCTGATTTTAACGGATTCGGGCGGAATTCAGGAGGAAGCGCCTTCGCTCGGCAAGCCCGTTTTGGTTATGCGTGACACGACGGAGCGCCCCGAGGGCATTGCCGCAGGCACGTTAAAGCTTGTCGGAACAGATGAGGGGGTCATCTATAAAAACTTTAAGGAGCTTTTGGAAAATAAAGAAGCTTACGAGAAGATGAGCAAGGCCTCCAACCCCTACGGCGACGGGCACGCCTCTGAAAGAATTGCGGATATTTTGGAGAAATAGGGAAAAAGGCACAGACCAGACTGTGCCTTTTTAATTTTTTTTAAAAATTCACAAAAAGGTCTTCCAATGCGGCCGAAAATGTTGTATAATATATTATGTGAATTATTTTAAAGGAGGGAATCTGTATGGGAAATGCTTTGACCGCGGTGATAACACAGTTCTCCCGCTTTTTCGGAATGATCAAGCTTAACGATGTTATAGATATTCTTATTGTTGCGATCGCGTTTTATTACATAGGGAAATATATGATAGAGACAAAAGCCTGGCAGTCTTTGAAGGTCGTTCTCGCACTGATCATATTAACGCCGGTGAGCGCGCTTTTGCAGTTAAACACGGTCAACTTCATTTTGAGAAATCTGATCCAGGTCGGCGCTATCGCCGTTATCATCGTGTTTCAGCCGGAGCTCAGGAGCTTTCTTGACAGGCTGGGCCGCGGCACGGCGCTTCGCAAAATGCTAAATCCCGGCATTATCATCGAGAAGGACAGAATCGAGGCGATCGTATCGGCCGTCAGCGATATGGCGGCTGAAAGCACGGGAGCTTTGATAGTTTTCGAAAAGCAGAAAAAGCTTGACTCTGTGATCAAGGTGACCGGCACGGTGCTTGACGCGGAGATCTCGCAGGGGCTTTTGGAGAATATATTTGTCAAAAACACGCCTCTTCACGACGGAGCGGTCGTCATCAAAAACGAAAAGATAGCCTATGCGCAGAGCATTCTTCCGCTTTCGGAAAATGCCGCGATCAGCACGGAGCTCGGAACGCGCCACAGAGCCGCAATAGGAGTGACGGAGAAGAGCGACGCGATCGCCGTTGTCGTTTCCGAGGAGACGGGAAAAATTTCATATGCGAAGGACGGCGGCCTTCACAGGGACATCACGCCCGACAATCTTCGCGAGATACTCACCATCGAATTTTCAGATATGGCTCCCGTGGAGGACATAAAGGGGCTTTTCAAAAGGGGGGAGCGCAATGAGTGAGAACGAAAAGGAAGTAAAAAAGGAGCTGACCAAGGAGCAGGAGGAGGCGGCGGAAAGAAAGAAGACTGCCTCCAAAAAATTCTGGGGCAAGGTCGTTTGCGGCCTTTTGGCGATCCTTATGTGGATATATGTTTCGTATGACGAAAACCCCACTTCAACGAATACATATACAAATATTCCGGTCACAATCACCGGCATTGCGGAGCTTGAGGCAAGAAACATCACGGTTCTTTCGGGAACGCTTTCGGTTGCGGTCAAGGTCTCCGGTGCGAGAAACGCGCTTTCCAGGCTCAATAAGTCGGACATCAATGCGATAGCCGACGTTTCGAACATCACCGGCACGGGCGAGCAGAACCCGATAATCACCATCGTCGGGATTCCGGACGCGTTGAGCGTTGAGGAAAAGAAGATCACGAGCGGAAAGCTTGTGACGGATATTCTGATCAAAAAGATCGTCGAGGTCGGGATCGACATTACCGGCACGATGAACGACTCTGTCATCGAGGGCGAGAAAACCGTCACGCCGGAGCAGATCACGATCAAGGGCCCGGGCACGCTTTTGGAGAGCGTCACCGCGTGGACCGAGGCGATCGATGTTTCAAACATCACAAAGAGCGAAAACATCTATAACACAGGAATCGTTTTAAAGGATTCGTCCGGCGGCATCATCAAAAACGAAATGATCACAAAGTCCGAAAACGAGGCGACGGTAACGATCAACTGCCTCGGAAAGAAAGAGGTCAAGGTCAATAAGCCCGACATTGTCGGAAGCCTCTCGGGCTATATCGTGAACGTTGAGAGCGTCAGCCCCGAGACGGTGGTCATAACCGGCCCTGTCGAGACGGTGGAAAATATTGATTCGGTTGATGTGGATGACATCGACGCATATTATGCTATAGCGTCGAAAAGCTTCGCGCGCGATTTGAGGCTTCCCGAGGACGTCAGGAGCGAAACCTCTCGCGTTTCGGTGTCTGTCAGCGTGACTCCGGCGGCAAAAGAGCCGACCGGCGAGGCTGAAGAATAGAAAAAAGAAAAAAATGAAGCAAAAGTATTGACATTTTTCCGGAAAGAATGTATAATATAATTTGCTTGCAGTGAGGAATCGTAATGAAGATAAACATTTCGGCAATAGCGAATTCTGAAGGTAAGGTGCCCGTGGAAGGCTCTGTCAGCTTGGGCAGAGTGGTTTTTGACGGCGGAGAGTATGACTTTTCTGACGTTAAGGTGACGGGGAACATAGTAAATATCGGCGGAAGTCTGGAGCTTAAAGCCACGGCTGCCGGGGAGTATACAACTCCATGCGCGAGGTGCTTAAAGCCTGTAACGATCAGCTTTGACGCAGATATTTATGAGGAGCTCGGAGAAGAAGGAACAGAAGGCGCGCTTTCCGATGACAGATCGGAGTGCGACATTACGGAAATCATTGAACAGTCGGTGATTTCCGAGCTTCCGATGACAGCTCTTTGCGACGAGAACTGTAAGGGGATCTGCCCGAAATGCGGCAGGAACCTTAACGAAGGTGCTTGTTCCTGCAAAGACGACGACTGGGATCCGAGATTCGACATATTAAAAAATTTCAAAGCTGACTTATAATTAATGGAGGTGTAGAAAATGGCAGTACCGAAGACAAGAATATCTAAAGCAAGAAAGCATTCGAGAAGAGCTAACTGGAGACTCAGCGTTCCCGGAATGGTTAAGTGCCCCCAGTGCGGCGAGCTCAAAATGCCTCACAGAATCTGCCCTGCCTGCGGATATTACAAAGGCAAAGAGATAGTTAAAAAAGAAGCGTAAAAAAGAGAACGCGTCCTTATCGGGCGCGTTTTTTGCTTTTTAAAGCTTGAAAAGAAAACCGTGATATGATACAATGTTTAAAAAGGAGTGAGGCGAAAATGACGAAGCTTAAAAAGAACATAAATCTTTTCTTTCTGATAATTCTTCTGTGCTCCTCGGCGGCAAATATTGCACTTTTCCGGTCGGGATATTCGTTCATTCCGAAAAGCTATGTGTTATTTGCTCTTTGTTATGCCGCGTTTTTCGGAGCGATGGCGTTTTTATCTCTCAGTAACAAAGAAAACGCCGGAAAAGCCTCCCGCATATCGGCGGCATTGATGCCGACGGGCGCGTTCATCGGCACGGGTTCGCTCCTTTTCCTCTTGGGCGAGAGATTTGCCTACCGGGGGCTATATTATATTTTATTCATTTTAATTGCCGCCGCGGCATCACTTTCGGTGTTTTACCGCCACTGTAAAACGGTATGGCTGGTAGTGGTGAGAACGGTTCTCGCGGCTGTTATGGCAAAGCTCCTTCTCTTTTTCGCGGTCGCCGCGATCGTAACAGGCGGAGACTTTGCCGTTGAGACGGTCGAGGCAGACATTGATTCGACGGGCGGTACATATAATGCTGTTGTGATAAGAAGAGACGAGGGAGCGCTCGGCGGAAGCAACACGGTTATGGTGAGAAATGTTAAGAGGGACAAAAAGCTTTTAAGCGGCACGCTTGAGTCAAGCTATGTTACGGTCCGACACGGCGGCTTCGGCGATGACTATAATATCAGCTGGGAGGACGATGAAACGCTTGTGGTCAACGGCGCGGAGGAAAAGGTATAAAACGCTTGCGGAATGCAAAAAATTAAGATAAAATTTTGATTAAAAGGGGGAGAGCTTTGTGGCAACAATAATGGACTATATCGCATGGCGCGGCGATCTGCCGTTTTCATCATCAGAGTTTTCAGATGTGGACGCGCTGATCTTCACACAGCTTTCCTATATTGACTTTTCAGGCGCCGTTTCTTCCGATATGAAAGAGTGTGTGACGTTAAAACAAGCAGCAAAAAAGGTTTTGGACGAAGGAGAGAGGCCGCTCGGCGCGGTTTTGCCGGAGGATATAACAGAGCTTTTGAAAGCCGCCGCGGCATCACGCCGGTTTTGTGACATTGGCCTGTCAGGCTTTGTAAACAGAATCGACATCGAAAACGAGGAGCAGTTCTCGGCGGTGCTTTTTCACATCGGCAGAAGCATTTTTGCCGCATACCGTGGAACGGACGACACGATCGTCGGTTGGAAAGAGGACTTTAACCTTTCTTATATGGACTCGGTGCCGGCTCAGCGCGAGGCGGCGGAATATCTTAATAAGGCGATGAGCGCATATCGCTTCGTGCCATTTTTTGCTGGCGGCCACTCAAAAGGCGGAAACCTTTCAGTCTATGCCGCGGCCAACCTTTCGCCACGGCATAAAAGGCGCATTAAAAAGGTGTTTAATTTTGACGGGCCGGGTTTTCCGGAGGAGCTTATTAAAACGCCGGAATATGAGGAGATCGGTGGCAAGGTGATCAACATATTGCCCGAGGGTTCGATAGTCGGAAGACTTTTTTCGGCGTGCGGCAAAGAAAAGATAGTTTCCTGCAAGGAAAATTTAATTATGCAACATGTCGCGTTCGGGTGGCAGGTCTTAGGCGGTGCCTTTGTGACGGCAGACGGGCCGAACGACGGCAGTGTCGCCGTGGACAGGGTCTTGTCCGGCTGGATCGCAGATATGACAAATCAGGAGCGCGAGGCTTTGGTCGAGGCGCTTTTTGAGGTATTCAAATCGTCAGAAGCGAAGACGCTCACCGATATAATAAACGACAAGCTCGGCTTTATGAAGGCGATAGGCAGCGTCGGCAAGGACAAAAAGAGAGACATTAGAAAATATATGGCGAAAATTTTGGAGCAGGCGGCAAAATATATGATAAAAAATTAAAACCGCCGGAGGCGGTTTTGATTTTTAGCTTTTGCCGGTATATTTTTTGACTAAGTAGACTGTAGATTCGTATTCCGATCCTAAGACGGACATCATCCAATCTCCCACATTGCCGGGACCCTTTTTGATCGCCTCGGCAACATCCGAAAGGCACTTGGCCAAGGTGAGGAAGCCCAGGTTTTTGCAGGTTCCGAGCAGTGATTCGGCGGCAAGATGAGCGCCTTTCATATCGCCGTATTTCAAGGCGATGCAAAGATTGCTGTAGGAAGGATCGTCAGGAAACATTATGAGTAGTTTTTTTATCATATTTTCGTCGGAAAGGCGGGACATAACTTCATCGTAATCACCGCCGAGAAATTTATAAAGTTCTTCTAATGTCATCGGAAACTCCCCTTCTTGAATTACTTTATTTAATTATAATGCAAATATGAGAAAAATGCAATATAATATTTTAAATTTGAGGTGCGCAAATGAAAATTGCAATATGTTCCGGAAAAATTGATGCGGAGATCATCGGAGGATTTTTAAGGGACTGTCTCGGCGTAAAAGAAACCGGGATAGTGCATTATGAATACGGCGCGGAACTGCTTTCGGACTTTTGGACTGTTAAGGGCTGTGACGCGGTGTATATTGACAGCTACTTAAAAAAGATGTTCGGAAAAGATGTTGCCAAAAGCCTTCGCGAAAAGGGCTATAAAGGCCGCATCTTCCTCATCGGAGAAGACTGCCCGGAGGCGACGGGCTCATTGACATGGCCGCTCAGTAAGCCGGACATCGTTTCGTCGGTCAATTTAATTAAAAACGCGCCGGAAGATGAGATATATAAAATGAAGCATTACCGCGGCGCGGTGGATGTTCCCTACGGCGAGATAATATATATCGAGAGCAGGAACAGCAAATGTATCTTAAAAAGAACCGGCGGCAGGGAATATAACATCTATAAAAAGCTGGACGACATTGAAAAGGAACTTTCAAACCCGCGGTTTTTAAGGTGCCATCAGAGCTATATCGTGAATATGGACTTTGTTTCGGAAGCGACGGATAGATTTTTGATGAAGAACGGCGAAGTCGTCTATATCAGAAACCGCGATCTTAAGGCAATCAAAAACATATATCACAATTTCTCCGAAAAATAGAGGAGCGTGGCAGACGTGAACAGCGAAAACAAATATATCGGTGCGTTCCGCGAGGGAAGAAAGCTCGGTAAAATGAACCTTGGGATAGAATCCGGGGATTTGAAAATTGAATCCGTGTGGTGCCGCCTGGCCTTTTTCTCGCGCGAGAAGTGGAATCAAAAGCCGCACCGCCATTCCTTTGCGGAGTTGCATCTTTGCCTTTCGGGGAACGCGAAAATGGCGGTCGGAAAAGAGGAATATCCGCTTTGCGAGGGAACGCTTCTGACAGTGCCGAAAAAATGCACACACAATGCCTTTTTCCTGTCGGACGACTATGTTGAGCTCGTCTGGGGAATGAAGATGCCGTCCGGGAAGACCGCATCGGAGTTTGACGCGGCGATCGCCCCGCCATGTGTGAAAAGGGTGCCGGACACTTTATATAACTGTATCGACACGATGATCGCCGAAGCACGGGGCGACGGGGCTTTCGGTTACGAAATCATAAAATGCCAGCTGACGGCTGTTTTTTACAGCTTGTTGGCGCTTTACGCTCTTTCGGAAAATGACGGCGCGGACCACCTTAAATATGCGGACGGGAGCGAGATCATCGCCTCTGTCAGAAAATTCATTGCGGATAACATTTCGCAAAACTTATCGGTGGCCGATGTTGCGAGACAGTACAATATGAGCGAGCGGCAGTTAAGAAGGCTGTGCAAGGAATCGTCCTCAGTCACGCTGTCGGAATTAAAGCAGGAGATACGGCACGAAAAGATAACCGAGCTTTTAGCCGAAACATCGCTTTCGCTTCGGCAGATCGCCGAAAGAACGGGTTATGCCGACGAATATATAATGGGAAAATTCTTTAAAAAGTATGAAGGCGTTTCGCCGGGAGAGTACAGAAAGTCAATAAAAAAAGCCGTTAGGTCCGACTGAGCGGGCAAAACGGCTTTTTAATATGTCCGAAAAAGACATTTAATAAGCCGCTTCGCGCATTGTATTTTGCGCCCTTTGGATGATATACTCATACAGAGGTGGTTAATATGACAAAGAAAGTATATCCGACCATGGTGACTCCGTTTAAGGCAGACGGTTCAATCGACTATGACGGAGCTGAAAAAATCGTAAAATGGTATATCGAAAAGGGCTGTCAGGGCGTCTTTGCCGTGTGCCAGTCAAGTGAGATGAGCTTTTTGAGCCTTGACGAAAAGGTACGCCTTGCAAAAAGCGTCGTGTCCGCATCGGACGGCAAATTAAGCGTTGTTGCGTCCGGCCACACGTCCGAGTCGCTCGATGCGCAGGCAGAGGAGATCAACGCGATCTCGGAAACCGGGATCGACGCGTTTATTTTGGTTTCCAACAGGTTCGACCTTCATAACGACGGGGACGACGAATGGATCAAAAACGCAGAATACGTGCTCTCGAAGATCGACCCGTCGGTCAAGCTCGGCATCTATGAGTGCCCGATGCCTTATAAAAGGCTTTTGTCGGACAGGATCCTTTCATGGTGTATCGAAAGCAAGAGATTTAAATTCATTAAAGACACCTGCTGTGACTTTTCGCTTTTGAAGCACAGGGCAAAGCTTTTATCGGGCACGGGGATCGAGCTTTACAACGCGAACGCGCAGAGCATTTTAGCCTCTGTCAGAGATGGAGCGGCAGGCTATTCGGGAATCATGGCAAACTTCCACCCGGAGCTTTATGTGTGGCTTATGGAGCATTACGACTCGGACGACGAGAGAGTTAATATAATTCAGGCGTTCTTAGCACTTTACGCGTTCACGGAGGCGATGGATTACCCCGTTACCGCAAAATATCACATGAAGAAATATTCGGGGATAGACATTTTGCCGGACAGCCGCTGGCGCGACAAAAAGGCGTTCACGGAATATCAGCGCCTTGTGGTTGACGAGGAAGCGGAGCTTGAAAAATACTTTATCGATATGATCAAGAGGTAAATGCTATGGAAAAATATACTGTAGGAGTGGATTTCGGAACGCTCTCGGCGCGTGCCGTGATAGTCTCAAACGAAACGGGAAAGATCGTATCGTCGTCCGAATACAGCTATCCGCACGGAGTGATGACCGAGTCGCTCCCCGGCGGTGCGCCACTCGGCGAAAACTTTGCGCTTCAGCATCCGAAGGATTATGTTGCGGCGCTCGGGGCGACCGTTAAAGCGGCCGTAAAAGAATCGGGAATAAATCCCGAATATATCAACGGCATCGGCATGGATTTTACCTCGTGCACGATGCTTCCGATCGATCAGGACGGAAAACCGCTCTGCTTAAAGGAAGAGTTTATGAACGAGCCGCACGCATACGCAAAACTCTGGAAGCATCACGGTGCTGAAAAAGAGGCTGAAAAAATCACCGCTCTTGCAAAAGAGAGGGGCGAAAAATGGCTCAGGCTCTATGGCGGAAAGGTGTCGTCCGAATGGATGCTCCCCAAAATTGCCGAGACGTTATCGTCATCGCCAAAAGTGTATGACGCGGCAGATGAATTTATCGAGGCGGCGGATTATCTTACGCTGGTGCTGACCGGAAATAAGGTGAAAAGCAGCTGTATGGCCGGCTATAAGGCACTATGGCAAAAAAGCGGGGGCTACCCTGACGGGGAATTTATGGCGACGATAGATCCCCGTCTTCGCGACCTTGTGAAAACGAAATTAAAATATCCCGTTGCGCCGTGCGGAAGCCTCGCCGGCGAGATCAGCGAAGAGGGAGCGCGCCTTACCGGCCTTTTGCCGGGCACGAAGGTGGCCGTTCCGATCATCGACGCACACTCCGCGCTCCCGGCGGCCGGAATTGCGGAGGACGGAAAGCTTATGTGCATCATCGGCACATCGAGCTGTCATATAATAATGGACAGGAAAACGAAGGTGCTTCCCGGGATCTGCGGTGCGGTCGAGGACGGCATCATTGAGGGCTACACGGCATATGAATGCGGCCAGGCGGCGGTCGGAGACATATTTTCATGGTTTATGAGAAATTCACTTCCGGAGTCTATATGCGGCGAGGCGCGAAAAAGCGGAAAATCCGTCTTTGCGCTTATGGCCGAAAAGGCCGAAAAAGTGCCAGTCGGCTCAAACGGCATCACTGTGCTCGACTGGTGGAATGGGAACAGAACGCCGTATGCCGACTATTCACTCACCGGCGTTATGGCAGGTCTTAAGCTCACCACGCGGCCGGAGGAGATCTACCGCGCGATACTGGAGGCAACGGCATTCGGAACAAGGAGAATACTTAAGCTTTATGAGGACGGCAAAATTAAAGTCCGCGAGGTTTATGCAAGCGGCGGAATTGCGGAGAAGGACGCGTTTTTGATGCAGATATATGCCGATGTTCTGGGGCGCGAGATCAAAGTGCCTGTGGGAAGCTATGCCGCGTCGCGCGGGAGCGCGGTTCTTGCGGCATATGCGGCCGGAAACTTTTCTTCGCCGGCCGAGGCGGCTTCGGTCATGGCGGACAAGGAATTTAAGCGTTATATTCCGGATATGAAAAAAACGGCCGAGTATGAAGTTCCGTATAAAAAATATCTTGAGCTCTCGGATTATTTTTCGGGCCTTTAAGGGTGAACGCCATGGAAGAGATCAAGCTTGGCATATATGCATTCGGAGTGGGCAGGATGCCCGAGGCCGCATCGGACGGTGAAAAGCTTCGTCTTCAGCGCCTGTGCCTGATTTGCGGCGGCGAGGGTACATACGGGAGAACTAATGAGGAAAAAAGATTCGAGGCAGACAAAATATATCTTTTTCCTTCCGGATTTAACGGCAGGATAAACAGCTCGGGTGATAACCCGGTAAGCGCGGTATATTTTGATTTTTTCACCGTTCCGCCGATAGTTTCAAAGGAACCGGTGGTTTATCCGGTGAGAGAAGGCTCGCCGCTTAAAATTCTTTCGTACGATATAAAAAGTCTGGTGGCGGAGATTGGGCCTGAAAGGTCTGACAAATCGAACGAAACGGTAAAAAAATGTCTGTTTCACCTTTTATTCGAGCTGTCGAGAGAAGGGAAAGTGCCCTATCTTAAGGACGAGGTCATAAACTCGGCGATAGACTATATCCGCTCTAACTATCAGAACAACCTAAGTGTCGAAAATCTGGCAAAAAAGATGAATTTTGAAAGGCACTATTTTATCAGGCGTTTCCGTGACGCGGTGAACGAAACGCCGTATGCCTATATTAAAAGCTGTCGCATTATGATGGCGAAGGAATACCTCGCGCGCGGATCTAGCTATGATGAGGCGGCGGAAAAGGTTGGCTATAAGAACGGCAAAACACTCTGGAATCTTATGCATAAAAAATGACTGCGGAATTTTCCACAGTCATTTTTTTATAAATTCACTCTAAGCTCGACCGGGCAGTGGTCTGAGCCCGTTATATCGGTGTGGATAATGGAATCTTTGACAAAGTCCATCGAATCGGTCAAAAAATAGTCGATACGCCAGCCGGCGTTCCGCTCGCGTGCGCGGAATCGGTACGACCACCAGGAATATGTCACGGTATCGGGATAAAGCTCCCTGAACGTGTCGTGAAAACCGGACTCTAAAAGTAGCGAGAATTTTTCGCGTTCCTCTTTTGTGAAGCCCGCGTTTTTCGTGTTGGATTTGGGGTTTTTTAAGTCGATCTCATTGTGCGCAACATTTAAGTCCCCCGTTACGATGACGTGCTTTTTTTCCTTGAGCGAGCAAAGATAAGCTCTGAACGCGTCCTCAAACTCCATACGGTAGGAGAGCCTTTTAAGCTCGTCCTGAGAGTTGGGAACATAGACGCAGACAAAATAATATTCGGAGAATTCAAGCGTTATGACGCGGCCCTCCGTGTCGTGCTCGGGAATGCCGATCCCGTATGTCACCGCGGCAGGCTCTTCCTTTGAAAAGACAGCCGTTCCCGAATAGCCCTTTTTTTCGGCATAGTTAAAATATTTATGGTAGCCCGGCAGGTCAAGCTCGATCTGGCCGGACTGCATCTTTGTCTCCTGAAGGCAGAAAATATCCGCGTCCAGAGAAGCGAAAACCTCGTAAAATCCCTTTGAAACGACGGCTCTGAGACCGTTAACATTCCATGAAACAAATTTTTTCATTGACAAACACCTCAAAAGTATTATACACTATTTATATTAAAGTGTCAATCGAAAAGGAGTTTTTAAAATGCCGGAAACTGATCTTTATATGCCGGTGAAAAGCCTTTTGGAATCGATGGGAGCGGTTGTGAGAGGCGAGGTCGGCGATATTGATATTTTTGGCCTTATGCCGGACGGAAGGACCGTCGCCGTCGAGATGAAGCTTCATTTAAATCTCGACGTTATAATTCAGGCGGTCTTGCGCCAGAAGGTGGCGGACAGCGTCTATATCGCAGTGCCGAGCCCGAAAAAAAGCATGCTCCGGCGCTGGCACAACATCGGAACGGTTTTAAGGCGGCTTGAGATCGGGCTTATCACCGTGAAGAATACCGGCGCAAAGGTCACTTTCCCTCCGGGCGGATATGACCGGGAGGCGGCAAAAAAGCGCAGCGCAAAGAAAAAAGTCGCGATCGAGCGCGAATTTTCGCTCCGCCACGGGGATGAAAATACCGGCGGAACAAAGGGCAAAAAGATCACGGTCTATCGGGAAAAGTGTATACTTATCGCCGAAACGGTCAAAAAATACGGCAAGGTCGCCGCGGCGGATATTGCCTTGAAAACGAAAAATCCCGACGCAAAGACGGCGGTAAAAAGAAACCCATACGGCTGGTTTTTGAGAAAAGACGGATATGTTTATTTGACCGACAAGGGAAAAGAAGAGCTTTTGCAATATGAAGAAAAGAGCCCTGAGCTTATTTGCGAGCTTATGAAAGAAGCGGAGGAAGTTTAATGCCAAAATTTTTTACGGACAGGGAAAACATCGGCGAGAAAATCGTTCTGACAGGCGACGACGCACGCCATATCGGCCGTGTTTTAAGAATGGAAAAGGGCGACAAAGTCACCGTGTGCGACAAAGAGGGAACGGATTATCACTGCGAGATAGAAAGTATCACGAAAGAGGATGTGACGCTCTCGGTCATAAAAAGCGAGCCGTGCCCGGCGGAGCTCGGCGTTAAGATAACCTTATATCAGTGCATTCCGAAGGCCGGGAAGATGGACTCGATCATTCAGAAGGCGACCGAGCTCGGAGTTTATGAGATAGTTCCCGTACTCTCTGAGCGATGCGTCGCGAAGGGGGAAAAGCCGGAGCGCTGGCAAAAGATCGCCTATGAGGCGGCGAAGCAGTGTAAACGGGGAGTGATCCCCAAGGTGAGAAACACGCTCTCCTTTTCCGAGGCGATATGCGAGATGAGGGAAAAAGACCTTGCCTTTATGCCGTATGAGGAGGCGAAGGACGGGAAAATATCATATTCCGGCGAGAAAACGGCCGGCTTCATTATCGGGCCGGAGGGCGGATTTGACAAAAAAGAGGTCGACGAGGCGATCGAAGCGGGAATCAGAATCTGCACGCTCGGAAAAAGAATCCTTCGCACCGAAACCGCAGGAAGTGCGGTTCTCTCGGTTCTGGCCTATCTTGCGGAATAAAAATTACAGAAAAACCGAATAAAAACAGAAAAATATTCCTGTCGTTTGCCGGGCAGAAGAAAAGCAGAGCAAAAATTTTCGGCAAATGAGAATTTCTTTTTATAAATTATTGACATCGGAAAAAAATTGCGGTATACTGTTTTATGCAAGAATTTTTATGTGTTTTGGAGGTTTTATATGAAAAATCAGTATCTTTTAGACCTTATGGAAACCGTTAAAAAGAGAAATCCCGGCGAGCCGGAATTTCATCAGGCGGTATATGAAGTGTTAGAGTCGCTTGAGCCCGTTATCGAAGCTCACCCCGAATACATCTCGCTCGGTATTATTGAGAGCCTTGTTGAGCCCGAGAGGATCATCAAGTTTAGAGTTCCGTGGGTTGACGACAACGGCAAGGTTCAGGTAAACAGAGGATTCAGAGTTCAGTTCAACTCTGCGATCGGTCCTTACAAGGGCGGTCTTCGTTTCCACCCGTCCGTATATGAGGGAATCATCAAATTCTTAGGATTTGAGCAGATATTCAAAAACTCGCTCACCGGTCTTCCGATCGGCGGCGGCAAGGGCGGATCGGACTTCGATCCCAAGGGTAAGTCCGATATGGAGGTTATGCGCTTCTGCCAGAGCTTTATGACGGAGCTTTCAAAGCACATCGGCGCAGATACTGACGTTCCGGCCGGCGACATCGGCGTCGGCGGAAGAGAGATCGGCTATCTCTATGGCCAGTATAAGAGATTAAGAAATGAGTTCACCGGAGTTCTTACAGGTAAGGGCCTCACCTACGGCGGAAGCCTTGCAAGAACCGAAGCAACAGGCTACGGTCTTTGCTATTTCATGAACGAGATGCTTCACGACCACAACCTTTCTTTCGAGGGAAAGACGATCGTTGTTTCCGGCTCGGGTAACGTTGCTATCTATGCAACCGAGAAGGCTACCCAGCTCGGCGGCAAGGTCGTTGCACTTTCCGATTCGAACGGATATGTTTACGACAAGAACGGAATCGATCTTGCACTCGTTAAGGAGATCAAGGAAGTTAAGAGAGGCAGAATCAAAGAGTACGTTGACGTTCATAAGGACGCTGAATATCACGAGGGCTGCTCCGGTATCTGGGGCATCAAGTGCGACATCGCGCTTCCCTGTGCAACTCAGAACGAGATCAACGAAGAGAGCGCAAAGAAGCTCGTTGCGAACGGCGTGACGGCTGTCGGAGAGGGCGCAAATATGCCTTCGACTCCCGAGGCTATTCACACCTTCCAGTCGGCGGGAGTTCTCTTTGGCCCGGCAAAGGCTGCAAATGCAGGCGGTGTTGCGACAAGTGCGCTTGAGATGTGCCAGAACTCGATGAGATATTCCTGGACGTTTGAAGAGGTTGACGCAAAGCTTAAGGATATTATGGTAAATATCTATCACAATGCTTCAAAGGCGGCAGCTGAATACGGAATGGAGGGCAACCTCGTTGCCGGTGCAAACATTGCCGGATTCTTAAAGGTTGCAAACTCGATGAAGGCATACGGCGTTTGCTGATAAGTTAAAATAACGGGGGAGGGAGCGATCCCTCCCTTTGCATTATGAGGTGAAAATATGTATAAAATTTTGAGAAAGAAGCGCTTGAACCCGACGGTGACGCTGATGGAGATCGATGCGCCGAAAGCCGCGCGCCATGCTGAGCCCGGCCAGTTCATCATCTTAAGAGTCGATGACGAGGGCGAGAGAATTCCCCTGACCATCGCGGATTTTGACAGGGAAAAGGGCAGTGTCACGATCATCTATCAGATCGTCGGAGCGACGACAAGAAAGCTCGATATGAAAAACGAGGGCGAATATATTGCCGACTTTGTCGGACCGCTTGGCCGCGCGACGGAGACTGAGGGCAAGAAAAAGGTCTGTGTTGTCGGCGGCGGCGTTGGCTGTGCGATCGCATATCCCGTGGCGAAGAAGCTTCACGAGTCGGGCGCGGTCGTTCACACGGTCGTCGGATTCAGAACAGAGGAGCTTGTTATTCTGGAGGACGAATTTAAGAACATTTCAGACAAGTTCTTCCTGATGACGGACGACGGCTCGAAAGGCGAGAAAGGGCTTGTAACGAATGCGCTTGAGGCGCTCATCACCTCTGGCGAGAAGTATGACGAGGTCATCACGATCGGGCCGCTCATCATGATGAAGTTCGTTTCCGCGCTGACAAAGAAATACAACGTAAAGACTGTGGCGAGCATGAACCCCATCATGATCGACGGAACGGGAATGTGCGGCGGCTGCCGCCTTACCGTGGGCGGAAAAACAAAGTTTGCCTGTGTTGACGGCCCGGAGTTTGACGCGCACGAGATCGATTTTGACGAGGCGATGAGCAGAGCCTCGATGTATAAGGAATTTGAGCACAAGAGAAACGAAGAAGTGTGCAATCTATTTAAAGGCGGTGAGATCAATGGCTAATATGTCACCTCAAAAACACGAAATGCCCGTGCAGGACCCGATCGTAAGAGGAAAGAATTTTTCCGAGGTCGCATTGGGCTATGACGAGGAAACGGCGATCTCCGAGGCACAGCGCTGTCTCGGGTGCAAAAACAGCCCCTGCGTTTCGGGTTGCCCGGTAAATATCAAGATCCCGGACTTTATAAAAAAGGTTGCCGAGGGCAAATTTGAAGAGGCGTATGACATTATCACCGAATCGAGCTCGCTTCCGGCGATCTGCGGAAGAGTTTGTCCCCAGGAGAACCAGTGCGAGGGCAAGTGCGTCCGCGGCATCAAGGGCGAAAGCGTCGGAATCGGAAGGCTTGAAAGATTCGTTGCCGACCGCCATAAC